>Ga0182018_10002379_pt1 | contig 19007 bp, 22 predicted proteins | sample 812P2MmetaG_FD_120490 | JGI IMG/M metagenome (GOLD analysis project Ga0182018, IMG submission 120490) | Permafrost microbial communities from Stordalen Mire, Sweden - 812P2M metaG | ecosystem: Environmental > Terrestrial > Soil > Wetlands > Permafrost | place: Sweden: Stordalen | collected... | reverse complement strand
AGCTGAGCTCCACGTATTCCCACTCGCCCTCGGCGGCGACGGCGCGCCCCGTGATGGTCCCCCCGAGCAGGACGTGGAACAGCCCGAGGGCGGTGTCGAGGTCGCGCACGGCATGGGCGACGTGGCGCAGCGCGGCCGACGGTGCGGACGGGTTGGTGGGGAACCCCTCGGGGGCCGGTGAGATCCATTCGAATTCGGCCTGGGCCACCTGGACGACGACACCGGTGGCCTGGCGGGGATGGAGGAAGGCTTCTCTCCACTGGGGATCGTCCAACCGCACTCCGACCGGATCGAAGCCCGCTCGGCGCACGCGCCCGAGCACCGCCTCGATATCCGGAACTTTGAACGTGAGGTGATGTGGCCCGGGCCCGCTGTGGTCGAGGAAGCGACGGAGGAACGGATTCGCTTCGGGTTCCCACGGTTGGAGGACCTCGACTTTGGCCCCGTTGGCGTAGGCGAGCTGGGCCGGACTGAACCCGCTGTTGACGCCACCGGAGTGCCACCTCCCCCCGAGCTGATCGACGTAGCGCGGCCAGGCGTCGCTCCATCGTTCGACGGCCACGGCGACGTGGTCGAGCACGACGGTGGTGACGCCGTCTGTGGGCGATGCGGTGGGCGAGGCCATCGTCTCCAGGTTGCCGCCTCCGTTCTCGCCCTGTCGACCCGACGGTCGGTGACACCGGCGACGGAACCGTGCTACGCCTGAGCGCATGGACTTCCGCCGAACGTCAGTCACCGCTCTGGCCGCCGACGTCCGGTCCGGCCGGACGGGGGCCCGGGAGCTCGTGACGCATGCTCTCGAACGGGTCGACGCGCTCAACGCCACGGTGAACGCCTTCGTGGCGGTGGACGACACGACGGCGCTGGAGGCCGCGTCACAGATCGACGACATGGTCGCCGCGGGCCGCGACCCGGGGCCGCTGGCCGGTATCCCCATCGGCGTGAAGGACCTGGAGGACGCGGCCGGCTTCGTGACGTCGCACGGCTCACCCGTCTTCGCCGGCGGCGCCGCCGCCACCGCGGACTCGTCCCTGGTGGCGCGGCTCAAGGCGGCGGGGTGCGTCGTGATCGGGAAGACGAACACGCCGGAGCTCGGGTGGAAGGGGGACACCGACAACACCGTCTTCGGCCCCACGCGCAACCCTTGGAACCTCGACCACAGCCCCGGCGGATCCTCGGGCGGGAGCGCCGCCGCCATCGCCGCGGGCATGGTCCCTCTCGCCACCGGGTCCGACGGAGGCGGGTCGATCCGCATCCCGTCGGCCTGTTGCGGCCTGAGCGGCATGAAGCCGTCGCTCGGCCGTGTGCCGTCCGGTGGTGGCGAGCCCCCCGACTGGCAGCACCTGTCGACCAAAGGGCCCATGGCGCGCCGTCTGGCCGACGTGGTCGCCGCCCTCGACGTCGTCGTGGGCCCCGATCCGACCGACCTGCGCTCGTTGCCACGTCCGGAGGCGTCGTGGCCCGCCGCTCTGGACGATGCCCAGATGCCGGTGCGGGTGGCGTGGTCACCGACGCTCGGCTATGCACCGCTCGACGACGAGGTCCGCGATGTCTGCGTGCGTGCCGTCTCCAAGCTCGAGTCGCTCGGCGTCGAAGTGGTGGAGATCGAAGCCGTCTTCGACGAGGATCCGGTGAGGGACTGGCTCACGCTGGCTACCGCCTACAACCTGCGGACCCTCGCTCCCTACCGCGGCACCGACATGTGGCAACGGATCGACCCCCTCCTCGCCGCCTCGCTGGACTGGGCGGCCGAGCATCTGACTGTGCTCGACGTGGTACGGGCCGAGGATGCGTGCCACCGTCTCAACACCAGGCTGGTGGAGCTCTTCCACGACGTTCGCCTGCTCGTCACGCCCACCTGCGCGGCCGTGCCACCTCCCCGTGCCCTCGATGCGGCGGGGATGATCAACGGCGTGGTGGACGCCAACTGGGTCCGTTTCACCTACCCCTTCAACATGACCCGCTCGCCGGCGGCGACGGTGTGCGCCGGCCTGAGCAGCGACGGTCTTCCCGTGGGGCTACAGCTCGTGGGTCCTCAGCACGCCGACCTGGTGGTCATTCGATCGGCCGCGGCACTGGAAGCCGCCCTCGGTTTCGATGAGATCGCTCCCATCGGGACGTGAGTGACGCGGTGCCGTTCCCGGATCGGGGCCGGATGCCGGTCGTGACATAATCCTGGGGCGGTTCCGACAGCCGATCGTCGGGAGAGATTGCGGGCGCATAGCTCAGCTGGTTAGAGCGCAGCCTTCACACGGCTGAGGTCGGGGGTTCGAGTCCCTCTGCGCCCACGAAATCTCTCCTGGTGAAGCGGTGTTTTCCGATTTACCCGCATCGTGAGGACCTCCGGCGTGCGCGATACGTGCGCGAAGTATTCGGAGAGAAACTGTGAGAGAGAGAAACCGGTGGTCCTGCCTCATCGAGTTGCGCGGCGTCGGCGTCTTCGGTACCGACTCTCGACTCGAGTGGCACTGAGAACAAGCTTGTCGCCGCCAACTTGTCGAGCTCGTCGTTGACACGATTCTCGCTTCCGGGAAGGAGATGACCGTAGCGGTCGAGGACGATGGACACCGACGTATGGGCGACACCGGCCACCGGGAGCGGTTGCAGTCAGGTGTCGGGATGCGATGGGTGAGCCACTGCTCGGTGCCGTAGGCCCACAGGCCACTCGTGGCGCTGAGAACCTGAGTAGGGGAGTCGAGGCGGAACTCGGTGAGGGCCTTGCGACCGAACTCGATCTCGACCCGGGTGACATCCGTCCCGGGTGGCGGTCGCCCCAGATCTCGAACCACCAGTCACTGCCCTTGGTGGCGACATCGAGGCTCTTGTCGTAGATGCGGCCCGTGACGGTTCCTCCCCGACGCGATCCGAAGTCGAAGCCGCTGCAGCGTTCCGACTGCTCAAAGGTGCGGCGGGCGTCGGCCCGGCAGACGTAATGTTCCCGGTCGTCGGCGTCGAGGGGGAAGCCTTGGACATCGACGTAGAGGTCGAGGCGGCTCACTTCGAAACCGAGCTCCGAGCACAACGGTCGCAGCAGGTTCTCAAAGGTGGCCACGGCCTGGGTCGGTCCGACAGCGTGGATGAACTCGGAACGGGGCTGTACCCGAAGAGCAGGAAGGAAGGTGCTCGAGGTGGCTCCGATACGGCCGATGGGGTGGTGCAGGCAGTAGCGGTACTTGCCCCAGCCGTGCGGGGCCACGGAGAACGTGAGGGGCCCGACCTCGACAGGGGGCAGCCAGATCCATGTCCTCAGCGCTGCACCGTCGCTCCTCGAAGCGGTCAAGGGTGCCGGCCAGCAACTCGCCCCTTCCTGACAGGTAGAGGGCGTCGATCCCTGACGCCAGCTCCACCGCCCTGTTTTCTGGATGCGTATTTGCGACTACATCACGACGCTCCGCTCCCCTCGTTCTCATGAAGACGGAGCCGCCTAGTCGAGGGAAGGGTCGTAACCCCGGGCCATGGCCAGGTCCAGCTCGAGTTGGGAACGCCACACCGTGGTGGTGTCGAGCTTGATCCAGTCTGGTTGCCATTCATCGGGATGGACCCCGTAGGCGGCCCGGAAGCGGCGGATCTTGCGGAAGATGGTGGCCCGGTGCCATCCCGAGTGCTCGAGCTCCTGGAAGCCGCCGCTTCTGTGCCAGGCCACCCAGAATCCGATGAGCTCGGATTCCTCCACCGCCTGACGAGAGACGTGGGCGCGGACCTCTTCGGGCATCCACGAGGCACCGGGCTGAGCGGGAGCGGCCGAGGCCTCTTCCAGCAGGTCGGGGTCGACGGCGTCCCAGAACACGAGGAAGCGGCCTCGGGCGATTGATTTGCCTTCGAGGCTCTCCATCTTCTCGGAGCGGTAGTCGGGCGCAGTGGGCTTGGGTGCCATGGGTCGCATATTTGCGCCTAACGTCCTAAATGTCAAGTGTGTAGTTTGGGGGTGCTGTGTTACAGAGGACGCACCCCACTTCAGGGGCCTGCGTGGCACACAGGCCGGCCGGGAGACGGCCGACCCCGACCATGGTTGGCGGTTCGGAGGGTCGGGCCCGCAGCCCTCAAGGGTGCGCTGCGCCGGCCGCAAGCCGCCCTTGACCGCCGCTCTCCTGCAGGAGCGCGACAAATATTGAGTTGAGTGCATTAAAATCTCAACAGAACAAATTCTAAGATTGTTGTGTATCCTTTACTTAGACGTGATCACGACAAACTCTGGCTCGAGATGAACGCAGCGGCGGGTCGTCCTACGCGAGCCGAGGTCTACGCTCGGCTCGACGATGCCATCGAGGAGCTGCGGTCGCAGCTCGGAGGTCTACCCCGTCCGGTGGAGGCCGAGGGCATCTGGCGCAACATCTGGTTCGAGGAGACGCACAACTCAACGGCGATCGAAGGCAACACCCTCGTCCTGCGCCAGGTTGAAGTGCTCCTGGCCGAAGGCCGTGCCGTTGGTCAGAAGCAGCTGTCGGAGTACCTCGAAGTGCAGGGCTACGCCCAGGCCGCCGAGTGGGTCTACGCCGAGGCGCTCGAGCCTGGTGCCTGGGACGGGGGAGCACTCGTGACGACGACCGAACTCCGGCAGGTCCATCGCATGGCGATGACGCCGGTGTGGGAAGTCTCCCCGCATCCGCAGGCGACGGAGCTCGAAGGACCGGGGAACTTCCGCCAGCACGACATCGCACGGTTTCCCGGAGGGATGACGCCTCCCACGTGGCCCACCGTGTCAGCCGAGATGCACGAGTGGGTGAAGCGGGCCAAGTCGCTCACCCAATCACGAGATCGTCCTGTCATCGAACGCATCGCCGAGTTGCACGCACAATTCGAACGCATCCATCCCTTCCTCGACGGTAACGGTCGAACAGGTCGCCTGGTTGTGAATCTGCTGCTCGTGCGGCTGGGTTACCCGCCGGCCATCGTCTTCAAGCGTGACCGGTCGAAGTATCTCCGTGCTCTCGCTCGAGCGGACAATGGAGACCCCGGAGCTCTCGGCGAACTGATGGCCCGGGCGGTCCTGGACAACCTGCTTCGTTTCGTGGTGCCGGCGGTCGCCGGTCCCCAACGGCTTGTACCGCTGGCCTCTCTGGCGGGGAAGGACCTAAGGCAGGAGGCTCTTCGGGCGGCTATCGAACGTGGGCGCCTCCGGGCACAAAAGGGCTCTGACGGCCAGTGGAGGAGTACCCGCCAGTGGGTCGAGGAATACCTCGAAAGTCGTTGGAGGCGAGGACAGTGACCTGCCGGCGAGCGATATGGGGCGACTGTCCATCCGCAACGAAGGGTCGTCTGGCGACGCGAACGGTAAAGCTTCCCCGGCCGGGATGGATACTGAGGGCGGTCGGGAACCCCGAGATGCGCTATCTGGTCGCCCCTGACTGTTGAGCCCGACCATGGTCTGAATGAATCAGGCACTTTGTGACCAGGCCACTTCGATACACAATGCTTACGGGATCGCCAAGTTGCGAGCGGCCCGTCTAGCGCGGGTGGGCGCATGGTCCGGACACGCACGCCCAACGGCGAACCCACCAAAAGCAGAGAGCCTCAATCGATCACGTTACTGGCCGCCATTCCCACGACAGGCTTGTCGAGTGGCTTGCCACCTTCCGACCCTTGGAACGGTGCGTCGAAAGCGAATATCCCTCCATCTGTCGCCACTTCCCAGTAACCCTCTGTCAGGGGATCGGCAGCCATCTCCACCACAGGCTTGTCCAGTGGCTTACCGCCCTCCGATCCGTCAAATGGCGTCACTGTGGCGTCCACGCCGTTGAAGTCGAAGATCCCACCGTCAGACGCCACCTCTCGGTAGCCTGCGCTATCGGCGTCGGATGCCATACCGACCACTGGCTTGACGAGAGGAACACCGCCCGTGGACCCGTGGAAGAGGTCATTGAAAGTGAAGATCCCACCGTCAGACGCCACCTCCCTGTAGCCCCCGGACAGCAAGTCATAGGACATACCAACAACCGGCTTGTCCAGTGGGGTGCCCCCCTCTGATCCCTCAAAGGGCGCGTTGAAGGAGAAGATTCCACCGTCAGAGGCGACCAACCAGTAGCCGCCAGTGACCGGATCGGCGGCAATACCAACGATCGGTGCATGGAGCGGCTTGCCCCCTTCGGATCCGTAAAAGGGGGCGTGGAACGCGAAGACTCCACCATCGGACGCCACTTCCCAGTAACCACCGGTGTCGGGATCGAGAGCCATGCCCACGATCGGTGCATGGAGCGGCTTGCCCCCCTCGGATCCGTAGAACGGAGCGTTGAAGGAGAAGATTCCACCGTCAGAAGCGACCTCCCAATAGCCAACAGACTGCGCCACTGGTGTCGCGGTGTAATTGAGCCCAACTATAAGTGCCTCTCCGGCTGTTGGGTCGGATGCCGAGGTGCTTGGGTCAAAGACAAACAAGAAGCAGTCCGGCGCACCAGAATTAACTTGGATCTGTGTGACGGGACATGAAGCACTGAGATCAGACGCGGTGAAGGGGTTCGGGAGAGTGTAGGTGTACGTGAGAGTGCCCGAGCCGTTTGCATCGACGTTTGCAATGGCGCTTGTATCGATCTCGTTGTAGAAGTTCGTATGAGTTGGACTCTCGTCTAGTTCGAACAATGCCGTCGAGATGGTACTGCCCTCGAACACCTGCAGAGGTTGGTTGGCCTGAAATCCCGGGCAATCCACGGTGATGGTTTCACCCGGAGTAACGTTCGTTATCCCGATAGCAAGATTGTTGTACATCTGGCCGTTGTACGTACAAGAGTTTCCTGAGTCATGAGGGCGGCTCACGCCATTGATTGCGGCCTTTGGTCTCAGCGACTCGGCTCCAACCCGGAGATAGGGACTTGTGTTCGCCGTTCGCGGCATCGTACTTTGCTTCGGTCCCGAAGCCTGAGCGACCGACGGAGCAGCTATTACGACGCCTAACATTGCCGTGGTCATCATGACGCAGGTCCAGAGAATGGCGCCACGGCGCTTGGCCAAGTGTCGGATCACAATATCTCCCTTATCAAAGGAATCAGGGACCCCATCGGTCTCGGCGGGCGACGTTATCGCCTCAGTTCAGTCGCTGCAAGGGTACGGTCACGTTAGACGGGAAGATTGAGTTCTAGAGGAATTGGCTGCGTAGCCGGACGCTGAGATGGGATAGGAGTAACTGGGACTGCCACGACGTCGGGGTAGGGAATGTTGTAATCGGTGGCAGTGATCTTGTCGTAGGAGGCCGTAGTCGCATGATGCCGTCGTCGGGGTCACGTGCCCAAGTCCCGGATGTCTCGCTGACAGTCTCGCTCGGGCACGTTTCCGGGTCGAGTAAGGCACTCTGGACTCGCCGACGCCGCCGATCGTCCGCAAATACGCGCCCTTGTGAATTTAGGTCGGCGCGAGCGAGAACGTTATGGGTACGCCTCGCCCGGTGGGTTCGTTCTGAGCGCATGCTCGCCAACCTCGGCTTGACGTTGGTGTTCAACCGTTACCACATGTGGTAACGTTATTGTGTGCCGAAGATTCGCCGAGGCGGCTATGTCTTCCTCGTTGGATCGGAGACCACAGTCCTCGTCACGTCCACGTATACCGAGATCGGACGCTGATCGTGAAATGGGATCTCGATAATTGGCAGCCGATGAAGGGGCAAGCGGATGCTCGTCTCAAGAGGCTGTTGAGAGATTGTGGTGGAGGAGGGAAGGCTGTGAAGATCCTGGGTGTAGTGGCCAACAATCGAAAGCACGCGTTTGAGGTTCGTACCAGCCGTCAGACACTGGTCTTCCCCTACACGAAGGCCGACCCCGCCCCATCGTCAACCGATCGGATAGCTACGGTATTTGTTGATCCCGAGCTCGGTCGGGAGGGCTTCACATACAGGCTTGCCTCGGGAGACGAAGGCAGCGTGCACATCGACGCCGTGCTCGAATACAACGAGGATCCTTCGTATATGGCCGAGCTCACGCTGTACCGCCTCACAGAGGAAGCCAGAAGCAGGTTCGATGCCTCGGGCCTGTCAGCGCGGGAGGTATCACGCTGGCTCAACACCTCTCCGACTCAGCTGTACCGGCTTCTGGATCCGACCAACTATTCAAAGTCCCTGCGGCAGCTGATCTCGTTGCTCTACGTCCTCGGTTGCGAGGTTGACGTTGAGGTCAGAGAACGCCCTCGGCGGCGTGTGGCGAGCTGACAAAGGGCCGATTCGTGCGCGATACGCGCGCGTAGCGCTGGAAATGAACGGTCACCGGCGGTCACGTCCGGTCACGAAATCCCTGCTCAAGAGGGACCTCGGTCCCACACGCTGGGCAGCAAAAGACCAGGTGACCGCTTTCACACGGCTGAGGTCGGGGGTTCGAGTCCCTCTGCGCCCACTCAATCGTCCCTGGTAAAGGCGCATTTTGTGATTCGGCCGCATCATGACGACCTCAACGCGCGCGATGCGTGCGCGCGTTGCGGACAGTGACAGGACAGTGACATCGGACAGTGACAGGACAGTGACAGTGACAGCGACAGCGGACAGTGATGCTGCTCGGGATCAACGGCGCTCTTCGCCCGCCCAAAACCCCTCCCGCCTACTCCTCGCCCCTTGTCCCGCCTCGGGTGGGCGGCGTCCCGGGCGTTTCGTGGGTAGCCGTTCCGTGCCTGCGTCGCCTCGTTGCACGGCGGTTTGGTGTTCGTCTCGCGTGCTGCCACTTGCTTACTCCACAAAAGAAATTGGAACTGGGGAACAAGCTTGTGACGATTCGCACGTTTGGGCGATCACACTTGGGGAACCAAGTAGGGAGCCATTCGACGGTGGCTTCGCGTCGTTGGTTCGCGTCGTTGGAGAGTGCGGAACCGCTGACGCCACGGAGCACCGAGCGCCAAGCGAGCCCAAAACGCCTTCTAGCGGTTCGCGAGATCGCAACGTCCCGCCGGGTCAACACGGAGATCGGGACCCCCCAATGCATGGCTCGGATCACCCATCGCGATTTAGATTGCTAACGACCCTCCCCATCCGGTGAAGATCGCGGGTGTTCACTCGGGAGTTGCCGTTGTTGGTAGTCGAATGATCCATAGTCGGACTCGTCCCGCGACAGCAGCAATGCCGACAGCTCCCAGAACTACCAACGAAGGTTCCGCGGCGACGCGGAAGCGAGTACTTCCATAGGTAATGGCGACGTTGATGGCAACCACAACGATCGGTAACGCCATGATGACCAATCGTCGCCATGATGTCTTGGCTAGTACGACGGCGCCCACGAGGACAAAGGGAACGAATATCCAGTACAGGATCCAGCTGAGTTGTTCAATCGTCCTGTTACGACCTTCGTGAAACGCTACATCCAACTCATTGGAGTGATTGCCCAGCCCCCAGGTCGAGGCTTCTCGTGCTAACACCACGCCAGGCAATTGATCGAGGTGATTACGCGCATAAGTCTCTCCGACGTTCGTGAGAGCTCGGTCTAGAGTTATCTCAGTCCAACCGGTCTTCGCGTCCGGCGGTCTTGCGTGCTTGATGAGGTAGCCGGCCCCACCATTGGCGCACAAACCGCTGAAGGCGCCATAGTGCGGATTGGCAGGATCATATGTGTTGCTGCAATAGGATCCCGCAAAGGTGGCGCCTTCCTGGGTCGACAGCACTGCGCCGCCCACCTGGACCTCGTTGCGGATCAGCCACGGACCAAGCAAGAGGATGAGTCCCGCCATGAATGCCAGCCCCAAGAGGCTGCGCATCTTCCACGGGACGGATGCGAAGATGAGCAAAGGGAGACCGAGGATCACGACGAAGTCGATGGCTTCGCTGCGAGTCAGTGTTGCCAACGCGATCACGACGCCCAGGATGGCGAATCTCCCCAGGGTGGGCCGTTCCAGACACCTGAGGGCCAACAACAACATCAGCGCAATGACGATGAGGTAAATACTCTCGCTCATGAGAGACCCAACTAGATTAAGCCATAGCGGGTTTAGGGCCGCGATAACCGCGGCGATGATACCGACAATCGGACCCGCTACTTTCCGTCCCAACAAGCCCATCACCAAGACAGAGCTGGATGTCACGCAGGCAAGGGCGAGTCGCTGAACATCCACCGAGTGCAGGCCCAGCAGATCGAACACGGCCAAGAGGGCAGGAAACAATGGCGGGTGGGTCGCCGTTGGAACGAGCTCATGTGGATTCGTCAGGAACGGTGCCGAGTACCCCTTGCCATCGGCGAGGTTGGTTGCCGTCAGTCGAAAGAACATGGCGTCACCGGCCAGCCGAGGAAATGTCACCAGTGTCACGAATGCGATCCGAACGACCAGTCCCAGAACGACAGTCAGCGCCAGAAGCGGATTGAACGATCGAGTGAATGCAAGAGTCGTCGCTCCGTTCGTTTTGGCCTGAATGGCAGCAGACCCATCGGTCACGAACGAACCCCCACTCCAGTCGTACCCCGGTTGGGTGACATCGCCTTCATAATCCACGTCCGGTCCAAACAATCGCACAGACATGGGCCGACAGCAATCAGGATTCTTTGTGCCAATGGCTTGTCGCCGGGTAGCCGCGTACGCCGCTATCGGCCGAGTCGGAGTACATCCGTCCGGGACACAGAGCCGGATCGGACCGATTGGTAACACCGCCCAGCTTCGGATGTTGGCGCCTGCTCGAACCGCTCGAACCTGCCGGGAACCCCGAGCGCCCCAAGTGGCCATCACGCTTGGGCCGTAGGGAGCGCAGAACACCCGGCCCCGGGTGTCTCGGTGACAGTCTCGAACGTGCACGTCTTCCGACTCGAGTAAGGCTCGCTGGACTTGCCGACCCCGCCGCCCGTCCGCAATTACACGATTCCTGAATACTGGTCGGCGCCCGCGTGAAGGCCACGGGTACGCCTCTCCCGGCGGGTTCGATTGGGGGCCATATCAACATGATCGCACTTCTTCGATTTCGGGGCTCTTGACGAATCAAAAGGGTCCGGGTGTTAGATGCGCTCCCTGGTTTGGGGTGTTGATCTACGCTCGTGCGCTCGGCTTTCGTCATAACCATGGCGGGGGGGGTTGCGTGAAACGGGTGCTGGTGGGGTGGGCAACTTTGGTCATGGTCGGTTTAACCCTGGCCGGCTGCAGCTCACCGGCACCGGGGGTCCTTGATGGCACGGCTGCGGCGTGCAACGGCATTTACCCGGTGAATGGTTTGACCCCGCAAGACGTCGGCACGCTGCGGCTTGAGGTCATCGTGCAGAAGCAAATCAGTCCTGGTGGGGGGCCCGAGGTGACCTCGCAACAGCTTAAGGGCACGCTCGCTAACTCGTTTCGTCCCTCGTACCGAATGACGGTGCCAGCCGGTACGTACAGGGTGATCGCAGTTGGCGAGGGTAAAGCTGAGCTGGGGGCTCCCATCGAATCACGGCGGCTCCAGGTGAAGTCGGGCGCCACGACTCACTGGGACACCGGCTGCACCTACAACGGGGATACCGATCAGCCCGTGCAGACGCCCGTTCGGGGATCCAAGTGAGGGTTGAGGCCGTACGGTAGTCGGGGGTACCGATCACGCCTCAGGACAGCTCCGACTTCCTGGATGGAATCCGACGAACCAGCTCTCGGCCAGGGCAAGTCGCTCATAATCGCAACGCCGAGTGATCTCGGATGATCCGGTTGGATCACCAGGGAGCGAGACCGTTTTCACCGGTCGCCGCAGGGGCATCCTGGTCCGGTGATCCCGACCGGTCCGGGGGTGACCCCCCTGGCCGCGTCTAAGCGTCCGGCACACAGCATTATTTGCCTTGTCAGTCCTTGACCATCGCCACCGCCCCAGGGGTCCTGCAGCAGTGTGTCAACCCGAGAGTACACAAGGTGACGTAGATACCCAGTCCTGAGCGCCTAGAAGTTCTCTTCCTTCACGCTGTCAATCGTCCCTGACAGGCCAAGCGCGGGGTCAGGCGTGTAAACAGCGACACTCGTTGAGGCCTGAGTGGGTTGACCGCTGCTTTCCAATCCCAGGGTGATTGTCAGAGTGTTTTGACCGTTCCAGTGGATTCGGCTGCACGCGGCGGTCTGCCCAGGGTTGCAGTGAGGTCCACCGCCGGTGATGAGGCCGCCGAAAGTCGCAGTACCGGCGAAGTAGCCCCTTTGCCCCAGGTCGATAGTCCCAAAGTGGAACCCTCCGCTGCAGTCAGCCGAGTCGGTCACGGTGACGGTGTCGTCCCCCGACGACGGTTGGACTCCTTGCACCACCACGCTGGGGTCGATGAGATCGGGAGATGACGTTGAACTCCAGGCGCCGCAAAAGGCGGTCGGAGATGGCGCTGGAGAGAAGGTGACGATCATCTGGTCCCCTTGCTGAGCCTGCCCTGCCTGGGCACCTCCATTGACGATCGTCAGAGTCGCAGCGGTGGGTGTTACCGACGGCGAGGACCCGGATGGAGGGCTGGGGCCAACGGCGTTGATGGCCGTCACGGTAAACGTGTAGGTGTCGCCGTTGGTGAGGCCGGTCACGATCTGCGACGTGGCCGTCGACATGAACGAGTGAGGTGCTTGGGCTACGCCACCGATGTACGGCCTCACGGTGTACGAGACGATGGGGTTCCCGCCGTTGTTCGGCGTGGACCACGACACCGTGACGTCGCCGTTCCCTGCCACCGCACTCTCCACCGTGGGGGCCGCCGGTACTGTCGGTCGTGCCCCGGGGACGGTCGTGGGGACGGTCGTTGTACCGTTCCCCGAGCCGCCATTCCCCGAGCCGCCATTCCCCGAGCCGCCCAAGCCGGAGCCGCTTGGACCCGCGACTGTCGTTCCCGTCGACGAACCCGCTGAACCTTTCCCCGTATCGACCGAACCCGCAGCCTTCCCAGTGCCTTCACGGGAGGTGCCCCCGACGCCGTCCTCGGCGCCTCCTGCTCCCGAAGCCCGGTGTCCGGTGCCTGTCGGGAGCGCCCGGTGATCTGGGTGGGGTAGGGCTGTCGCCTGGGCCGCAGCGTGCAGCGCCCCGGCCGTGACCGCCCCCGCCGCGGTGACGGTGGCTGCCGCCACCCGCCCGAGTGTCGCTGCTGCCTGCCCGAGCTGAGCACCGCTGCCTACGAAGGGGAGGGACCCGAGCCAGGCCAATGGCCCGGCAACCGGTCGGAGACGGCCGATCGAGACGTCGAGAAAGGCGCGCACCACCTTGGGGTCGAATTGAGAGCCCGCGCAAGCGGCGAGTTCGGCCCGGGCCGCCTCCGCACTCACCGGCCGCTGATAGGTGCGGACTGCAGTCATGACGTCGTAGCAGTCGGCCACGGCCACGATCCGACCGCCAAGCGAGATCTCCTCGCCCTTTAGCCCATAGGGATAACCGGTGCCGTCGTACTTCTCGTGGTGTTCGGCGATGGTGTTGGCCCACGGCCCGAGCCAACCCGCCAACGGGGCCGTCAGCTTGGCCCCTTCGAGAGGGTGTTTCTTGATAATCGCCCATTCGTCGTCGTTGAGCTTGCCGGGCTTGTTCAGGATGTGGGGGTGCACTGCCAGTTTGCCGATGTCATGGAGCAGGGCGGACCAACGCAGGCGGTCCCGGTCATCGCTTCTCAGGTTGAGTTCGTCGGCAATGAGATCGGTGTACGCCCGCACCCGTTCGCCGTGACCCCGAGTGAGGCGATCGTGGGCATTGAGTGCCCCGGCCAGGGCCAGGATCTTCTCGGCCGCCCGGACAGGTTCGTCCTCGACTCCGTGCGTTCGGGCCTCTTCCACGCGCCGAGCCAGAGTCCGCGTGCTCCCCGACTTGCGGGCCACGGCGAGGCGCCTGGGCGCCCGGTCGGGGAAAACCATCGTCATCTTGAGCAAAATCGCCAGCGGCAATGCCCGACGAGCAACCCGGTCGGTCGCTACAAGCACGACCGTGGGCACCCCGAGGACCACAACCCACCACCCCACCCACTCAGCCGTTTGGTGGGGCCGGGGTAGGACATGGGCGGTGATCGTCGCGGCCACGATGGACAGAGCGATGGGCGTGGCGAAGATCGCCACCTTCAGCAAAATGGACAGGGCAGGGCGGCCGTGCCACCGATCGTCCGATGTATCGCCAACGCGCCCATCGCGGTTTGTCACTATCGCCGTCCCAACCTTCCTGCTTGCTGCCGCGTGCCAGCAACCGGGCAGCAAACGCCGCCAGTCGGGTATCGGCCTATTGGAGCCAGCGGTTGAATGCCGTTCGGTGGGTTAGGAGGATTCCTGGGCTTCGAGGGAGCAAGAAGTGCTCGCTCATCGTGGTTTAGCTGCTCTTTTGCCGACGTTGACCGCACTGAAAGTGCCGGTACCGATTGGGCTAGGTCTGAAGGTCCAGGGGATCTGGGGCCGACCCATATTCGCGCCGGGTATACCGGTAGCGACGCACCACCATGGGATTCGAGCGACACACGCCCGTGGAGCAGGCCTCGTCCCGAGGTGACCCGAGCGGTATCGAGGGGGTCGCATGCTGATTTCGAGCGCGATATGCGCGCGTAGCAACGGGTATGAGCGGTCGGCGGCGGTCACGTCCGGTCACGAAATCCCTGCTCGAGATGGACCTCGGTCACACACGCTGGGACAGTAAAAGACCAGCTGGGCGCTTTCACACGGCTGAGGTCGGGGGTTCGAGTCCCTCAGCGACCAAAACTTCGCTTATGTCCTGGTTTCAGACACCTCTGCGCCCACTCAATTCGTCCCGGTGAACAGAAGGCCTTTAGGGGGTCGCTGGCCGCTTCATCTGTCGAAGGAGTTGCTGTGGCAAACGGCCCCAACGGTGCCCCGCTTTCTGAGCGTGAGCGCCTTGGAGTGTCGGATCCGGATAGCGGCCTGTCGTGTCCGAGAAGGTGAAACCCTCCTCGACCTTCTGGATCAGGTACTGATTGTGCGGAAGCGCAACGATGGGTGCATCCACTGCTTCGGCAAAGTAGACGGCAAAGGGATAAACGAGCGTTGGTTCAAATCTGTCGGGGTGGTGCCAAATTGATGGACAGAAGTCATCGCCACCGATGAATCCGCCTGCTCTCACCTTTGGCCAAATCCGGATCAGGTCGATAGAGATCCCCCGAAGCGTATGGTCCGCATCGACATAAGCGAGGTCCAACGAGCCATCCGGAATTGCATGGACCACCTCCGTGGTGCGCCCACGGAGGATGACCCGCTTGGACTCCCATGGTTGGGTGCGCGTCATGGCCTCGTTGTAGACGTTCTCGAACGTCTCATCGTCCTTGTTGGCTGGTTTCTTCCAGTCGTCGAGGTGTTTCCAAGGGTCAATCAGGTAATACGTAGATATATCAGGACAACCTTTGAGTACACGTTCTGCGAACCTACCTCGAAGGACCCCGAGTTCTGCCATGGTCTTCACCTGGTGGCGTCCGATGAATTGGAGCCACAACTCCAGTCGTGTCGACGCCCGCATAAGGTCGGCATGCTCGTCGTCAGCGATCACGGTCATGCCACAGTCGTCCAGCCATGGAGGCGAGAATACTCGCAGATGAGGCCATCGGGCTGTGCTCACCCAAAATGCTCCTGGTAAAGAGCCTTCTCCCGCTTTGGACCAGCTATCTCCGTCTTCAGTGCGCGCAATATGCGCGCGAAAAATTCGTAGCGACGCGTGTGGATCAGACTCGGTGCGGCGCGAGTGCCGATCCTGCGCCACCTAGTGCAGGGGCGTACCTGCTCGGAAATGATGCCCCGGACTCAGGTTCGACGCATCCGCAGCGCTGACTCGACCCCGAGTCGCCGCTGGAGGCGCTGCTCTTTGGGTCGGAAGTGGGCCGTCGCCTCCGAGATCGGAGAGCGACGAGGAAGCAGTCCTGGTGCTGGACGGCGACGACCGGGGTTTCGTACGTTTGTCCTGACCGTCGACCGAGGTGGTGAATCACCGACGTATTCGAGCCCACCTTGCCGGCCGACCTGAGCGCAATCGGTCGCGTCACCCGGGTGAGTCTGCGCAATGCGCCCTGGAAGGAATCCCTCACGGGTCGGTGGTACTCCTCTCACTCAAACGAGCGGCGGTATACCGACCATCTCGCGGAACTCGTCCGTCGAGTTGGTCACGGGGAAGGGCTCCGAGGGAACCGGTAACTCGAGCCGTTCGCAGATAGGTCCCCACCCGTCCCCGAGGGTCCACTCGAGCAGTCGGCTCGCCGGGATCTCGTTGCGCACGGCGTCGTTGTGGCAGACGTACGCATCCATCATTGTGGCTGGGTCATCCAACCGATCGCTAAACCGGTCCCGCAGGAGTTGCGCACTGCGACCATCCAAGGTGCGAGCTCTGGGGGCACACGGTCGAACGACAAAAAGATTGTGTTCGAAGCGCTGCGATACCACTCCTCGGGGTCACGGACCGATAGGAGCACGATCGCGTCGGGGTTGGATCGTGACAACTCACGCCAGAATGATGCGCCTGGCCAGTCAACGATGGCCTGATAACGCATGAGCATGGCCACCCAGTCGACATGGCGCCCTTCGATCGCCTCGATCCACGCCGGTGCCCGGCTTGGATCTCCGAGTATCTCGAGCATGTGGTGGCAGGGTGCATCGAGGAGCTGTTCCAATGCGATCTTGAGTGAATGCGTTCCGGTCCGACCGACTCCGGCGCCGACAACTCTTAGTTGCATCTCTCCCCCGTGACAACTCTTGCCGCCGATGTCGGATCACCGCGGGCGATCCGGGGTCAGTGCGGCGCCGACCGGAATGATCCTGCCATAGCCGTTGGTACGGCGCTTCGAGACTCAGGTCAAGGGCCCTTCGAGACGTCGAGCGCCAGCGCCCGAATCTGTCGGCGCACCGACGACCACTGGAACCGGGCCAGGAAGGCCCGCTCCGCCTCGTCGACGAGGCGCCGGCGAAGCTGCGGTTGGTCGAGCAACCGTGCGCAGGCCGATGCGAAGCCCTCGGCATCGTCGGCCAGGAGGAGATGGCGCCCATCCTCGAAGTCCAACCCTTCGGCCCCGATCGTCGTGGACACGATGGGGATGCGCTGGGCGGCGGCCTCGAGGATCTTCACCCGGGTGCCGCTGCCGTAGCGGACGGGGACCACGATCAGGTCGGCCTGCTCGAGCTCCGACTCCATGGACGGGACTCGTCCGACGACGGAGACCTCGGGCGGTCGGTCGAGCCTGCTCACGGCGTCGTTCGGTTCCCCCACCAGTCGGAGCACGGCCTCTCCGATCCGCGCCCTGAGGCGGGGCAGGATCTCTGTCACCAGGAAGCAGGCAGCGTCGGCATTGGGCGGGTAGAGATAGTTGCCGGCGAGGAGAAGAGAGGGCGGACGAGCCACCTCCTCTCGACCGACGGGGTGGGCGGGGGCGTCGTACCCGTTGGGTACCACCACCACATTCCGGAGTCCCGACCGGGTGGCGTCGAGCTCACTGCACAGCGCCACACGGTCGACGGCGCCGGCCACGGTGCGCTGGAGACGTGTCCAACGGCGGGCGTTCATCTTGGCCTGGGCCACGCCGACCGACGCACGCGCCCGGGTCGCCACCCCAGCCGTGTGGTCATCCGATGCGACCGCCAACCGGCTGAGGATCTTGCGGTCCTCGAGATCGTCGAGGTCGACGACCGTGGGCCCGAGCCGGGGGCGACCCAGAAGCTCGAAGGTGGCGGCCTTGCTGAACCAGGCGAAGTCATAGCCACCGGCTCTCCACGCCTCGAACGCCCGGCGCGGGCCCGAGGCGTCTTCCTGGACGAGCTCGAGGGGCAGACCGGAGGAGGCGAGCCACATGACCCGCTTGGCCGGCGACCACGAAGGCCGGGGCCGGACCACCGTCTCGAGCCGCACGCCCTCGAAGCCGGGGGGGAGCACACAGGGCTCGCTCCGACGGGCGGGGACGAAGGCGAACAGGTCGGTCTCGCCCAGCTCCACGGCGACGTCGATCACCTGGGCCAGTCGCAGGTGCGAGCCGATGCCGACCGGCCAGGGGAAGTCCTGGGCCACCACCAGCGATCTCATGGACCGGCCAGCTCGCGGGCCAGCGCCGCGATCTCCTCCTGGATGATCGACGACTCGTAGCGGGCCACGAACAGAGCGTGCGCCTGATCGACGATGGCTCTGCGTAAGGCGTCGTCGGAGAGCAAACGGGCACAGGCCTCGGCGATGCCGCCGGCATCGTCGGCCACGAGGAGGTGGGTGCCGGGGCGGACCTCGAGTCCTTCAGCACCCACGGTGGTGGAGACCACGGGGACGCGGTGGGCGAACGCCTCGAGGATCTTCACCCGTGTCCCGCTGGCGTAACGGAGTGGAATGACGATGACGTCCGCCTGTGACAGTTCGGCGGTGATGTCGGGAACCTGGCCGGTCACGGTGACCGACGGCCGGTCGTCCAAGGCGGCCAATGCCGGCGGGGCCAGACCCACCAACCTGATCTGGACGTCGGGGATGAGGGCACGCAGGCGCGGCCCGATGTCCTGGACCAGGTAACGCGCGGCGTCGGCGTTCGGTGGATAACGCAAGGTTCCCTGGAAGACGACGACCGGGGGAGACGACACACCGATGTGACCGACGGGGTGATCGGGGGCGGGGTACCCGTTGGGGATGACCCGGACCCCGTTTAGACCCGACCGGCGGGCGTCGAGCTCGCTGCAGACGAGGGTGGCGGTCGCTCTTTCGGCGGCCAGGCGGTGCAATCGTCGCCACCGACGGACGTCCTCACCTGTCCACAACCGTCCCGCCTGGCGCCGCAGGAACCTGCGTGGTTCGTCGTCGCGACGGGGGAGAGACGACCGCGTCAGAATCTTCTGGTCCTCGAGGTCGTCGATGTCGATCACGTCGTGGGCGGGAGCGGACTCGCCGGCCAGGACCCACGCCCGAACCTGAAAGAACCAGACGAGGTCGTACGACCCGGTGACGAAATCCCGCAGGGCCGAGCTCATGACACTGCGTGCCCGCAGCGGCATCTCGAACGGCACCGACGGCTGCAGGATGCGGCGGGCTATGTCACCGGGGCTCGGAGGTCTGTCGTCGATGGCGATGCGCTCGACGCGCTCGAGCGAGGGCCACTGCGGCGGGGGGACGAAATCGTTCCGGGCCCCGGACACGGCCGAGAACAGCTCGACCGGTCCGCACCGGGACAGGCCCTCGATGGTGTTGGACAGCCGCAGACGGGAACCGCTGTTTCGGGGCCACGGGT
>Ga0182018_10002378_pt1 | contig 19018 bp, 13 predicted proteins | sample 812P2MmetaG_FD_120490 | JGI IMG/M metagenome (GOLD analysis project Ga0182018, IMG submission 120490) | Permafrost microbial communities from Stordalen Mire, Sweden - 812P2M metaG | ecosystem: Environmental > Terrestrial > Soil > Wetlands > Permafrost | place: Sweden: Stordalen | collected... | reverse complement strand
GCGTGCGCGTACTGATTGATCCTGGGATCGTATTGATACTGAAATCCGACAGCCTTGGTCAGCGCGTTGATCGATTCCGCGGATCCGGTCAGAAAATGCCAGCCGGAATCCGCTCCTGGACGGCCATAGCGCTTCAGGTAGTCTTGCTTCTTGGCGGCGGCGATGGCGGGCGTTTCCTGCGGATTGAAGCTGACTGTGACCACGTCGAACTCGTTGCCAACACCAAACTTCACCATCTTCATCGCGCCGGTGAGCCCGGCCAGAGCTTCTCCACAGAGCATGGTGCAGTTGTAGTAGACGAGATTCAAGATCAACGGCTTCTTGCCGAAGTAATCGCCCAGTTTGACGGCACGGCCGGTGTCGTCCACGAACGTAAGATTGGGAGGCACTTGCCCGTCAAGATGTTGCTCAATGCCGACGTTCTGCAAATACGGCGGGCGGACGTTGGACGGCGGCGACATGATGCCTTTTGTCATAGCCTGTCCCCACGCAGTGGCCGTCAGCAGCCCGAGCGCAATCATGGCCGTCAACATGAACGACAGCACGGCTGCCACGACGGAACTCGAGTTGTGATTCTGATGGTTCACTTCCTGGTTCCTTTTGTCTTTTCCGGCTTGGTCTTCGACGCTTGAGCTGCTGAAGCCTCGCCGGTCGATTGCGCGCGCACGGGAAGTCCACGCTGCGCGATCAACTCCATGGCGTGGTCGATGGGAATGCGAACCGTTCCAGCCTTCTGGTCGACCCAATCGTAGCTGCTCAACGTTTCTGCTTCGTCGATACGGATCTTGTCCAGTTGACCACGCTCGTCGACCTCCAGTTGGGGGCTGGGAAAGTTCTGCTTCAGGTAGTCTTTGTAATCTGTCGAGAGTTTACGAGTGTCCGCTGGGGCGTTCGTGACCAGCGGACTTATCGGAGCCTGCTGCGCATTGGACTGTTTTTCCAGATACGAATAGATACCATCCACAACGAAGTACACCACCAGTCCTGCGATGGCCAGACTCATCAGGAAATACAGAACTGGGGCGACGCCGATGTCGCGGCGCTCATAGCTGCCATTACTCTTCGAATTCACGGGATGGGTTTCATTGCTCATGCGTTTTCCGGGTGATGATGGGTCGGCTCCAGCACTTCTCCAGCGGACGGATCGTAGGCGGGCAGCAGTGGCAACGAGTCCAGATTGCGGAAGAAGTAGGCCAGCCAGAAGCCGCCGATGGCCACGGGCACCACCACGTCCGCGACGCTCATGTTGAAAGTCCTGGAAAAATTCGGCTCGATGATCCAGAACAAATCCACATAGCGCATCAGCATGACCCACACTGCCAGCCATACCAGCTTGCGGATATTGCGTTTGAAAGGACGCGAGAGCAAAATTCCGAACGGAATGGCGAAGTGGAAGAACACGATGCTGAGGCCGACGTATCCCCAGCCGCCGTTCAACCGCCGCATATAGTACGTGATCTCCGAAGGCAAATTGCCCGCCCAGATGATGAGCCATTGCGAATAATTGAAGTATGCCCAGACCATGATGAAGGTGAGCACCCATTTGCCATGGTCATGTACGAAGTCGGGCTTCAACATCTCCGACATCGGCTTGTAATCAAACAAAATGCGCTCCACCACCACCGCGAAACACATGGCGGACAAGACCTGTCCAATGAGAATGACCAGTCCGAAGATGGTGGAAATCCAGCTGGGATCGAGCGACATGACCCAATCGATCGCGGCGAAAGAAATCGTGAAGCCGTAGAGGATGAGGCCCGGGCCTGAGACGGCCTTGAAGCGTGGCGTGTGATCGGGTGCGCCGGCGCGGTCGGTTTCTTTCGACCATTTCGATAATAGAAATGAGAGCAGATTCCAGACCGCGAAATAAAACACTGCGCGCAGGATAAAGCCGTTCGTGGTGAGGTACGTCTGGGTAATGTTTTCCAGATGCTCGCGCAGATGCTTGTCGGCAACTTGATCGAGAGGCTGCGCCCAGATGTACAGCTTGTGTATTCCGAGGATGACCGGAATGAACAGGAGCGCCAGCAGCGGAACCGTCCGCATGGCGGCGCCGAGAATGCGGCGGATGACCATGCCCCAGCCGCCGCCGGTCAGATGGCGGATCATGAGGATCGCCATCGAACCCAGGGCCACTCCCAGCCAGCACATGAAACCGAGCAGGTAGGCGCGATAGAACTGTTCCGGCTGCAGGAACGCGAGGATGAGCGCGATAACGCCGAAGACGACGCCGACCATCAGCGACCGCCGCGCAATGGTCTTCACCACCGGCGGAGGCGTCAGATCGAGATGGGCTACCGGCGCCGCGCTCATTGCTCTCCCTCGGGTTTCGAATTGTCTGCAGGCACGACTGCCGGCAAGCTTGCTCCGGTACCGGGCGAGCGGAATTTCAGGGGCTCGGACGGAATTTTCTGGCCGGGAGGAACATCCGCCATGGTCGCGTTCTGACTCAACTGCAAGGCACGAACATAGGCCACGATGTCCCAGCGGTCTTGCGGCGGAATCTGGGACGCGTAATCCGGCATGATGCCGAAGCCTTCGCTGATGACATCGTAGAAATATCCGAGTGGCGCTTTCTGCAGGCGAGCGATGTGAAACGATGGCGGCATTTTCGAAAACCCGCGCGAGGGTACGAAGCCGTTGCCGTCTCCCACTCGTGAGTGACACGGCGCGCAGAAAATATTGAAACGCTCTTGGCCGCGCTCCAACACTTCTTTGGTCACGGGGAAAGGCATCGCGTCGCCGGGATTGTTGCCAACCCTGCCGGTATAGAAATAAGAATCCTCGTGCAACTGTCCGCGAGCGACCGTCCCGTATACCGGCGGCCGCTCTGAGCGCTGGTCGGAGAAGAAGTCGCTGCGAGAGAGCGGATTCTGGCGCGGCTGCACGTGCATATCGATGCGGCAGCCGGGGAGAAGAGTGATCATTGTCAGCACGGTTCCCAGGAAAAACCGCTGGGTGGTTTGAGGATTTACGGGGAAACCCCATAGCGCAAACTTTCGTGGAATCCCACCCCTGCGCAGAGGACGCGCAAGGATAGGGCACCCGGCCGCGACGGACAGACCGTCGAGCTTCGCTCGACCGTACAGCCGGAGGCGGCTGTCCCCACATGAACTTTGGTGGAGGTGGGGCATTATTAGCTGGGAACCTCCGAAATCGAGCGAGGGGCAAGCCCTTCCAGGAATTTACGCGTGCTCGCGGGATCATATTTCTTGTCGGAAGAAAACACGATCAGAAAGAAGCGATCTTTCGTCGCCAGGGCGAAACGCGGCACGTTGAATACGGGGTGGTAGGGCATGGGCAGTCCGTTCAGAGCGAGCATGCCCAACACGGCTGAAATCCCGGCGAAAAGAATCGTCATCTCAAATGTGATAACAATAAACGCTGGCCAGGAATGCGGCGGTTTCCCGCCGATGTTCAACGGATAGTCCACCGCTGACATCCAGTACTGCATGAGGTATCCTGTCAGACCGCCGACAATTCCACCGATCAGCACAACCAGCGGAACTTCGTCACGATGAAAGCCGATCTCTTCGGCCAGGCCTTCGACGGGAAATGGGCTGTAGGCATCAATCTTCTTATAGCCCGCCTGGTAGGTGGTGCGCGCAGCGTCGACCAGCGCGGTCGCTGAGTCGAACTCCGCCATGATGCCGTAGATGGGATCGCGCTTCATCTTGTAAACCTCGCCGTCATCTTCTAAACCTCGCCGTCATTCCTTCACTTCCGCTTCCGGCAGAAGAGTGCGCATTTCAAAGATCGAAATCGCGGGCAGCAGCCGCAGGAAAAGGAACATGGCAGCCAGGAACATTCCGATGGTGCCAATGTAAGTCATCCAGTCCCAGCGCGTGGGATAGTACATGCCCCAGGAAGAGGTCAGAAAGTCACGACTGAGGCTGACGACAACGATGATGAAACGCTCCAGCCACATTCCGACGAGAATGACGCCGGAAACGAAGAACAGCGCCACCGGACTGGTGCGCAGCCTGCGAATCCACAGCACTTGCGGAATAAAGATGTTGCAGAGCAGCAGCATCCAGTACGGAACTGCGTAGGGACCATGCAGGCGATTCCACAGGGTAAACGCATCATACCGATCGCCGCTGTACCAACCCATGAATGCCTCAATACCGTAGCCGTAAGCCACAATCAGCCCAGTCGCCAGCATGACTTTGGCGGAATTCTGCAGATGGCGCTCGGTGATGAAATCTTCCAGGCCATAAATCTTGCGAATGGGGATAGCCAGCATCAGCACCATGGCGAAGCCCGAATAGATGGCGCCGGCGACGAAGTAGGGAGGAAAGATGGTGGTGTGCCATCCCGGCACGATGCCAACGGCAAAGTCGAAGCTGACCACGGTATGAACCGACAGCACCAGCGGCGTCGCCAATCCCGCCAGTAAGAGATACATGGTTTCATAGCGGTGCCAATGCCGCGCCGACCCGCGCCATCCGAACGACAGCATGCCATAGACAATTTTCAGCGCCCGGTTGTCGGTACGATCGCGCAATGTGGCCAGATCGGGGATCAGGCCGACAAACCAGAACAATGCCGAAATCGTGGCGTAGGTGGAAACCGCGAAAACGTCCCATATCAGTGGACTGCGGAATTGCGGCCACACACCCATGGTACTGGGATAAGGGAACAGCCAGTACGCCAGCCAGGGTCGGCCAACGTGAATCCCGGGAAAGATCCCGGCACAGGCTACAGCGAACAGCGTCATCGCCTCCGCGAAGCGGTTGATCGAATTCCGCCACGACTGACGCAGCAACAACAGGATGGCAGAAATTAGCGTGCCGGCGTGGCCGATGCCAATCCACCAAACGAAATTGACGATAGCGAATCCCCAGCCGATGGGAATGGTCACGCCCCAGATGCCAACGCCCTTCAGGAAGAGATATCCCATGGCGTAGAGCAGCATCATCGTGAGCATGAAAGCGATGCCGAAACCCAGGAACCACCCGTTCGACGCCGGACGAGTCAGCACGATCGCGCTGATTTTCTCCGTGACCGTGCCGAAGGTGTAGCCCGGTTCGATCACCGGAACTCGTTCTGCATCGACCGTCATTTTGTATTGTTCGTCCATGCTGTTCGCCAGGTGCCTCAGGAGCTAAAGTCCAAAATCAGATCGACTCATACGGCACGGTGGAAGCCGTTGCCCTTTCACAAACCTTATCCTTTCAGTTCGGGATTCGGGTTGCGAACCTCCGCCAGATACGTTGTCCGCGGGCGAGTGTTCAACTCGCCCAGCAGGCTGTAGTTGCGCGCCTGCGCTTTCAACTTTGAAACCTTGCTGTTCGGATCATTAATGTTGCCGAAGATGATGGCACCTGCCGGACACGACTGCTGGCAGGCCGTCTGAAGTTCGGTATCGTTGATTTTGCGGTCTTCGCGCTCAGCATCGATACGGCGTTCGTTAATCCGCTGGACGCAGTAGGTGCACTTTTCCATAACGCCGCGGCTGCGCACGCTGACGTCGGGATTGCGCATCATCTTGTATTGCGGTGTCTCCCAATCCTGAAAGAGCAGGAAGTTGAAGCGACGCACCTTGTAAGGACAGTTGTTGGAGCAATAGCGCGTACCCACACAGCGGTTGTAGACCATGTCGTTCAGGCCCTCGGTGGTGTGGTTCGTGGCGCCAACCGGGCACACTACTTCGCAAGGCGCGTTCTCGCACTGCATGCACGGTACAGGCTGGAAGAATGCCCGAGGATTGTCGCGGTCGCCCTGATAATAGGCGTCGACGCGAATCCAGTGCATGTGGCGGCCGAGCTTCGTCTGTTCCTTGCCGACGACGGCGATATTGTTCTCCGACTGGCAAGCAAGCATGCAGTTGTTGCAGCCCACGCAGGAGTTCAGATCGATGGTCATGCCCCAGGCGTAATCTTCCTCTTTGTAGGGATAGGGCTTGTAGAGCGAGAGTTCGTAGGGTGTTTCTTCTTCTTTCGCGAAATTCGGTTCTTTACGATATTCCTCCAGCGACGTTTCGCGCACTAGCGGACGATGCGCGCCGTCGGGCGTATCCATGCTTTGCATGCCCTGCGTGGAGGCGAGCGGGTAGGTTGCTCCAGTCTTGCGGATTTGCACGCCCGTGGCGATCCAAGGATTCGCGCTCGTGCGCAGAGCGTAGGCGTCGAAACCCTGGGCTGTACCCACGCGTCCGGCGCGCTTGCGGCCGTAGCCGAGAAATATCGTGACCGAATTGTCGGGATGGCCGGCTTGAATCCACACCGGACCTTGGATTTTTTTGCCGTTGAGTTCGAGTTCGACAACGTCTTCTACTTTGATCTGCAGGCGCTCGGCCATCTTCGGGCCGATTTGGACGGCGTTGTCCCAGGTAAGCTTGGTCATCGGCTTGGGCAATTCCTGCAGCCAGCCGTTGTTGGAGAATTGTCCGTCGTAGATGGTGGGATCGCGGCGGATGTTGAGCTCGATTCCTTGGTCGTCTGCAGCCTTCGCCTCGGAGGGCGTCGCCGATGATTTTGCAGTGAAGGATTTTGGCGCGAATGCAGTGCCTTCGATCCAGCCGTCGTGCAGCGACTTGCGCCAGAACTGCTCGAAGTCGGCGCCGGTATGCTGTTTCTGCCAGTAGGCGCGCACGAGATCGTAACCGTTCGCATCGGTTTGGCCGGAAAGCAGTGCGACGAATTCGATGGCGCTCTTGCCGTTATAAAGAGGAGCGATCAGCGGCTGAATAATGCTGACTGTGCCGTCGTAGGCGCGAGCATCGCCCCAAGCCTCAAGTTCATGCGACTGATTGACATGCCACTGGCAGAGTTCGGCGGTTTCGTTCTGATAGAGGCCGTGATGCACGCGCAATGGAACTTTGCCGCTGGTCATGGCGTCGGCAAAGTTGAGATCGGCGGGCGCATCGTAGGCTGGATTGCCACCGAGGATGATTAGGAGATCAACTTTGCTGCCACGCATATCTGCGGCGAGGTCTTTGAGGGATTCGGCCTGATTGGCTGGGTTCGTTTCAACCGTGTCGGTGTAGAAGACGGTCTTACCGACATTCCCTAACTTTGCGTTCATTGCGTGGGCGAGAGCGTGCACCGCCGGAGGCTGTTGGTCGCCCGCGATAACAACACTAGACCCTTGATGAGCGTGCAGATCCTGGGCGAGCATCGCGAAAAAATTCGCTTGTTCGCCCATCCCGCCGGTCGCAGTTCCACTGCTCTCGAAACCCGCGGCGAGTTCGCGAACAAATCCTTCGAGATTCGTTGCTCTTACCGGCAGCCGATGATCCGCCTTCGCTCCTGTCGTCGTCGGCGTGCTCTCGATCACATACAGACGATTCATCGGCGCGTCTGGATTGCGGCGGCTGGCGAAGTCGCGGATGTATTTCACGTTGCCGGGGAATCCGGCGTAGAGAAAGTCGGCGTCGAGCGAGACGATTACGTCGGCCTTTTCGAAATCGTAGCGCGTCTCGACCGGCTGGCCGAAGGCTAGCTTCGCGCCTTCGAGCACGTTGTCGCGATTCACCGGCTCATACACGTGCCACTTGGCCTGCGGATAAATCTTAAGAAAATTGCGCAGCTGATCGGCGAGCGTGGGCGAAGAAATGGTCGGCGTCAGAATGCGGATGCCTGGGCCCTGCAGCGCTTTCTGCGCGCTCAGCGGTCCATGGATTGCGTTCCAGAACGCTGTCGACGAGCGCTGGTCGCCCATCGACATCACGCTTTGCGAGCGGTCGGGATCGTAGAGACCGAGAATTGAGGCTTGGGCAAAAATATCGGTGCCGCCCATCGAGGCGGGATGCAGATCGTTGCCTTCGATTTTTGTGGGACCGCCAAGATGGCTTTCCACCAGCACTGGGTTGGCGTATCCGCCCAACGTCATTGCCGTAGCGTAAAACATCGGCCGGCCGGGAATTACGTTTTCCGGCTGGCGGACGTAAGGGACGATGGGCTCCAGCGGCAGGCGCACGCAGCCGGTCATGCCGGCCAGGCCGAGGGACGCGCCCATCACTTTGAGAAATCCGCGGCGCGAAACCGAATCGACCCATTCGGAGGCGCCTTTGGGGAATTCGCGGTGGAGGGCTTGCTGGAAATCGTCGCTTCCGGCGAGTTCTTCGAGGCTGCGCCAATATTCGGGGCCGGTTTTTTCGGCTGCGTCGTGCGCCGTCGCCTGGTCGATGCGCGCGCGGACGGTGTTCAGGTCCAGTCTGCCTTTTTGGCTGGGGCAAACATCTTCGCGCTTGGCGCTCTTGATTTGGTCTTCCATGTTTTATCGCCAACCGGGCGATTCTTTCGCCCTTCGGGGCTTCGTTCCTCGCTTTGCGTTCTACCCACGGCTTGCGCCATGGGCAGTATTCTTGAGCCGCTTCGCGGCTGACTTCTTCCCGGCTTGGCGCTGACTTCTTTTCCAGCGACTTCAGCTCTAACGACTTCAGCGATGACAGGTGCTGCAGTTGGTAATGTCTTTCACGTTGCGAACGTTATATTTCTTGACCAGAGCTGTGCCCAGATCGACCTGATCGGTATAGCTGTGTCCCTCAACCACCACCGGCGTCGCTCCGGTCGGCGGCTGGTAGCGCATATTGAACACCTGGTCCCGCGGCCGCAGATGGTTCTCCGGCGCGCGATGACAGCCCAGGCACCACTCCATTTGCAGCGACTCCTGCTGATACATCAGCGGCATCAGATCGACAGGACCATGGCAGGTGTTGCAGCCGACTCCTTTATTAATGTGAATACTGTGATCGAAATAGACGAAATCGGGAAGCTGGTTGACGCGCGTCCACTGCAGCGATTCTCCAGATTTGTAGCTGGCGCGCACTGGCTCCAAGAGTTGGGCGTTTGTCCAGATCTGCAAGTGGCAATTCATGCACGTCTTGGTCGGAGGAATACCGGCAAAGCTCGAAGTCTCAACCGAAGTGTGGCAATAGCGGCAGTCGATTCCGAGGCCGGTAACGTGGTGCTGGTGGCTGAACGGGACGGGCTGTGGCTTGCGCACGCCAGCGTAGGTAACATAGGGCGAACGCTGGATCTCCATCGCCATCCAGGCGAGCGCAGCCACCACAAAGACCGCGCCAAAAATAGTGACGCGAGACAATGTATTCGTACTGCGATGAAAGATCTGCGACATTCCCTTATGAATCTGGCTTAAGAGACCCGGCGGATCGTCCGCGATTCGGTTGAATACTGATTCAGTACGGCGAAAAGAAAACCACCCACTGGTTTTCTGCGTCGGTGAAACCAGAGATTATAAATATTCCGTGGGAGTTTGTCGCGGATTTTTGCGTTTCGCAAAAGAAAAAAATCAAAATCAAATGTCGCCAAGAAAATGTCGGTTTCGGTGCGCGAACGTACGGACAAAACGTTCTCGACTCTTTCCTTTTCCCTAGCGCAGATTCATCACCATGAGTTTGGGCTCGGTCATCTCTTCAATCGCGTAGCGCAGACCTTCGCGGCCCAGTCCGGAATCTTTGACGCCGCCGTAGGGCATTTGATCGATGCGGAAGGAAGGGACGTCGCCGGCGATCACGCCGCCGACTTCCAGTTCTTCGTAGGCCTGAAACAGCAACTTCGCATCGCGCGTGAAGATCCCGGCCTGCAGGCCATAGGCAGAATGGTTGACCTGGCGCAGGGCCTGATCGAAATCTTTATAGGGCTCAACCGTCACCACCGGACCGAAGATTTCCTGGCAATTGACTTTCATCTCGGGCTTGGTTCCGGTGAGCACGGTAGGTTCAACGACAAGATTCTTGCGGCCGCCGCCGCAGAGCCGGCGCGCGCCCGCTCGCACGGCTTCGTCGATCCAGTTGACCGTGCGGATCGCGTCGCTTTCGCGGATGAGCGGCCCGACGTCGGTGGACTCGTCGAGCGGATCGCCCAGCTTCAGTTTCTTCACGCCCTCGACGAAGAGATCGGTGAATTTTCCATAGACTGAATGCTCCACCAGAATGCGTTGCACCGAAATGCAAGTCTGGCCGGCGTAGCCGAATCCGCCGGTCACGCAGCGATCCGCGGCGTATTCGAGGTCAGCGTCGCTGTGCACAATCACGGCCGCGTTGCCGCCCAGTTCGAGGACGACTTTCTTTTTTCCGGCGCGCCGTTTAATGTCCCAGCCGACAGGCACGCTGCCGGTGAAGCTGATGAGCTTGATGCGGTCATCGGTTACCAGAAGACTGGCATCTTCATTCGACAGCGGAACCACGTTGAGTCCGCCATCGGGCCAACCTGCCTGCTGCACGCACTCGGCCAGAAGCAGCGAACAGAGCGGTGTCTGGGGCGCGGGCTTCAACACCATCGAGCAACCGGCGGCGATCGCCGGCGCTACTTTGTGGGCGACCAGGTTGATGGGGAAGTTGAACGGTGTGATCCCGGCGATCGGGCCGAGAGGAAAGCGGCGCACAATGCCCCAGCGGCCGGCGGTGAATTCCTGCCAGTCGAGAGGAAGAAATTCGCCGTAGATACGAGTGCTCTCTTCGGCGGCCACGTTGAAAGTGAAGATGGCACGATCGACTTCGGTGCGTGCGGCCTTGATGGGTTTTCCCGCTTCCTGCGCGAGGGTGCGGGCGAATTCCTCTCTGCGCTCGAGCATGGAGGCAGAAATCCGGCGGAGAACGCGCTGGCGTTCGAAGGCGGGCAGCCGCCGGGTGGTGCCGAAAGCCTTGACGGCTGCGACTATGGCGGCCTCGGCATGCTCGTGCCGGCCCTGCACGACGCGGGCAATCAAGCTGCCATCGTAGGGTGCGCGAATCTCTATGACGTCGCCGTCTTCTCGCCACCGGCCATCCACAAAGAAACCGTGCGTCGCAACCGGCGCGATCGTCATCTCTGGCATGATTTTTCCCGGGCCCCCGAAAAATCGACTGGGCTAATTATAGGACTTTTGGATGACGGGGACGCGAGGGCGGGTTTGCAAACAAAATCTGAACCACAGAGAGCACAGCAGGACGGCACTCTACCTTTACAATGGGCTCGGCCCGATGACGAGTGCCTTGGCAACTATTTCCGAACTGGCGCAGCGCCTGCGGCGGAGAGAGGTCTCTCCGGTTGAAATTACACAGGAATGCCTGGAGCGGATCGAACGACTGAATCCTGCACTCAACGCGTTTATTACGGTCATGGGAGAATCCGCCCTGGCGGAGGCGCGGAATGCAGCGGCTGAGATTCGACGCGGGGAGTGGCGCGGGCCGTTGCATGGCGTACCGGTTGCACTGAAGGACCTTATCGACACCGCGGGGGTCCGTACCACTGCGGCCAGTTCGCTGTATAAGGACCGAGTTCCACACCAGGATGCGGAGGTGGTTCGGCGGTTGCGGCAGGCGGGAGCGGTAATCCTCGGCAAGAATAATTTGCATGAGTTCGCCTACGGCGGCAGTTCGCTGGTCAGCTACTTTGGCGACGTGCACAATCCGTGGGATGTTGGGCGAATTGCGGGGGGATCATCTGGAGGATCGGCGGCGGCGGTCGTAGCGGGTCTCGCTTACGCGGCGCTTGGCACCGACACAGCCGGCTCGATTCGCGAACCGGCGGCGCTTTGCGGCTGCGTCGGCTTGAAGCCGACCTACGGCCGCGTATCGAGCCGCGGAGTGATTCCCCTTTCATCGTCGCTGGACCACGTCGGTCCCCTGGCCGCGACCGTGGAGGACGCGGCGATTGTCCTGCAGGCGATTGCGGGATACGATGCGGCCGACGTTACCACGGTGGATGCTCCCGTCGCCGATTATGTCTCTGCACTGCGCGAGGGTGCGAAGTCGATGCGCGTGGGTGTGCCTCGTGCTTATTTTTTCGACGATCTTGATCCGGAAGTCGCCTCTGCAATGGAACAAGCTCTGCGGGGAATCTCGACTCTTGTGGCGGAGATAAAGGAAGTGCGGTTGGACGTGCCGACCGACCGCACGCTGCAAACCGCCGAGTCGTATGCATACCACGCCGCGAACGTCGCGAAGGCGCCGGAGTTGTACCAACCTGAGACTGTGCGGCGCATTCGGTCGGGAGAAAAGGTTTCTGCAACCGATTACATTCAGCGCCGCCGCGAACTGGAGGAAGCTCGCCGCAGCGTTGGCCAAGTCTTTGACGATGTGGATGTGCTGGTGACTCCGACCATGCCAATTCCCGCGCCGGCGATCGCTGAACTGAAGTCCGATCCCGAAGCGCTGCGTCCCGCCGAATTGAAACTCCTGCGCCATACGCGACCGTTCAATGTCTGGGGATTGCCGGCAATCTCCGTGCCTTGTGGCTTCACACAGAGTGGATTGCCGATCGGTTTACAGATCGCGGGGCCGCACTGGCGGGAGGACATGGTGCTGAAATTGGCGCACTCCTACGAGCAGGCCACGGCGTGGCACAAGCGCGTTGCGGAGAATAGGGGCCAAGAGTGACGCCGTCGATTGGGATAACCTGTGTTATCGCCGTTCTCGGCAGCTATCCTGGTGAGCTGTTCCTTAGTCACGATAAAATTGCGGGGATTTCGGGCTCATCACTTCGTTCGCCCCGCACTTCAATCCACGGTCCTCACGTCATCCGGCAGCATCAGCACGAACATGCAGGTGCGCGTGGTCGTCGAACACGACAGGGTGCCGCGACGGAAGACCTTTACCGGCGTATCGTCGGGAAACGTTATATGGTAGTCCGCGGTGCGGAGCGCCTCGCTAAACGACTTCAGCTTCTCGTCTCCGCTGACGAATTTGACCGCGTCGACTTTTGCGGGCGAACCTCCGCCTCCGCTTAGCAGGATGAAGAAATCGGCATTGCCGGTTTGCGTGGCCTTGCCGAGGTCGATCGCACTGAGGTGCTGCAGCTCATCCTTATAACGCGCAACCGTAGCATCAGCCTTGGCGTCGCCGCCAGCCAGCGAGGCCAGACGTCCACGCGTCTCGGGAGCGGGACGCACTCCGTTCATCGACAGCGCATAGGTGCGGAGTGCGCGATCTTTCTCGCCGCGTTTTTCATAAATTTGCCCGAGATGATCGCCCACTTCGGCGTGGTGGCCAAGGTCCCACGCCGCGCCCACGTACTTTTCGGCTTTGCCGAAATCGCCTTCCGCGAAGTGCACCCAGCCCAGCGTGTCCCAATAGGCGATCAACGACGAAACCAGCGGCAAGTCTTTTTGCGAAAGGCGGTCGAGCGAGACATTGCGAAGGGCGGCGGCGGTGGCTGACACGGCGGATTCGGCATACTGCTGTGCCCGGTCGAGATGAGAATCCTTGAGCGAGAGTTGGTAGGCAATGTTGTTCCACACCATGGGCGTGGCGGCCAGTTCAACGGCTTGATCGAATGCGGCCAGCCCCTTGTCGTCCTGGCCAAGATTGAGGTAGGCATTTCCCAGGCTTACCTGCAAATCAGGACTGTCGGGAGTGAGCGACGCAGCTTTCTCCAGTTCTGCGACGGCCAGGTCGTATTTATGCCATTCCTCATACATGGCGCCCAGGTTGGCATGGGCGAACTTGTCGAGAGGATTGTTCTCCAGTTGCTTGTTGAAGGCCTTCACCGCGTCGTCGTACTTGCGCTCATTCCAGTAAACGCGGCCCAGGTTGTTGTAGGCGAACTCGTCATAGGGATTGACTTCAATCTGCTTCTGATAACAAGCGATCGCCTGCCCGTCCTGGCGCATCTCGAAATATATTCTCCCCAGATTGTTCCAAGCGAATTTGTTCTTGGGATCGACTTCAGTCGCGCGTTTCAAAAGTGCAATCGCTACCGGCAAGTTGCCGCTGTCATAAGCCGCCTTCGCACTGTCGACCAAATCTTCGGCCTTCATGTCCGCGGGAGGAACCGGGACACCGGCCACCGTGCTTTCCACCGAAAGCTGTTGCGCGAGATCGGCGCCGACGGCTCGGCGGAACGACTCATAATCAGCCGATCGAGCGAGGGGCAGTTCATCCTGGCGCAGAATCAGCTTGCGCCCGGCGGCGAAAACATCCCCCTCTACCCTGTAGTTGGCTTCATATTCCGCATAGTCGCGTTTCAACGAGAAAGCCAGCGGCACGTGGGCCGTGTACTTGGCGGGCAATTCCAGTTTGATCTGGTAAGAGTACTCCGCTTTGGGGCCCAGCTTGAGAGGTTCGGAGTCTGCGTCGTTATCGTCATCGCCATCGACTTCGGGCAGATTGAACTGCACCAGCGGCAAAGCAATTTCCGTTTTCTTTTTGGACCAGTCGAGGAAGTTCACCTTGGAAACGTCGTAGGACAGAGTGAACGGTTCCCTCGTCGCCGCTGGATCACTGACCTTAAGATTGGTAATGTCTCCGCCCAGACCGGCATTCACATTTTCAACCACCCGTTGCCAGTTGGCCTGTGGCACGCGGCGGAAGACCGAACGCAGCAGCAGTTCTTCATCGCCGCGAAATTCGTAGTGCACGTGAGCTTCGAGCTTTCCGATCTCGTTGATCTTTCCGTCGATGTTTGAGATCTCCGTGTCGGGCATCGGGGTGTCGGCAGGCGTGTTTTCGAGACCCGGGACAATGGAGGATGGCGGATCGGCGGGAGGAATCACGAGCGCCTGCTTGTTGCGCAGAGAGTAGGCCAGCAGGCGGAAGGGTGCGACCTCACTGGTGGTATCCATCCAAACTTCTTCTTTCTCTTTACCCAGGGGAAGCATGGTGATGACGTGATCGAACTGCGAGGGCGACGGAACGTCGGGATCGAGTTTGCGGCTGGAATTGATCAGCACCGACGAGGCGTGCAGACCTTCGGCATCGAGCAACGACGCCAGCAGCGTATGCTTGTCTTTGCAATCGCCGTACTGGTCGTGAAGCACTTCGGATGCAGCATGCGGCTGGTAGCGGCCGACTCCCAGAGAAAGACTCACGTAGCGGAAGTTTTTCGCCACGAAATCGTAGAGCGCTTCAGTTTTTTGCAGGTCGCCGTTCAGGCCCTTGGTCAACTCCTGTGCCTTGGCACGAACTTCGGGTGAGGGCGCGCGGCGGTCTTTTTCGAGGCTTGCATACCAGCGTCCAACTTGCTCCCAGCTTTCGAAGGTCGTTAACTGGATATCCGGCCGGTCATCGCCGGGATGACGTTTCTTTTTCTTCTTATCTTTCTCCTTGCCGTTTGCCGCATCGTCCTCGCGCTCCAGATGAGAACTCGACCAGTGATAAGCGCGGCGGCCGTTTTCTTCGCTGATCTTCGCGTCCATCCCCGGCTTGCACTTCAGCTTCAGAGGGCGCCCGGCGGGCACGTCCACGTCGACCGTTTCGTCGAGCGAAATGTTGCTCTTGTCGAAATCATAGTCAGCCCAGAACTGTCCGGCGGCCAGCGGAGTGTGAATCACCGTGACCATGTCGTATTCCAACACCTCGCCGGGACGCAGGCCGGGGACCGTGATGTGTTTCTGGCGGTAGTCGGTGTAAACCGGAGCCTCACGCTCGACGGGAGCGCTCAAGTCCTGCACGGCATCGTCGCCAGCTTTGACCACGCTGCCATCCTCTTTGAGTACACGCACATAGGGAATTTCCACACGCTCGTTGGCGGAGTTGTAACCTTCCTGCAACTGTCCCCATTGCTGCACGCCCGCTTCGCTTTGCACGCGAATACGGGCCTTGGTCTCTTTTCGTCCGGTGCCATCGGCCTCAAAGCGGTAGTACGAGTGCATCTGCTCGATGACGAAGGATTCCTCGGGATATTTAGGAGCCATGCCGGGCTTCAGTGCGTCCGCAGCCTTGTCGGCGGCGGTTCCGGAGGGCGCTACATTGGTTTGTTTTGACTGAGCCGGCGCGATCGAACTCTCGGCTGGGGGCGCGGATCCCGGCGTCTTGCTGGGCTGCTGGGAATTCGCGCGGGTGGTCAGCAGGCACCCGCAAGAAAGCAGAAGAGCGAGGCAACGATTATGCATAGTTAAGTTGGAAGGAAGGACCTTATTCATTATCCCACGTTGGAGTGAGTCTGCGAGGATCGCGGCCCAAGTGCCAGGTCTCGACAGAAACTTCCAATCAAGCAATAGGGCCCAAGATTTGAGCTTGCATTCGTCTGAATTATCCTGTGGTGACACGCAATTTGCATGACAATATTGTGATCCCAATCAAATTTTTCTCTTCCGCTGGCCGCAATTCGAGGTAAAATCTCACTCAGATAGTCTTGCTTCGCCGCGACGCGAGGCAGGCGTGACGCATAACGTATTTGCGCCACGATCTTTCCGCAGGAGGTTTTTTTTCATGGAAGATCGGGCCCCTGTCGTTTCTGCTACTGACGCTGACCAGTCGTCTACTTCTACGTCCACCATCAGGCAACACGAAGGCCGAGGAGCGTGGGTTCTAACCGCCTACGGCATTTCTGGCCTGGCATTGTTTGGGGTTTTGGCCTACTTTTTCTCGGACTTCATCTCTCATTAGTCCGGGCCCGCAGTGGCGAGCGGGCGTTCGCGTCCGTGGAATGTGGAGAAGTGTATCCGCAGTGGATTCGTGTTTGTTCAACATTTCCGCGGCCTTCCGGGCCTTCCCGTCCGCCTCGCAAAGCTCCGCATTGAACGTGTTACAATGAGCGGCCTTCGGTTGTCGCTTCGGCACCCGGCACTAACCCCACGCAAGGACTACGCATTACACGGAAGAAATCTGTGGCCAAGACTCCCACCCCCAGCCCGACGCCGATTACCTACGCTGACGCCGGTGTGGATATCAGCCGGGCGAACCGTACCAAACAGCGCATCAAATACCTGGCGCATAAAACTTTTACTCGCGGCGTGCTGAGCGAGATCGGCGGCTTTGGCGGCCTCTTCGCCGTAGACAAGGCCAAATACACTGATCCTGTGCTGGTGTCCAGTGTCGACGGCGTCGGCACTAAATTAAAAATCGCATTCGAAATGGACCTGCACTCTACGGTCGGCGCCGACCTGGTGAACCACTGCGTCAACGACATTGCAGTGCAGGGAGCGGCCCCGCTGTTTTTCATGGATTATCTGGCCACCGGCACGCTCGATCCCTCGATCGCCGAGAAGGTGGTCGAAGGCATCGCCGATGCGTGCAAGCATAACGGGTGTGCGCTCATCGGTGGCGAGACGGCGGAAATGCCGGGATTCTATCCCGATGGAGAATACGATCTCGCGGGGTTCATCGTCGGCGTGGTGGAACGCGAAAAGATCATTACCGGCAAAGATGTGCAGATCGGCGACATCATTCTCGGGCTGCCGTCAAATGGCTTACACACCAACGGATATTCCCTGGCGCGCAAACTGCTGTTTGAGGTCGCGCACTACTCGACTGAGACCTACGTCAACGAAATCAAGAACAAAGTCGGCAACGAGCTGATGCGCACTCACAAAAGTTACTGGCCCGCATTGAGAAAGTTGATTGACGCCCAATGCGTCGCGGCGCTGGCGCACGTTACAGGCGGCGGCATCACCGAGAACCTGCCGCGCGTGCTGCCCCGCGGGACCGCTGCCGTCATCGAAATGGGTACGTGGCCGGTGCTTCCGCTCTTCGAACACCTGCAGCAACTCGGCAACGTCCCCCAGGACGAAATGCTGCGCACCTTCAACATGGGTCTGGGTATGCTGCTGGTCGTGCCCTCGGCGAAATTCAAGAAAGCCCAGTCGGTGTTGGAGCGGGTTGGCGAAAAAGCTTACACCATAGGCCGCATCGTCAAAGGCGAGCGCAAAGTCACGTACAGCTGATGCAATGCTGACCGCAGATCTTTTGTAGGTTCTCAATCAACCATCAGCAACCAATCATCAATCATCAGAAATCAGAAATGCGTTCTCTCGGCATACTCCTTTCCGGTCGCGGCTCGAACTTCGTCGCCATTGCCGACAGCATTGACGCGCGCCGCATTCCCGATGCGCGGATCGCAATCGTCATCGCCAACAAACCCGACGCACCGGGGATTACGACTGCCAGCGAGCGTGGGTTGAATGCAGTTGTGATTCCTTCCAAGGGCAAGCTGCGCGAGCAGCAAGAGCGCGAGATGGTTGCCGCTTTAAAACGTGAGAACGTACAACTGGTCTGCCTGGCTGGATACATGCGGCTGCTGTCGCCGTGGTTCGTGCAGCAGTTTCCGCGCCGGATTCTGAATATCCATCCGTCGCTGCTGCCCGGGTTTCCTGGCCTCGAAGCGCAGGAGCAGGCCTTCGCCTATGGCGTGAAAGTCTCCGGCTGCACCGTGCATTTCGTGGACGAAGAACTCGACCACGGGCCGATCATTGTGCAAAAAACGGTCCCTGTTCTCGATGGCGACGACGAACATACGCTCGCGGCGCGCATTTTGGAGCAGGAGCACATTGCTTACACGGAAGCAATCAATACTGTTCTGAGAGGAAACTTCAAGATCATGGGACGCCGGCTGGTGGCAAGTCAAAAGTCGGAAGTCTGAATGCAGAAGTAAAGATCTTGTGACACTCGCCGTCTGAGTTGCTACTCAAGTAGCTTCGCCATCTTCACAATCGGCAGCGTTTCCCCGTTGCCTAACGGAACCGCCTCATTCTCAACTTCCACGTAGCCCTTCGCCAGGTAGAAAGCGATGCCACTCAATGTCGCTCCCAGCTCAAGGCGCGTAAAGCCGGCGGTGCGTGCGGCATCTTCACACACCTGCAAGATCAGGCCGCCGATGCCGCGCCGCGCCCATTTCGGATGGACGAAAAACCCCCGAATCTTCGCCCCCTCGCGTGTCGGATCGAGCAGCGAATCTTCACGTCCCGCGTACTGATCGCCTCCATACAAAGTCCTGCGCTTACTCCAGCCACCGCAGCCGACGATCAGGGACCCCTTCCCCGAAGTCTGTTCCGCGACAAAATACGTTCCGTCCACGATGAGCTGACTATCGACGCCGTATACTGACCGCAACGCCCCGTCGATCTGCGCCGCGGAATAATCCTCCGCTTGCAATCCGCGCACCGAAGCCTCAATCACTTTCCCTAGTCGTGGAATGTCATCAATCGTCGCCCTTCGCACAGAAAACGTCATCTTCGTCACAAGATCATCACAAACCACGTCCAGCGCCGCCATCAATTCTAGCTTTTAACTTCTGCATTCTGACTTCGCCCTTTGCATTCCCTATAATGTTCCTTCCCATGTCAACCTTCGCGCCTGTCGACGAGCAGCTCACCTACATCAAGAAAGGTTCTGCGGAAATCATCCGCGAGT
>Ga0182018_10002376_pt1 | contig 19052 bp, 18 predicted proteins | sample 812P2MmetaG_FD_120490 | JGI IMG/M metagenome (GOLD analysis project Ga0182018, IMG submission 120490) | Permafrost microbial communities from Stordalen Mire, Sweden - 812P2M metaG | ecosystem: Environmental > Terrestrial > Soil > Wetlands > Permafrost | place: Sweden: Stordalen | collected... | reverse complement strand
GCCGCCTCGACGGAGCAGACGATGTAGCCCGCCCCCTGGTCGACCTGCATGTTCGCCGTGCAGAGCTTCGGGTAGGGGAACGAGATCATCCGGTTGCCGGGGCCCGGTGTCGTGATCTCGGCAGGGGTGCGCGCCTGGCGGATCCAGGCGTAGGGGTTGGCGGCGGCCACCTCGCTGAAGCGGGACCACAGGGAGCCGATGCGCGCCGCGTGTTCGCCCAGCGTCCATCCGTGGGCGCCGCGCAGTGCGTTCTCGAAGAGCGGGTAGGCGTGAACGGGGAGGATGACGCCCCGGGACATCTCCAGATCGGTTGCCCCGGGCCGCTCGATGCCCGAACGCATGGGCTCGGGCGTCCCCTCGATCGGCTGGCTGGCCCAATTGAGAGGCGGTGCCGCCGGATGCCGGCGGGCCCATTCGCGCGTGTACATGGCCTCGGCCCCGGTGACGAGGGCCACGTCGAGGTCACCGCGGGAGATGGCGCGGCAGGCGTCGTGCATCAGGGCCTGCGGGGCGTTGCCGCCGATGGCGGTCAGCACGAGCTCGTGCGGTAGCGAGTCGCGATCGAATCCGAGTCGCTCGGCGACGAGGAGGGGCGGGTTCACCGCACGCCAGCCGAGGGGCAGGACCACACGGATACTGTCGGCCCGGGCGATCAGGGCCGCGCCGCCCGGCGCGGGCGCGCCCGGCGCGACCCCGTCGGCGTCCTCCGCGGCCGCGCGCAACGCGCGCGCCATCAACTCGACGGGCTCGGGGCGCCCCGCCGGGTCGGTGGCCGCATCAGGGTGCAGCGTGACCTGTCCCACGCCGACGACGACCGGGGTCCGGGGGTCCAGGGGCATGGCCCGGGAGATGGTACCGGCCCGGCACCCTGGAGGCCCCCCGGCTGCTCGGTACACTTGGCCCCATGCGCATCGCGTCCGGAGGGGGTCACGCCCCGTCATGAGCTCTTACGACACCGCACTGTCCGCCGACCCCGAGGTGGCGGGGCTCATCCACCAGGAACTCCATCGCCAGCAGAGCACGCTCCAACTCATCGCCTCGGAGAATTTCACCTCCCCCGCCGTCCTGGCCGCCTCCGGCTCGGTGCTCACCAACAAGTACGCCGAGGGATACCCGGGCAAGCGCTACTACGGGGGCAACTCCATCATCGACGAGGTCGAGGACCTCGCCCGTGACCGGGCCACCGCCCTGTTCGGCGCGGACCACGCCAATGTGCAACCGCATGCTGGAGCCAACGCCAACCTGGCCGTCTACCAGGCCCTCCTGGAGCCGGGCGCCACGGTGCTGGCCATGCGGCTCGACCACGGGGGGCACCTGACCCACGGCTCTCCCGCCTCCATCACCTCGAAGGTGTGGCGCTTCGTGGCCTACGGGGTCACCGCGGCCCGAGACGACCCGGAGCGGCCCGGCGAGGTCATCGACTTCGATCAGGTGGCCGACCTGGCCAAGCGTGAGCAGCCCGCCCTGATAGTGGCGGGCTCGACCGCCTACGCCCGCACCATCGACCCGCACCCGTTCCGGGAGATCGCCGACTCCGTGGGCGCGCTGTTCATGTTCGACGCCGCCCATCCGGCCGGCCTGATCGCCGGCGGTGCCCATCCCAGCCCGGTCGGGGTGGCCGACGTGGTGACGATGACCACGCACAAGACCCTGCGCGGCCCCCGCGGTGGCGCCATTCTGTGCGGCGCCGATCTGGCCAAGAAGATCGACAGCGCCGTCTTCCCCGGTCTCCAGGGCGGCCCGCTCGAGCACATCATCGCCGCCAAGGCAGTGGCCTTCGCCGAAGCCGCCCGCCCAGAGTTCCGCCACTACGCCGCCGACGTCGTGCGCAACGCGGCGGCATTGGGCACGGCGTTGGCCGCCGAGGGATTCCGGCTCGTCTCGGGCGGCACCGACAACCACATGGTGCTGATCGATCTGCGCACCTTCGATGCCGAGCTCACGGGGAAGGAGGCCCAGGAGGTCCTCGACCGGGCGGGCATCACCCTCAACCGCAACACGATCCCCGACGACCCCCGCTCGGCCTTCGTGACCTCCGGGCTCCGCCTCGGCACGGCGGCGGAGACCACGGCCGGCATGGGGCCCGCCGAAATGCAGGTCATCGCGGGCCTTATCGGGCGGACCCTGCGGACCCGCTCCGACGAGGCGTCGGTGGCCGCGGTGCGATCGGAGGTGGCCGCGCTCTGCGCCGGCTTCTCTCCCTATCGCGACCTCCTGAGCTAGGGCGTGCCCAACCTGGGTTGGTACGCCCTGGTGCTGGTGGTGGCGGTGGGAGCGACCGCCGTCCTGACGGTGCCGGCCCGCCGCCTCTCGGCGCGGGTGCGCTACGTGGCACTGCCCAACGAGCGCACCATTCACACCGAGCCCGTCCCCTACGGGGGTGGCGCCGCCATGTTCCTGGGTTTCCTGGTGGCCGTGCTGGCCGCTGCCGCTGTACCCCAGCTGCGGCCGATCTTCACCGATTCGCCCGAACTCCTGGGTGTGGTGCTGGCGGCCGGCGCCATTTTCGCCGTCGGCCTCATCGACGACGTGCGGGACATGTCCGCCCCCGCCAAGATGGCGGGCCAGGTCCTGGCCGCCAGCATCCTGTATTTCATGGGCGTCACCATGTGGCAGTTCCGGGTCCCGCTGGCCGGCTCGTTCGTGCTGACCCCGGGCGTGATCCCGCTCCTCACCGCGGCCTGGGTCATCGCCCTGACCAACGCCATCAACTTCATCGACGGGCTGGACGGCCTGGCGGCGGGTGTGGTGGCCATCGGGAGTGGGGCGCTGGCCGTCTACGGGATCAAACTGATGGGCCTCGGCCTCCTCGACACCGACAACCTGGGCCCCCTGGTCGCCGTGATCACCTGCGGCTTCTGCCTGGGCTTCTTGATCTTCAACTTCCCCCCGGCCCGCATCTTCATGGGGGACGCCGGGGCGCTCCTACTCGGCGTCCTGATGGCCGCCGCCACCATGGTCATCGGCGGCCGGGTGCCGGTCGGAACGAGCGGCGAGACGTACTTCTTCTTCGCCCCGGTCTTCATTCCCTTCTTCATCTTGGGCGTGCCCATCGTCGATATGGCCTTCGCCTTCGTCCGGCGCACGGCCCGGGGCATGCCCTTCCACACACCCGACAAGCAGCACATCCACCACCGGATGCTGCGCCTGGGCCACGGCCCACGCCGCAGTGTCCTGATCCTGTGGGCCTGGACGGCCATTTTGTCCGCCTTCCTGCTTGTTCCCCTCTTCGTGCACCGGGCCAACGCGTTCATCCCGCTGGGGGCGGCCGCCCTCGGGGTGGGCCTCTACACCCTCTTTCATCCCGGGTTGCGCAAGGGGAATGGCGGCGACGGGGCCGAGGGTGAGGGTGCCGCCCCCCCCGGCCCTGATCCGAGCGCCGAGGTCCTCCGGTTCCCCTGACCGTGGCCGCGAGAATCGTTTGGACGACGTCGGGAGCGGAGTGCGAAGATGACCCCTGTGTACCCCGTCCACCTCGCCTCGCTCGACGCCCCGGTTCCGGGCCTTCGTCCGACGGACTCCGGCGCGCCACGTACCGCGTAAAGGGGAGGAATCCGCATGCGTGGTCTAAAGATCGCGGTCGTCCGCGCCCCGTTCGGTGACAGAACCGGAAACTCCTCCCCCCGTTCCTTCACCGAGGGACCCGGTCAAGCCGCTGCCGAGCGCCGTGGCCTTTTTGGGCATGGGCCTATCGTCCGCGGTGTGCGTGGGCATCGGCGTCGCCCTGGGAATCTGGGCCGACGACGCCTGGCACACGGCGCCGGCCCTGCTGGTGGTGGGATTGCTGCTCGGTGTGGCCACCGCCGCCTCCTCGGTAGTCGTGCAGATTCGCAAGTACCTCTGAGCGGGGCAGCATGAGCATGATGTCTGGTCTCTCGGACCTGGAGGGCAATGCCCTGGCCAAGGTGCTCCGCCGCACCGTGGTCTCTGCCCTGATCGTTGGAGGGGGTGCCATCATCGTGGCCCTCTTCGTCTCCGCTCCGCTGGCCGCGGCGGGGATCGTGCTCGGGCTGGCCATGGCCATCGTGAACCTGCGGTTCCTCGACGCCGGCGTGGCCAAGGTGCAGACCAAGGGGGAGACGGACCGAAAGGCGCAACGCCGGGCCATGGGGACCAAGAGCGTGACCCGCCTCGCCGTGATCACGGGGATCGCCATCGGGCTGATGTTCCTGAACGGACCCTTGGGCATCGGCACCGTCGTCGGCCTCGTCATCTTCCAGCTCGTCTTCGTGGCGAATGTCGGCCGTGTGCTGGTTAGCCAGGGGCTCCAATGATCGCACCCCTGCAGGGGAAAGGCATACTGCTCGCGTCGGGAAACATCACAATCGGCAACCACCGTGGAGTGCTGCACGTCGGCGGTCTCACGATCGACATGGACATCGTCTGGACGACGGTGCTCGCCGCCGCCATCGTGCTCACGCTCGGGTTCCTCATGGTGCGCAAGGTGACTTCGGGTGTGCCCGGAAAGCTGCAGCTCTTCTGGGAGACCGTCACCGCGCAGGTCGCGGATCTGGCGGACTCGGCCATCGGCCCCCAGGGTCGGCGCTTCGTGGGACTGGGCGTGGGTGTGGGCGTCTTCATCCTCGTCTGCAACTGGATCGCCTTCATCCCCAGCGGCGACCCGGGCTGGCTGCCGCCGCCGACGAGCGACGTCAACCTCCCGCTGGCAATGGCGGTCACGGTGATCTTCCTGGTGCACTACAACTCCATCCGGGCCAGGGGGTTCAAGGGATACGTCAAGCACTACTTCACGCCCTACGCGTTCTTGTTCCCCATCAACGTCATTGAGGAGATCACCAGGCCGATCACTATGACGTTCCGTCTTTTCGGCAACATCTTCTCGGGCGTCTTGATGATCACCGTGATCGTGACCTTGATCCCGCCCTATTTGTCGTGGATCGGCCTGGTCATCTGGAAGCCCTTCGACGAGTTGTTCATCGGGGCCATTCAGGCCTTCATCTTCGCACTGCTCACCATCATGTACCTGGGGATGGGCATGAGCACCGACGAGCATTAGCCCGCACGACAGGCAACATCGTTCTTCAACCGTTTTCAGCAGGTTTCGACAAAGGAGAGAAACATGGCAGCAGACACAGTAGAAAGCTCGATCCGCATTGCGGGTGCCCTGGTCGGCGGAGGCCTGGCCCTCGGCGGAGGCGCCATCGGCGCTGCGGTTGGTGACGGCCTCGCCGGTTCGCAGACCATCGCCGCCATTGCGCGCCAGCCCGAGATTGAGGCAAAGGCTCGTCAGTACTTCTTCTTGACCGTGGGTCTGGTCGAGGCGATGTACTTCATCAACCTGCTGTTCATGGTGGTCTTCGTCTACGTCTTCGCCGCCAAGAGCGTCAGTTAGGCCTCGTTGTCCCAACGCGAGCCGACGTCAACACAAGGCGAACCGACGTCAAGAGTCACCAGGCCGGATAGACACCGGAGACCGAGAGCGACATGACCACAGCAAGCATCTTCCTTCTCCCCAATGGGACGTTCTTCGTGGAGTTGATCGTCTTCGTCGTCCTGATCGTCATCATCGGGAAGAAGATCATCCCGCCGATCAACGCCGCGGTGGCGGAACGACAGGATCGGGTCCGCGCCTCGCTGGACGCGGCCGACCAGGCGCGCGCCGACGCCTTGGCGGCCGACGACGAGCGCCGTGCCGTGCTCGAAGAGGCACGGGGCACGGCCCGAGAGATCGTGGCCCAGGCCAACCGGACCGCCGAGGCGGTACGCGTCGACGCGCAGGCCCGCGGCCAGGCGGAGTTCGAGCGCATCGTCGGTGGGGCCGAGGCCGACGTGGCCCTGGCGCGCCAGCGCGCGGTCGAGGAAGCGGCGAACCGTTTGGGCGAGATCGCCATGGACGTGGTCGAGCGTGTCATCGGGCGTCCAGTCAATGCCGAGGCCCACCAGGATCTCATTGAGGAAGCGGTCAGTGCCTTGCGCGCCGACTCGACCGGCGCGGCCGCCAGTTCCGGGACCCACTCGTGAGGAACTTCATCATTGAGCTGATCGTCTTCTTCGTCCTGCTCTACTTCATCGGGAGGAGGCTCATCCCGTATGTCGGCGGGAAGATGGCGGAAACACAGGAGAAGATCCGCGCCTCGCTCGAGGCAGCCGACCAGGCCCGCGCCGATGCCATGGCGGCCGACGACGAGCGTCATGCCACGCTCGAAGAGACCCGGAAGACGGCCCAGGAGATCGTGGCGCAGGCCAACCGTACCGCCGAGGCGGTGCGCGTCGACGCGCAGGCCCGGGGCCAGGCGGAGTTCGAGCGCATTGTCGGCAACGCCGAGGTCGAGGTGGCCCTGGCGCGCCAGCGCGCCGTCGAGGAAGCGGCGAACCGCTTGGGTCAGATCGTCATGGACGTGGTCGAGCGTGTCATCGCACGTGAGGTCAATGCCGAGGCCCACCATGCCCTCATTGAGGAAGCGGTCAGTGCGTTGAACGCCGATGCGACCGGCAGCGCGGCCGCCAGTTCCGGGGCCCGTCAGTGAACCCCACGCTGCAGGGTTACACGTCTGCCATTGTCGAAGCCGCGGTTTCCACCGGCGGTGATGCGCTCCGCGCACTGGCGAATGACCTTGAATCGATTGAGCAGCTGGTCTTGGCCAATGGGCCCCTGAACGCGGCCCTGACCGATACCACCATGCGGCCGGCGGTCCGTCGCGCCGTGATGCTCGACCTCCTGTCCGGCAAGGTCTCCGACCCGGCGCGCCGATTGGCGGCCTTTGCCTGCGCCGCGGTGCGGGCACCCGAAGTGCCCGCCGCTCTGGGCTGGGTGGCCACGCGGACCCGCCACGCCGCCGAAGGCATGGAGTTCAACGAGGAGACGCTGAGCTTGATGCAGTCCCGCCAGCGGGTGGGCGGCTATGCCACGGCGATCCACGAGGACCTGGCCACCTCCGAATTAGAGGAGCTCGAGGACAGCCTCTTCCGTTTCGCCCGCATTGTGCAGTCGACGCCCGAACTGCGGGCCGCACTGGTCGATCGCGACCTAGCGCCCTCGGCGCGCCAGGGTCTGGTCACCCAGTTGCTCGAAGGCAAGGTGCATCCGAGCACCCTCTTGCTGATCCGCTACGTCGTGGTCGGCGGCCGGGCCCGCGACATCGTGGGCACGTTGGACTGGCTGGTCGAGCAGACCGCGAAGGCCCGCGGTTGGCGCATTGCTCGCGTGCGTGCGGCGGCACCCATCGACGAGGTGCAACGGGGCGAACTCTCCAACTCACTTACCAGTCTGGCCGGGGCACCGGTAGAATTACAGGTCGTCATCGACGAGGCACTGTTGAGCGGCGCCGTCATACAGATTGGCGACCTGCAGGTGGACGCCAGCGCCCGGGGACGGATTGACGCTTTGCGTGAGCACCTCATGCCCGGCGGTTGGGACGACAGCGGTTTTGGCACCGGAGCGGGGCGGCCGAGAGGTACGACGACACACACAGAGGGAGCAGGTTGATGGCAGAACTGACGATCGACGCCAGTGAGATCACGGCGGCACTGCAGCGCAACGTGGACGACTACACCCCGGCGGTGGGGACGGAGCAGATCGGCCGGATCGTCGAGGTCGGCGACGGGATCGCCCGCGTGTCGGGCCTGCCCGGGGCGGCGGTCAACGAACTCCTCGAGTTCGAGGACGGGACGCTTGGTTTGGCGCTCAACCTGGACGAGGACACCATCGGTGCCGTCGTCCTGGGCGAGGTGGACAACCTCGAGGAGGAGCAGACGGTCAAGGCCACCGGCCGGATCCAAACCGTGCCGGTCGGCGACGCTCTCCTCGGTCGTGTGGTCAACGCCCTGGGCGAGCCGATCGACGGCAAGGGCCCCATCAACAGCACCGAGTCCCGCCGCATGGAGGTCCAGGCGCCCGGGATCGTCGGCCGCCAGCCGGTGACGGAGCCCCTGCAGACCGGGATCAAGGCCATCGACGCCATGACCCCGGTCGGCCGCGGCCAGCGCGAGCTGATCATCGGCGACCGCAAGACCGGCAAGACCACAGTGGCGGTGGACACCATCATCAACCAGGCCGGCCAAGGCGTGAAGTGCATTTACGTGGCCATCGGGCAGAAGGACTCCTCGGTGGCCCAGACCGTGGCCACCCTGGAGGCGCACCAGGCCCTGGAATACACCGTGGTGGTGGTGGCCGGGGCCGGCGTTCCGGCTCCCTTCAAGTACCTTGCCCCCTACGCCGGATGCGCCATGGGCCAGCACTGGATGGAGAACGGCGAGCACGCCCTCATCGTCTACGACGACCTCTCCAAGCAGGCCGAGGCCTACCGCTCCGTCTCCCTCCTCCTGCGCCGCCCCCCGGGGCGCGAGGCGTACCCCGGTGACGTCTTCTACCTCCACTCCCGCCTGCTCGAGCGGGCGGCCAAGCTGTCCGACGCGCTGGGCGGCGGGTCGCTGACTGCGCTCCCGGTGATCGAGACCAAGGCGGGGGACATCTCGGCCTACATCCCGACCAACGTGATCTCCATTACGGACGGCCAGGTCTTCTTGGAGTCCGACCTCTTCAACTCCGGTATCCGCCCGGCCATCAACGTCGGCAACTCGGTCAGCCGGGTGGGCAGTGCGGCCCAGGTCAAGGCCATGAAGCAGGTGTCGGGCACGCTCAAGCTCGACCTGGCCCAGTTCCGCGAGCTGGAAGCCTTCGCCACCTTCGGTTCCGAGTTGGACAAGGTGTCGCAGGCCCAACTCGACCGGGGCTACCGCCTGACCGAACTGCTCAAGCAGCCCCAGAATGCGCCCGTGCCCGTGGAGGAGCAGGTCCTCGTGATTTACGCCGGTACCAAGGGCTGGGCCGACTCGGTCCCCGTCCCCGAAGTGCAGCGTTTCGCCACCGAGCTCATCGAGTACTTCAAGGGCAACCACGCCGGCGTGCTCGAGGCCATCCGCACCAAGGGCGCACTGCCGGACGGCGACGAGTTGGACAAGGGATTGACGTCCTTCGTCGAGGGATTCGACACGGGGAAGGTCGACTGATCCATGGCCGGAGGCCAAGAGCGCGTCCTGCGGCGACGTATCCGCAGCGTGCAGTCCACCAGGAAGATCACCAAGGCCATGGAGCTCATCGCTGCTTCGCGCATCGTGCGCGCCCAAGCGCGCATTGCCGCCAACCGGCCGTACCGGGTGGGCATGGAGAGGATCCTGCGGGTGACGGCCGCTGCCGATCCGACGGCGGCCAAGAAACTGCTGGGGACACCCGAGTCGCCGACCCAGGTCGGAGTGCTCGCGGTGGTGGGTGACCGGGGGCTCGCCGGCTCGTACAACTCCGGCGTGCTGCGCGCCACGGAGCGACTGGTGGCCGACCACATCCGCAACGGCGCCCAGGTGACCCTATGGACCGTGGGCAAGAAGGCGCCGGGCTATTTCCGCTACCGGGGCATCGAGACCGAGCGCTCGTTCGCCGGCATGGCCGACCGCCCCGAATTCGACGACGCCCGACTGGTGGCCTCGGTGGTCACGGCGCCGTTTGTCGCCGGAGAGATGGATCTGGTCCAGATGGTCTCGACCCGGTTCATCTCGGCCGGAACCCAACGGGTGGAGGTCCTGCAGATGCTGCCCCTCCCGTTGCCGGACGAGGCCGACGGCGACGAGGGGATCGATACCTTGCCGAGCGCGGGCCCCGGAACCGTCGGGTACACCGAATTCGAGCCAGAGCCCGAGAAGCTCCTCGCCGAGCTGGCCCCGCGGGCCGCCGAGTCCGAGATCTTCGCCGCGCTCCTCGAGGGATCGGCATCGTTCTTCACCGCCCAGCAACGGGCCATGGCGGCGGCGACGGACAACGCCGACGAACTCGTCCGCACCCTGACCCGCGTCATGAACCGCGCCCGTCAGGACGCCATCACCACCGAGATCATGGAAATCGTCGGCGGCGCCGAGGCGCTCCGCCAGTCGAAGGGAGCTTGACCACAATGACCACCACCACCGTTAGCCAGGACACGGTCCCGGCCGGCACGCTCGAAGACGGCCGCGTCGTCTCCATCGCCGGTCCCGTTATCGACGTGGAGTTCCCCCCGCACGCGCTGCCCGAGATCAACCACGCCGTCGAGTTCTCCATCGAGCTGGACGGCACCTCGTCACAGGTGACGGCCGAGGTGGCCCAGCAGATCGGCGACGGCCGGGTGCGCTGCATCTGCATGCAGCAGACCGACGGTCTGGTCCGCGGCGCGCCGGTGCGCAACCTCGGCCGGGGCATCACCGTCCCGGTCGGCAACGCCGTGCTCGGTCATGTCTTCAACGTGCTGGGACAGCCGCTGGACACCGACAAGGTCGAGGGGGTCGACGACTACTGGGAGATCCACCGCAGCGCGCCGGCCTTCGACCAACTGGAGCCGCGGGCCCTGATGTTCGAGACCGGGATCAAGGTCGTCGATCTGCTCGAGCCCTACGTGCAGGGTGGGAAGATCGGCCTCTTTGGCGGGGCCGGCGTGGGCAAGACGGTCATCATCCAAGAGATGATCCACCGAGTGGCCCAGCAACACGGTGGTGTGTCGGTCTTCGCCGGCGTGGGGGAGCGGACCCGAGAAGGCACCGACATGTGGCTCGAAATGCAGGAGTCCGGCGTCATCGACAAGGCCGCCCTGGTCTACGGCCAGATGGACGAGCCGCCCGGGGTCCGCCTGCGGGTCGCACTGGCTGCGCTGACCATGGCCGAGTATTTCCGGGACGTCCAGAACCAGGACGTGCTGCTGTTCGTGGACAACATCTTCCGGTTCGTCCAGGCGGGATCTGAAGTTTCCACGCTGCTCGGCCGCATGCCGTCTGCCGTGGGCTACCAGCCGACGCTGGCCGACGAGATGGGCGAGCTCCAGGAGCGCATCACCTCCACCAAGGGCAAGTCGATCACCTCCCTCCAGGCCGTCTACGTCCCGGCGGATGACTACACCGACCCAGCGCCGTTCACGACGTTCACCCACCTCGACGCCACCACGGAGCTGTCGCGCCAGATCGCCGCGCTCGGCATCTACCCGGCCGTGGACCCGCTGGCCTCGACGTCGAACATCCTGGCGCCCGAGATCGTGGGAGAGCGCCACTACGCGGTGGCCCGGCGCGTGCAGGAGGTCCTGCAGCGCTACAAGGAGCTGCAGGACATCATCGCCATCCTGGGCATGGACGAGCTGTCCGAAGAGGACCGGGTGACCGTGACCCGCGCCCGCAAGATCCAGCGCTTCCTGTCCCAGCCCTTCTTCGTGGCCGAGGTCTTCACCGGTGTGCCCGGGATCTTCGTGCCCATCGACGAAACGGTGGAGTCCTTCGAGGCCCTGGTCAATGGTGAGCTGGACAACATCCCCGAGCAGGCCTTCCTCAACGTCGGCGGCGTGGAGTCCGTACTGGCGAAGGCCAAGATCCTCCAGGACGAGGCCGGCTAGTGCCCGACGGCGTTTTCGGTGTGGAGGTCGTCACGCCCGAGCAGTCCCTGGTTGCCGGCGGCGCCAGCTCGGTTGTGTTGGCGACATCGGAGGGCGCGCTGACCGTGCTCGACGGGCACACGCCCCTGGTCGGGGACGTGGTCCCGGGCCAGGTCAAGGTGGATCTGGCCGACGGGACCCTGCTCCGCCTGGCCGTGCACGGCGGCTTCGTGCAGGTCGACACCAGTCCGGGGGCGGCCGAGGGGCTGGCCGAAGGCGATGGGCCGCTACCCGGCCTCTCGACGCGGGTCACGCTGCTGGTCGGCATCGCCGAGCTGTCCGAGGAGATCGACGTGCCGCGGGCCGAACGGGCCCGGGAGGTGGCGGCGCAGAGGGTGGCCGAGCTCAAGTCGGGACGGAGCGGGGGCGCATCGGACCTGCCCGAAGGTGCCGAACCACCCGACGTGGCCCTGCGCGAGGCCGAGGAGGCGCTGGCCCGGGCCGAGCTCAGATTGCTGGTCGCCGGCTCAGGAGAATGAGACCGAGCTGAACTCCGACAGCTTGGCCAACGCGTGGTTGGCGTGGATCGTGCGCAGGGTCCCGGACTTCGAGCGCATGACAAGCGATTGGGTGGTGGCGCCGAACTCGTGGAAGCGCACGCCCTGGAGCAACTCGCCGTCGGTGATGCCGGTGGCGGCGAAGAAGCAGTTGTCGCCCTGGACCAGGTCGTCGGTCGAGAGCACGGCGTCGAGCTTGTAACCGGCGGCGACTGCCGCCGCCCGCTCGGCCTCGTCGCGCGGCCAGAGCCGCCCCTGGATCTCCCCGCCCATGCACTTGAGGGCGGCGGCGGCGAGCACGCCCTCGGGCGTGCCTCCGACGCCGAACAGGATGTCGGTGCCGGCACCCGGCCAACCGGTGGCGATCGCCCCGGCCACGTCCCCGTCGGTGATGAGGCGGATGCGCGCCCCGGTGGCGCGGACCTCGGCGATGAGTGCCTCGTGGCGGGGACGGTCCAGAATCACGGCCGTGAGGTCGCGCACGGGCCGGCCGAGCGCCTCGGAGAGCGCGTGCAGGTTCTCGGTGGCGGAGCGCCGGATGTCGCAGGAGCCCTTGGCCCGCGGCCCGACGGCCAGCTTCTCCATGTAGACGCATGGCCCCGGATCGAACATGGTCCCCCGCTCGGACACCGCGATGACGGCCAGCGCGCCCCCCCGGCCCAGGGCGGTCGGCGTCGTGCCGTCGATGGGGTCGACAGCGATGTCGGTCTGCGGCGGCGAGCCGTCCCCGATCCGCTCCCCGTTGAAGAGCATGGGCGCGTTGTCCTTCTCGCCCTCGCCGATGACCACGATGCCATCCATCGGCACGGAGGCCAATACAACCCGCATGGCCTCGACGGCGGCGGCGTCGGCGCCCAACTTGTCACCCCGGCCCATCCAGCGGCTGGCCGCCATGGCGGCCGCCTCGGTCGTGCGGACCAATTCCAGCGCGAGGTTGCGGTCCGGGGCCTGGGGGGAGGTAGCCACGGCCCTGACCCTAGTTGGTCGCCCGTCACGAAAGGGCGGCCCGAGGGGATCCCCAGGGGCGATACTTGAGGTCGTGGAACGCATTGTGGTCCAGCCGAACGGCCCCCTCGCTGGCACCGTCCGGGCAGGTGGAGCTAAGAATTCGGCCCTCAAATTGATGGTGGCCTGCCTCCTGGCCGAGGGTCGCACCGTGCTGAGCAACGTGCCCCACATCGACGACGTCGAGTCCATGGCCAAGGTGCTCCGGGCCGTCGGGGCCGAGGTCGAGCGCCTCGGCAATGGGGATCTGGCCGTTACCACCCCGCCGGCGGAGAGCCTCCGCCCCTGCGCGCCCTACGACCTCGTCGAGCGCATGCGGGCCTCGGTGGTCGTGCTCGGGCTGCTCCTGGCCCGCTGCGGCGAGGTGCACATGCCGCTGCCCGGAGGGGACGACTTCGGGGACCGGCCCATCGACTTCCACGTGAACGGCCTCACGGCCATGGGCGCGCGCTTCGAGGTCTCCCACGGCGAGGTCCGCGGGTACGTGGAGGGCGGCCGCCTGGTCGGCACCACGGTGGTCCTCGAGTACCCCAGCCACACCGCCACCGACAACCTCCTCATGGCTGCGGCGTTGGCCAAGGGGACCACGGTGATCGAGAACGCGGCAAAGGAGCCCGAGGTCACCGACCTGGCCACCATGCTGTGCAGCATGGGCGCGGTCGTCCGTGGGGCCGGGACCTCGCGGATCGAGATCGAGGGAGTCGAGGTCCTGCACCCGGCCCGGCACCGCGTGGTGCCCGATCGGGTGGTGGCCGCCACCTACGTGGCCGCCGCCGGGATGACCGGCGGGGATGTGACGATCGTCGACGCCCGGCCCGATCACATGGAGATGTTGCTGCGCAAGGTCGGCCAGATGGGGGTGGTGACCGCCATGGGCCCCGAGGGACTGCGGGCCACCGCCACCGGCCGGCTGACGGCGGCCGACGTGGCGACGCTTCCCTACCCGGGCGTGGCGACGGACTTCAGCCCGTTGCTGGTGGCGATGCTCACCGGCGCCGAAGGGGTGGGGATCCTCACCGAGAACCTCTTTTCGGGCCGCTTCCGCTATGTCGAGGAGCTGCGCCGCATGGGGGCCGACATCAAGACCGAGGGACACCACGCCGTCGTGCGCGGGCTGGCCCGCCTCACCGGCGCGCGGGTGCGGGCTCCGGACATCCGGGCCGGGGTCGCCCTCGTCCTCGCCGGCCTGGTCGCTGAGGGGGAGACCGTCGTGACCGAAGCCCATCACATCGGCCGGGGCTACGAGGACCTGGTTGGAGCCCTCGGCGCACTCGGTGCCAGAGTGTGGAGCCAATGAGCCGGCGCCCCCCCTCCGACCCCGCCGTGCTGTTGGCGCTGGCCCAGCAGAACGACCGGGTGGCCCTGGCCCGGCTTCTCTCGCTGGTCGTGTCCGGCGGTGAACCCGGGCTCGCCGTGGCGCGCCTGTCGTACCGCGCCGCCGTCCCGTACACGATTGGGATGACGGGCGCCCCCGGGGCGGGGAAGTCGACCCTCACGGACCGGCTGATCACCGAGGCCCGCGCGGGCTGGCCGGGCCCGACTCCAGAGGCCGTCGACCAGATCGCCGTGCTCGCCATCGACCCCACATCGCCTTTCAGTGGCGGCGCCATCTTGGGCGACCGGATCCGCATGCAGCAGCACGCGCTCGATCCGACGGTCTTCATCCGTTCCCTGGCCACCCGCGGCCACATGGGAGGGCTGGCCCTGGCCGTGCCCGACGCCATCCGCGTGCTCGGGGCCGCGGGGATGCCTGTCGTGCTGGTCGAGACCGTCGGGGTGGGGCAGATGGAGGTCGAAGTGGCGTCGGCCGCCGACACGACGCTGGTGGTGGTGACACCGGGGTGGGGTGACTCCATGCAGGCCAACAAGGCCGGCATCTTGGAGATCGCCGACCTGTTCGTGATCAACAAGGCGGATCGCCCCGGGGCGCGCGAGGCCCGCCGGGACCTCGAGCAGATGCTCGACCTCTCGTCCCTCGGCGCGTGGCGGCCGCCGATCATCGACACCACCGGCACCACCGGCGAGGGTGTCGGAGAGCTGTGGGAGGCCATCGCCCGGCACCGGGGCTACCTGGTCGAGTCGGGGCTGCTCGAGCGCCGGCGCGCCGACCGGTTGGCGCACGAGCTGCGCCAGATGCTGCTGGCCCGCAGCGCGCTGCGCATCGAAGAGCTGGCGGCGGGGGAGGAGTTCGCCACTGCCGTGAAGGCACTGGCGGCGGGGGAACTCGACCCCTACCAGGCGGCCGATCGCCTGCTCGCGCGGTGACGGCGCGGGCCGAGGGGCGCCCCGGGGTTCAGGTACGGTGCAACCATGGCTGATCCGTTCGTGACCATCGAGCGCCGTCCGGACGGGGTCGCCCTGATCCGTCTCGACCGGCCCAAGGCCAATGCGCTGTCGGGTGCCGTGCTCGGGCAGATCTTCGCCGCCGCCACCGAACTCCGGGAGGATCCACCGGGCGCCGTGGTGCTGTGGGGAGGCCGGCGCATCTTCGCGGCCGGCGCGGACATCGTCGAGATCGACGGCGCCGGCGCCGGCACGGTCGGGGCCAATTTCACCAGTGCCCTCGGCGCCTTGGCCGCCCTCCCGCGGTCCACCATCGCCGCCATCAACGGCTATGCGTTGGGAGGCGGGTTGGAGCTGGCCCTGGCGTGCGACTTCAGGGTGTGCGCCGAAGACTCCCGGCTCGGTCTGCCCGAAGTGCTGCTCGGCGTCGTGCCCGGCGGCGGTGGGACCCAGCGCCTCCCTCGCCTGATCGGCCCCTCGCGGGCCAAGGAGTTGATCATGACCGGGCGCCAGGTGCCCGCGGCCGAGGCGTTGGCCATCGGGCTGGTGAACCGGGTCGTGCCCCCCGACGACGTGCTCGGGGCGGCACTCGAGTGGGCCGCCCAGCTGGCCCGGGGGCCGTTGGTGGCGCACGGGCTGGCCAAGTGGGCGATCGACGCCGGATTGGAAGGGACCCTGGCCGACGGGTTGGCCCTGGAGCAGGAGGCCTTCGCCGCGGTGGCCGGCACCGAGGACGCAGCCCGCGGCATCGCGTCCTTCGCGGCCCACGGTCCGGGCAAGGCCACGTTCGTCGGGCGGTGAGCTTGCCTCCGATCCCGGTCAGTGCCGGCGAAGGTCCGTTCGATCCCTCGGCGCGCTGGTTTCAGCATGCCGTCTTCTACGAGGTGCTGATCCGCGGCTTCTACGACGCCAACAACGACGGCACGGGCGATCTCAAGGGGCTGCGCGAGAAGCTGGACTACCTCGAGTGGTTGGGCATCGACTGCATCTGGATGCTGCCCTTCTACCCTTCACCGTTCCGGGACAGTGGCTACGACATCAGCGACTTTTTCAACGTGCATCCTGACTACGGCAGCATCGGCGATCTGGTGGCGTTCATCGAGGACGCCCACAGCCGGGGCATCCGGGTCATCGCCGACCTCGTCATGAACCACACCAGCGATCAGCATCCGTGGTTCATCGAATCGCGCTCGAGCCGGGACAATGCCAAGGCCGACTGGTACGTGTGGAACGACGACGACCAGCGCTGGCCCGACGCGCGGGTGGTCTTCACCGACGTGGAACGATCCAACTGGACCTGGGACGACACGCGCCAGCAGTACTACTGGCACCGCTTCTACCATCACCAGCCCGATCTCAACTACGAGAATCCCGAAGTGGCCGACACCATGATCGACCTCGTCCGCTTCTGGCTCGACCTCGGCTTCGACGGGTTCCGGCTCGACGCCGTGCCGTACCTGTACCAACGCGACGGCACCTCGGGGGAACACCTCCCCGAGACGCACGCCTTCATCCGCCGCATCCGCAAGCACTTGGAATCGGATTACCCCGGTCGCATCCTGCTGGCCGAGGCCAACGGGTGGCCGAGCGACGTGGCGGACTACTTCGGCGACGGGGACGAGTGCCACCTGTGCTTCCACTTCCCGCTCATGCCCCGCCTGTTCATGGCGGTGCGCCGCGAGCAGCGCTACCCGATCACCGAGATCCTGGCCCAGACACCGGTCATCAAGGACTCGTGCCAGTGGGCCATCTTCCTGCGCAACCACGACGAGCTGACTCTGGAGATGGTCACCGACGAAGACCGCGACTACCTGATCGCCGAGTACGCCAAGGACCCGCGCATGAAGCGTCACATGGGGATCGGCCGGCGCCTGGCCCCGCTGCTCGACAACGACCGCCGCACGACCGAGCTGCTCTACGCGCTCATCCTCTCGCTGCCCGGCAGCCCCGTCCTCTATTACGGGGACGAGCTGATGATGGGCGACAACATCTACCTCGGTGACCGCGACTCGGTGCGCACGCCGATGCAGTGGTCCCCGGACCGCAACGGCGGCTTCTCCAAAGCCGACTTCGCCCAGCTCTACCTGCCCCCGCTGATGGACCCGGTCTACGGGTTCAGCGCCGTCAACGTGGAGGCGCAGCTGCGGAACCAGGGCTCGTTCCTGCACTGGCTGCGGCGCATGCTGGTCGAGCGCCGGTCCCTGCCGGTCATGGGCGCGGGGGAGATGGAGATCCTGCCCTGCGCCAACCCGTCCGTGCTGGCGTACATGCGCTCGGGTGAGGTGGCGGACGTCTTGACCGCGGTGCCCGGTCCGTACGGGGGGTCCCTGTCGATCATCAACGCCGACCTGGAAGGTCGTGACTGGGAGCGCACCATGGTGATGGCGCGCACGGTCCCTGCCGGCAACGAGAGCCCGGGCGACGAGGTGGTGCGCCGGTTTCAGGCCGTCCTCTGCGTGCACAATTTGAGCCGGTTCGCCCAGCCGGCCGAGCTCTCGCTGGCCAAGTGGGCCGGGACCACGCCCCACGAGGTGCTGGGACGGGTCCCGTTCCCCGACGTGACCGAGGAGCCGTACACGATCACCTTGCCGCCCTACGGCTTCTTGTGGTTCGACCTGGTCAACGAGGACCGGAGATCGATGGAATGAGCGAGGCGCGAGACCAGACCGTGCGCGACGTGGTTGCGGTCTGGCTCTCCCACCGCCCGGCGGCGGAGCCTGCGGCGCCGGCGCGGTCCGACATCACCGTCCGCCGCGCCGACGTCCTCCTCCCTGGGCGCCCCGGGTTGCTCGACGTGGTGGCCGACGTGGATGGCCGGTTGGCGCACCTGGTCGTCGGCTTGCGTCGCGCGGATGACGAGCCGCATCTCCTGCGGGCCGGTGACGAGGTGGCGCTCGGCGCGCTCGAAGACGCCGAAGGTCCCGCCGTGTGCACCGACGCCCTGCGGGACGCGCAGCTCGCCCCGCTGGTGCTGGCCACCCTCCGCGCCACGGAGACGCGCCCGGGCCCGGTTGCCATGGTGCGCGACGACGAGCAGGCCACCGTCCTCGACTGCGGGGACCGTGGCGATCTGTGGGTGTTCCCGTGGCTGCAAGCGGGGCCGCATCCGGCCGTGGACTTCCTGGTGGCCCTGGACGCGGCGGGATTCAATCACGTAGCGGCCCCCTTGGTCCGCTGGAGCTGGGAGGGAAGCGACCTGGGCCTGGTGCAGGAGCCACTGACCGATCGTTCCGGTGGCTGGGCCCTGGCCCTCACCTCCCTCCGCGACCTCTACGACAGCGGGGGACGGCCCGAGGAGGCCGGAGGCGACTTCGGTCCCGAAGCCCACGCGCTGGGGACCATGATGGCGCGCATGCACCTGGCCCTCGCCACCGCCTTCTCCCGGCGCGCCGAGCCCGTGGCCGGGTGGGTGGACGCCGCCGAGGCGGCGATCGCCGCCGCCGACCCCACGCTGCTCAGCGTCCCGGGAATGGCCGACCTGACCGCGGCGCTGCGGGACAATGACGTGCGGCTGCCCGCTGTCCGCACCCACGGGGACTTTCACCTGGGGCGCACCGCGCGCACCGACCAGGGGTGGATGGTGAGCGACTGCATGCCGGGCGGCGTCCTCCCCGGCGACTCCGTCCCGGCGGAGCGCTCCCCCCTGGCCGACGTGGCCGACCTCTTGTGGTCGTTGCACCAGGCGAGCCTGGAGGCGGCGCTCGAACGCGATCCGGCCGGGCGCCTCGATCTGGCCCCGCTCGGTCAGGCGTGGGAGGCCCGCAACCGGCGGGCCGTGCTCAACGGCTACCTCAATACAGCGGGGATCACCGGCCTGACCGGCCACGACCGTGAGGTCGTCCGCAACCTGGTCGCTGTCTTCGAACTG
>Ga0182018_10002375_pt1 | contig 19058 bp, 15 predicted proteins | sample 812P2MmetaG_FD_120490 | JGI IMG/M metagenome (GOLD analysis project Ga0182018, IMG submission 120490) | Permafrost microbial communities from Stordalen Mire, Sweden - 812P2M metaG | ecosystem: Environmental > Terrestrial > Soil > Wetlands > Permafrost | place: Sweden: Stordalen | collected... | reverse complement strand
GACCCGTTGCAACACCCGCCGGCACAACGACGGTTTCTGGAATTGTTGAGTTCTATCAGAGAAAAAATCACCACAGCGCACGCCGTTGCCGAATTGAACGGCCTGGAGAAGAGCCGTTTGGGGCTCTACGGCAACGGCCGGTTGGCCTTCTGGCGAACGAGCATCGACCTCCTGATCCAATGGGACATCGACGAAAGGTTGATTCGGCTGCTCGACCTCGCGTCCGACGATGCATTCCGAGAGTGCCTGCCCGAAATCGGCGCAACCGATGCCGGGCTGATTCAGTTGGCGCTACAACACGAGTGCGTTTTGATTACCGAGGACGAGCGGACGCTTGCGCGGGAGGCGTGGACGCGAGGAGTAGACTGTCAGCTTGTGAAACAGTTGGTGCCTCTCGTGGCTTGAGAGGGGTTAGGCTGGCAGGATCGGCCAATCATTCTTGTGACAACGTGGGGCAGGAAAATGGGTGCCTACTGGTTGCTTTCGTCAACTGGAAAGGGCTGGGCGCGCGGGCCGGCTCACTTCCGCGGGTAGGCGTTTTGCGGCCAAGTGGCGGGGGGAGGCTTTCCTAAACGCTGCGCGACTACACGCGATCATCGACAATGCGGACTTGACGAGCGGGTGGGTTGGCCGGGACCTACCGCCTCAATTCGCGTGCGAACTGGTTCGTGTTCTCGGGCGGCGCCTTTCCCGAGGGCCTGCATTAAAACACTGCACCATGCTGCGGATTCCACGCCGGGTTCGGCTCGATCTCTGTGCGGACTTCTGCCCGTTTTGCATTGGCAGGTCGAACTGACCTTGTACTTAGGGGATTCCTGTCCAGAGAGTCAGCGTGTAATCGAACGGTACAGCGCGACCCTCCTTGTAGCCGAGGCTGAACCTCATCAGCTTCACCGCATCAAGCAACGCTGGTGTAATCAGATGATGTTCGTCATCAGGAACGTTGAGGCCGGCTACTTTGCCAGCCGCATCCACATAGAGCTGGATGGATACCGTGCAGATTCCACATCGTTTATCCCCGTCCATTAGTGCCGGGGTCGGCCCCCCGTCAAGCGGCTTTCCAGGAACGATCTCGTGCTCAGGCAGGCTCTCCTGGCTGTGTGGCGCGATGGGTGTGGCGTCGGATGGCGTGCGCGCGCTGAGAACGCTGAAATCGGCTGCCGGATCGAGCGTCAGCACATGCATCCGCGCCAGCAGCGAGAAGTGATGGCTAATGTCGATAGTGCGCGCAATCTTGTGTGTGCCAAATGGCGCGTAGTCGTAGAGATCGAGCCGGTATCCTGCGGCCGTGTCCAGCGGAGCGTCAATGTGACGCAGCGTGAAGTCGTACGGCGAAAACCGGTATCCGGTTTGTGCTACGGGGGTTGTGAAATCAGTGCCCAATAGGTTGGGGCCGGCAAGAATGCCGGTACAGTTGTTCAGCAGCTCCGGCCAGAGCTTGCCGATGCTGTGGTCCCAGCATCCGCCTCCGGGAGCGGGCGCGAGGTTCCCATGCAGAAGCTCATCGGGAAAGGGCGCAAAGAGCGCCGAGAGCGCATGCATCACCACGTAGTCCACGGTCGTGTTGCCGGGATAGTGGCAGCAGCCGGGTTCCTCCGGGATATGACCTATGGTGTACGCCGCCGAACCGTCGTCGATCTCCGTGAACGTTCCTCCGTCATCGCGGACGGTTAACTTCCACGAGAGCGGACCCTGCCACAGTTCGTCAATATCGACATACGCCGCCGGGACTGGGCCGCTGTCCTTCGTCGCGTCGAAAAGGTCAACGCGCGCTATAAGGTGAAAGCCAGTTGCATGGTCGCCGACAAGAATACTGTTCGTGTGTACGGTGTCGATATACTGCCGGAGATCCGCCTCTGTGGGACGAACGTTGAACGTTGCCGTCAGCGCCGCTCCATCGTCCGCGCGTGTAAAGTTCATCTCCTGTTTGGAGTCCCCCGTCCAGCTCCCGGTCAGGGCATCGCCGCCTGCCGAGATCGTAGCGCTGTATTGGCCCGAAAAACCGGAGAAGGTAAAGTTACCGTTGCTGAGCTTCGCCTGGTTGAGAGTCAGATGCAGGCCCGGTTCGTCGAGCAGGTAAAGGGTGGCGCCATAGGCATTGATATCGTGCCGCGTTGCGTGCTTTAGCACGAGAGCGACGCGAGCATCAGCCGCCGGGCGCTTCCAGACCCCCTGCCACGTCCCCTCAAGGTCCGTGCCCGCCATTGCAGGTAGAACAGTGAGAGCGAGCAGGAGGGCCGGAATCCCTTTCATACACTCATCATAGCGGTACCTTGGCCGCGTCGTCTGTCTTTCCCTGCCCAAGGGCCGCGGCCTCTCCCGAGCTTACGCTGAATGCAAAGCCTCAATCTCGATCAACCGTGAGTGGAAATAAAATTGGAGGGTGCGCGGCGAAGCTTTTCAAAACGAGCGCGATTCTGGCCGCGTTGTGTGCCTCCAGAAGGCACAACCCCAGTCTACGCCCGAGGCCGCCAATCGCCTGACTGACTTCTCGCAGGCGTGCGTGCGCTCAGCGCGCGCTTGGCATTTCCATGGGACGACCATGAGGACCCCGAGTCAACCAAGCCGAACTGACTCATATGCAAGTCCGGATACGAGAAGTTGGCCGATCACCCGCGATTGACGCCGCAGCGTTTACGCATCCATTTGGCTGGTTTGTCGCCCAAACCGTGAGAGGGACGGCCGTCCCCCGCGAGTTTGACGCTCCGGTTTCGACGGCGGCGCTTCGCGGCTGCCGCGGGAATCCCCGCACCACCTCGGGCGGACCCCAGCACCAACCAGGGGCCTTATGCCACTATGTACTCATGCCGCAGCTTCCCCGCGATCCCGATGAGCGACCGCCATTTCTGGGTACGTGGCGGCGCGTCTATACCGCCATCCTGATCTATCTCGGCCTGCTCATCGGCGCCTTTTATCTCTTCACGCGGGCGTATCGATGAGGCCGCTCGATTGGACCGTCCTCGTCACCTCTCTGGTCTCCATCGTGGCGTACGGCCTCTACCGCAGCCGCGGCAGCGACACGGTGGACCGCTATCTGCTGGCCAGCCGGTCGATGCCGTGGTACGCCATGGCCCTTTCGATCATGGCGACCCAGGCCAGCGCCATCACCTTCATCTCCACCACCGGACAATCCTACGTGGACGGCATGCGGTTCGTGCAGTTTTATTTCGGACTGCCCATCGCCATGGTGATCATTTGCGCCACGGCCGTGCCGCTGTTCTACCGGGCCAAGGTTTATACGGCGTATGAGTATCTGGAGAAGCGCTTCGACGGTAAAACGCGCGCCCTGGCGAGCCTCATCTTTTTGTGCCAGCGCGGCCTTTCCGCGGGACTCACCATCTACGCGCCGGCGCTGGTGCTTTCGGTCATCCTGGGATGGCCGGAACACCTCACCACGTTCCTGATGGGAGCCACGGTCATCACTTATACCGTGCTCGGCGGCATCAAGGCGGTGACGTGGTCGGACGTGCAGCAGATGTGCATTATCTTTCTGGGACTGCTGGTGTCGCTGATCACCGTGATCGTGCTGCTGCCGAAGACGGTGTCGTTTGGCGACGCGGTGTTCCTGGCGGGCGCGGCCGGCAGGCTGAACGCGGTCACCACCACCTTCGACTGGAACGACCGTTTCAACATCTGGAGCGGTCTGTTCGGCGGCACGTTCCTGTTCCTTTCCTATTTCGGCTGCGACCAGTCGCAGGTGCAGCGCTATCTGACCGGGAGCTCCATCACCCAAAGCCGTCTTGGCTTGCTTTTTAATGCCATGGCTAAGATCCCCATGCAATTCTTCATTTTGTTCATCGGGGCGATGGTCTTCGTGTTCTACCTCTTCGTGCAGCCGCCGCTGCTGTTCCAGCACACCGAACTGGCGCGCATCGAAGCCCGTGGCGATTTCCAGCCGGTGGCGGAAAGCTACCAGCAGGCCTACGAGCAGCGGCGCCAGGCGACCCTGGCATTGGTGGATGCGCACCACCAGGGCGACACCGCGGCCGAACAACGGCAGATCGCGCAGTACCGCGCGTCGCAAAAGCGGATCGACGACGCCCGCACCGCGGCGGCCCGGCTGGTGGAGCGGAGCGGCGGAGAAAAGGGATTCAGCGACACCAACTACATCTTCCTTTCGTTCGTAACCAGATATCTGCCGGCGGGGATCGTGGGGTTGGTAATCGCGGTGATCTTCGCCGCCACCATGTCGGCCAGCTCCGGCGAGATCAATTCCCTGGCCACGGTGACCATCGTGGATTTATACCGCCGGCACATCCGGCGCGGCGCCAGCGACCATCATTACCTGGTGGCGTCGCGGTGTGCCACGCTTTTCTGGGGCGTGTATGCGGTGGTTTTCGCGGGATGGGGTAAGCGGCTGGGACCGCTGATTGTGGCCGTCAACGTGGTGGGCTCGCTGTTTTACGGTTCGCTGCTGGGCTGTTTCGTGCTGGCGTTCGGCTTCCGGCGGGTCCGGGGAACGGCCACCTTTGTGGGTATGCTGGCGGGCGAAGCGGCCATCTTCTGGGCTTTTCTCTTCACCAACATTTCGTGGCTATGGTACAACGTGCTGGGCTGCGCGGTGGTGGTAGGGACGGCGCTGGCGATTACTTACCTGGGGCCCGCAAGCGGCGCGCCCGCAGGCTCCGCCATAGAAAGTACGCCGCAACCAGGATAACCAGCGAGATCGCAACCACGGCGAAGTAGTGCTCGACATTCTTTTCCACGGCCTCCCAGCGCTCGCCGAGGAAGTACCCCAGGCCTAGAAAGGTGGCCACCCACAGGCAGCCGCCGCTATAGGCGAAGAGGGCGAACTGCGGAAGCTCCACAGCGCTCATGCCGGCGGCGAAGGCGCTGAGGTGGCGGAGGCCGGGAACGAAGTAACCGAACGTGAGTCCCCAGTGGCCCACGCGGGCGAACCAGGCGTGCGCCTTGTCGACGCGATCTTCGGTGATGTGGATGTAGCGCCCGTAACGGTGGATCAGCTTCATCCCGAACGCGCGGCCCAGGGTGTAGCTGATGGTGATACCGCTCAGGCTGCCGCCGAGCGCCGCCGCGTAGGCCAGCGGCAGGGAAAGGGCGCCCTTGAAGACCAGGTAGCCGGTGAAAGTGAGCAGCGTCTCATCGGGCACCGGAAGACCGACGATGCCGCACACCAGAAGAAGAAAGATGGCGAAGTAGCCGTACTGCGTAATCCAGCCGAGAACCTGGTGTTCCATTCAGACGACAACCGGGCAAGCTAAAGCCCAATGCCACTTACTTTGCCGAGAGCAAACTGTCTGCATAAATTGTGGGGCAGCCAATCCTGGCTGCAGCCGGCTTTCAGCCGGCTCTTTCGGGACACGAACGCTCGCCGACGGTCCGAAAAGCCGCCTGAAAGGCGTCCCCAGAGGGGACCCCGGGCAAGATTGCCCGCCCCACAATTTGCGCAGAATTGCCGACCGGATGCAAAGCAAGTGGCATTGAGCTAAAGCCTGCCCCACCTTCACACCACTCGCCGAGCTGCGATTGTAAAGGAGCGGAGGGCCACTCCCGACGTCCCGGCCCTCCGCTCCCTCAGGGTCGCGGCTCAGGTCCCGAATGGCCGGCAGCTTGCCCAGTGGCTCCATCACACCACCATGCCGCTGATATCCACCGGGGAGCGCTCTCCGCTAATTACCACGATGCCGCTTTCGGTCACGAAATAGCGCGCGGCGTCGGCCGCCGGTTCGTAGCCGACGCTCGTGTCCGCCCCTACTTTGACGTTCTTGTCGAGGATGGCGCGGCGGAGTTTCGCGCGGCGGCCGATGTCGCAGTTATCCATGATGATGCAATCCTCCACCAGCGCGCCGGTATGCACGCGGACGTTGCGTCCCAGCACGGAATTGCGCACAATCCCGCCGGATAGGATGCATCCGCCGGAGACCGTGCTGTCGATGGCCTGGCCGCGGCGGTTTTCCTCGTCGAAGGTGAACTTGGCGGGCGGATCGGAGTAGCTGGAACTGCGCAGCGGCCAGGCGCGATTGTAGAGATTGAGCGCCGGACTGACGGACCGGAGGTCCATGTTGGCCTCGTAATAGGCGTCGATGGTTCCCACGTCGCGCCAGTAGGGCTGGGCGTCGGGGCGTTCGCCGGGGATGCGGTTGGTTTGGAAGTCGTAGGCGTAAATCTCGGCCTTGCCGGCCAGTTTGGGCAGGATATTGTGGCCGAAATCGTGCTCACTGGCTTCTTCCGCGGCGTCGTCATGCAGCAGCTTTAACAGGGTGCGCGTGGAGAAAATGTAATTGCCCATGGAGGCAAACACGCGATTGGGATCGTCCGGCATGGAGGGAGCGTCGGGGTTCTTCTCGTGGAAGGCCAGGATGCGGCCATTTCCGTCAGCCTCGATCACCCCGAATTCGCTGGCCATATCGCGTGGCGCGGGAATCGCCGCCACGGTGACCTCGGCATTCTTGGCGATGTGATACTCGATCATGCTGGTGATGTTCATGCGGTAGATGTGATCGCCGCCGAAGATCGCCACCACTTCCGGGTCGGACTGCTCCACCAGGTTGATGTTCTGGTAGATGGCGTCGGCGGTGCCCTGGTACCAGGTTTCGCCCGGAGAACGCATTTGGGCCGGCACGGGAATGCAAAACTGCGATTTGAGCAGACTCCCGAACTGCCATCCCTCGGACAGGTGCTGGAGCAGCGACTGGCTGCGGAACTGTGTCAGCACATAAAGGGAATAGATTCCGGAGTTGATAAAATTACTCAACACGAAATCGACGATGCGGTATTTTCCGCCGAAGGGCACGGCCGGTTTGGCCCGCTCCTTGGTGAGCGGGAAGAGGCGGGTGCCCTTGCCTCCCGCCAGCACGATACCCAGTACGCGTATGCGCATCTTATTTACCAAAGGCCTATTGTTTCAGGCAACGGCGGGGGATGGCAAGGGAAAACTGAGAGGCAATCGCTTGCCGGGAAATAACCGCTCCCTTTGGGGCGCCCTCCGGACCTGGCTCGGAAACGCAAGGCGCCGATACTGAGCCGCGACCAGAGGGAGCGGTCGCCGCGACTGACACGATGGGCGGCTGTCCGCCCCCAACTTGAGGCCGCTGGAATAGAATGGTCGAACATGGCTGATCGCGGATTTACTCGAGCGGCGGTAATCGGGACCGGAATGATGGGCCCGGGAATCGCCTTGACGCTGGCCCTGGGAGGCCTGCGGACCACCATCCTGAGCCGGAGCGCCGAAAGTGCCGCGCGCGGCCTGGAGAAAGCCCGCGCGCAGGCGCGCCTGCTGGCCGATAACGACCTGGCGGACCGCGCCCTGACGGAACAGGCGGCGGGCTACCTGAGCGCCTCCACGGCTTTCGACGAGACCATCGCCGGGGCCGGTCTGGTGGTGGAGTCGGGCCCCGAGGATATGGCGTTCAAACAGGAGCTGTTCGCACGCCTGGACGCCGTGGCGGGTCCACAAGCCTTGCTGGCGTCGAACACCTCGGGGCTGAGCATCACGATGGTGGCGGCCCGCTGTTTGCGGCCGGAGCGGGTGCTCACCACGCACTTCTGGAACCCGCCGCACCTGATGCCGCTGGTGGAAATCGTCAAAGGCGAGAGGACGTCGGACCAGGCGGCGGAGGTAGTGCGCGCGGTGCTGGTGGAGTGCGGCAAGACTCCCGTGATCGTGCGCAAAGACCGGCCGGGACAGCTCGGCAACCGGCTGCAGATGGCGCTGGTGCGGGAGGCAGCCTACATCGTGCAGGAAGGGATTGCCAGCGCCGACGACGTCGACACGGTGGCCAAGAACGGGTTCGGACTGCGCATGCCGGCCTACGGCATTCTGGAACACCAGGACGTGGTCGGCCTGAAACTGGGGTTGGCGGTTGTGGAATACGTGGCGCGGGATCTTTACAATGAACCGCGCGCGCCGGAGTATTTCCGCGATCTGGTGCGGCGCGGCGAACTGGGTGCAACCACCGGCCGGGGCTTCTACGATTGGTCCGTCAAGAGCGCCGACGAGGTGTGCGCCGGGCGCGATGCGTTCCTCATCGAGGTTCTGCGGGGCCGGCGAAAGAAACGCTCGCAAGAGGCTTAGAAACAGTAATTAGCGCCAAGTTCCGATCCTTCTCCCTAAAGCTCTGAGAGCATGCGCCGATATAGTAAGCGTCGTGCGTCTGAGCGAAACAGCATGATCTCGATCATCGGAATTATCGTCGTCTTGGGTGCCATTGCCGGTGGCTACCTGATGGAACATGGGAAGTTCCTGGTACTAATGCAGCCGGCGGAGTTGCTGATTATCTTTGGCTCGGCGATCGGGACGGTCATCGTGGCGAATCCGCTGCCCACGCTGATGCGCATTGTCAAAGGTCTGCTGGGAATTTTGTCGGGGAGCCAGTTTACGAAAGCAGCTTACCTGGAAAACCTGAAAATGATATACGAACTGTTCAATCTGGCCCGCAAGAGCGGCACGGCCAAGTTGGAGGAAGACGTCGACAATCCCGGTAAGAGCGCGGTCTTCTCGAAATACCCGAAGTTCTTGAAGTCGCACCATGCGCTGCATTTTCTGTGCGACACGCTGCGGATGGCGGTCTCGGGCGGAGTGGATCCCATGGAGATCGACCAGATGATGGAAGTGGACCTGGAAGTCCATCATCGCGAATCCGCGGAGCCGGTGGCTGCATTGACCACCATGGCGGATTCTCTGCCGGGGCTGGGAATTGTTGCCGCAGTGCTGGGAATCGTCATCACCATGGGATCTTTGGGCGGCCCGAAGGAACAGATCGGCGAACATGTAGCGGCCGCGCTGGTGGGCACCTTTTTGGGAATCCTGCTGTGTTATGGCGTGTTCGGGCCGTTGGCGCTGGCGATGAGCAAGCAGAATGACGAAGAGTCCAACTATATGGGATTCCTGCGCATGGCCGCGATCGGCTTCATCAAGGGATTGAGCCCCATGATGGCGGTGGAGCTGGCCCGCCGCTCGATTCCCAGCGGGGTCCGGCCGACATTTCAGGAACTCGAAGGCACCTGTCGCGGTGGCGCGAAGCCCCAAGGGTAACCATGGCTACCGAAGAGGAAGCACCGCCCGCACCGACCAAGGTTAAGCCCACGATCGTCATCCGGAAGAAGGTATCCGGACACGGCGGGCACCACGGCGGGGCCTGGAAAGTGGCGTACGCCGATTTCGTCACCGCCATGATGGCTCTGTTCATTGTGCTGTGGCTGACCAGCGCGGACGAAACCATCAAACAAGCAGTGGCGGAGTTTTTCAATAATCCCACGGGTCCCGGCAAACTGACCGGATTGGCCGCCGCCGGCGCGGGCAACGCGATCCAGATGCCCAAGGACGACATGGCCAAGCTGCGCGAAAAAATTCAGCAGGCACTGGCGCAGACACCCAACTTCCAAAGCCTGAAGGACCACATCGAAATCACCATCACGGCCGACGGTTTGCGGATCGAACTGCTGGAGACCGAAGCCGGAATGTTCTTCGAATCGGGGAAGGCGGTGCCCACGGAAACCGGCGGCGCGCTATTGGCACGGCTGGCCGAGGAGTTAGGCAAAATGCCGAACAGCATGCTGATCGAGGGCCATACCGATTCCAAACCCTTCAGTAGCGACAACGGCTATAGCAACTGGGAACTGTCCACCGACCGCGCCAATTCCGCGCGCAAGTTGATGGAGGCCCATGGGCTGAGGCCGGAGCAGGTGGAACAGGTGCGCGGCTATGCCGACCGCCAATTGCGCCATCCGGAAGATCCGTCGCACGCGTCGAACCGCCGCATTTCGGTGATCGTCCAGTACCTCGTGCCCAAGGGAGGGGCTGCGGCTCCGGGAGCCGGGGAGGAAAAGGGCGAACCCAAGAAAGGCGAGGACTCAAAGGCCGAACCGGCGAAGAGCGAACCTAAGCCAAAGCAAGCCCCCCACTGAGAACATTGACCGTTTGGTGGGGATGGCCTCGCTAGCGAGCTAAGTACCCGCGGCGATCAAAGGGCGACCGAAGAATCCAAACGTACGGAAGCTCCCTCGTCCCTCTACACCGGCTGCCCTTGCACCTGCACTGCGTGCGCGCCAGGCAGGCGGAAACTGAAGCGTGCGCCGCGTCCGGCTTCGGACTCCACCCACATGTCGCCGCCGTGCTCCAGCACCGTTTGCCGCGCCAGAGCCAGCCCCAGTCCCAGGCCGTTGCGTTTTCCGGCGCTCACGAATGGCTGGAAGAGCTGCGACCGGATCTCCGGCGCGATTCCGGGACCGTTGTCTTCCACGTGGACCACGGCGGCGCCATCCTCCAGCACCGCCGAGATGCGGACCGCGCCGCCCTCGGGCATGGCGTCCAGCGCGTTGGCGATCAGGTTCACGAAAGCCCGCTCGATGCGGCTGCGCTCCACGGGCACTTCGATCTCCGGAGGAATGTCGAGCGCGATGGTGACATTTTGGGTATCGGCCATGGCGGCCAGGGAGTCGCAGGCAGCCGAGGCCACCTCGCGGAGGCGGCAAACTTCGGGCGTGCCGCTCTTGCCGCGGGAGACGTTGAGCAAGTCTTGCAGCAACTCCTGAATACGGCGCGAGGCGCGATAGATGTTGCCCGCCAGGCGCTTCACGTGCGATGGCGGCAGGTCGGCATCCACCAGCATTTCGGCGCCGCCATAGATGGCGGCCAGGGGATTGCGCAGGTCGTGCACGATGGAGCCCGAGAGGCGTCCGATGGTGGAGATGCGCTCCTGGCGGATGAGATCTTCGCGGGCCTGCCGGATGGAGGCGCACATATTGTTGAAGGTGCGCGCCAGGCGGCCCATCTCGTCCTCGCTCTTCACCTCCACTTCAATCTCGTAGTTCTGGCGCGCCACTTCGGCGGCGGCGCGGTCGAGCAACAGCACCGGCTCGACGATGCGGCGTGCCAGCAGGTACGTCAGGCAGAAACCGACGGTAATGGCCCCGAGCCACAGCAGCACGATGCGGGTGTAGAGCCCGGCGATGCGCAGGCGCGCGTCGTCGAAGCAGCGCAGGATGCGCAACTCGCCCACGGGTTTGCCGCGGATGTCGTTGAGCTGGGTGCTGAACCAGGCATACTCGGAGACGCCGTCGCTCACCAGATCCTCGGAATGCGCGGAGGCGATGCTCAGGTTTACGGCTTCGGTGGCGCGCGGGTTCAAGGTGGAAACCACGGGACCGCTGCCCGTGGGGCGGAAGAGAAACTCGCTGCCGCCGGTGTCGTCTTTCAGACGGCGGGCCACCAGGGCATCCACCTGGAAGCCGGCCACCAGCACGGTGATGACCGCCTTGTCCTGGCGGCTCGACTGCACATAAACGGGGGTGACCGAGATGTGATACAACTCGCCGTTCTGCGCGAAGAAGCCATCCGCCTGCTCGGGGAAGCGGTCCGTGGCTGCCTGCACGATTTCTATGGGAAGAGTAAGGCCGGTCCTTCCGCCGAGCGATACGATCACCTTGCCCTCCGGGTCGGTGACCAGGAAAAAGGCGCTTTCGTCGGAGATTTTGCGCCACAATTCGCCCAGGCTGTCCTGGATGGTGGCGCGGTCGCCGGTGCTGAACGCGGCGCGCACGTCCGACATGTCGCTCATGATGCGGCTGACGGAGGAGAGCAGGCCGGCTTTGGCTTTCCAGAGGGAAGTGTAGGCGTGAAAGCTGGCCTGTACTTCGTCCTGCAGGCTGGCCGACATGGTGTGGGTGATGCTCCGGAGCACGATCTCCCCGGTGATGGCGAACAGAATGGTGATGGCCACGGTGGTGGACAGCAGGATTTTCGACAACAGCGATAGTCTGGAGAATCGCAAGCGCACTACTGGCCTCCTGCGTATCCGCTCTTGGGCGCGTACGGTTTGCCGTGCTTATCGAGGTGCGGCGCCGGAATGTAGCCGGTCTCGGAAATGGAGATCAGCGGCAAGGCGAGTCCGCCTTCCGGCACGGTGATGACGCGTTCGAGGAAATGGAGATTCTCGGGCATGGCGCGCTCGTGGAAGAGGTGCAGTTGGTAGTCACCTGGCGGAATCCCCTCCAGGCGGAACTGGCCGGTTTCGGGCGTTACGGTATACCACGGCGTGTCCACCACGGCGATGATGGCGCTCATCAGCGAGTGGATATTGCAGAAGACGCGCACGATTCCGGGGCGCCGGAAAGTGGCGCTCCTGGTGGTTCCCGGGGCGTACAGCGGCAGGTCGAACGGCTGGCCGGCGAAGTTGGAGAAGGCGTTGTGATAGAAGGGATCGAGGTTGGGGAAATCCACCGTGCCGCCCACCGGAACGGCTACCACGTGGGGTTTGAACGTCTTGTCCTGCTGTTTCATTTCCGCGTGTCTGGGCGCCGGAGCCGGTGCGCTACGGCCCACCGGTTCCAGCCACAGGACCACGCCCGCGTAGTCCCGGTTGCGCCGCACCGTGGGTTCCTTCGAATTGGTGAGCTCCACCTGGCCCTTGAGTTCGGCGGCCCGCATTGCCCGCGGATGCGCCAGCCAGAGGGCCAGACTAGAACAGATAAGCCAACGCCAGGTCATAGTGGTTGTTGATACGGATTCCCTGTCCTATATAAGACGTGCGCGTTTGGGTGACCTCCGGCCCCACCACGACGTTGGGCGCCACGCGGAAGAAAAGGTTGCCGCCGAACAGCAGGTTCCGGCCGACGCTGCCGGGCCTCAACTCCCCAGCCTGGTAATCCTGCTGCCCGGTGAAAAGATGGAAATCCAGGCGCCGGACGGTATGAATGGTGAACTGGCCCCATCCGCCGCGACTATCGATGCCTTCGGCGTAGCTATTCAGAACGTAGTAGCCCTGATTGACCGCGCCGGTTCCCAGGTTGGAAACATTCTGTCCCGAGAAGAATGCCCCGCTGAACTCCAGGCGCCGCCATGGGTTGAAGAACCAGTCAAGGGAAACCAGATTGGAAGGGATGGAGAAACCGTCGGCGTGCGTGGTGCTGGTGTGGAAGCCCACCGCGAGTTCCAACCGCCGGTTGTCATCCAGTTTGTGATAAGCCTCGATCCGGCCTTCCACGCCAGGGCGCACTGTCTCGATCTTGCCGCTCATTGGCGCCGGCACGTAGGGGTTGGTTTCATGCGTCTCCACCGCGCCCGCCTGCACTCGCACTCCGCTGGACGCTCCCAGCGAGAAATCCTGTTCCAGGCGTAGTTGCGGCATCCACAGCCACAGGTTTCCGGCGCCGGTGAGTGGCGAGACCCCGACTTGCGCCAACGAGTCCGGTTCGCGCGGATTGAAAATCGGCTTGTCGACCCCCACCTTAATGCTGCGAGTGGCCCAGTCCGCCTGGACGATGGCGGTGCGCAGCCGGATCCATTCCTGGAGCGGCAGGGCTCCCTGGTAGAAGTCCATGAAGAGAGAGCCGTGTACGGTACCGCCGAAGAACGTCCGCGGACCGTGGTACTCCAGCCCGAGAACGGTCTGCCGGACGGTGGCTCCGGCGCGGTCGGTACCGGGCTCCAGGGACGCGGCCGTGGGGTAGTCGGAGCCGCCATTCTGCCTGGAGTTCATGAAGGCGTTCACCAGCGCCATGCCGGTGATGCCGATGGGGAATTTCTCGGAGGCCTCCACTTTGGTTTGCGCTTGCTCCTCGATGCGCTGTCCCTGAATATCGACCTTCTCGTCCAGGGTTGGGGACGGGGTGGCGCCGGCGGCCTGGGAATCGGCGGCCGGGGCGCTCTGGTCGCCGTGGGTTGCGGCCAACTCCGCGCGGAGCGTGCGAATCTCTTCCGCCATCGCGCGGTTCTCGCGTTCCAGCCGGTCGAGCCGTTGCGCGATGCCGGCGAGATCCGGCGCCGCCTGCGCGCCCAGCAAAGCCGGCCCCAGCAGCGCGGCCAGCAGGGCCACGAGCCACCTGGCGCAGGTACTCTTCGCGGCCCGCGGCGCAAGTGGCGGGCGCGAAGCGGGGCAAGCTAAAGTATGCCCCGCCAAGATCGGCCGCGCCGGCGGGGCATGCAATAGCTCAATGCCACTCACTTTGCCCACGGCCGGGATTCTGCATTTGTTGTGGGGCGGGCAATCTTGCCCGATGCCGCATACTTTTCGCGACTGTAATAATGCAGTGGCCAGATCCGCGGCGATTGAGTCGCAACCGGCGCAGGAATTCGTTCGTCTTGGGCCCAATCTTGCCCTCTGGAATCGGATTTTGCCCGCGTTTCCGGCAGAGATCCGTGTCGGACACTCGGCTGCATAATTCTCGTCGCAAAAAGTGTGCGGCATTGGGAAATCTTGCCCGCGACCGCCTTTTAGGCGGCCCTTCGGGCCATCGGCGAGCGCTCGTGCCCCGAAAGAGCCGGCTGAAAACCCTCCCCAGAGGGGACCCCGGCCACGATTGGCTGCCCCACAATTCTTGCGGAATTGCAGCCCGGATGCGAAGTAAGCGGCATTATGCTTTAGCCGGCCCCGGACACTCGGGCCGCGTTGGCAGCAGCGGAATAGGCGAATCAAAATATCGGACCTCCGCTCCTTAACGGTCGCTCGGTTAGTCGGTCGTACCATTGAGAATCTGCTCCAGTTTCCGCCGCACCTGGGCGGGTGAGAAGGGCTTGGCGAAGAACGCACTCACTCCCAATTGGGCAATCCGTTGAGGAGTCGCCGGGTCTGTGTCGGCACTCACCACCATGATCGGTGTGGCGGCCAGCCGCCCGTCCGCGCGAACCCGCCGGATCAGTTCGAATCCGTCCATGCGAGGCATGTTCAAGTCCGTAACGATGGCTCGGATCGGGGGACCTGCGCCGCTCAGAATGCGCCACCCCTCGAACGCCGAGGAAGCCAGCAGGATGGTCACCCCGGGAATGTCCGACAGGGCGATTTCCAGCATCGCGGCGTTGTTTTCGGAGTCTTCCACCACCAGGACCGGGCGTCTGTCGACCGGCATTTCCCCCTTGGGAAGCATTCCGCTATTGTCGCCTATCCGGCGAATCCCGGAGGCCGGTCCGGAGTAAAACTCGCGTTAAATCTTTCCGATGGGCGGGCAATCCGATTCACTCACGAGGGATGGTGGGCGGTGGGACAGGCCATCGCCTTTTGTAGTCTGTCTTTCCCGCGGTAAAATCGCTGCGAGCAAAACGGGCCGCGAAAACCGATGGCCTGTCCTACCGGGCTACGGCAGGAAGCGATACCCCACCCCGTGGACGGTGAGGAAGTGGCGGGGGGAATTGGCGTCGGGCTCCAGCTTCTGCCGCAGCTTCACTACGTGCGCATCTACGGTGCGCGTGTTGGGGAAGAATTCGTAGCCCCAGACGGAGTTCAAAATCATATCGCGCGTGAGGGCCCGGTCGGGATTCTGCAGGAAATAGCACAACAGGTTGTACTCCGCCGGGGTGAGCTTGAGATCTTCCCCCTTGCGGGTAACCACGCGGCGTTCGAAATCGACTTCCGTGTCGGAGAAGCGCACCACCTTGCGCGCGTCCGGGGAAGAGCGCCGCAGCACGGCGCGAATGCGCGCCATCAGCTCCCGTGTTCCGAACGGCTTGACGACGTAGTCGTCGGCGCCGATTTCGAGCAGCAGCACCTTATCTAATTCGTCGCCCATGGCACTGAGGACGATGATCGGGGTCTTCACGTTGGCGGCGCGCAACTGCTTGCAGATCTCCGTGCCGCTCATGCCGGGGAGGCGCAGATCCACCAGCACCATGTCGGGCTTGATGGTGACCGCTTTGTCGAAGCCGCTGCGGCCGTCCCCAACCAGCACCGCGCGAAAACCGTCCTGCTCCAGCATCACCCCGATGGTGTCGCGCAGGCTTTCGTCGTCGTCAATCACCAGAATCGTCTGCATTCGTCCTTAGCTTCCACGTCCAGGTCTAATCCCGCGCAGGAATGCGTGCGCCACCCACGTCAGGCGTTTTTCCAGAGCACGTAGGTCGCTTAGTACTTTGATTGTAGCGAATCCGGCAACCGCCATTCCCGCTGCCTGTTATACTCAACGGAAGTATTCCGCCCTATTCACCATGCGAGTCACTGTCATTGGAACCGGATATGTTGGCGCGGTCACGGGGGCCTGCCTGGCCTACCTGGGTCACCGCGTTACGTGTGTGGACACCGACGAGGGAAAGATTTCCCGGTTGCGCCGCGGCGAGCCCACCATCTACGAACCTTACCTTGCGGACCTCCTTCAACTGGCGGCATCCCGCGGAGGGATCGATTTCGACACCGACCTTTCCGCGCCGGCGGCAGCCAGCGATGTGATCTTCATTGCCGTTGGCACGCCGTCGCTGCCCAGCGGCGAGGCCAATCTGGCCTACCTCGAAGCCGCCGCGCGCAGCATCGGGGCCGCCATGGACTCGGCGCGGTTTCGCGTGGTGGTCAACAAGTCCACCGTGCCGGTGGGCAGCGGCAACCTGGTGGAGGCCCTGGTTCGCGAGGGCATCCACGAAGCGCGTCCCCTGGAGCGGTCCAGGATTCGCTTCGGAGTGGCCAGCAACCCCGAATTCCTGCGCGAGGGTTCCGCCATTACCGACTCGCTCTATCCCGATCGCATCGTCACCGGCGCGGCCGACCGGGAAACTCTGGCGGTGATGCAGGAGTTGTACCGGCCGCTGGTGGAACAGAGTTTCGATCCGCCCCTGGGGGTGCCTCGTCCGGCTGGGCTGACACGCGTGACGATGGTCACCACCACGCTCACCAGCGCGGAAATGATCAAGTACGCCGCCAACGCTTTCCTGGCCATGAAAATCGGTTTCGCCAACGAGATCGCCAATATTTGCGAATATGTCGGCGCCGAGGCGCCGGAAGTGATGACGGGCATCGGTCTGGATTCCCGCATCGGCGCGAAATTCCTCTCGCCGGGCATTGGCTGGGGTGGCAGTTGCTTCGGAAAAGACGTCCTCGCGCTGCTGCATACGGCGCACGAATATGGCTACGACAGCCGCTTGCTGCGGGCTTCGGTCGAGGTCAACACGGCCCAGCGCCAGATGGTGATCCAAAAGCTGCAGGAGAAGCTTTTCATCCTCAAGGGCCGCACCATCGGATTGCTTGGTCTGGCCTTTAAGCCGGATACCGACGATCTGCGCGACGCCCCCGCTCTGCACATCGCCGAGCGTCTGCTCCAAATGGGCGCGCGGGTGAAAGCTTACGACCCGATCGCCATGACGGCCTGCCGCGAGCAACGGCCCGACCTCAAGATCCGCTTTTGCGATTCGGCGCACGACGTGGCGGTGGAGGCCGATGCCCTGGTGCTGGTGACGGAATGGCGGGAATTCCGCGAGCTCGATCTCTCCGCCCTGGCACGCGCGATGAGCCGCGCGGTTCTGGTGGATGGGCGCAATCTCTTCTCCCCCGATGCGGCGAGGGCCGCCGGTTTCGACTATACCGGCATTGGCCGTCCGCGCCCACGCGCCACCTTGCAGGCGGTCGAACCCTCCGCGTGAAATGCCCGAACTGCCGGAAGTGGAAACCGTCACGCGCTCCCTGGCTCCGCTGGTGGGGCGCCGCATCGTGTCGGCCGAGTTCCGCTCGGTGCGCATTCTGCGGGGCGGCGATCCGGACGTTATGGCGGCCCGGATTGCGGGGCGGCGGATTGCCGGAATCAAGCGTTACGGCAAGTTCATCGTGGCGCCCCTGGAGGGCGGCGGCTACCTGCTGATTCACCTCGGCATGACCGGCCGCTTGCTTTTGGGCGGCCACACCGGCAAGCACACCCATGCGATCTTGACGTTCGAAGAAGGCGTCCTGCTGTTCGACGACAGCCGGAAGTTCGGTTGTATCCAGTTCAGCGAAGAGTTTCCGGCGCGCATCGCCCGGCTGGGGCCGGAGCCGCTTGAAGTCCCGTTCGAGGAGTTCGCGGCGCGGCTGAAAAGGCACAAGACGCGCATCAAGGCGTTGCTGCTGAACCAGGCTTTCGTTCGGGGGGTTGGCAATATCTATGCGGACGAGGCGCTGTTTCGGGCAGGCATCCACCCGATGGCGGTGGCTGCGCGGCTGCGCGGCGAGCGGCCGCGGAAGCTGTACGAAGCCCTGCGGGCCGTGCTCGGCGAGGCGATCGACGCGGGCGGTTCCTCCATTTCCGACTACGTGGACGCCGAGGGCCGCAAGGGATTCTTCCAGTTCAGCCACCGTGTCTACCAGCACACCGGCGAGCCTTGTGTGAGTTGCGGTACAGCCATCCGCCGCGTGCTGGTGGCGCAGAGATCGTCGCATTTCTGCCCGAAATGCCAGCGGCGTTAGGATAAAATAGCTATGAAACCAGTGCTGTAGTTGCCGCGTCGTTAGAGTTGAACCGGCATTGCGCTGGCAACGCACGGGAACTAAACCAGTTTTGAGTGCATCAACAGGTTAAGATAATAAGAAGAATGTGCAATTCTGCAACACCAGAGGAGACTTTTGACGTGAGACGCATTTCCCGCTACCTTCCGCTGCTTTTCGTGCTGCTCTGCTACGTTCCATTGGCCAGCGCCCAGAGCGCATTCGACTTGAACATCGGATTCGGCGCGATCCATGATTCGGCCAGTTCCACCCAGGTCGACCAAGCCTTATCGCCTTGCGCCTCTCCTGCATCGAGCGATCTGAACCCGCCCTGCGTGTCCACTCCTTCGCTCAGCGGCCTCATGATGGGCATTGGCGGCGACCTGATGCTCAAACCAAAATTCGGTTTCGGCGCCGAGGTCGCTTTCCAGCCGGGCAAGGAGACTTACGTCAACCTGAACGCATCGGCCGCGTCACAGGGGCTGACCGCCTTATCCTTTCAGTCCCGCATGACGCTGTTTGATTTCAACGGAATCTTCCAGCCGATCAGCACCAAGAAAGTCGGCCTTAAGCTGCTAGCCGGCATCGGCGGAGCGAATCTCAAATTCTATGAGGCCGGCTCCTCCAGCTCGGTGCTTGGCAGCCAGAACCAATCGCAGTATGTTCAAAGTGCCAACCACCTGAACGTGCACGGCGGCGTGGGTGTAGACATCTTTGTCACCGATCACATCTACATTCGCCCGCAGTTCGATGTCCACTACATTCCCAATCTGACGCAGTTTGGGAGCAGCGTCGTGCTCGACGGAATGGTGTGGGTGGGCTACAGCTTCGGCGACCGCTAAGAATTATAGAGAAATCGATCGAACAGGCGGCGGCAATTGGGCGCCGCCTGTCTGACCCGCTCCGGCCGGATTTGCTTCAGAAGATGCGGGGCGTCTTTGGTCTTGT
>Ga0182018_10002374_pt1 | contig 19062 bp, 17 predicted proteins | sample 812P2MmetaG_FD_120490 | JGI IMG/M metagenome (GOLD analysis project Ga0182018, IMG submission 120490) | Permafrost microbial communities from Stordalen Mire, Sweden - 812P2M metaG | ecosystem: Environmental > Terrestrial > Soil > Wetlands > Permafrost | place: Sweden: Stordalen | collected... | reverse complement strand
TTCAAGGACGCCAGATCGCGCGCCTTACGGCTGGAGTTTTCGGCGATGTACATCAGGATGCCGACCACGATCAGCATGGTCCCCATCACCCACGGAGTCCGCCAGGCGCCCTCTGCCTGTTTATTGAACAGGAAGCCGATGACGGCGATGGGGATGGTGCCGATGACCAGCAGCCAAAAAAGCATATGATTCAGCCGCAACTCGTTGTCGTGGCCGATGTTCAGGCCAAAGGCCTGACCGACGATCTGGAGCCAATCGCGAAAGAAATAGAGAAGCAGAGCGATCAGCGTTCCGACATGCAGCATGATGTCGAAATCGAGCGCCTCAGTTTGCCAGCCGAGGAGCCAGGAGGTGAGGTACAGGTGCGCGGTGCTGCTCACCGGCAGAAATTCCGTGAGGCCCTGGATCACACCCAGGACTATGACCTGCAAGATGGGCATAAAGGTCTAGCGTGAGCGATGGCGCGGAGGGATGTCAAGCGCGGTACTTTTCAATAATGTGACGTTTTGGAGCTCCTTTGCGTCTATAAGTCATGACATTTCAGTTAGGAAGCTGTCTCCTGCTGGCGGCGGCCGGTGCTCTAGGACAGCCGGCGGAGGGCCGTCTTTCTTTTGAAGTCGCTTCCGTGAAGGCGTCTGGCGCGATCACGTTCAAGAATGCCGACGAGGTGAAACGCGGTGCCGGAATACAGATCGATGGCGCAAGGGTAGATATCTCCATGATGTCGCTCGCCGATCTGGTGCGGCAGGCGTACGGCCTGAAGGCCTTTCAGTTCTCCGGCCCGGCGTGGATGTCGAGCGAGCGATACGATGTTCATGCCAAGCTGCCCACGGGCGCAACGCCGGCGCAGGCGCCGGCCATGCTGCAGACGTTGCTGGCCGGCCGTTTCCAGCTGGCATTCCATCGCGACAGCCGGGAACATCCGGTCTATGCTTTGTTGGTGGGGAAAAATGGCTTGAAGCTGCCGGCCGCGGAGGCCGATTCGCCGGGGACCGCTCCCCGGAAATTGGAGATGTCGGGCGGGGTCATGCGCCTGAATCGCAAAATGACGATGCCGGCCCTGTGCGATTTTCTGGGCGGGTTTGTGGACCGCCCCGTGGTCGACATGACTGCGCTCACAGATACTTACCAAGTGGCCCTCGACATCCCCATGGAAGAATTGAAGCGCGCCAAGACTGCCGCGGAAGGCATTCACACCGCGGACTCCGCATCCGATCCGTTGGGCTTGTCCGCCATGTTCGCCGCAGTCCAACAACTGGGGCTCAGGCTGGAACCGCGCAAGACCGCCGTCGATGTTCTGGTGGTGGACCACGCCGAGAAAGTTCCCACGGAAAACTAGGCTCAAGTTGAAGAACATCGCAGACCAAGGCCGGCGATTTTGTGGGATAAGCTTCAGCTTGTCCAAGCGAGCGGAGCTCGCTCTAGTGACTCATTAAGAGCTCCCGACGGATTAATGAGCCGCGCGTGTGCCCGCGAAAATCGAGGTGTCGGGGTGGTAATTGCGCCAGTCGAACCAGTAATCCTTGACCGTTTCCACGCGCTCCAGGCAGGTACCTTGTAATTTGCCGGAAATGGCGCACCCCTGGAAATTCCAGCCGCTTCCCGTGGCGGCATCGATGAAAAGAGCTTCCTGTCCGTCGACGCGATAAAAATCAGGCGCCGGGTCCACACCGGAAATGTGCCGCCGGAAGATTCGTATCGACGCGCCGTCCGGTCCGACCGCTAACATCACTGGCTCCAGTCCCACATGGTCCATCACAAGTTTCTCGCGGAGCAACGCGTCGTAGCGGAAGGCGCGGCTGGCCCCGAATGCCTGGACTCCCATGACGATGTCGCGCTGCTTCATGCCATGCTCGCGGAAGCTCAGCACGGTGCGCGCTTTGGCCATCTCCACGTCCCAATTCTCCGGCGAATATTCGCGGGCGTACGCCGCCACGTCCTTGACGACCGTGCCCTGCGGCTCCTCCGCTTTCCAGAGCTTGAAACTGAGTTCGTCGCTGGGCATGAGCGTGAGCGTGCGGCCGGCCATCGGTCCCGAAACGGCGCGCCCGCTGATCTGCTGCCAGTAACTTCCCGTCTCCTCATCGCGCATGAGAAAGTTCTGGTTGTTGATGCCGGCCAGATGAAACGTCAGCCGCAGGCCATCGATGGTAGATCTCCACACCAGACCGGTGTGACAGAGCGTTCAATAAGTGGCGACGATCGGCTCCCCGGCGACCACGTCATTGTAAATGTGGTGGTAGGACATGCTGCGGATGGGGTACGCGCGAGCGGCCCCGTTTACTTTCACGGCGATCACCATTTCGCCGCCGTCCAATTTCGACTCGGCGGCCGCTGTAATCACGGGCTTTCCAGCGGGGTGGAACATCAGTTCGTAAATGTTCACCCGTGAGAGCACGGCGGCCACGCCGACTGTCACCACTGCGACCGCGGAGAAGAAGCGGCGCCACTTGCGATGCTCCATTCGCCAGTACCAGACGACTGCGGCGAGCATTCCGGCGACTGCGAGGATCATGCCGATCGGGCGGTAGCGTAGCACCGCGAGGGCAATCGGCAGCTCGCGCGGGCCTTGATAGCGAAAGGGCCGGATCACGTAGATCGGATAGATCAGCAGCGCCCAAGCCACCGCACCGGCGGCGAGCCAGAAGAGGAGGAAAAACCATCCCGGTCTCTGAGTCTTCATGGGGAAATGCTAACCAAAGGTAATCGGGCAATGCAATAGTGGATTTCATTTAGGGTGCGACTGAGGTAAGCTGGCGGGAGATTATGTGGCAGAAATTCGATCTTCGTCTCCGGGACCGCTCCCTCACAGTCGCGGCTCGGTATCGGCACCCTGCGTTTCCGAGCCGCGACCGTAAGGGAGCGGTTTGCGGGCTCATAGGAACCCTGATCCTTCTCCTCGCTTCCGCGGCGTTCGGCGCCGACGTCAAGCCCAGCCTTGCCGATCTGCCCGACCCTTTGGTGGGCACGTGGTCGTCTTATGAGCTCTCGCACGGCAACACCTATCCGGGAGTTTTCACGCCGTTCAGCATGATTGGCTGGACCGCGCAGATGAGCGAAGGCGGCTGGCCGTATCAATATTTCCGCGAGACCATCCAGGGATTCCTGGCAACGCACCAACCGTCGGCATGGATGGAGAACTACGGTCCGTTCTCGATTATGCCGGTCACCGGCGTCCTGGCGGTAATGCCGGGCGAGCGCGCGTCGCACTTCGACCACAAAAACGAAAAGGCCCTGCCGTACCTCTACAGCGTGCTGCTGGACGCGTACCAGACCAAGGTCGAGATGGCGCCCTCGCACCACGGTGGCGCCTTCCGGATCGCCTTCCCGAATACCGACGACGCCTACGTGGTGCTCGACGCGTTCCATGGCGGCAGCGCGGTCGAGATTCATCCCGAGACGCGCACCATCACCGGAAAGAATGCCTCCGGCGCAGGCAAATCGCCCCATTTCGCGCAATATTTCGTGCTGCAATTCGATCGCGATTTCACCCACTACGGCACTTGGGAAAATCCCGAGGATGCTCACGGACATACGCTGAAAGATAAATCGGCCGTCATCGATACCGGCGCCGCGGCGCGCCAAGGCAACCATGTGGGCGCGTATGCCGGATTCTCGATCAAGGCCGGCGAAACTGTCACCGTCCGTATCGGCGTGTCGCTCATCGGCCCGGAACAGGCGGCGCGCAATCTGGCGGCAGATATGCCGGACGCCTCGTTCGATCATGTCGTCGAACGCGCCAGGTCGGAGTGGGAACGCGAGCTTTCCAAGATCGAAATTAAGGGAGGCACAGCGGAGCAGCGCCGGACGTTTTATACGGCCATGTACCATGCCGTGCAATTTCCGCACATGCTGCAGGAGACGAATGCCGACGGGAAGATGGTCCACTGGAGCCCTTACGATGGCGAGGTCCACCCCGGCGAGATGTTCGCCGACAACGGCTTCTGGGACACCTTCCGCGCGCAATTCCCGCTCTTTACAATCCTGCAACCGAAGAAGGATGCCGAGATCATTCGGGCCATGCTGAACAGCTACGACGAAGGCGGGTTCCTTCCGAAGTGGGCCAATCCGGGCGAGACCAATGTCATGATCGGAACGCATGGCGATTCGGTCATCGCCGACGCGTACATCAAAGGAATCCGCGACTACGACGTGGAGAAGGCGTACGCCGCGGTGCGCAAGGACGCCGCCGAAAAGGGCACGGGCATGTTCGAAGCGAAAAGCGGACTGGAGGATTACGAGTTGCTCGGCTATGTGCCGTACGACCACGGCGTCGGCGAGTCGGTGGCCAGCACACTGGAGTACGCGTACGACGATTTCTGCGTGGCGCAGATGGCCAAGGAGATGGGCCACGCGGACGATCGCAAAATGTTCACGGAGCGCTCCAAGAACTACCGCAATCTTTACGACGCTTCGGTGGGGTTCATGCGCGGGCGCAAGTCCGACCGTTCGTGGATCGAGCCCTTCGATCCCCTGGCGTGGGGCGGCGTTTACACCGAAGGGAATGCCTGGCAGTGGCTGTGGAGCGTGCAGCAGGACGTGCCGGGGCTGATCGAGCTCATGGGCGGCAAAGAGGCTTTCCTCAAGAAACTCGACGAACTGTTCAGCACCACCCCGGCGTTCCATGTTGGCGGCTACGGAAAGGTAATCCACGAAATGACGGAGGCGAAGATGGCCGGCACGGGTCAGTATGCGCACATCAACGAGCCGGTGCATCACGTGATTTACCTCTACGACTACGCCGGCGAACCGTGGAAAGCGCAGAAATGGGTGCACACGGTGGAGGACACTCTGTACAAGCCCGGCCCGGCGGGATGGCTCGGCGATGAGGACACCGGCCAGATGTCCGCCTGGTATATTTTCAGCTCGTTGGGCTTCTACCCCGTGAACCCCGGACAGCCGGTGTACGCGCTCGGCAGCCCGCAGTTCGACCACGCCGCGATACACCTGGAAAACGGCAAGACCTTCACCGTGAATGCCACGCGAAAGGCCGCCGGCGATATCTACGTGCAGTCCGTGACGCTCAACGGCAAGCCGCTCGAGCGGCCGTGGATTACGCACGCGGAGATCGTGGACGGAGGGGTGCTGCAATTCCGGCTGGGGCCGGAGCCGAACAAGCAATGGGGCACTTCGGGGATGCCCAAGCCCTGAACCGAACCGGTAGAATAAGGACCTATGACACGTTCATCCCTGTTGCTGCTGGCCACCTGCTTGACGGGTGTGTGCGCTTTACACGCGCAGACCCCCAACCCGTTGATCGCCGAAACCAAGGCCTCCTACAACACCATCAAAGGCTATCTGACGCGGGCCGCGGCGGCCATGCCCGAGGAAGCCTACACCTTTAAGCCGACGCCGGACATCCGCACGTTCGGCGCGCTGCTGGGGCATATCGCCGACCACCAGATGCGCTACTGTAGCGCCGCCCGCGGGACACCGAGGCAGACCGATTTCCTTTCCAAGACGGCGAAGGCCGATCTGGTAGAGGCGCTCGCCACTTCCTTCAAGGAATGCGATGCCGCCTGGGACAGCGTCACCGACGCCAATGCCACCGAGATGATGGGCTCGCGATCCCGGCTGGGCACGTTGATTCTCGACGTGGTGCACAGCAACGAAGAGTATGGCTACATGTCGGTGTATTTCCGGCTAAAAGGGATCGTGCCGCCGTCGAGCGACCGCGCCGGAAGGAAGTAACATGCGCCGCGCGCTGTGGCTTTTCCTGGCGGCAGCCGTTTGTGCGCCGGCACAGGTCCGCTTCGATCGCGACTTGATCTCCGTCAACGTAGACGGCAAGCCGTTCACGGTTTTCCACTATGGCGCGGAGAGCGGCAAGCCGTATCTGGCGCCGATCCGGTCGGCCTCCGGCAAGATTGTGACGCGCCGCTTCCCGATGGAATCGGCTGCCGGCGACAGTACCGACCATCTGCATCACACCGGTTTGTGGTTCTCCTACGACGATGTGAACGGCGTCAAATTCTGGGAGAACGATCCATCGTACCAGCATCCCAACCAGGGCCGCATCGTGGTGCGGACCGCCGATTATCAGGACGGCGATCGCTCCGGCATTCTCACCGCCGCTCTGGAATGGCGCGACCCGAGCGGTAAGGTGTTGATGGTCGAAAACCGAAAGATGATTTTCCATTCCGACCCCAAGCTGCGCATCATAGACTTCGAGATCGCGCTCACCGCCGCCGAAGATCTGACGTTCGGCGATACCAAAGAGGGCGCGTTCGCGATCCGGCTGGCGGAGACGCTCACCGAACGCAAGGGCGGCAGGATGGTGAATGCCGATGGGCAGGCCGGCATGGCGCAGGTGTGGGGCAAGCGATCGGACTGGGTGGATTATGCGGGCGAGGTGGAGGGCGAAAAGCTGGGGGTCGCCATTCTGGACCATCCGCAGAATCCGCGGCATCCCACTTACTGGCACGCTCGTGATTACGGCCTGTTCGCACTCAATCCTTTCGGGGCGCACGCCTTCGACCCCGCGCAGCCGGAGAGCCACTGGCAATTACCCAAGGGCAAGCAGCTGATTTTCCGCTGGCGGGTGATCGTGCACCCCGGCGATGCGGAATCGGCGCGCATCGCGGAGCTTTATAAGGAGTACGCCGGCCACTGACGAGGCGACGGGCATCGCCAGATTGCTTGTGCCGGACTCGAGACTTGAGGCGTGCTTCCATCGTCGGCGGGAAACGGCGAACCGTCGCGGGGGCCCGGCGGGTTCACGCGGAGTAATCTCCCACGTCGGGACGTTTGGCCGGGTCGAGGTCACCTTACCGATAGGGTCGTTTTTTGTCGAGAGAGCCGACGTGGCAATCGCCGCACGGTCCCAGTTTGTTCAATGATAGTCGGAATCGATGGGCGCTCTATCCGGGAAGAGGACATCCATGACGAACGATGCGGGGTCCGGCGGCTGTGTCATGCCGGCGCCGATGCCTGACTGAACGGGAACTCCGCGCGGCATGTACCGGAATCCAATCGGCAGTGCTTCGACTGCGCTGGTAAGAATTGCGCGCCGAATGACACATCGATCATGCATGAAGCCGCCTTTCAGCCATAACAATCCGACTATTATGCGCGCGCGGTCTTTTTCATGATTGCCCAATTGGGAGCGTTCGTGGGTGCTCTTTCGGGCCCATCCCAACGCCCTCACGAGTGTCATACTAACCACATGATCCGCTCGTTCGGATTGATGCCTTACGCTGCGCTGGCGTGGTGCGCCGCGCTGGCGTGGGGCCAACGGCCCTCGGACGCCGATTCCGCCGCTCTCCTCGAAAAAAGCCGCCAGAAGGCCCTCGACTACTCCCAGTCGCTGCCCGATTTTGTGTGCGCCGAGATCATTCAGCGCTACGCGGCGTCCGCCTGGGGCGTCAAACTCGGCCCGTGGATATATACCGATACGTTAACCGTCAAACTGAGTTACTCCCAGAGAACCGAGGGGCACAAGCTGGAACTGATCGACGGTAAGCCCACCGGCCGCAAATTCGAAGATCTGGGAGGCGAAACCAGTTCGGGTGAATTCGGAGGGATCCTGCGCACTGTTTTCGATCCCGCGTCGCAGGCCGCGTTCGACTGGGACAGTTCGAAAAAGGCGCGCAACCGCCGCATCGCCGTGTATCGATACGCGGTCCGCGAGGCACGTTCGCCCTACTACGTGAGGCATCGGAATACTACGGGCATCGTGGGCCTCCATGGCACGGTCGAGATCGACAGCGAAACCGGCGAAGTATGGCGCCTCGTCGCGATGGCTTACGACATTCCCCAATACCTGGACGTGCAATTCTTCTCCAGCACCGTGGAGTACGCCCTCGCCAGCGTGGCGGGCAGGAATTACCTATTGCCCGGCCGTTCGGAAACCGAAATCCACAGTACCGAGACGTGGGCCCGCAATAAGATGGAGTTCCGCAACTACCGCAAGTTCTCCGCCGATTCCACCATCGACTTCGGCACCGGGAAGTGACGCGGAACTGCAAGATGGCGCATGAGAATCGCAGGCGCGCTTGTCTGCTCGGTGCTGCTCGTTGGAGCCGCACGGGACACAGGCTCTCGATGTCTACGTCCTCGACGTGGAGGGCGGTAAGTCCGTCCTAATCATGTCTAAAACCAAAGCGCAAATGAGCGCGTCGACAGCCGCAACTGCCTGTCCCATCGAGCGGGGGATGAGAACGTTAATTAACGGATGCATGAGTCTGATTTAAGAAACACAACGAAACACTAGGGCCGCTGCATCGGGAATGATATTTGGGGGTATCGTCCATTAGCCCCAGCGTGGCAACCGCGATGCCGTTATTTGACCTCTGCCTGCACCCGCACAAATTCGTCTCCTGCCCCGTAGTGGCCTGCGGGCAGTTGGCGGACCTCAGCCTGAATGGCTTTGACGCGCTCGTCCCGCGGCGGTAGAGTCTCAAACGCTCCGCCCGAGTGGGGTGCCGCTTGGACTCTTCCCACGTAGGAAGCCAGGCCGGAAGGATCGTACCCGGCAGCCGCCATCGCCTTGACGGCCCAGTAATCCGCCTCGCGTTCCGCGCCACGCTGAAATGCCAGCATTCCCACATCGGCATTGCCATCGGCACGGGCTTCAGAAAAAGCCCCCAGCCATCGCCCGCCCGAGGGATCGCCCATCGTCAACTCGTTCTTGGTTGCCGCCCGCGTCCAGTGACGTGCCACCACGTGGGCCATCGCGTGCGCCAGCATCCCCGCAAACTCCGCTTCGCTCTGCGCCGTTCTAAGGAGATCCGCCGAGACGAAAATTGGGCCCCCGGGAAAGGCGGTTGGCTCGTGAGTCGCTCCTCCCCGCTCTTCCCGGATCGTCTCAATCCGATACGTCCAACCACCTGGAAATTGCGCGGCCAGGTTGGCGCCCACTCGCCTCACATAGTCGCTGGCGGCTGGGATGTCCAGCGGCGTTGTCTTCTGGCCGAACTCTAACGCTAGTCGCTGGCCGAGGGCGATCTCCTTGTCCTTTGTGTAAAAGTTAACGCCCTGCCCGGGCTGACGTTGCTGTCCTTGCGCGACGCCGATGACCAGTACCGCGACAAACCGTAGGAGCCGCATTTGGCATTCACTCTCCGCCGGTTGGACGCGACGCCCGGCCGCGCGGTTTCGTCCGTTAGATCGCTTCGACGTTGCACCGGAACTGCCGCGAAATTCCACTGGATTAGGTGTGTTTGAGCCGACCTATCGAGCCGGCAGATCCTCTCCGAAGACTTTGGGAGCCAACCTGTGTCCCTACAGTTCGCAGACAACTTCCAGAAAGCGGTTATCGTACATTGCCCCGAACGCCCTTCGAGGAAGCCAACCGCGGGTTTTACGCCGCGCACCGTCCTCACCTTCGCCTAGTTTAGGTTAGCGCCTGTGGGGCAAACTCTCCGGCCGGCCTGCTCATGGAGCGATGGAAAAGAGCAGGGCGTCCCGCGCGGACCAGGGGGTCCGCCCTTCCTTACAGAACTCGGTTCGCGACGAACAGCACGATGCAGGCCCCGACAAACGCCATAAAGTAACCGGCCGGATGGCCTTCGCGGTACAGGCCCAGCGCGCGGCCAATCAACCCTCCAACCCACGCTCCGACGAGGCCCAGAATCATCGTCAAGATGAGTCCCATGTGGTGACCCGGCATCACCATGCGTGCCAGCAAGCCTATGATGAGCCCGAAAATCGCGTGTCCGATCATGTGCAGCATAGAGCTTCTCCGGGGCGTAGAATATCACACGGAGAGCCCGATGTCGGCTGGTAGACTGGAAAAAGTGCGAGGGTTGCTGATCTTCATAGCTATCGGTTGGGGCGCTCTCCACGCCGAGACCGTGCTCCCGCTGCCGTTCTTCAATCACGCTGGTTCGGCCAATGTGGCTTGGATCGGAGAGAGCATCGCGGAGACGCTGCGCGATGCCATGACGCCGGAGGGCGTGCTGGTGCTCGACCGCGCCGACCGCCTGGAGGGGTACCGCCGGCTCTCGCTGCGATCCGGCGCGGAGCTCACCCACGCCTCGATTCTCAAAATCGGCGAATCGCTGGACGCATCGCAAGTGGTCTACGGCTCGTACGATATGCCCGCGAAGGGCACGCTGCGCATCGCCGCGCGCATTCTCGATTTGAAGCAGACCACGCAAGGTCCCGAGTTCACCGAGACCGGTTCGCTCGACGATCTCGCCATCCTGGAATTCCGGCTGAGCTGGGATGTGCTCCAACAACTGCATTGGAAGCCGCTGCCGTCGCTCGACCAGTTTCTACAGACGCGCCCTCCAGTGCGGCTGGACGCGGTGGAAAGCTACATTCGCGGGCTCCTGGCCGCCACTCCCGACCAGCGCCATGTTTTTTTCACGCGTTCCGCGCGGCTCGACCCGAACTATTCGCAGCCGTGCTTCCAGCTCGGAAAGATATTCTGGGACCGCAAGGACTACAAGATCGCTTCCGGCTGGCTGGAGCGCGTGGCGCACTCCGATGCACATTATCTGGAAGCGCAGTTTTTCCTGGGTCTCTGCCGCTACAATATGGCCAATTTCAACGGCGCCGAAGAGTGCTTCCGGACCGTTTCCGCGGCCGTGCCTCTCAACGAAGTTCTCAACGACTTGGGCGCCGCGCAATCGCGGCTCAACCAATCGGGCGCCGCTCTTGCCAGTTTTCGCAAGGCTCTGGATGGCGACACCAACGACCCGGACTACCATTTCAACGTGGGTTATTGCTTGTGGCGATCGCAGCAGTTTGAGGAAGCGGTGGAGAGCTTTCGCGCGGTGTTGGAGCGGAATCCCGCCGATACGGAAGCCACCGCGCTGCTCGGCCGGGCGCTCAAAAGAGAAGGGCCCCGGCCGGGAGATCCCAAGTCCGAGGCCCGCGAACGATTGAAAAACAATTACGAAGAAGCGGCGTACCGCCAACTGCAGGCGGAACTCGGCAAGTAATTACTTCTTGGGCGGCGCAGCGGTCGACTTCGCGGCCGGCGACGTGGACTTCGTGGCAGGCGATGTGGACTTGGTGGCCGGCGCGGCGGCGCCAGCCGCGGGCACGATGGTGGCTGTTTTGATGCTGTCGAGCTTGGGGAAATTCTTATCGAGATACGGCTTGCCCTGGCTGACGATCATTCCCTGAGTGGGGCCGTGTCCGCCCATATCGGCTCCGTCGCCGTAGCCACTGTAGAGGTTCATGACCACGTCCATACCGTCGGTGACCTCTCCGAATGGTGTAAATCCCTGGGAATCGAGCGAGCGGGTGTTGTCGTTTAGATTGATAAACAGTTGTGTGGTGCGCGAATTGGGCAGTCCAGTGGCCGCGAAAACCAGGGTCCCCTTGGTATTGTGGACACCTGCCTTGGCGGGATCGTCCTTAATGGTGGCATGCTCCCAGACCGCGCCGACCTTCGGGTCGGGCGGCATTCCGAACTGCCCAATGAAGCCAGGCACGATGCGGAAAAATGAGTTGTCGTTGAAGTAGCGGCTCTTGGCCAGGTTATAGAAGCGGTCGGCGCCGTTGGGCGACCAGTCGCGGTGCACAGTAACAATGAAGTCGCCCTTAGTAGTGGTGAACTTCACCTGGACAGTGGCGGGCGCTATGGCCTTCAAGGTTTCCGGATGCAGCAACGGATTCACGGCGGGTGTCTTAGCGGCGGGCGCGGCCGATTTCGTCGCCGGCGCAGCCGACTTGGCGGGGGGCGGAGTTTGAGCCAACATCACGGTCCCCGTGGCGAGCAATACAAGAAAAGCTTTCATCAGGCCCCATTTTAAACAAAGTACACCGTGCGATGCATCTGGGCCGCCGCGAAGCCCGGTAGTGCTGGAAAATCCAGGGGGAAACCTATTCCTCCGGATAGCGTTGACTACCCTGGCCGCTTTTGGTGTACACTGAGACTGACGCAATCTCGTTTGTCTCGTATTTACACCAACCCGCTTACCGGCCCCGGCAATGCCAGGGAAACCGAGCCATTCTCCGTCCGCTTCCATTTCAACTTAAACGCATAACAAATGTATCCAGGCAGAAACTATCCTCCTCGCAGGCAGAACCGCAGAGAGAACGTGAACGAATCGATTCGTGCGCGTGAAGTCCGGGCCGTGTTTCCGGACGGCACCAACGAAATCATGCCCACTACGGCAGCTCTGCGAAAGGCCCAGGAGTTGGGCCTCGATCTGGTGCTGATCGCACCGACAGCCGTTCCGCCGGTCGCCAAGGCCGTCGACTTCGGACACTATCAGTACGAACAGAAGAAGAAACAGCACGACGCCAAGAAGAAGCAGCACGTGGTGCAGGTGAAGGAGCTGAAATTCCGCCCCAACACCGACGATCACGACTACGACTTCAAGATGAAGCACGCCGTACGCTTCCTGGCGGAAGGCAATCGCGTAAAGGCGGTGGTGCAGTTCCGCGGGCGTGAAATCGCGCACGCCGATCTGGGGAAGAAGTTGCTCATGCGGTTCGCCGCGGACCTGACTCCGCACGGCACGGTGGAGGGCCAACCCCGGCTGGAAGGCCGCAACGCCCACATCCTGATCAGTCCGGTGAAAGCCGCCGGCGGGAAAGCGGAGAAGGCTCCGCAGGGGCCGCCACCGCCGCAATCGTAACCTGCCCAGGACAAGCTGAAGCATGTCCCACCAAGAATCCACCGCGTTCAGACGTGGGGCATGCTTCAGCTTGCCACGGCGAGCGGAACTCGCCTGCCGGTAGCGTAAATGAAGCTCCCGCGCGTTTATCCGATTCTCGATACCGAATCGCTCGAGCGGTATGGAATCGCGATGGAAACCGCGGCGGCAGCGTTCCTCGAAGGCGGCGCGGGCATCCTGCAAATCCGCCACAAAGCCCACTGGACCCGCGATTTCTTCGCCACCGCACGCACCGTCGCGCGCCTCTGCCGCGAAAACGGCACACCGCTCATCGTCGACGATCGCGCCGACTTCGCCATGCTGCTCGACGCCGGCCTCCACGTCGGCCAGGATGACCTCGCGCCGCGCGATGCCCGCAAACTGATCGGCTCCGCAGCGACGCTCGGATATTCCAGCCACACCATGGCGCAACTCGCCGCGGCCGGAGGCGAACCGGTGGATTACGTGGCCATCGGCCCGATCTTCGCGACGGCGTCCAAACGCAATCCCGATCCGGTGGTCGGCGTCGGCGAAATCCGCCGATGCCGCTCCCTCATCGAGAAGCCGCTGGTGGCCATCGGCGGCATCACACTGGACAACGCCCGCGATGTTTGGGACGCCGGCGCCGATTCGGTCGCCATCATCGGCGCGCTGCTACCCCATCCTGCCAAGGCGCGCGCGCTGCGGGAGCGCATGGAAGCGTGGGTCAGCGCCGGCCGGCGGCAGTAGCCTGCACCTTGCTGTGATGCCGTCCGTAGCTGAAATATAGGATCATGCCGATTCCCAGCCAGATGAACAACCGGGCCCAATTGACCCAGCCCAGCTTGTACATCATATAGCCGTTGAACAGCACGCCTAGAATCGGCACCAGCGGCACCCAGGGAGTGCGGAACGGACGGGCCTGATTCGGGTCTGTCCGGCGCAAAATCATCACCGCGATCGACACCATGACGAAGGCCAGCAGCGTTCCGATGTTGACCATTTTGCCGATGTCGTCGATGGGCGTAACGCTGCCCACTATAGCCGCCAGGCAGCCCACTAGAATGGTGTTCTTCCAGGGAGTGCGGAATTTGGGATGGATGTCGGCGAAAAATTTGGCGGGCAACAGCCCGTCGTTGGCCATGGCGTAGAGCACACGAGTCTGTCCTAAGAGCATCACCAGCATCACGCTGGAAAGCCCGGCCAGCGCGCCCAAAGTGATAATGTTGGCGGCGGTGGTCAGCCCGCGATCGAGAAACGCCTGCGCGATGGGCGCTTCGATATTGATGTTGCGCCAGGGCACCATGCCGGTGAGCACGGCCGCCACGGAAATGTAGAACACGGTGCAGATCAACAGGGACGCGATGATGCCGATGGGCAGGTCGCGCTGCGGATTCTTGGCTTCCTGCGCGGTAGTGGAGACGGCATCGAACCCGATATAGGCGAAAAAGATATACGCCGCGCCCGCGCCGATCCCTCCCCAGCCGTGAGGCGCGAAGGTTGCCCAGCTCGAGCCCCAGTTTGCCGGCGAAATGTACATGCACCCCAAGCCGATGACGAACAGCACCACCGCGACCTTCACAGTGACAATCACGGTGTTGAAGCGCGCGCTCTCTTTGATGCCGCGCGTCAGAATCGCGGTAATCGCCAGGGCGATCAGCAGGGCCGGCAGGTTGAAACCGAATTCGAACCCGAAGATATGGGGCGCGCGCAGCAGGTCGTGTGCCCGCTGCAACAGGTCGGGCGATTGCGCGTCCACAATGGCGGTGACCCGCTTCAGGAATTCCTGCGTTCCGGGCACCAGCGAGCCATCGGCCATAGCGATCTGCCGCGCAATGGTGTTTTCGGCGGTCTTGAGCGCCGTCCAGTGATCGTAGGCCAGCCACAAAGGCATTTTGATATTGAAGATCTTCAGCAGTTCGATGAAGTGGTTGGACCATCCGGACGACACCGTACTCGCGCCCATGGCGTATTCGAGCGTAAGATCCCAGCCGATAATCCAGGCGAAAATCTCGCCCATGGTCGCGTAGGCGTAGGTGTAGGCGCTGCCGGCCAGGGGGATCATGGCGGCGAACTCCGCGTAGCACAGGCCGGCGAAGGCGCAGCCCAGTCCGGAGAGCACGAATGAGAGCATCAATCCCGGGCCGGCGTAGTGCGCGCCGAGGCCAGCCATTACGAAGATACCCGCGCCAATGATCGCGCCTACGCCGAGCGCGGTGAGCTGGAAGACGCCCAGTGTGCGCTTGAGGCTATGCTCGCCGCTCTCGCCGGCTTCCGCCAGCAACATCTTGAGAGGCTTACGAATAAAGAGGTTTGCCATAAAAGGGAATGTTGTGACTATATCATTACTATCGGTAAACCCACCAGTCGGTGCCTCCCAAAGCGTTGGCCGAATGTGGTATTGTTTTCAAATCCTAAAGCATCTGCGGCACACGAAGGGAACGCCGACGCGATGAGCCTATTTGAAAAGAAGCCGTTAAAGAAGATTTTTGAGGAAGCGGAGGGTGGGGAGCATCATCTCAAGAGAACCCTCGGACCGGTGAACCTGATCGCCCTCGGCATCGGGGCCATCATTGGCGCCGGACTCTTCTCGCTTACGGGAATCGCGGCGGCCGATCACGCCGGCCCGGCGGTCGTACTTTCCTTCGTGGTGGCCGCCATCGGATGCGCTTTCGCGGGCATGTGCTACAGCGAATTCGCCACCATGATCCCCATCGCCGGCAGCGCCTACACCTACGCCTACGCCACCATGGGCGAACTGCTGGCGTGGATCATCGGGTGGGACCTGGTGCTGGAATACGCCGTGGGCGCGGCCACGGTCGCGGTGAGCTGGTCGAGCTATGTCAACAAGCTGTGCCACATGTTCGGAGTCGAGCTTCCGGCGAACTTCATGCACTGCCCCTGGGACACCATTCCCGGCATCATCAATCTTCCGGCCGTCATCGTGGTGTGCTGCATCTCCGTGCTGCTGATGATCGGGATTTCGGAATCGGCGCGGGTGAACGCCGTCATTGTGGTGCTGAAAGTCGCCATCGTCATCATCGTGATCTGCATCGGCTTCGGCCTGGTCCACTCCGAGAACTACACGCCGTTCATCCCCGAGAACACCGGCAAGTTCGGCGAATTCGGAATCAGCGGCATCCTGCGCGGCGCGGCGGTGATTTTCTTCGCATATATCGGGTTCGACGCCGTGTCCACGGCCGCGCAGGAAGCCAAAAAGCCGCAGCGCGACATGCCCATCGGCATTATCGGATCGCTGGCCGTCTGCACGGTGCTCTATATTCTCTTCGCCCGCGTGCTCACCGGCATGGTGCCATACCGGACCTTCCACGGCGACGCTTCGCCGGCCGCCACTGTCGTCGCGTTGTTCCCCTACAAGTGGCTGCAGACGTCGATCGTCAGCGGCATCATCGCGGGATACACGTCGGTAATCCTGGTGATGCTTCTGGGACAGTCGCGCGTCTTCTATTCCATGTCGCGCGACGGCCTGCTGCCGGGCCTGTTCTCCGAAATCCACGCCAAGTTTCAGACGCCGTATCGCTGCAATCTGATGTTCATGGTGTTCGTCTCCTTGTTCGCCGGTTTCCTGCCGATATCGGGCCTGGGGCACATGACCAGCATCGGCACTTTGCTGGCGTTCGTGATCGTCTGCTTCGGCGTCATGATCATGCGCAGGACGAACCCCGAACTGCCGCGCCCCTACCGGACGCCGTTGGTTCCACTGGTTCCGATCCTCGGCATTCTGGTGTGTCTCGCGATGATGGCGTCGCTCGATCTGATCACCTGGGCGCGGCTGCTCATCTGGCTGGCGATCGGTCTGGCGATTTATTTCATCTACGGGAAGAGTCACAGTCATCTGCGAGTGCGGTAAAGATTATTAGCCACCGATGAACGCGGATAAAGGCAGATCGGAGAACCGCTCGTTTTCATCTGTGTTCATCTGCGTTTATCTGTGGCTAACCAGTGTGGGGTTCGCCCAGCAGCCGCAGAATCCCTCTCCCATGGTGGAGCATACGCGAGCTCACACTCGCCTGACGGAAGAGACTCCTCCGGGAAAGCGGGAAAAGCTCGACCTCGGCACTTTGTATCTGCCCAAGAGCCTTCCGTCCCATCCCGATCTGCTGCTGTTTTTTCACGGCGAGCCGTGGATCGCGGAAGTGGCCGGCGCGCGCAATCATGTCGCTGTGATCAGCGAGGTGGCGGGAAACGGGTCTGGTGTTTACGTCAAACTGTTCGAAGATCCGCAGCGTTTTCCCAAACTGGTGAAAGAGGCGGAGGCCAAAGCTCACCGGCGCTTCACGCGCGTGATTCTGGGCGGATGGAGCGCGGGATGCGGCGCGCTTCGCCAGATTCTCAAGAGCCCGGAATCGTACGCCCGGGTCAACTCGGCGATCTGCATCGATGGCATGCATACCGACTATGCCGGCGGGCAGCCGGGACCGGTCGAATCGGCGCTCAGCGAGGACAATCTGCAGGTCTGGATGCACCTGGGGCGCGACGCTATGGCAGGACGCAAGCGTTTTATGGTCACCCATTCGGAGATTTTCCCGGGCACCTACGCCAGCACCACCGAGACGGCCGACTACCTGGTGAAGCAGCTCGGCGTGCGGAGCCGCGCGGTTCTGAAATGGGGTCCCATGGGGATGCAACAGCTCAGCGAGGCGTCGCGCGGCAAGTTCCTGGTAGAGGGTTTCGCCGGCGATTCCGCACCCGACCACGTCGACCAGCTCCACTCCCTGCCGGTGTGGCTCAAGTGGCTCCGCTGAAGCGCGCCGCCGCTCCGTGCCGCTGCTACTGAGCCGCGACCGCGAGGGAGCGGTGCCTTTCTTACCTGCACGAAAAAGCACCGCTCTTGGACAAGCTGAAGCATGTCCCACAACGTGCCATACTTGAGTTTTCCCCCACATTCGCGATGTTTTCCTACTCCCAGAACGACCTCTATTGCGAGCAGGTGCCGCTCGCCGATCTCGCCGCGCGCGTGGGCACGCCGGCCTATGTCTACTCCAGCGAGTCTCTGCTGACCAACTATCGGGCGTACGACGACTCCTTCGGCGACCTGCCGCACACCATCTGCTATTCCGTGAAGGCCAATTCGTCGCTCGCCGTGCTGGCGCTGCTGGCGAAGGCCGGCGCGGGCTTCGATATCGTTTCCGGCGGTGAATTATTTCGCGTGCTGCAGGCCGGCGGCGACCCCTCGAGAGTGGTCTTCTCCGGCGTCGGCAAGACGGCAGCCGAAGTGGAATACGCGCTCGCGAGCGGCATTCACAGCTTCAATTGCGAGTCGGAGGCGGAACTGGCGCTGATCGACGCCATGGCCGCTCGGCACGGCGTGAAAGCCGGCTTCTCCATCCGCGTGAACCCAGACGTGGACGCGGTGACACATCCTTATATTTCCACCGGTCTCAGCAAGCACAAATTCGGCATCCCGATGGCCGACGCGGCGCGCGTTTATGAGCAGGCGCGCGGATATCGCCATCTGACGGCGGAAGGCGTGGACTGCCACATCGGCTCGCAAATGCTCGACCCCAGCCCGATTCTCGAGGCCGTGGACCGCGTGCTGGCGCTCGCCGCGACGCTGCGGGCGCAAGGCGATCCCATCAATCACGTCGACTTCGGCGGCGGCCTGGGAGTGGCGTACCACGGCGGCGAGAAGGCGCCGGGGATTGCCGCATTTGTCGAGTGCCTGCAGGCGCGCCTGCGCGATAGCGGCCTGCGGGTGATGATCGAGCCCGGCCGCTCCATCGCAGGCCCAGCGGGCGTGCTGCTAACGCGCGTACTGTACCGCAAGAGGAACGGCGCTAAGGAATTCGTGATCGTGGACGCCGCCATGAACGATCTCATTCGCCCTGCCCTGTATCACGCGCACCATGAGATTATTCCGCTCCGCAGGAATTCCCTGCCCCCGGTGACCGTGGATGTGGTGGGCCCGGTCTGCGAGACTGGCGATTTTCTGGCCCGCGATCGCGAAATGGCCAACGTAATGCCCGGCGATTTCCTCGCCGTCTGCACCGCCGGGGCTTACGGCTTCGTGCAGTCGTCAAATTACAATTCCCGCCCACGCGCCGTGGAGGTGCTGGTGGAAGGCAGCACCTATCGCGTGATTCGCAAGCGTGAAACCTACCAGGACCTGGTACGCGGCGAGACTGTATAAATCTTGGCGCGCCGCGACGATTCGGCCAATGAATCTCATTGAATATTACGGCGCACAAAGCACCGCTCCCTCGCGGTCGCGGCTCAGTATTCTCACACGTTTCTGAGCCGCGACCGCGAGGGAGCGGTGCTTGCGTGGGCCTCTAGAGATAATCGCATTCTGCTGACGCACTGCCCCAGGACGCAGAGATCCCGGAGCCTAATCCTCCGCGTTCTCTGCCACCTCAGCGCTCTCGGGTTTTGACTTTCTTGTTTTTTCTCAGCGTCTCAGCGTCTCTGCGGTGAATATGTCTTCAAAACTGAAAATAAATAAACGGAATCGACGAGTCGATAGCGCCGAAAATCTCCGTACAGAACAGCATCATGGCCAATGAGA
>Ga0182018_10002373_pt1 | contig 19077 bp, 14 predicted proteins | sample 812P2MmetaG_FD_120490 | JGI IMG/M metagenome (GOLD analysis project Ga0182018, IMG submission 120490) | Permafrost microbial communities from Stordalen Mire, Sweden - 812P2M metaG | ecosystem: Environmental > Terrestrial > Soil > Wetlands > Permafrost | place: Sweden: Stordalen | collected... | reverse complement strand
TGGATCATGACGATTTCGGACTTGGAGTTCTTGATGTCGATTATGACACGAGGATCCGTCTCAGAGTGGTAGTAGGGGATGGGGCGCAATCTATGTTTACTGTCCTCTACATAGACGGTCGAGTATGCGTTGAAGGTTACGGGTAGAGCGAACCGAGTTGCACCTCGGCATGCTATCCGGAATGTGAGCTCCAAAGACTCAAGGGGGGAACGAGTGGGTACCATTATCGAGCAAGGGACATCGCTTACCGATCCTGCGCCATATTGATCTTTGTGGAGTCGAACATAAAGATCACCATCATCATATAGTTCGACGCTTTTTGAGTTGTTAACTTTTGGAAGATATTCGTCGAAGAGGATTCCATCGGGAGTAAAAAATCCCCCGAAGTTTTTGTGATTTATATATCGTGGTGGTGTCGAAAACGCTGGATTGGGAAACTCCCCAGCAGGGGTCAGCGCGTACGTGGTAGTCCACGTCGAGGTGATGGGCGAAAGCAAAATCAACGAGACCAACCACAGAAGTGCGCCAGCTCTGGTGATCGAAGACGTTGGGTATGCACGAAATATTGAATTCGCCATGGCAATTACGAGGATCACGCCGATTGGAGTGATGAACGCGAGCATTCGGTACGGATAGTCGATGGCCTGAAGGGGAGATATAATTCGGTAGACGAAATAGGAGATTGGTAGTTGTAGAAAGATGTAGATGAAAAAACTGCCGAGCAGAAAGAATATTGATGGCGCGTGGAGATCGTGCCCCCAAGGTGTCTGATTCGGCTTTTTTCGCGTAAGACCGTAATAGGCAATTATGCCAATCAGAGCGATGACGATCGGAATCCATATGGCGAAGTCGATCTGCACAAAGTCTGCATTGCCGCTAAGCCAACGGAACTTATTGTCGAAGAAATATGAGGTAAGGCTGACGAAGTTGCTGGAGACCTGTGCCCCAAAGTGCGTGACTTTGGAAGCAGGGTCGTAATATTGGGCGAATCGGAGTTCTGCCAGAAGAGTTGGCGCAAGAAGAAGCGCCGCACCTCCCACTGAGACAGCCAGTCGAGGAGCAATGGCGCGAAAACCTCGCCACCCGGCGGTGATGACAAACGTGATCATTGTGACCGCGAGTGTGAACACCGAGACCAAAGCGATTGCGCTGTGGGCGTCGACGAGAGATGCCATTATCGGTATTAGTAGGAGAGATACTCGATGGTTCTTAACAAGATTGAGGCACCAGAAGAGGAGCCAAGGGACGATCATCATGGCGGTAAATTCCGGTAAATCGCCGCGGGACAGCCAGTCGGTAAACACGTAGTTCGTGAACAAAAAACCCACGGATCCGACAACTTGAAGCAGTCTGCTGTCAGTGACCATCCCGAGTGCACGCCGCATCCCATACGCACCCACGGCTAGGAAGAAGCCGATGCTCAGGATCAACGTTGGTTTCAGGGCACCCCCAAGGAGAACAAAAAGAGCACCGGAGACATAGAAGAAGGTCTTTTGGTAGAAGAGCAGCACCGGCGTGCCGAGCCCAATCCCATCCGTACTTGACCACACGGGAAAGAAATCAAGGTGTCGGAAGTGCGCGGCATAAAGCTGCACGATGATCAGTTCATTGAAGGACTCCGCTCCGATGGGCCATCCCGCCCGGCGGCCGACGAGCGAAAGAATCAGCGCCGCCGCGCCCAGGACTATTGACGCATAGGAGGCTTCATACACCCACCTTCGCCGGAAAACTGACGATGGCAAATTCATCGTGGCAACCCCAACCCGCTACCTACGTGTTCCCAATGGGGCACGCCTATCCTCGTGACCGCCGACCCGCCTATCACGGCGTGCCGGTTCACGCTGGCAATTTATACCAGTGTCACTCCGAGAGGGATAGTGTCCGCACCAACGTGATCCTTCCTGAGGCCATCGATCAGAATCGGATCGGCTCACAGTATGAAGAGTGGTACCTTCATTTGCAAACATCTGTTCTCCAAATTGGGGGCTCTTCGCGTTGAACTGGGGAGCGTGACGTAGCGGGGTATCCGCGAACGCGGCCAGGGGTCCCGACATCGTTGTGGTTGCTTGACGACCCAACGAGAGCCCCGGGGAGTGCCGCACCTTGGCAGCCGGCGCTCCCTCAGGTGAAGAGGACGGAGATACTCTCGCGACGGGCGATTCTGCGGATGGCCTCGCCGAAGAGCCCCGCGATCGAGACAACCTCCACCTTGTCGGACAGCGCAACCGGCTGGGTCTCGACGCTGTCGGTCATGAACAGGCGCGCAATCGGACTGGCATCCAGCCGCTCCACGGCGGCGGCCGTCAGCAACCCGTGGCTGACGACGGCATAGACCGACGCGGCACCACGTTCGACGAGCACCCGGGCGGCGTCAACGAGGGTTCCGGCCGAAATGGTGAAGTCGTCGACGATCAGGGCCGTGCGGCCCTCCACCGACCCGATGAGATCGATGATTTCGGCGGACTCAGAATGGTCCGTCCGCCGCTTGTCCGCGATGGCCAGCGGCGCATGGAGCCGCTCAGACCACTGGCGGGCCTTTTTGACGAAGCCCGCGTCGGGCGCCACCACGACGATATTCGAGAGCCCGGCGGCGCCGATGGCGTCGCACAGGACGGGGAGCGCGTAGAGGTCGTCGACGGGAATCTTGAAGAAGCCCTGGACCTGGGGAGCATGGAGGTCGAGGGTGATGACGCGGTCCGCCCCGGCCGCCTCGATCGCATCGGCGCACACGCGGGCGCGGATCGAGACGCGTGGCTCGTCCTTCTTATCACCCTTCGCGTAGCTGAAATAGGGCATGACCGCGGTGACCGAGGCGGCGCTCGCCCGCTTGAACGCGTCGATCCAAAAGAGGAGCTCCATGAAGTTGTCATTGGCGGGGAAGCCCGTTCCCTGGACGAGGAACACGTCGCGGCCCCTGACGTTCTCCAACACCCTCACGAAGAGGTTTCCCTCCGAGAACCGGAGGGTCTCGCTCGCCCCCAACGGACAGTCGAGGTACTCGGCGATGGCGGCGCCCAGTTTGGGGCTGGCGGACCCGGCGAAGAGAAGCAGCTCCTCGGACATGCACCAAACCTAGTTGCCGGGACCTCCCGAGCCGAGGGTCCGGGCCGCCACAGCTGGCCCGTCGTCCGGGCCACGCGACTCCTGAGCGGTCGGCCCGCCGATCACCAGGCGCAACCCGGCGTCGATCGTCTCTCTCGCCAGGAGGTCGGCGTGGCGCTCCCGCCAGACCCCGCTGGCCAGGTCGCGTTCGAGCTGGGCCATGCCCGGCTCGACCAGCCGTGGGTCAAGTCGGGCGAACGCAGAGATATTGCCGCGCGCATGGGGCGAGAGGTAGTGCTCGGGTCGGCGCCAGTAGGCCGAGGCGAAGCCATCGCTACAGTCGGCGGGGGTGGGTACGATCTCGACCTGGTCCGTCTCGAGCGCGTCGAGAACGAGGTCGATCGGCGAGTGGTCGGCGAATCCGAGAGCCGCGGGCACGTATTCGGTGAAGACCCACAAGCTGTCGTGCATGGCGGGATCGAAGGTGAAGACGACCTGGCGTCGCGCCACCCGGCGCAGCTCAGCCAGACCCCGGCGCAGGTCCTGCCAATGGTGCAGCGTCATGAGGGCCAGCGCGACATCGAACGAGAGGTCGGGGAATGGGAGGCTCTCGGCGCAGGCGCGCACCACTGGAACCTTCGCGTCGCGCTGGCCTATCATGACGGCGGAGGGTTCGACGGCGACCATGTGCCGATCGCCCCTCTCGTACGATCCTGTGCCGGCGCCGACATTGACGATGCGCGCCGCGTCCCCCACGGCGGCCCAGATCTGGGCCTCGATGCGGGGGTCGGGATGGCGGTACGTCGTGTAGCCGACGCCGATGGTGTCGTAGCGCGCCGGGGTCGCCGTCACAGGACGCGGTCGCCGACGCCCGACTCTAACGAGCGCGCCTCGCGCTCGGTCAGCCGCTCGTAGGGGCCACCCTTCTCGGCCTGCCACCAGATGGGATCGGTGCAGTTCCAGCGCTCGGCCCGCAGGGCGCGCTTGAGCACCTTGTTGGTGGCGGTCGTGGGCAGTGCCGGGGTGACGCGTACGAAGCGGGGGGCCCATTTGGTGCCCAGGTCCCCCTGGCGCCGCAGGAATTCGATCCAGTCAACGGGGTCGAGCACATCCACCCCGGGGCGAAGCTGCAGGGCCGCCATGACCTGATCTCCCACCAGTGGATCGGGCACGGCGTAGACGGCCGCGAGCACCACGTCGGGGTATCGCTGCAGGATGCGCTCGATCGGGGCGGATGCGAAGTTCTCGCCATCGACGCGGAGCCAGTCGTGATCGCGGCCTGCGAAGTAGAAGAAGCCGCCTTCGTCGCGGTAGGCCAGGTCGCCGGTCCAGTACCACCCGTGCCGGAGCCGGGCCCCTTCGGCGTCGTCGTTGTGCCAGTACCCCTCGAAGTCGGCGCCACCGGCCTTCGACACCAGCTCCCCGATGGCCACGTCGGCATTGAGGAGCCGGCCCTGCGCGTCGAAACGGGCCGGTGGGCATTCCTCGCTGGTAGCGGCGTCGAGCACGACGGTGCCCTCGGGCGCCCGGCCCAGGGCACCGGTGGGTGTGTCCGGGGTGCGCTGCACCGTGGCACCGCCCTCGGTGGACCCGTAGGCGTCGGTGACGGGCACGCCGAATCGCGCCGCGAACCGGGCCACGTCGTCGGCCGAACCTTCATTGCCGAAGACGTAGCGGAGCGGGTTGTCCGCATCGTCGGGCCGCTCGGGCGTGGCCAGGATGTACGAGAGCGGCTTGCCGACGTAGTTGAAATACGTCACCCCCGACGCGCGCACATCGGACAGGAATCCAGAGGCCGAGAAGCGACCCGTGGTCGGGAGTGCGAAGGTCGCCGCGGCCATCAGCGCCGGGCTCCAGCCCGCCATGAGCGCGTTGGAATGGAACAGCGGCATGGCGAGATAACAGACGTCCCGGGTGGTGAGCCCGTACCGCTCGGTCAGGACGGCGCCGATGCGGGCCAACCGGCCCTGTGTGCACCGGCAAGCCTTCGGTGCCCCCGACGTCCCGGACGTGAATAGGAGGTAGCCGAGTGTCTGCGGGGTGATGGTTGGATCGATGACATCGGCCGCCGCCACCTCGCCGAAGGCGGCCAGGATGCCCTGCGCCGCCGGCAAGTCGAGGACCAGCACGCGATCGCTCTCGTCGTCCACCGTGCCGATCGACGGGCCAAGGGTGGCGCCTGCGAGGAGCGGCAGGGAGGTTGAATCGGTGACGAGCAGCTGGCACTCGGTGTGGACGAGGTCGCGCACGAGCTCGTCGCCTCGGTGGGTTGGGTTCGCACCGACCAGGACGGCGCCGGCGAGCGCGGTGGCCTCCAGCCAGTAGATGAATTCGGGCACGTTGTCGAGCAGGACGGCCACGTGGAACGGGCCGGGGGAGCGGTGCGCCTGCAGCCAGGCGGCCCGGCGCGCTGCCTCCGCCACCACCTCGGCATGGGTGCGGCGGAGGTCCCCGGCGATGAGGCCGGTCGAGGTGTCCGCGGCCCGGCCCACCACGGCTTGGGCAATCGTCTCCGGCTGATCCATCACAACTCCAAACCCTCTGAACTGGGGCTAAGCACCCATTAATGGAACACGTTGCATTTTAGACCATGTCGTGTTACCTTCGCTGGAGTGCGCCCGGGACCGTCCGCGGCGCCCTACGGGAGGACGGGTGCAGCCCATGGAATTCGGGATCTTCAACGCGGCGTGTCTACTGCCCAAATACCGCTCCCTCCACGGCGAGTCCGCTGAGCACGACCGCATCATGGACGAGGTCGCCTTCATCGTGGCGGCGGACAAGGCCGGGTTCAAGTACACCTGGGCCTCCGAGCACCACTTCTTGACCGACTACTCGCATCTCTCCGCCTCCGAGTCCTTTCTGGCCTTCGTCGCGGCCAAGACCTCCAACATCCACATCGGCTCTGGCATCTTCAACATCACCCCCCCGGTCAACCACCCGGCCCGCATCGCCGAGCGGGTGGCCATGCTCGACCACCTCTCCGAAGGACGCTTCGAGTTCGGCACCGGTCGGGGGTCGTCCACCACCGAGCAGCGCGGCTTCGGCATCGACGACCCCGACCTGACCCGCGAGATGGTGGCCGAGGTGTTGCCGCAGATCGTGCGCATGTGGAAGGACGAGGAGTACAGCTACGACGGCAAATTCTTCAGCATGCCCACGCGCAACGTCCTGCCCAAGCCCTACTCCTCGCCGCACCCACCCCTCTGGATGGCGGCGGGGAGCCCCTCCACCTTCGACCTGGCCGCGGAGCTGGGAGTGGGCGTGCTCTGCTTCGGGTTCTCCACTCCCGACCAGCTGACCCCCCTCGTGACGCGTTACAAGGAGAAGATCGAGGACTGCACGTCGCCGGTTGGCGGGTTCGTGAACAACAACGTCATGATCACCACGCAGATGATCTGCATGGAGGACGGGGCCAAGGCCCGGCAGGCCTTCTTGGAATCGGAGTCGAACTACCATCTGAGCCTCGTCTTCCGCTATCTCGACACCTTCCCGAAGCCGCCCGGCCTCCCGGAATGGCCCGAGATCATTCCCGGCATGGATGCCCGGACGCTCGACGCGGTCATCGCCTCGGGGGGTATCGCCGTCGGCACACCCGACGAGGTGAGCAAGGCGGTCGAGAACTACGCCCTGACGGGGGCCGATCAGCTCTCGTTCGGGATGTTGTCGACCTCGATCTCACGGGAGACCTGCGTGGAGGCCGTCGAGACCTTCGGCTCGCACGTCCTGAAGAATTTCGACAAGGACCCCGTGCACAGCACGACCAGGCAGCGCCTGGCCCAGGGCGGCGCGTAGCGCTACAGGCGCAGGGCGCCCGGCCGGAATCCCTGCATCATTGCGCCAGGGCGGCGAGCGCACCGATGATCTCGTCCACGGTGCGCACCGACGCAACCAGGGCGACGGAGTTCGCCATGACCAGGTCGGCGTAGTCGAGTGGGACGCCGGTCACGGCGTCGGACGCCACGACAACCTGGTAGCCCAGGTTGACCGCTTCAATGCACAGGCCGAGCACGGCGATGTTCACCGAGACGCCGGTCACCACCAGCACCCGGACGCCCAGGGCCTGGAGCGTGGCGTGCAGCGGCGTCCCGGTGAACGGAGCCACCCCGTGACGGCGGGGCGAGACGTAGTCGGTAGTCTCGACGCCGAGCTCGGGGACCAGTTCGGTGGCCGCGGTGCCTTCGAGGAGATGTGCGGGCCGGCGCAGCACGGCCGTGTGCAGCGGGGTGTTGGCCAGGGTGCCGGCGCGATCGGCGCGGAATTCGGCCGTGCAGTGCACCACCGGGAGGCCGGCGGCCCGCACCGCGCCGAGGAGGCGTGCCGCTTGCGTCACGATGCCGCGCTGGGTGGCCGCCGCCGCCAGTTCGGGGAACGAGGCCAGGTCGCCCATGACGCCCCGTTGGAGTTCCATGGTGAGCGCGGCCAGGGGCGGGACGCCGGTGGCGCCGGCTCCGGCCTCGAGGCCACGGCCGGCGAGTAGGTCGGTCAGGTCAAGGGGCACTGCTGGACGCCGCGTCCCCCGCGGTCACGATGGCCGTGGCCCAGGTGTAGTCCGGCTTCCCGCTCGGTGAGCGCTCGACCGTCTCGACGACGTGGAGCCGGCGGGGCAGCTTGTAGCCGGCGATGGAGGTGCGGCAGTGCTCCTGGATGCTTTCGAGCGACGGGGCGGCGTGCCCCACGCGGGGCTGGATGATGGCAGCGACCGTCTGGCCCCAGCGCTCATCGGGCGCCCCGCACACGATGGCGTCCATCACGTCGGGGTGCGAGCGCACCGCCGACTCCACCTCCTCGGGGAAGATCTTCTCCCCGCCGGAGTTGATGACGATGGAGCCCCGTCCGAGAAGGGTGATGGAGCCGTCGGCCTCGACGGTGGCGAAGTCACCGGGCACGACGTAGCGGGTGCCCCGGATGGTGAGGAAGACCTCTGCCGTCTTCTTCGGGTCGTTGTAGTAGCCCACGGGGATATCGCCCGCACGCGCGATCTTGCCGATGACGCCGGAGCCCGGTTCGACCGGATCGAAGTTCTCGTCGAGCACCACCGTCTGGCCCATCACCGAAACGGTGGGGCCGCTCTTCATGGCGGTGTTCCCCGCCGAGATCACCGAGAGGCCGTTGTTGCCGCCTTCGGACGAACCGACGGCGTCGGTGATGACGATGTTGGGCAGCCGGGCGAAGAACTGGTCCTTCACCGGCGCGCTGAACAAGGCGGCCGACGACACGACCGAGAACAGTGAGGAGAGATCGTGCGCGGTGCCGGGATCATCGAGCGATTCGATCAGCGGCTTGCCCATGGCATCCCCGGTGATCATGATCGAATTGACCCCCTCCTTCTCCACCAGGTCCCACACCTCGTGGGGATCGAACTTGGCCATGAGCACGATTTTGCCGCCGACGAAGCTCCGCCCCATGACCCCCCACTGGGTGGCGCCGTGCATCAGGGGCGCCACCGGAAGATGGGTCATCGAGTCGCCCGCCCCGGCTGCGATGAGCTCGGCCGCGTCCACTATCCGGGTGTTCGTCATGGGGTGGGTGCCGCCGCCCAGGGCGTAGAAGACGTCCTCGTGGCGCCACACCACTCCCTTGGGCATTCCCGTGGTGCCCCCGGTGTAGAGGATGTAGAGGTCGTCGCCCGAGCGGGGGCCGAAATCGCGACTCGGTGACTCGGGCGCCAGGGCGTCCTCGTAAGCGAGGGCTTCGGCGGTGGGGTCGGAGGCGTCGGTGCCGTCCTCGACGACGAGGATGTGGCGCAGGCCGGGCAGCTCGGGGACGAGGGACGCGACCAGGGGGGAGAACTCGCGTTGGTGGACCAGGGCCGTGAGGTCGGCGTTGGTCATCAGGTAACGCAGCTCGTCCTTCACATAGCGGTAGTTGATGTTGATCCAGATCGCTCGCAGCTTGAAGACGGCCCACGCCGTCTCCACCCACTCCACACTGTTGTAGGCGTAAATGCCGACATGGTCGCCCGGGCCGATGCCCTGCCCCGCCAGGTGGTGGGCCAATTGGTTGGCCCTGGCCTCCATTTCGGCGTAGGTGCGGCGCACGCCGTTGGCGACCAGGTACTCGCGCTCGCCGAAGGCGTCCACGGCCGCCTCGAAGAGGTTGGCGAGATTCCACTCCATCGGGCGACGATTAGAACAGGTTCTCGTTCTGGTCGCAAGGTCCGAGGGCCCCGGGAAACCGGGTCAGTCGAACAGATCGGGGTCGCTACGGGAGATCTCGTCCCACAGCGGTTTGAACGAGAACCAGCCGGCCATGTGCGACGCCGTGCGATCACGCGTGTAACGGGCTCCCTCCGCGTCGATGTGCAGGGGCGTACCTGCTGCCTCGGCCAGGAGTTGGGCCTGGCAGGAGCGCTCCATGGTGATGAACCACCAGGCGGCCTCGTCGACCGTCTGCCCCACGGTGAACAGCCCGTGATTGCGGTGGATGGTGGCCTTGTGCGGTCCCAGCGCGGAGGCCAAGGCCTTGGCGGCCGCCTCCTCCAACACGATGGCACCCCCGCCTTCGGTGCAGACGGTGTGGTCCTCGAAGAACACGCAGGCATCCTGGGTGATCGGGTCCAGCAGGCGCCCCAGGGACGACCAGGCCTTGCCGTAGACGGAATGGGCGTGGGCGGCGGCGATCACATCTGGGCGCGCGGCGTGGACGGCCGAGTGGATGGCGAAGGCGGCCGGATTCACGGGGAGCGCGCCCTCGACGACCGCGCCGGTGTGGCTGACCAGGAGGAGATCGGAGACCCTGACGTGGCGGAAGCTCATCCCGAAGGGATTGACCCAGAAGTGGTCCGTCAGCTCGGGGTCACGGGACGTGATGTGCCCGGCCACACCCTCGGAGAACCCGAAGCGTCCGAACAGGCGCAAGGCACCGGCCAGACGCTGCTTGCGGTGCAGGCGCTCCTCCTCGACGGTGGCGAACGTGGGCGGGGTCAGCTCTATCAGGTCCTGCTGGCTCTCGAGGAGTGTGCGGGCGGGAGCGGTCACCGCTCCAAACTACCCTTCCGCCAGCCGGCGCAGGACGTGGGCTGCCGCGGCCGCGTCCCCGGGCCCACCTCGGGCCCGCAGGCGTTCGACGACGGCCAGCCGGTGGGCCTCGTCGACGTTCCCGCCGTACTTGAACTTCGCCTGCACGCCCGTGATGGCGATGGCGATGCCGAGGATGGAATGCAATTTGGCGGGGTGCGCCTCCGCCGGATCCGCCACCGGGAAGCCGGGCTGGATCGTGGCCAGCTGCCGGCGCAACACGGCGGCGACGCTGCCGGGCTCGACGCGCTCGCTCAGGACGGATGCGTCACCGTGCAGCTGCACGGCGCCGTAGTACGTGGTCGGGATGCCCAGGGTCGGGTCCTCTGCCTCGATGGCCTTCCAGGCCGACGGTATGAAGGCCCAGTCCGCGGCCACGCTCAGCAGCACCCGGGGGTTCTCCGCCAGGGCCTCGAAGATCGGGTTGGCGCGCACCAGGTGCAGGCGGACGGTGTCGCCCTCGAGGACGAATTGGGTCGGCACCACGACGGGCAGATCGCGGGAGCGCCCCGGGGCGATCAAATGGCCGAAGCTGTGCGCCTCCACGAAGGGCCGCCACTCGGACTCGCCGAGAGTGGCGTCAGCCGGGGCGACGTACATGCAAAGAGTGTGGCAGCTCGGGTCGCCCGCGGTCAGGGCGCCGAATCGAGCTCGTCGATCGATTCGGACCGGTGGCGGTTGTAGTCGACCTTGCCATTGGGGGACCGCCCGATGGTGTCGATCACGCGCACCCGACGGGGGGCCTTGTAGCTGGCCAACCGATCCTTGACGTGCGCGATGAGCTCGGCCTCGGTGGGCCGGCCCGCTCCGGCGTCTGCGCCGTCGGCCAGCTCGATAACGGCCACGACCTGCTCGCCGTAGGTCGGGTGGGGGATGCCCACGGCGACGGCATCGAGCACCGCGTCATGGGTCTTGAGCACCTCTTCGACCTCTTCGGGGAAGATCTTCTCGCCACCCGAGTTGATGCAGACCGAGCCGCGGCCGAGCAGATGGATCGTCCCGTCCGCGTCGACCTGCGCGAAGTCGCCCGGGATGGAGTAGCGCACCCCGTCGATCACCCGGAACGTGCGGTCCGTCTTCTCGGCGTCCTTGTAGTAGCCGAGCGGGTTGCGGCCGCCGAGGGCGAGCACGCCGATCTCCTCGGAGCCCGGGTCCACCTCACCGCCCTCCTCGGTGAGCACCTTGACGTCGGGACCCAGGGTGAACTTCGCCGTGGTGGCGGCGTTGCCCGCACCGGAGACCGACATCCCCATGCCGAGCGCCTCCGATGAGCTGAAGGCGTCGACCAGCAGCATGGAGGGGTGGTGGGCGAGCAACTCCGTCTTGATCGACTCGCTCCACATGGCGCCGGAAGAGATCATCATCACCAGGGAGCTCAGGTCCCAGCGACCGGGCTGCGCATCGAGCGCGGTCAGCAACGGCCGCGAGAAGGGATCGCCCACAATGACGAGGCCGTTGACCTTTTCGCGCTCGACCGCGTCGAGCAGCTCCACCGGGTCGTACTTGCGGCTCTCGAGCAGCACGATCCGCCCACCCTCGGCCAGCACGGTATTGGTGGTGAACCATCCCGTCCCGTGCATGAGCGGGCAGGCCGGCAGGAGGGTGACAGTGCCCATGCCCGTATCGGAACCGGCGTCGGCCATGAGTGCGGCGCGCACCGCGTCGATCCCGCCATGCTCGGGGTAGTGACGGGTGCCCCCGGCGATGAGTTTGACGAAGAGATCGTCCTGGCGCCACATGACACCCTTGGGCATGCCGGTGGTGCCCCCGGTGTAGATCATGAGGAGGTCGTCGCCGCTGCGGCCCCAGGGGGCGACGGTGCGGGCGATGGCCGACTTGGACGCATCGTCGTAGGGGGTGGCCCAGTCCGGGCAGGGGCCGGAGCCATCGTCCACCCATAGCCAGCCCTTGATCCCGGGCACCCGCTCCAAGATCCCCTCGATCCGCTCCGTAAACGCGCCGTGGAAGACGACGGCGACCGCGTCGGCGTTGTTCCACAGGTAGCTGAGCTCGTCGTCGCCATAGCGGTAGTTGGTGTTGACCGGCACCAGGCCGACCTTGATGGCGGCGTAGCAGGCCTGGAGATACTCGGGGCAGTTGTAAAGGTAGACCGCCACCTTGTCCTGTTGGACCACGCCGAGATCGAGGAGGAACTGCGCGATCCCGTCTGCCCCCCGGTCGAGCTCTCGCCAGCTCACATGAAGGTTGCCCTGGGTCACGGCGATCGCGTCGGGCTGAATGTCGGCCACGGTCTCCCACACATCCCCGTAGTTCCAGTTCGTCATTGCACGCTCCAGTCTCTGTGCCTGTGTGCGGCGGCCAGCCTACGCTGCGCAGCGTGGATCTTGGACTGCCAGGGGAGGATGACCCGCGCCGGCGCCGCGTGCGGGAGTGGCTGGCGGCGCACCCGCATCCTTCCGGGCGCCAGCTGGCCGAAGCCGGCTACGTGGTGCCGCACTGGGCGCCCCCTTTCGGGCAGGACGCGGACCCCCTGACCCAGCTGATGATCGACGAGGAGCTGCGGGACGCCGGGGTCCGCCGCCCCGTCAACCCGATCGGCATCGGATGGGCCGGGCCGACCTTGCTCTACGCCGGCACCGCCGAGCAGAAGGAGCGGTGGCTGTGGCCGCTGTTGGCAGGGGAGGAATTCTGGTGCCAGCTGTTCTCCGAGCCCGAAGCAGGCTCGGACCTGGCGGCACTCGCGACCCGGGCTGTCCGCGACGGCGACGAGTGGGTCATCAACGGCCAGAAGGTCTGGAGTAGCTACGCCCACATCGCCCGATGGGGCATCCTCCTGGCGCGCACCGACCCGGGGGCCACGAAGCATGCCGGCATCTCCTACTTCGTATGCCCGATGGGCGCGCCGGGGTTGGAGATACGCCCTCTCATCGACATGACGGGTGAGCATGCCTTCAACGAGGTCTTCTTCACGGATGTCCGCATCCCCGCCGATCACCTCATCGGGGCGGAGCACGGCGGATGGGAATTAGCCAAGGTCACCTTGGGCAACGAGCGCGTCTCGCTCTCGGGGGAGGGGGCGCTGTGGGGCATGGGACCGACCGCCGACGATCTCGTGGGGTTGGTGCGCGCGGCGGGCGGGGCGCCCGAGGCAACGCTGCGTGACCGGCTGGTCTCGGTCTGGATGGAGAGCCAGATACTGCGCGTGCTGCGCTTGCGCACGGTTTCGGCCTTGTTGGCGGGCCGGGCGCCGGGAGCGGAGGCTTCGGTGCGCAAGGCCATCGCCGACGCGCACGGCCAGCACGTGATGAACCTGGCGCGGGACCTGGCGGGGCCTTTCGCCATGTTGCCGGCCACCGGCCCGGTGGGCGGGTGGGGGACGGGAGGCGCACCGATGGGCGGCGACCGCACGTGGTCACGCGGCTTCCTGTATGCGCCGGCGTTGACGGTGGGCGGGGGCACGGCCGAGGTGCAGCGCAACATCGTGGCGGAGAAGGTGTTGGGGCTGCCGCGCGATCCGTGAGCCGGAACCTCCCTGGTGTCGTGCGTCATGAGGCCGGTCGATGCTGCCCGCTGACGAAGACGACCTGCTTCCGTGCCCATCAGGAAATTCCCCAATTCCGTTCTGAGTATGATGTTGGCCATCGCCCGGCGACATTGGGCGCGGTGCGGGAGGGGGGGAAGCATGGACACCGCAGTGTCAATGCAGACGTGGTTTGAGCAGTCGAGGCCATTCTTCGCGTCTCTGTCAGACTTCGCAGGTGGCGATGCCCGACAAGAAGCGCTGGAGCTGCCGACGGCCGGTGCTGCCGATACGGCCGGCGGCCCGCTGAAGTCGCTGCAGCGGTGGATCGTCACCAACCCGTGTCCGGACAAGAAGTTGGGTGACCGGCTCAATCTGATGGTTGCCCGCTACGGCTACCTGGAGCTGGCCAGCGCGGCGGATCGGACGCCCCTGGACGACGAGGAGAGAGCTGCGCTCACCGAGCACCTCTGGGAGTCGATCGATGACGTCGTCGCGCGTATTGCAGAGGCCGAGCAGTTCGGGACTGGCCATAGCGCCGATCGCGACGAGAGCTGATCACCGGATCGTCTCGTGCCAAGAGGGACCACAGGCTCGACGACAGCGAACGCGGCGATACCCCTGTCGCACGAGCCCACCGCCGACTCCCCGGTAGCAGGCGATGTCGTGGATCACGGATCCGGGAAGGCGTGCGCGCCGCTGTCTCCCCCCTGGTTTGCTCCGGGCCTCCTGGGCCTCACCATCGCCGGAATCGCGCTGCGGATCGTCTATGCCGTCGTATGGCAGGACGGTAGGGCACTAAGTGGAGATCCGCGTTTTTACGAGAAGGTTGCGACGGAGATCTACCGGGGCCACGGCTATTCCCTCCCCTCCCTCGGGCGTGGGGCGCCGGTGCCGACAGCGCTGCACCCGCCGCTGTTTTCGACCGTGCTCGCATTTTTCGACGCACTGGGCCTCAGATCGCCGGACGACCACCGGATCGCTTTGGCCTTCGTCGCTTCGGCTGGAATCGTCGTCATGGGGTTCCTCGGAAGGAGGATCCTCGGTCCGACCATCGGTCTGACCGCCGCCGGCATCGCCGCCTTCGGCCCCTTATGGATCCAACCGAGCGGCCAAATTCTGAGCGAGAGCATCTACCTGGTCCTGATCCCCCTCGTGCTCCTGACGGCGCTCCGTTGCGTCGATCGGCCAAGCTACGGGAGATTCGCACTTGTTGGTGTGACCATAGGTCTGGCTGCCCTGACCCGTGGTGAGGCACTGACCCTGGTGGTGCTGCTCGGCATTCCGCTCGCTCTGATCGCCTCCCGCTCGTGGGGGAGCCGCCTTCGACTCGGGGTCGTTTTACTGGCCGGATTCGCCCTGATAGTGGGTCCCTGGCTCGGTCGCAATGAGGTCAAAATGGGTGGGTTCACCCTCTCGACCGATAGTGGGACCACCTTAGTGGGCGCCTACGACAATGCGACATTTTCGCCTGATAACCCCCTCTACGGGAGCTTCGACGGGGTCACGCAATTCGGCGCCGCAGCCGTGCTGGTGAAGTACGTCCCCCCGCCCGACCACGCCAAACACTGGACCGAGCTCACCTTGAGCAACGCGTTAGGCCACCTCGGGACCACCTACGCACGTCAACACCTCTCGGACCTACCCGGCGTGATGCTGGCGCGCGAAGGCCGCTTGTGGGGGGTATTCGACTCGGGGTCCGAGCTGACGGTGGACATTGCGGCGGACGGTGATGGAGTGCGCAGCGTCCAAATTGCCGGGCAGTACGTGAACTGGGTGCTCCTTCCGTTGGCGGTCGGTGGGGGCGTGGTCCTCTTCCGCCGGAAGCGACGAGACCTGGTCATTGTGGTGGCGCCCATTGTGGCAACGGGGATCTCCGCCGCCTTGACCTTCGGCAGCACGCGTTACCGCGCCTTGGCCGAGCCCTCTCTCGCGCTGCTGGCCGCTGTGGGTGCGGTGGTGCTCATCCAGGGTTTGTTGAAGACACGACGACGCAGAGTGACGATCCCCGACGCCGACCCGGCGCAAGTTGGCCCCTAAATATTCTAGGCCTCGAGCGGGCCGGCGTCGCCGAAGCCCTGCCGCACGCCTTGGCCGGCTCGGGCGATCAGCTTCTCGGGCTCGTAGAGCATGCGGTAGGCGTTGACGGCGTGATCACGTGAACGGTTCTTGAAGACACCCGCCAGCACCGCCGCGTCGTCGGACTCGTCCTCGTGCACGAATACCTCGAGAATGTGGGTATTGGTCATGAGTTGGGCCGTCATGATTCCCGTCGACGCTTCGTGCGCGCACACCTTGTCGACCGCCTCCTTACCCGGCATCCCCAGCGCCACAATGATCGAGCAGCCCTCCTCCTCAATCAGCTTCTTGGCGGCCACGGCCAAGTCCTTGAAGCCCGGGACCGTGCGGCGAATGGTCGTGAAGCGGGTGCCGTAGCCGGCGCACTGCTTCAGCGCGTCGAGGGCTTCGCCGCCCATGTCGTAGCGGGCGAACATGGTGTCGACCACGCCAATTGTGTCCATGCACTCATTCTATGGCGAGATCCCGTCGGGAGTGTTTGCCTGCGGGACCGGCGGCGCCAATTCTACGGCGAACTCTGCTCGATGCCTCGCGTCGGGCGCAAGCGTGCTCTTGATCCAACCGACGATGGCGGCACCGCCGACCGCCGCCAGCACGGCGAGGGTCGGTTCGGCAGCGACGCGGAACCGGGTGTCCCCGTAGGTGAGTGCGACATTGAGGACGACGAGGACGACGGGCATGGCCAGGACCAGCAGGCGACGCCGGGAGCGGATGAAGAGAGTGGCCAATCCCACCAGCACGAAGGGCGTTGAGATCCAATAGAGCACCCCGCCGATCTGCTCGTAGGTCCTGTTTCGACCGCCGGAGACAGCCAAATCGAGTTGAAACCCCTGATTGCCGAGGCCCCAAGTGGATGCTTCTCGTGCCAGGACCACCCGCGGTAGGTCCCCGAGATGACTGCGCGCGAAGTTCTCCGAGAAGGTAGTGAGCGTGTGGTCGAGAGAGACCTCGGTCCACCCTGTCGCCGGGTCCGGCGGCTTCACACTTTTGAAGAAATAGGCCGCTATCGCGTCCGCACAAAAACCGCTGAACGAGCCAAATGTCGCGTTGTGAGGATCGAATGTTTCGTCGCAATAGGCACCGGCCAAGGTGACGCCCTCTTGATCCGACAACACGGCACCTCCAACCTGCACTTCGTTCCTGATCAGCCACGGCCCCAGCATCAGGCTGAGCCCGATTAAGAGGACAAGGGCGAGGAGGCCACGCTGCTTCCAGGGAACGGAGGCCAGCAGCACGACCGGAACACCCAGAAGGACGACGAGCGCGATCGCCTCGCTCCGAGTCAATACGGCGAGACCGATGACCACGCCGAAGATGACAAAACGCCAAGGGGTGGGCCTCTCCCAGCATCTGAGCGCAAGCAGGAGCACGAGGGGTATGAGAATCAGGTAGATGCTCTCGCTCATGAGGGTGCCGATCGGTTGGAGCCAGAATGGGTCGAGTGCGGCAATGCCCGCGGCAACCACGCCCACGCCCGGGCCTGCCACCCTCCGCCCCAAGAGCCCCATCACCAGCACAGCGGTGCATCCGACGACGGCCAGGGCAACGCGCTGCGCGGTGACAGAGGTGAGGCCGAGCAGGTCGAAGATCGACAGGAGAACCGGGAACAGCGGTGGGTGGGATGCAGTGGCAGCGAGATGTCCCGGATGGAGGACAGACGTCGAATCGAAACCCCTTCCGGCGGCCAGGTTGGCTCCGACCTGCCGGAAGAAGGTCGCGTCATTGGCGATTCTGGGAAAGCGCACCAGGCTGACGAAGAGGAGTCGAACGACGAGGCCCGCGGCCACGCACGCAACGAGCGTGGGGCGGAACCATGCGGAAGTCGACCCGGAAGGCGCGGCGTCCGGAAGAAATCCTGCCTGCTGTTGTTCGGTCGTCACACGTTCACTGCGCGAGGTGAGGAGTCGTCAGTTGTCGAACTGTGACGGCCGACTGGCAAAACTGGCGAGCGCGGCACCAGCGCGTTGAGCCCGTCGCCGCTGAGGAGGCGGCGCTCTTCGAGAAGTGCTCGTTCGGGGGCGGCAATCGTGGCGCGTTCGGGCGCCGAGAGGGAGGCCTGGGCCGGGGGAGGCGACGCGCTCGCCCGGAGCCTTAACGCGGTGATGGAAGGCACCCCGCAAACGGTAGTGGCAGGGTGCAATCCGCGGGAGGCCCGGCGTACGGCCGTGGCGCCAGGAACGGCACCACGGCCTCAGTGCTAGACCGGTTGGGCGCACAGCGGTCGAAGCGCGCCACCGGACGGGACACGAAAGGGGAAGCGATGGCCTGGGACTTTGCAACCGAGCCCGAGTTCGAGGAGAAGCTGGAGTGGATGCGCGCCTTCGTGCGTAGGGAGATCTTCCCCCTCGAGACGCTCTCGTTGACCTATGACCAGGTACGGGTGGCCATACGGCCCCTCCAGGAGCAGGTCAAGGCGCAAGAACTGTGGGCGGCGCACCTCCCGCCCGACCTCGGTGGCATGGGCTTCGGGCAGGTGCGGCTCGGCCTCATGCACGAGATCCTCGGCCAGTCCCCGCTGGCCCCCGTCGTCTTCGGCAACAACGCCCCGGACTCGGGGAACGCCGAGCTCCTGGCGATCGGCATCGCGAACTCCGGGGACGAGGAGCAACGCCGCACGTGGTTGCAGCCGCTCCTCGACGGCACGCTGCGCAGCGCGTTCTCCATGACCGAGCCGGCCACGGCAGGGTCCGACCCCACCCTGCTCAAGACCGCGGCGGTGCGCGACGGGGACGAGTACGTGCTCAACGGGCACAAGTGGTTCACGAGCAACGGGTCGGTCGCCGACTTCCTCATCGTGATGGCAGTGACCAACCCCGATGTCCACCCCTATCAGGGGTCGTCCATGCTGATCGTGCCCGCCGACACACCGGGCGTCGACATCGTGCGCGACGTGGCCACCATGGAGGACCCCCACACTCCCTATGGCCGGTTCGGGAACCACGCCGAGATCATCTACCGCGACGTGCGCGTCCCGGTCGCCAATCTGGTGGGCCGGGAGGGCGATGGCTTCCAGCTGGCCCAGCAGCGGCTCGGCCCCGGCCGTATCCACCATTGCATGCGCTGGCTGGGCCAGTCCCGCCGGGCCTTCGACATGCTCTGTGAGCGGGCCGTCTCGCGCTACGCCCATGGATCGGTGCTGGCCGAGAAGCAGACGATCCAGAACTGGGTCGCGGACTCGCTGGCCGAGATGCAGGCGGCCCGGCTCATGACGTTGCACGCGGCCTGGAAGATGGATCAGGAAGGGCAGGCTGCCGCCCGCGTCGAGATCGCCATGATCAAGTACTTCGGTGCCTCGGTGCTCTACAATGTCATCGATCGGGCGCTCCAGGTCCACGGCGCGCTCGGCTACTCATGCGATCTGCCGCTCGAGTCCATGTACCGGGCCGCCCGGGCGGCCCGGCTCTATGACGGGCCCGACGAGGTGCACCGCCAGACGGTCGCCCGCCGCGTCCTGAAGGG
>Ga0182018_10002372_pt1 | contig 19079 bp, 18 predicted proteins | sample 812P2MmetaG_FD_120490 | JGI IMG/M metagenome (GOLD analysis project Ga0182018, IMG submission 120490) | Permafrost microbial communities from Stordalen Mire, Sweden - 812P2M metaG | ecosystem: Environmental > Terrestrial > Soil > Wetlands > Permafrost | place: Sweden: Stordalen | collected... | reverse complement strand
CCCAGTAAGCGCTCGGCCGGTCGTTTAAATCGGTATCGCAATAGTTCACGTAAGCAGCGCCCGAAACATAAGGCCGCATCGTCGCGTAGAACTGCCGCATCTCGTTGAGGCGTTCCGGCGTGTTGACAGCGTTGGCCCAGACGCTGCCGTATTGCAGGCAGAACAAGACAGCCACGGCGCTTGCCAAGAAACAGACAATGCCTGCAAGCACAACGAGGCGCCAGTCATGGTCAACCGTCAGGCAGGTGTAGACTCGGAACATCGCGGACCATAACTTTAGTCCTGGTCCGAATTTGATAACTTGACTCCGCTTTTTTCAGGTCAAGAGTGCATTCATTGAATTCGTAGCTAACGCATTCCTTCTTTGATCACTCAACTTAAGTGCGTAACTCGTGGCCTTTTTTTCATGGGAAGGACCCGTGATTTTCTGGGTCCCGCCGAACGCGTCGAACGCCTCGGCGAGCCGCCGCAGCACGATCGCGGGATCGGTGGCGGTGAGCACGCGGTTGCGATACGCCTTGAGCAGATACGCAGGCGCACCCGCGGTTGCGGCGGCGGTATCGAGCGCCCAGCCAAGATGCTTTCGCGCGTGCCGAAGCCCGATATCGCGGCCGTGATGGGCTAGCATTTCGCCGTAAAGCGCGCTGATGAGCGCGAGTTGTTCGCTGAGCGCAGGTGGTGTCTCACGTTTGCCGGTCGCGAGATAACGCGCGAGCTGGCCGGGAAACCACGGCCTCCCCTGCGCGCCGCGGCCGACCATTACCGCATCGGCATTGGAGGCCGCGAGTGCCGCGTCGGCGTCGTCGAAGCTTTCGATGTCGCCATTGACGGCGACGGGGATCGAGACGCCCTCCTTGACGGCGCGGACCGCCGCCCAGTCGGCGCGCCCTTTGTAGAATTGGCAGCGCGTGCGGCCGTGCACCGTGACGAGCCGCACGCCAGCTCGTTCGGCCCGCTGTGCAAGCTCGGGTGCGTTGCGCGTATGGTCATCCCAGCCGAGCCGCATTTTCAGCGTCACCGGCACGCTGACGGCTTGTACCACCGCCTCGATCAGCGTGAGTGCATGATCGAGGTCGCGCATCAGCGCCGACCCCGACGCGCCGTTGGTGACGTGCTTAGCCGGGCAACCCATGTTGATGTCGATAATTGCGGCGCCGACGCCCTCGGCAATGCGTGCACCTTCGGTCATCCAGCGCGCCTCGCAGCCGGCAAGTTGGACGACGTGGAGTCCCCCACGCTGGCCCTCGACGCGCAGCCGCGCGTTGCGCCCGCCTTCGGCGAGCGCCGCACACGCCGTCATTTCTGAGACGACGAGACCCGCGCCTTGTCCTTCGACCAGGTGCCGAAAGGGTGCATCGGTAACCCCGGACATGGGCGCTAACAGGACCGGATTCGCCAGCAGGATCGGGCCGATGGAGATGCTTTTCACGCGGCTTTGTAGCATCTCGTCGTGGCGCATTCACACCAATATTTCCAGCCGCATGCCGCAGGCTATTTTACGACCACGCCACAGGCGCCACGACGACGGCTCCCGAATCGTCCAGGGACAAGCCCGTCCGACCGCAAATGTTGTCACTGCAGGTGCTGAGAAGAGCGAACGGCGACTGCGAACGATGCGCGTGCCGGCTCCGGAGCGAGCGGGCTCGTGCGATAGCGCGGCAGAAGATGTGCCACCAAGCCAAAGCTCGCGAGCAAAAGGCTCGTCCAAACCGCAGCGCTGAAATAAAGCGACATCCACGCGATCTCATCTTTCCAGCGCGCGATATCGTTGGTGACAATCCAGCGCGTGGCGACGTCATGCAGCCCGAAAGCTAGACCGAAAAATTCCCTTCCCGCGGCTATGTCTGCCTGCCAACGGCTGAAATACATCGGTACATCGACCGCAGACATGAACACCACATAACCCGCGATGCCGGCGGCGGCCACTCCGATCGCCAATTGCACGACGCCGCGGTATCTGTTCATGAGATCCAAAAGGGCGATCGCGATGAGCACGAAGATCACCGTCCAAAGCGAATTTTCCAGTACATTACCCAAATAATTCGTTGTGATCACCGCGTACCAGGAGCTGCCTTCCGCCAGCACGACCAGCGGAACGATCGTCTTGGAGATATTGCGCGTCGTATCGGCGTTCGCGACATTCGCGAGCGCGCGCAAGACGATGGCCCATTGAATGACGAAGCAAACTTCCGCGACAGTGGCGACAGACCTGCCGACGAAGACACTTGAGAGCCAAGTGTCGAACAAGCAGATTCTCTGCACATCCGCGCGCGGCAGCAAGGAGCGGAAGGCGCAGCCTAATACGTAAGCGGCGCAGAGCAACAACAGCGGCTCGATCGCCATCGCGCCGGTGCGGCGGGCAATGTTGGTTTTGCGAAAACGGGAGTGCAGCGCAAGCAGCAAGGCGATGTTGCCGGCGCTGACGATGATCAAAAAGCTCCACCAGATCGCAACCGGATTTGACCAAGTCAGCCAGTCGAACCGCATCGCTTGTCCGCACGTGTTACTGAAAGCTCATGGAAGTGTAACAATATCGTCACACAACGCCAACGGCTATGCTGCGGTTCCGGGCGAAAGGTTCATGAGACCTATAGTCACGCGCGCTACGGTCACGCGCCGGCGAATTTGGCCGGCCGCTTCTCCAAGAAAGCCGTCACGCCCTCGCGGAAATCCGCCGAGGCACCCGCTGTGCGCTGCATGCGGCATTCGAGATCGAGCTGTTGCTCGTAAGAATTTTCCGGGCTTTCCCAATACAGGCGGCGGATGAGACCGAGGGCTACGGTAGGACCGTTGGCAAGGTCGTGCGCCAGCCGGCGTGTTTCGGGCATGAGCGCCTCGTCATCGAAGACGCGATTGACGAGGCCCCAGGCGAGGGCGGTTTCGGCCGGCAGGCGCTCGCCGAGGAGCGACAACTCGATCGCGCGCGCGCGCCCGATCAGCCGCGGCAGAAGCCAGGTTGAGCCGCAATCCGGCACCAGCCCGATGCGCCGGAACGCTTGCAGGAAATATGCGGAGCGCGCGCACAGAACGAGATCGCCCATGAGCGCGACGCTCATGCCTGCGCCGGCGGCTGCCCCATTGACCGCCGTCACGATCGGGTATGGCAAATCGCGCAGCCGCCGGATGAAGGGATGAAAAATCGTTTCCAGCGTGTAGCCGGCGCCGCGCGGCATCGGCCCATTGCCGCCGCGGCCTTGCAGGTTTGCGCCGGTCGAGAAAGCGCGGCCACTGCCGGTTAGTACCAGGCATCGGGTCTTGGCGTCAGGTCCGGCGAGCGCATCGAGCGCGTCCGTCATGCCCTTGAGCATTTCTGGCGACACTGCGTTCATGACCTCAGGATGGTTCATGCGCAGGATGGCGACGGCCCCATCGAGCTCCAGGCTCGCGCGTTCGAACTCCATGTGTGTCTCCCTTTGTGCGACTGTTACCGCCGCCCCTGTGGCATCGCGCGGCGCGCACGTAGAACGGCTGCAGTAGATGACCGGTTGAAAGACATTTTTTGCTCGGCCTCGGGTGTATCTGGCGGACGTCCCTGAAGGCGAGCGGGATTTCAGGTAAAAATCAGCGGCGGCTGAGAAAGATTCTTAGGCACAAATCGTAGTGTAGGCAAGAAAGACGCTTGCTATCGAAGCCGCGCCCGAGTTCATCGATACAGCGTGATGCTGATGATGCCGCCGAGGTCGCCATCGTGGGCGCCCTCTTTCGGGAAGCCGGTGATATCGATCTCTCCCTGCGGCGACCCGTGGCACGTCAGGCAACTGGGGCCATAATATTCCGGCATGAGGGTGCGCTGCGCCTGCACGCCGTTCTTCGCGGCCATGGCGGTGTAGGACTGGTTCTTCGGCCAGGACGGCGACATCAGCCGGGTCTGGATGAGGTCGAGCTCCCACTCGTCCGGTTGCACTTTCACATTTCGGATCAGCCGCGGCGGCGCGGTGACCTTCATCTCAGCGATGCCGGCGGCGCGGCGGCCGAAGGCCTCATTCACCAGTCGGCCGAACACAGCGGGAATAAAACCTTTGAAGCCGACGCCCTGTCGGTTGAGCGTTTCCTGGTGAACGTCCATGACCTCGACAATCGAGTCCATCTGCATGCGAATAAGCTGGCCGTGGAGCGATTTCGGATCGATTGACGTGGGATTGGTCTCCGTCCCCTGCTGATAGATGGCGGTGGCCTCGGCCAACACCGTCTTTCCGTTAAGGCCCTTGTTGCCGGTATTCGGGTCGTTGATGCGGTCCTGATTTTTGGAAATCACGGTACGTCCGGCCCGCAACATCGTTGCCAGGCTTTTTGCGATTTGCGCGTCGTCTTCCGCGGTTTTGCTGAACGCCGGCATGTTGGCGGCGATCGTAAGGGCCAGGGCTGTGCACAGGCTCGCGCCTATCGCGCCGAAAAGGATTGTGCCAAGTCGAGAACCGAACACACCGCCGCTACGCCGCGTATTCAAGAAAGTGCAAAGTGCCGGCACATTCCGCTCCTGTGATTGTTGGCGCAGCATGGTCACGCTGCCGCCTCCCTTTTCAAGAAATTCTCTACGGCCTTGTCGAGCGTACCCGTTTGCGTCGATAGCGTATGCGCGACCTCGATCACTTCCGAGGCGAAGCGATTCGTCTCGCCGATCGCGCTGGTGACCTGAGTCATGCTGCCGGCGAGTTCTTTTACTCCCGCGGCGGCCTCTTGGACGTTTCGCGTGATCGTTTGTGCGACGTCGTTTTGCTGCCCGACGGACGCAGCAACTGCCGTGGTGAAACGGCCAATATCGTCCGTTACGGCGTTGATCGATTGAATAACGTCGACTGCTTCGATCGTAGATGTCTGAATCGCCACAATTTGTGCGGTAATATCTTCCGTCGCTTTGGCGGTTTGGCTGGCGAGTTGTTTGATCTCGTTGGCAACCACGGCGAAGCCGCGTCCGGCGTTTCCGGCGCGGGCCGCCTCGATCGTGGCGTTGAGCGCAAGCAGATTCGTCTGCTCGGCGACGTCGCGAATGAGCGTGACAACGGCTCCGATGCGGTTCGCGCCTGCGGACAGATTGTCGCCCAGTTCATGGGCCGAGCGCGCGATGTCGGCGGCGCGATTGACGACGCCCCTGGTGTGAGCGGCCTGGTCGTTGATCGCGTGGATTGAAACGCCGAGTTCCTCCGTCGCATCCGCCACGGTCCGCACGTTGTTGGATGTTGCCTCGGAAGAAAGGGAGACGGCCCGCGCCTGGGCGTCGGCTTCCCTGGCAATCGTCGACAGACCACGCGCCGTCGTTTCCATTGCGGTCGCGTGGTCCGCGAGCGTCGTGACGACGGATGTCGCCGTGGCGCGAAACTCATCGATGATCGCGTCAATGGACATCGCACGCCCATGTTGCGCGATTTGTTCAGCCCGCTCGCGCTGGACAAGCTTGCGCCGCTCCAATTCACCGGCATGCAGGACTGCAAGCGCGCGCGACATCTCGCCCATTTCATCGCCTGTGGAGATCGACGGCAGGGCGGTGTCGACGTCTCCCGACGCGAGCAGCCGCATGGCGTTGCTGATCGAGATCAACCGTTGAACGAGCCGGCGCTGGACGTAAAAAATGCCGACGCCGACGGCTGCGATGATGCTGATGAAAACCACGATCAGCAGCAGAAGTCGGCTACGGTCGAGGGTTTCATTCAACATCGCGGTACTGCGTTTGACGCCGGCTTCGGTTTCGCTCACCAGATTTGCAACCGTCTCATCGAGGTCGCGTTGGATGGCAACGTTTTCGTCGATTGTGGCGTCGGCCCGCGATGCGACGAAAGTTTCGCGCGCGTGCCGCGCGAAGATGCTGTCGGCACTGGTGCCGAGCGGCAGAAGCTGCTCGGTGATCGCGGTGACGTCGTTATTGGCCAGCTTGGCCGCCGATTGGCGCAGTCCGTCGGACGCGGCTCTGAGAAGGTCCTGGATGCGCTTGAATTCCGTCGGCTCCCTTAGCGTTGAGGCTTCGCTGATCAGGCTGACCAAGAGATGCGCCCGGGCGGAGACTTCCAGCGCCGGGCCGGAGTCCGGAAACTGCAATAATCGTTCGACGAGCCGCGCATCCGTTCGGTGGAGTGTCTCAACAAGGGTGACGATCTGAGTTCGCAGATCGGTTCGTTCAGCAATGATATCTTCGAGCGCCGAGAGATTAGCATTGAGGCGTTGCGAGAGGCTCAGCAGCTTGCCAACGGCCGGATTGGCGCTGTCGAGCTTCTGCAGGCGCTGCAGCGACTCGCCGAGATCGTTGCGCTTATGCTTGATCAGCGCTGCGATCTTCTTTTGGTCATCCGTCGTGCGTGCATTGATCAACCGCGCCGCCGCTGCCGAGATCTCCCCAGACATGGCGGAAAGCTGGATCACATCGGCGACGATCGGCATCTGCCGCCCGGCAAAGTCCCCCAAGCCGGTTTCGACGGCTGAAAAGGACATAAGCGAAACCACAGTTGAAACCGCGGTGAGGCCCGCGACAACACTGAATGCGGATTGAAGCTTGCCGCCAACGCCCAATCGCGCACGCCGCCAAGTCGCTAGTCGCGGCACCGCGTTCGCGTCGAACGGCCCGGGCATTTCACGTGCTCACTATCCGGTTGTCTCGTCACCCGCGATAGCCAATCGGCAACGGGCGATGGTCCGCGCAGCGACCGGTATCCATGCACTGATGTTTATAAAACATTGTAAACAACATCTTAGGCGGCCCGCGCCCGGCCAACCTATTGCGTTTCATGATGCTTAAAAATGCGGCATTCACTAGTGGCGGTGTGGCTGCCGCTAACGACAGACCCGATCTGAATTCCGATGCGGCGATCGCGCTGTTGCGTCACAAGACTCCGGCCCAAGGGGACGCCAGTTAGGCGATTGTCCTATCCAAGGCGAACCTCAGAACTTGTTTAACGCAGCTTTAACGCGAAATTCTTAGGCTATTCGCGGACGATTAAGGCATTTTGCGCCAACGATGATGTCCGGAAATTATCGCAATCGCGCCGACTTGCGAAAGAAGCCGCGTCGGCAATTCCATCATTCGGCGAAGATTGTCACGGACGGAAAAGAACCGCCGCGGACCTGCACGATGTTCGACGTTTCGCATACCGGCGCGCGTCTCGTGCTGGAGACGAACGACGAATTACCGGACCGCTTTCTGTTGCTGCTCACGAGGAATGGCGGCGCGCGTCGTAGCTGTCGGGTGGTTTGGCGTACCGGAGTGACCGTTGGCGTCAAGTTCGCGAACCGCTGATCGCGCGCCACTGCGCATCGCGATTTCCCTCCGGCACGTGAACGAAACACTTGAACCTGAGTTCTCCGGCAAAAGTGCGTGCGCACGCCCGCCTTATTTGCGGCGCAGGAAGCTGCAAGCGAAACGGGGAAATCTGCACCCGATGGAACGGCGCTGATGCATTGTTTGCTTTGTCGGACGCTTTCATGACATCGAGTGACGCTGGGCACGTATCCATTGCTCGCCGCGGGCGCCGCCGGCCGGGGGCGATCGGATCGGTCTGCGTCCTTGTCGCCGGCATTGCCGCCGGCTGTAGCATGAGCGACGGCGTAGGCGGCTTCACCATCGATCCCGGCCACTATGCCGTCTATCATTGCGATGGCCTCGTGGCGCGATTGAAGGTCTTGCTCGCGCGGGAACAAGACTTGACCAATCTTATGAGCAAGGCGAGCGAGGGCCCCGGCGGCGCTGTGGTCGGCACGCTGTCTTATCGCGCCGACTACGAGAACGCATTGGGCGAGGAGAAAGTGCTGCGGCGCGCGGCGGTGGAGAAGAAATGCGAGCTTCCTCCGCCGGTTTCGCCAACGTCGCCGACGCCGGCCGCATATTCCACGCCGCCCGCACCACTCACATCTTCCGTACCGCCCACTTCGGCCACGGTTCCAATATTTCAAAGCGACCAAACGATCCGCTGACGTTCCCCGCAAGACGCTCGGCGCCGAACCGCCGCCATGGCGGCGACGAAACGGGTTTCTAAAAACCGCCTACGATCGCGGCGATCACCGCACCAGCGATGGCGAGCAGCACCAGCACGGCAGCGCTTGCCGCGGTTGCTCGCCCGCCGGCGAAAAAGGCGGCGTAGAGGGCCTTGAGGATGTTGTTGGACGAAGCGGCGATGAGGATTGCCGCCGCCAGCGCGCTGTTCGACATCCCCGACGTGCCGCCTTGCGCGAGGTTAAGGACGAAGGGATCAATATCCGTCACACCGATGATGGCGGCGAGAGAATAGATACCGGAGGTTCCGAACTGTGCTTTCGCCCAGTTCGACGCGAACGATACCGCGATGAAAAGAATTGCGAAGATCGCGGCGGGACCAAGCTCCAGCGGATTTCCGCCGGAGGGCTGCAACGTCGATGCTTGCGCCTTCGGCTCCTGAGGCGACGACTTTGCAAACCGGTATTGCAATGCGCAGATTACCAGACCGGCCAGCGAAAGGCACCCGAGCGAAGGCGCTAGCACCCGCGCCAGCGTCAAATTGAAGAACGCTACGACCGCCAGAATACGCAGATACATGATGGCGGTGGCGAGCGTGATGCCGGCTTGCGCCTGCCCTTTCATCGCCCCATCGGACTTCGCCTGCCGGGCCAGCACGACCGTCGTTGCCGTGGACGAATAGAGACCGCCGAGGGCGGCCATCCATAATCCCCGCGCCGCCGCGGCCCAGTAGTGTTGAGCGAGGTAGCTCGCGTAGGACAGGCTGCAGACGACGACGAGCGCGAGCCACGCCTGACGCGGCGTGATGGTCGTCAGCGTCGTCACCGGTTCATTGGGCAGCAGCGGCAGGATGATTCCGGTGAGGATCAAAAATTCGCCGGCGGTGATGATCTCCTTCAACTCGACGCGGCGCGCGAGAGCGTGAAGCTTTTCACGGCCGGTGAGGAGGAGGACGGCGGTCACGGTAAACGCCACCGCCACCCACGGCGGCAATGCCAGGGCGATGGCGCCGAGCAGATAGGCATGGACGTTGAGCACCGGCACGACCAGCCCGACATTGGGCTCGCCTTCTTCGTCCTGCTCGCGGACATGCTGGCGATAGAAGATCGCGAGCCAGGCGCCGAGCACGACGAGGCCGGCGGTGAAGGGAATGAAATGCGCCGGATCGAACAGGTAGAGCACGCCGCCCGCCGCGGCAAGCATCGGAAAGGTGCGGATGCCGCCCGGACGTTTGGTGTTGGTGCGCCCGAAAAAATCTTCGAATGCCAGGCCGAGAAAAAGGCTCAAGCCGAGGAGGAGCCCCGCGCCCGTCAGTGAAGGTGCCGCTGAAATCATCGAAAGGCCGAGGGATGTCTGAAGCAGGACCGTGGCAGCTTGATTGGACCTATCATACATAGCCTGATAGGGCGAACGAAGGAGGGCGAAGCCCGGTGGTTCGCCTGACGCGCTAAGCTGGGCCGTGGGCTTACTGCTTTTGGGAGATGGGCGATGAGCTGGTTACCCGATAAGGACCCGGTGCTTGGCGACAAGCAGTCTTGCGACGCGCTCGAATTGATCATCATTCCACGCGTGCGCGATCTCGGCGACGGCTTTTCCGTGCGCCGCGCGCTGCCGCACGGCAAACGCCAGATGGTCGGTCCCTTCATCTTCTTCGACCAGATGGGGCCGGTGCAGCTCATGGCCGGGCGGGGGATGGACGTTCGCCCGCATCCGCATATCGGGCTTGCGACCGTCACCTATCTGTTCGACGGCCGGGTCACGCACCGCGACAGCGAAGGCAACGACTTGGAGATCACGCCGGGCGCCATGAACCTCATGACCGCCGGACGCGGCATCTCCCATTCCGAGCGCACGCCAGCAAGCATGCGCACCAGCGGCGGCGGTATGTTTGGTATCCAGAGTTGGATCGCATTGCCGCAAGACCACGAGGAAATGGCGCCGTTGTTCGAGCATTTCGACGCCGCGGTTCTGCCAACCTTCGAAGATCGCGGTGCTCGCGCCCGGGTGATCGCCGGCTCCGCTTTCGGGCAAAAATCCCCAGTCGGCATGGTGTCGGAATGGTTTTACGCCGAAGTCCTGCTCGACGCGGGTGCGAGTGCGCCGCTCGACGCCGACCACGAGGAGCGCGCGATCTACGTGACGGAGGGTGAGGTCGACATCGCCGGCGACAAGTTCGAAGCGCCGCGGCTCCTGATCTTTCGTCCCGGCGACCGCATCACGGTCACTGCAACACGCCCATCGCGGCTGATGTTCCTCGGCGGCGCGGCGCTCGAAGGCCCGCGTTATTTGTGGTGGAATTTCGTGTCCTCGCGCAAGGAGCGTATCGAGCAGGCGAAGGACGAATGGAAGACCGGACGGTTCGCGCGGATACCCGGCGACGACAAGGAATTCATTCCGCTGCCGGAGAATTAGGCGCCATCCTCCGGCACGGCCGCGTTCGGCCCCGTTTCCATTGCGAACAAAACGGGAATCGTGATTCAGCCCGCGTCGGGCCCGTGAGTGATTCGGGCCAAAACTCGGTCCCAAATTCGGTGTCATGTCGACGGCGCGCCTGGAAAAGCTCAATCCGCAACAACGCCGCGCCGTCGAGCATGGCGGGCTGCCGCTTGGCGATGCCGGGCCGCTCCTCATCATTGCCGGCGCGGGGTCCGGCAAGACCTCGACGCTGGCGCATCGCGTCGCTTACCTGATCGAGCAAGGTGCCGACCCGCGCCGCATCATGCTTCTGACCTTTTCGCGGCGAGCGGCGGCGGAGATGACGCGCCGGGTCGAGCTGCTCCTTGCCGAATTCATGCGGGGGAGGGGTGGCGCGATGGCCGAAGCCATCGCCGGCACTATGGAGTGGGCCGGCACGTTCCACGCTATCGGCGTGCGGCTCCTTCGCGAATATGCGGAAACGATCGGGCTCGCGCCCGGCTTCACCATCCATGATCGCGAGGATTCTGCCGATCTGATGAACCTCGTTCGCCACGATCTCGGTTTTTCCAAAACCGAGAAGCGCTTTCCGGCGAAAAACACCTGCCTCGCGATCTATTCGCGCGCGGTGAACGGCGAGCTGCCGCTGGACGACGTTCTGGGCTCGTATTTTCCGTGGTGCGCGATGTGGCAGGACGAGCTGCGGGCCCTGTTCGCGCAATATGTTGACATCAAACAGCGGCAACACGTGCTCGATTACGACGATCTTCTGCTTTATTGGGCTCATATGATGCTGGAACCCTCGATTGCGGGCGAAGTCGCGGAACGTTTCGATCACGTGCTGGTCGACGAGTATCAGGACACCAACAAGCTCCAGGCCTCGGTCCTGTTGGCGCTGCGGCCGAATGGCAAAGGCCTTACCGTCGTCGGCGATGACGCGCAGTCGATCTATTCGTTTCGCGCCGCGACCGTGCGCAACATCCTCGACTTTCCCGGCCATTTCAGCCCGACGGCCGACGTCGTGACGCTCGAGCAGAATTACCGCTCGACGCAGCCGATCCTGGCCGCGGCCAATGCCGTCATCGAACTGGCGGACGAGCGCTTCACCAAGAATTTGTGGTCGGAGCGAAAGTCAGCCGAGCGCCCGCAGATCGTCAGCGTGCGCGACGAGGCCGATCAGGCGCTGTACATCGTGGAGAAGGTTCTGGAGAGCCGCGAGCAAGGGCTCGCGCTCAAGACCCAATCCGTCCTGTTCCGCGCTTCGCACCACAGCGGGCCGCTGGAAGTGGAATTGACCCGCCGCAACATTCCGTTCGTGAAATTCGGCGGCCTGAAGTTCCTCGAAGCCGCGCACATCAAGGACATGCTCTCCTTCCTGCGTTGGGCGGAAAACCCGCGTGACCGCGTCGCCGGCTTCCGCGTCATTCAATTGCTGCCGGGCGCCGGTCCAGCGACGGCATCGCGCGTGCTGGAGCGCATCGGCGAACGCGCCGACCCGGTCGATGGTTTAAGCGACATAAAGCCGCCGCCGGCAGCGGCCGAGCATTGGCCGGCATTCGTCGAGGCGGTTCGTGTCGTCCGCGGCCGGGCGGCGGGCTGGCCGGCGGAGCTCGATCTCGTTCGCCGCTGGTACGAGCCGCACCTCGACCGCATTCATGACGACGCGATGCTGCGCCAGCCCGATCTTCTGCAGCTCGTGCAGATCGCCTCGACCTATCCGAGCCGTGAACGTTTCTTGACCCAACTGACGCTCGATCCGCCGGACTCCACCAGCGATCGCGCCGGCGATCCGCTGCTCGACGAGGACTACCTCATCCTCTCGACCATTCATTCGGCGAAGGGGCAGGAGTGGAAGTCGGTCTATATCCTCAACGCCGTCGACGGCTGCCTGCCTTCCGACCTCGCGACCGGAACGAGCGCTGAAATCGAGGAAGAGCGACGGCTGTTTTACGTCGCCATGACACGCGCCAGGGATCATCTGCACGTGATCGTGCCGCAGCGCTTCTTTGTGCATGGGCAGAGAAGCAACGGCGACCGACATATGTACGCGTCGCGCACGCGGTTTATTCCGGCGGCGCTGCTCGATCGGTTCGAGTGCTGCGCGTGGCCGCGTCCGGCTGCCGGTCAAGCATCGGTGAAGCCGGCGCGCGCGCCGGTCGATATCCGCGCGCGCGTGCGCCGGACGTGGGGATAAGGGGGCGCGCTTGTCGCGATGCGCCACTTCCCGAATCCCTGTCGGTTTTCAGCCAATCTTAATGGGGATCGCTCGATGGCGCCGCTAAAGAGATGATCGCCGCAACCGCAGCGCGTTGCCGATCACGCTTACCGACGACAGCGCCATCGCCGCAGCGCCGATCATCGGCGACAACAGGATTCCGAACGCGGGATAGAGAACGCCAGCCGCGATCGGGATGGCGGCGCCGTTGTAGATGAAGGCAAAGAACAGATTTTGCCGGATGTTGCTCATGGTGGCGTGCGACAGCCGCCGCGCGCGAGCGATGCCGAGGAGGTCGCCCTTGATGAGCGTGATCCCCGCGCTCTCGATGGCGACGTCGGTACCGGTTCCCATGGCGATGCCGACGTCGGCCCCGGCCAACGCCGGAGCATCGTTGACGCCATCCCCGGCCATGGCGACGATGCGGCCCTCGCGGTGCAGCTTCTCAACAATCGCGTTTTTTTGATCGGGCAGAATGTCGGCTTCGATCTCGCTGATATCAAGCCGCCGCGCCACCGCTTCGGCGGTGGCGCGGCTGTCGCCGGTCAGCATGACGATGCGCAAGCCGTCGGCGCGAAGCATTTTCAGCGCTTCAGGTGTCGTCGGCTTGATGGGATCGGCGATGCCGAGAATGCCGGCGAGGCTGCTGTCGATTGCCAGGAAAATAACGCTCGCGCCGTCACGGCGCAGCCGGTCGGCGTCGGCGGCAAGCGAAGTCGCCGCGATACCGAGTTCGGCGAGAAAGCTTGGATTGCCAAGGGCGACGCTACGCCCGTCGACCGTGCCGACCACGCCTTTCCCGGCGCGGGAATCGAAGCCGCCGGCTTCGGCAGCCACGATACCGCGCTCTGCTGCTGCGGCAATGATCGCGGCTGCAAGCGGATGCTCGCTGGTGCGCTCGACGCTCGCCGCAAGTCGCAATACCTCGGCCTCGGAGACGCCGTCGGTCGGGATAATGGCGACGACCTTCGGCTTGCCTTCGGTCAACGTGCCAGTCTTGTCGACGACGAGCGTATCTACTTTCTCCAGCAGCTCCAGCGCTTCGGCATTTTTGACCAGGACGCCGGCCTGCGCGCCGCGTCCGACGCCCACCATGATCGACATCGGCGTGGCCAAGCCCAGCGCGCAGGGGCAGGCGATGATGAGCACGCTGACCGCGGCCACGAGGCCGAAAGTGAAGCGTGGTTCCGGTCCATAGATCGACCATGCGGCGAAGGCGGCGAGCGCGGCCGCGATCACCAGCGGCACAAACCAGGACGCCACCTGATCGGCAAGGCGCGCAATCGGTGCGCGCGAGCGCTGCGCCGCGGCGACCATTTGCACGATCCGCGCAAGCAGCGTGTCGCGTCCGACCTTGTCGGCCCGCATGCCAAAGCCGCCGCTCTGATTGAGCGTGCCGGCGATGACGCGGGCGCCGGCGGCTTTGCTTACCGGCATCGATTCTCCCGTCACCATCGATTCATCGATCGAGGAGCGCCCCTCGATGATGCTGCCGTCCACCGGAATTTTTTCACCGGGGCGCACGCGCAAGCGGTCGCCAACCGCGACGGCTTCGATCGGCACATCCTCGTCGCTGCCGTCGTCGCGCAGGCGCCGCGCGCGGTTGGGCGCAAGCTTTATCAGCGCGCGGATCGCGGCCGAGGTTGACGCACGCGCGCGCAGCTCCAGCACTTGGCCGAGCAGCACCAGCACCGTGATGACGGCGGCCGCTTCGAAATAAAGCGCAGGGCCGCCATGCGCGGTGCGAAACGCCGGAGGGAAAAGTGCCGGAGCGAGCGCCGCGACGACGCTGTAAACGTAGGCGACCCCGGTGCCCATGGCGATCAGCGTGAACATGTTGAGATGGCGCGGGCGCAACGATTGCGCGCCGCGGACCAAGAACGGCCAGCCGCTCCAGAGCACCACCGGCGTTGCCAATGCGAGCTGCACCAGGTTCGATACATGATGCGACAACGGCGCAAATCCGAAATGTCCGCCCATCTCCAGCACCACGACCGGCAGTGTGAGGACGGCGGAGATCCAAAGGCGACGGGTCATGTCGGCAAGTTCGCCGCCGTCGTGCTCGCCGCCCGCCTCGGGCTCGAGCGCCATGCCGCAGATCGGGCAGGCGCCGGGGCCGATCTGGCGGACTTCCGGATGCATGGGGCAGGTGTAGATCGTGCCTTCCGGCCCCGGCGGTTTCGGTGCCGGTTTCCCGGCCGCTTTGCTGAGATAGTTCCCGGGATCGGCGATAAATTTGCTGCGGCAGCCGGCGCTGCAGAAGTAGTAGGGTCGGCCTTCGTGCGCGTAATGATGCGGACTCTTCGCCGGATCGACCTTCATTCCGCACACCGGGTCGACGGCGGCCGATTGCTCGTTGTGCGGGTGGGGCGAATGTTCCACGGCAAATCTCACTTGAAACGGGTACCCGGTAGGGGTATATAGCCGTGATGCGCGCAAATGCCAAGACATCGGTGCTCAAGCGCCTCAGCCGCATCGAAGGCCAGGTGCGCGGACTTGCGCGCATGGTCGAAGACGACCGGTATTGCATCGACATCGTTACCCAACTCTCGGCGGCGCGCGCCGCTTTGCGCCGCGCCGAGGAAGAGATCCTCGCCGACCATGTCGCGCATTGCGTCGAACACGCCATTGCGTCCGGCAATAAGGGCGAGCAGCGGCGTAAGGTCGGGGAGCTGATCGACGTGCTCTCGCGCAGCGATCGGTGAGGCTCAGGCGAACTTCTTGCGCGCCAGCGCCGCGCCCTGCGCGAGCGCCTGGAGTTTCCTCATCGCGACGTCGCGATGCATCGGCGCCATGCCGCAATTGGTGCAGGCGATGATTTTTTCCTTCGGCACGTAATCCGCCGCTTGCGCGATCACGGCGGCGACTTCCTCCGGCGTCTCGATCGCATCGGTGGCGACGTCGATCACGCCAATGAGCACATCCTTGCCGCCGAGTAGTTTGAGCACGCTCATCGGCACGTGCGAATTGATGCATTCGAGCGAAACCTGGTCGATGCGGCTCTTCGCCAGCGCCGGGAAGAATTTTTCGTATTGCCGCCACTCGGTGCCGAGCGTCGCCTTCCACTCGATATTGGCGGGAATGCCGTAGCCGTAGCAGATGTGCACCACGCTCGTCGCGGCGACACCCTCGATGGCGCGATGAAGGGCTTCGATGCCCCAGCCGGCGGCCTCATCCATGTAGACGTTGAAAGCCGGCTCGTCGAACTGGATGACGTCGACGCCGTCGGCCGCAAGGCCGCGCGCTTCCTCGTTGAGCAGCGCGGCAAACGCCATCGCCATGGCGACGCGGTCGCCGTAATGGGCGTCGGCGATGGTGTCGACGATGGTCATCGGGCCGGGCAGAGTGAATTTGAGCTGCCGCGTCGTGTGCGCGCGGGCGAGCCGCGCTTCGCGCGCGTGCACGCGGGACTTTAGCCGGAGCGGGCCGACGACGGTCGGACACATCGCCTTGTAGCGGTTGTTGCGGATGCCCAGCTCGACGCGCCGGTCGAAGTCGATGCCCTCGACCGCTTCGAGAAAGCCGTGCACGAAATGCTGGCGCGCCTGCTCGCCGTCGGCGACGATATCGATGCCGGCATCCTCTTGCAGCTTGAGCGCAAGCAATGTCGCATCGTCTTTGGCTTGGTCGAGCTCGCCGCCTTCGAGGCGCCACGGCGCCCACAGCCGGTTCGGCGCCGCGAGCCACGCCGGTTTCGGCAGGCTGCCGGCGATCGTGGTCGGAAATAGAACGGTAGTGGTGCTTGCTGACATCACGGCCCCCGGCGCGCATATGTCTTGACGCTGACATGCGGCGCCGATTATCGGAAATCTAACCGGCAATGCGCAATCGCTTCGCGAGGGGTGCCATGGCGACCACGGAAACTCCTCCGAAGCTCGAATTCATCTTCGCGGCGCATGTGACGGTCGATCCGCCGCTCGATCTCGGCGATGTCGCCAAGGGCGGCCGGCGCATTGTCCCGATCACCGGTGGCGACTTTGCCGGGCCGCAGATCCGCGGCACGGTGCTGCCGGGCGGCGCCGACTGGCAGGTTCTGCGGCACGACGGCGTAGCCGAGCTTGAGGCGCGCTACACGCTGCGTACCGACGACGGCGCGTTGATCTATGTCCGCAATTTCGCGCTGCGCCACGGTCCGCCGGACGTGATCGCCGCGCTCGCCGCCGGCCGGCCGGCCGATCCCGCGAGCTATTATTTTCGCGGCGCCACATTTTTTGAAACCAGCGCCGGCCAATATGCCTGGTTCACCAAACATATCGTCGTCTGCACCGGCGCTCGCGAGCCCGCCGGCGTGAAGCTCAAATTTTTTCAGATGCTATAAACGCTGCGAAGCGCGTTCCGGGCTCCATGTCATCAATTCGGCTGTTCCAGCCAGCATTTCAGCGCGACCGCGTTGTTGTGGATCTCGTCGCGTGCCGCGTAGAGCAGCGTGACCGGTTGGCTGCGGAGGCGCTCGCGCAGACCGGCGGCCGCCGTGCTCGCAGGCTCCTGCTTAAGCTCGCCGTCATACGCAGCTACGAATTCTTGCCATTTGGTCGGGTCGCCGTGAAACCGGCGGCGTAGCGCTTCGCTCGGTGCGATATCTTTGAGCCACAGATCTATGCGCGCTTTCTCCTTCGCGATCCCTCGTGGCCACAGCCGGTCGACGAGTACGCGCAACCCATCGTCTTCCGCGGCCGGCTCGTAAACGCGCTTAATGCGAAAGCCGCCGATCTTTGTCTTGCGCGGTCCCCTCGCTTTCATTTGGCGGCGGCCGGTGTTCGCTCCTCGCTCTTGCCAAGCACCATCATGGTCGACGTGCCGTGCGCGAGGACACGTCCAGCGGAATCGAGGATGCGTGCTTCGGCGGACATGATCTGGCGGCCGCGGCCAACAACGCGGCCCTCGGCGCGGACGCGCCCGGTGTCATGTCTGATCGGACGCGTGAAATTGGCCTTGGTCTCGACCGATGCGTAGCCGACGCCGGGAGGCAAGAGCGTATGCCCCGCGCAGCCGGCGGCGCTGTCGATCAGTGTCAGCGCCCAGCCGCCATGCACCCCACCCAATGGATTGAGTAAATGCGGCCCGGTATCGGCCTCGAACACGGCGAAGCCATCGCCAACCTCGACCAGCCAAAAGCTGAGGGTTTGCGCGATCGGCGGTGCCGGAATCGTGCCGTCAATCAAGGCCTGCATCATCTGCCTGCCGGTCATGCCGGCAACATCCTCGGGTTTCGCAGTGCCGTAAGTGAAAGATGGGGCCGGGAGCATGATTTTGTTTCCATGTATGTACAAATGATGTATCTACATACAACCATGACTAGGCGACCGCAAGTCCCCGAAAAGACGCTCGTACGCGATGCACAGGCCGCGATGGCGGCGTGCGCCGGCTGGGCCAGCCGGCTCGCGGCGCGGCGAATCACGAACTTCCTCGAGGAGCGCATGCTGGGCAGCGGCCTGACCATTTCCCAGTTCGGATTGATGGCCCAGATCGCGGCCGCGCCGGACGACACACTGGGCGCGATGGCGGAGCGTACCGGCCTCGATCAATCCACGCTGTCGCGAAACTTGCGCGGCCTCGAGACGGCGGGGCTCGTCGAAATCGCGATTACCGGCGAGGATCAGCGGCGCCGCGCGGTGTGGCTGACGGAAGCGGGCGCCCGGCGTCTGGAAGCGGCCATCCCGGTGTGGCGTGAAGCACACGCCGCATTGGCCGAGCGGTTCGATCCGCGCCTTGCGCTTCGGCTCGGCGCCGCCTCGGAGGAGCTCGTCAGTAAGTAGTGACAGCCTCAGCTCTTCCCCGCCGGAATAACCATCTGCGTTTGAATCACCAGCGCGCAAAGCCTGCCGTCGTTGCGTGTGATCTTGGTCTGCCAGACCATCGTGGTGCGGCCGCGGTGTAATGCAGTGCACTCGGCGCGTGCCGTTTCGCCGACGGGAATCGCCGCAAAGAAGTTCGTCTTGCTCTCGATCGTCGCCGTGCGCGCGCCCTTCGGTAAGTTCACCACCGTAGCGACGCCGCCGAGATTGTCGGCGAGGGCCATGACGGCGCCGCCGTGAAGGATGTCGGGGATGGTTGCGAGCTCATGGCGAACGGCGAGCTCGGCCTCGACGCGCTCCGGCGAAACATGCGTGATTTTGATGCCGAGAAACTCGGCGAAGGGTGCTTGAAAGTTCGGCGTACCGCTCATGACGGCTTCCTCTTCCGCGCGTTGGTTTGTTAGTGGAGCATGATCTTTCGGAAGACAGGCTTCTCACTTTTACGGATCATGCTCTAGAACACCACGACGCTGCGAATGCTCTTGCCTTGGTGCATCAGGTCGAACGCGGTGTTGATGTCCTTGAGCGGCATGGTGTGGGTGATCATTGGGTCGATCTCGATCTTTCCCTGCATGTACCAGTCGACGATTTTCGGCACGTCGGAGCGGCCGCGGGCGCCGCCGAAGGCGGTGCCGCGCCACACCCGGCCGGTGACGAGCTGAAATGGCCGCGTCGCGATTTCCTGGCCCGAACCGGCAACGCCGATGATGATGCTCTGGCCCCAGCCGCGATGGCTGCT
>Ga0182018_10002371_pt1 | contig 19084 bp, 18 predicted proteins | sample 812P2MmetaG_FD_120490 | JGI IMG/M metagenome (GOLD analysis project Ga0182018, IMG submission 120490) | Permafrost microbial communities from Stordalen Mire, Sweden - 812P2M metaG | ecosystem: Environmental > Terrestrial > Soil > Wetlands > Permafrost | place: Sweden: Stordalen | collected... | reverse complement strand
TGGCGGAGAGAGTGGGATTCGAACCCACGTTACCCTTTCGAGTAAACACGCTTTCCAAGCGTGCGCCTTCAGCCACTCGGCCATCTCTCCGGTGCGGTGCCGATTGCATTGATTCTAACAGTGCACGGACTGCCTGCGAACCGCGCCTCCCCTTCGACTTCGCACAGGGTCGGGATGACAAATGAAAAGACTGATTGCTTTTCTTAGCTCTCCTCGGGCTTGTGCAGTTGCTGGGCGAGATAATTCTCGTAGGTCATTTCTTTGATCGCATGCAGTTGACCTTCCAGCCAGTCGATGTGGTGCTCTTCATCGAGCAGGATCTTCTCCATTAAGTCGCGCGAACCATTGTCGCCGACGGCCACGCTGGCCTTGATCCCATCGTTCAGGCGTTTCACGGCCGTGTATTCGAGCTGGAGATCATTCTCCAATTGCTGCTTCACGGTTTGCCCGATATTGATCTTGAAATAATCGGTCATGTTCGGAGCGCCATCGAGATAAAGGATGCGTTCCATCAGAATTTCCGCATGCTGCATTTCTTCAATGGATTCTTTGCGGACCTGCTTGGCCATCCGTTGATAACCCCAGTTCGCGCACATTTCGGCATGCAGGAAATACTGGTTGATGGCGGTGAGCTCCGCTTTCAGGACTTCGTTCAGAATGGCAATGACTTTCGCGTCGCCTTTCATTAGGTCGCCTCTCTTCTATCTCTTATCTCTGGAGCGGAGAATTTAGTGATGGCATAGTTCTCAGCTCCCGGTTCTCAGTTCTCAATGAAAAGCCCAACGGTTCTTGACCGAGCACGGGAACCTGAAAAGCGAATTGCGCGCTGAGCCGTTTCCGACAGGCAGCAATCCGGCTGGCAACCAGTCTGCGACAGAGATTGTACTAGAAGAGACGAATCAGGAGCGGGACCCCGAAGCAGCGGCCGCGGTATTGGGCGTTTCCGGCGCCGGTGCATGGCCGTTCGTTGGCTGGACGGGCTGGGGTTGAGCGGGCAGGGCGGGCTTTCCCTGGCCCGTGCCCTCAAACACGCGGTGATTCAGGCAGTACAATGCGAGCTCCAGGCGGTCGGCCACTCCGAGCTTGTCGTAAACCTTGCGGAGATAATTCTTAACCACCTGCTCGGTGGTGCCAACCCGCAGTGCAATCTCTTTGTTCTTCATCCCCTGCGTGACACAGGAAACGATGAGCGACTCTTTCGGCGTGAGCGACACTTTGGGACGCGACCCTGGCGGACGCAAGCCCTGCGTGCGATAGGCCTGCATCACCCAGGCGACCGCGCGGCTTTCGAGCCAGGTTTCACCCTGGGCGACTTTGCGCAAGCACTCGATCAGCATTTCCGGCTCAACTTCGCGCGAAACGATGCCGTGCGCGCCACGCCGGAACAGGTCGAGCGTCATTTCCTGATCGGGTTCCTGCAGCACGACCACCAAACGGCAACTCGTATTTTGCCGGAGAAGATCGGTAACGGCATCCGCTGGAATCGGAGCCAACGCGGCCTCCAGGATCAGAATGTCGGCGGAAAACTTTTGAATGGCGGTAACGGTCTGCTCGAGGCTCTCGGCCTGGCCGACAACCCGAATGTCGTCCTCGAGCGCAAAGATCTTGCGCAGCCCGGCACGGAAAATTGCCTGGGTATCGGCCACAATCACGCGGATCGTGCCTTTGCCGTCCTCGGGTTGAAGACCTTCGCCTAGCTCGACGCTGACCGAGGTGCCGACCGGGTTGCTGACCGACGTACTGCCCATCCGTCCTCTTTTCGTGCCCTTACCCGCGCTGGCGAACTTGCACGGTCAAACTCACAAACTACTTGCGCTCAAAACGGTACTCATCAATGACCACGCCGACTCCACGCCGGCCGCCATCTTCAAAACTGCGCACCACTCGCCCCCGGCAGTCCACTTGCACATCGGCTTCCGCGCCCACAACATCAGCGGGAAGCGAAAGCGTAAAATCGACCGCCGAACCTACGGGCACATCCGCATCCATGCGGAACAGGACGCCGTTAGCGGAAATGTTTTCGGTCTCGATCGTCTTTCCTGTGGCTCCCTGGCCCGTAATTCCGGACTGGTTGACTGCCGATTTCAAAGCCACCGGCAGTTTGATGGGAAAGCGCGGCGCGCCTTGCACGTCCGTATAACCCATTCGATTCTTACTGACATCAGCGACAGTTCCCTTGGCGGCTTCAGACACGTTTGCGACGACCTTCCTTCCGGTTCGTGCCGTGCACAACTCCGATTGAGCATGTGCGCATTTCAGGGCGAGATTACACCCCAGCATCAGCAATGCAAAGTTACGGAAGTCATGGAACAAAGGCGGCGAAGTGTCAGTGGTACAGGGACTTAGGGGCGTAGAGAGATGACGCGCTGTCGTATGCTCAAAGACGCGAACCGATGGCCACAAATTCGGCACAAAGGCCGGAAAGTCCATGCACAACCTGCAGATCGGGAGATCGATTTCGCTTCTGGTTACGCCATCCCGCAGCGAAGGTCCGGCGGCTCTGGAATCTCTCTCTGGGTCCTCAGCTTCGGGTGTTCACCTCGGCCGTGGGCGTGCGTGCCACTCCTCGGCTGTGATCTCCCAGATTTCCGCTGGCAACCTTCCGGAAACGAAGTCTCGCTCTTCGGTGGCAACGATGCGCATTCCTTGCCTTTCCGAAATGCGGCGCGATGCCTCATTGGCAATCGCCTTGGGAGATCGGAGGACGGGGAACTTCAGAACGTCAAACCAATAGTCCGTAACTGCGTCGCAAGCTTCACTCATCAGCCGCTGCCCTTGCCACGGCAGGCCGAGCCAGAACCCGCGATTGTGATTTTCCGCTCTCATCAAGCTGATGCTGCCGATGACGCGGGAGGGTTCGCTCTTGAGCCTTAAGGTCCAATCCCACCTATCCCCGCGCTCGACTGCGGGAAGAGCGATGTCGCGACAATACGTCAGCGCGCCGTCGGGTGGATAGGGCCACGGCACACGACCGGCCAGAAATTGCACCAACTCCCAGTGGGGAAAAATAATCTGAATTTGTTCGGCGTCGGAGAGTTCGAGTGGACGCAACCACAACCGTTCTGTTTCGAGCACGGATATCGCTGGGAAAATCTTGTCGTTTTGCTCGCTCACTAGACCGCGACGCGACCGCCGCCGCTCATTTAAAATTTCGTCGCTTCCGTGAAATTAAACTCTTTCACCTTCATCGCGGGCACGACCATATCGAACGACTCCTCGCCGCAGGCGCGCACCGGAACGCTCATCGCTTCCACATTCGATAGCATCGAGATCAGGCTTTCATTAAAGCGGAAATTGCGCAGCCCGCACTGTACCTTGCCGTGCTCCACAAGGAACGTGCCGTCGCGGGTCATGCCGGTCACAATCTTCTCGTAGGGATCGACTTCACGGATGTACCACAGGCGCGTAACCAACACGCCGTGTTCGGTGGATGCAATCATTTCCTCGACGCTTCGTGGGTTGTTCGGGACACCGAAAACAATGTTCAGTGGCATCTCTCCCATCTCGTTCGGCAGGGGAAATCCATGCCCGGTCGGTTCGATCGGGCCGACTTTGCCGGCATACTCCGAATTTTTCATCTTATGCGCCGTGGCGCGCGCATACACCACGCGCTTCACCACGCCGTTCTCGACCAATTGCACGCACTGCCGCCGCATGCCCTCGCCGTCAAATGGCGAGCCCGCCTGCAGCGGATGCGCGGCGTCATCGCTGATGTTGATGTTCTCGCCAAACAGTTTGGTGCCGATCCGGTCGTTGAGAAACGAGCGTTGGTCGAGAATCGCCACGCCGCTGTAGTCCCAGAACATGAAACCAACAATGTCGAGGACGGCAGCCGGTTCGAGAATCACCGTGTATTTGCCCGGCGCAATTTCCCGCGGGTGCATCGACTCGACCGCTTTTTGCGCAGCCGTCTCCGCCAGTTTCGCAGACTCGAGATTACTGACATCGGGTGAATTCGACTTCTGCCAGCCGGAGGAATCATCGGCCAACATGGTGATGGAAATTTCCGCCAAGGTCTGACGATGCCAATTCGCTAATCCACGACAGTTGAAGATTCCTTCGCCGGATTCCGAGTTCGAGCAGATGCCCGCCGTGGTGAGCTCATGTTTGCCAGCAACGGACACGATGCGCTTGACCACCTCCGCGCGATCGGCCGGAGTGATCGCGGCCGTCTGCTCGAAGAACCTGGACAAGGGAGCGACGGCAGCGACAGGCGCCTCGTGAGCCTGCCCTGAGCGCAGTCGAAGGGTCCTTCCCCCGGCTTCCTGGGCATCCGGCATCGGCAGCAAGTCCGGATCCGGCGCCTGCACTCTGGCAAGATTCTCCGAAGCGGCAACGGCTCGCCGCAAACTCTCGTCGTCAAATTGATTGGCGGTGGAGCGCGCCGTTCGTCCGGAAAAATTCGTGCGGATCGAAACGATGGAATTCTCTTCCTCCACATTCTGATGGATGGTATTGTTGGCGAAGCGAGTCAGCGCGAAGCGGGAACTGTTGAAAATGGCCTCGACCTCGTCGGCGGAAGAGAAGCGGCGAATTCGGTCGAAGATGTCGGCAGCCTGTTCTTTGGTCAGCATTCCCCGAGTTCCCGTAGAGACGCGGCTTTCCGCGTCTCCCTCCCGCGTAAGACAAGGCAAGCCCCGTCGCTACGAATACGCCGAGCCCACCCGAATACTCCGAAACCGCGCCGGGCTTGCGCCATGTCCCGTGCCCACGACCTGCTGCGGTTGGCCCTTGCCGCAGTTTGGAGTTCCCCATAGCGTCCACTCGTCGCGCGAGCAGATCGCATCCATTGAATTCCAAAATTCCGTGGTAATTCCGGAATACGAAGGATTCTTTAGCATGCGCACTCGTTTGCCGTGCTTGATCTCCCACGCAATCTCGCATCCGAACTGAAAGTTGTAGCGCTTGTCGTCAATCGACCAGGACTTGTTGGTCTCCATGTAAATGCCATCGTCGGTCGCGGCAATGAGCTGTTCTAAGCTCAGCGGTTTTTCTCCGGGCAGAATGCTGACGTTGGTCATGCGAATCATGGGCAGCCGGTTCCAACCTTCGGCGCGCAGCGTTCCGCCCGATCGCGCGGCTCCAATAGTGTGAGCGGTTTCGCGCGAACTCAAATATCCGGTGAAACGCCCATTCGTGATGATTGGCGTCAACTGCGCGGCGACACCCTCGTCGTCGTAGGCGAAGGTCCCCAAGCCCGGCCCGTGTTCCTGGCGGGCATCGGCCACGACATTCACCAGTTCGCTGCCGTAGCGAAGCTTCCCCAGCTTTTCGAGCGTGAGAAACGAGGTGCCCGCAAAATTTGCTTCCATTCCCAGTACGCGATCCAGTTCAATCGGATGCCCGATAGACTCGTGAATCTGCAAGCCGAGTTGCGACCCATCGAGAACAATCGTGTGAGTGCCTTCCGGGCATTGGTCCGCATGATGCAACGCGACGGCTTCTTCGGCCACGCGCCGGGCATTCTCCACCAATTTCATCTCTGCGATCTGTTCGTAGCCGCGGTTCTGCCACTGCCCACCGAACGAATTCGGATACGACCGCTTCTGAATCTCGGAACCGGCAAACGCATACGCTGTATAGCCCGCGCCTGTCGAGTATTTTGTCTGATGAATGTCAGCGCCCTCGGAAGAAACAAACCACGACTCTTCGCGCTGAAAGTTCATGCCGGTTTCGGCGAGCGTGACACCGGCGACCGCGCGCATCTCCGCATCAGCCTTCAGCAACAGATCGAGATTCTGCTCCGCCGAGGTGCTGAAAGGATCGACCTTGTAGGGTGTCGTCCACTCCGCGACCGCCGCAGCTTCGGGTGCCAGTCGAACATCTTCGCGTTTCACACGCGCCGAGGCTTTCGCAATTTCGACGGCCCGCGCGGCGACCGCTTCCACCGCAGCGCGGTTCAAATCGGCGGACGCGGCAAACCCCCACGCGCCGTCCGCGATCACGCGCACGCCGATGCCGAGCGACTCGGACTCCGAGGCATGACCCACGCGTCCGTTCTTGGTAGTCAGCGAGCGATTGCGGATCGACACCGCGCGCGCGTCCGCATAAGTCACTCCGCGCATGGATGCGGCGTCCAGAGCCAGCTGGGCAGCACTCTTCATTCTCAGATTAACCTAGCGCCAGAATCACTCGGGTTCGTGTGGGGGCGGGCGTCTCGCCTGTCCAAGCCGAGCGCAACTCGGCGCCTGCCGACGGCCGTACCAACTTACTTCGCAAGATACTCAGTGCATGCCAGGCGCCGCCACCGCCAGCGGAGCCCGCTTGCGAGCAACATCGACGAAAAACCGCCCACCCTGCAAATGATCCCCTTGCGAGTCCGAGCCGTTTTCATTAGTGCCGCCCGGATCGGTCCACAAGCTGCCGACTTCCACCTTGCGTGAGCTTGCCGCCATTTTGGTCGGCTGACGCTGCTGCTTATCAACGTAAGCTTTGATCACCTGGGTCGCCAAACGTGCCGCCAGCTTCCCGTGCTCGCCACCTTCGAACAGCACGCACACGACGATGTCCGGATTGCGCCGGGGCGTGAATCCCACAAACCACCCGTTCTGAGCGAAATCTTCGTTGTTCTGGTGCTTCGCGCGCAGGGCCAGCGAAACAATCTGCGCCGACCCGGTCTTGCCGGCGATGTCGATTCCCGGAATGTGCGCCGAGGGAGCCGTGCCTTCCGGCAAGAGGACTCGGCTCAAAGCATCGGTGATGGTGTTCCATCCTGTCGGGTCAATCGGAATGTCTTTCACCTCTGTATAGTGCGTGGCCTCAACGAACCCCGGTGGCAGGTTAGTGGGATTGATCACGTGCGGGACCACCATGCGGCCATCCATTGAGATGGCACCAACCGCGCGCATCAGTTGCACGGGAGTGATCGCCACCGCGCCCTGGCCGATGCCCACCGAAATCGTTTCCCCGGCGAACCACTTCTGCTTGAAATTGCGGATCTTCCATTCTTCCGAAGGCATCACACCCGTCACTTCGTTGGGCAGATCGATACCCGTCTTCTGCCCCAATCCAAAGGCGGTCGCGTATTTTGCGATGCGATCGATGCCGAGTTTTTCCGCCAGCGTGTAAAAGAAAACATCGCAGGACTGGTAGATCGCTTTTGTTATATCGACCTCGCCGTGGCCGGTTTTCACCCAGCATCCAAAGCGCCGGCCATAGAAAGTGGCGCCCCCGTTACAATGCACGTGGAGGGTCTGGGCGATCCCTTCCTGCCATCCGGCGGTCGCCATGATGATCTTGAACGTCGAGCCGGGCGCAAGCTGCGCCTGAATCGCTTTGTTCAGCAATGGCTTGTCGGGATCGTTCACCAGCTTGTCCCACTCGTCCCGTGAAATCTTCACCGCGAAATCGTTGGGATCGAAAGTCGGACGGCTCACCATCGCCAGGATCTCGCCGGTGTGCGGATCCATCGCCACGATCGCGCCATTCTTCCCTTCGATCGCCTGCTCCGCTGCGATCTGCAAATCCAGATCCAGGGTCAGCTTCAGCTGCTTGCCGGGCTCCGCCGGCGTTTCGTCCAACCGGCCGACTTCCCGCCCGCGGCTATCCACGATCGCGCGCCGCGATCCGTTCTTGCCCATCAGAATGTTGTTGTACTGCTTCTCGACTCCGCTCACACCGACCACGTCGCCGGGGTTGTAGAGTTCGAACTGCGGCTGGTTGAGCATGTCTTCCGTCACTTCGCCGACGTAGCCGATCAGGTGCGCCATGAATCCGTTGCGCGGATACAGCCGCCGGTGCGCCATGATGGTTTCAAGTTCAGGAAGCTCGTTCTCATGCGACTCGATGAACGCCAGCTCGTCGGGTGTGATGTCTTCCTTCAGGAAAATCGGCTGGTATTGCGGCATCGAGGAGAAGCGCCGGATGCGCTGCCGCACTTCCTCGGGATTCAAATGCAGCCCTTGCGCAATGGTGTCCGCGTCCGCGTTCAGATCCCGCGCAGAATCGCGCAGCAGGAGCGCGGAAAACGAAGGATAGTTATCGACAATGATGCGGCCTTCGCGATCCAGGATTTTGCCCCGCGGCGCCAGAATGGGCACATTGCGAACGCGGTTCTTCTCCGCCAGCAATGCGTACTCATCGCTGTGCATCACCTGCAGCCGCCATAGTCCGTAGGCGAGGAGCAGAAAAATGAACAGCACGATGTACTGCACGGCAGTCAGGCGGAGCGCGGATACCTTTTCTTCGCGGCCGAACATCAGTCCTCAGTTCCTGCAATCCTCAGTTCCCAGCACGGCAAGGCGCCCAGCCTGAATCGGAATCGGCGATTGCGATGAGCCTGAAAGCTATTGAAAAAAGTTAACTGTATTCTAACCTGCGACCCGTCATGCCCGAAATATGGAACTGGAAACGAAAGTTTCTTACTTGGATACGAACAGTGGAGAGACGGTCGTCCGCCCGGCTCTCCACCACCAAAGCTTGGGTCGGCAGCACAAAGATCGATGGCTCAAACCATCGCGCTGTCGTCCTCGTGGAATCAGGGTTATCGTCTCAGGTATTTGAAGGCAATCAGGGGGTCATGTCCAACCGAGAATTGAACTCGCCACGACCCTGGGGCAACAATACAGGCAGAACTTACGTCCTACTTACTTCCAGCTAAGGAATTTGGATGCGGATTCGCAGTTTCATCATCGCTTACGCACTCGTGCTCGCCATTCTGCTGTTCGCCGACCGACGGCCCGGTTCCACGCCGCAGGATCGCTACTCGCACGTAATTGATCTGACCGATGGACGAGACGCGACGGCGCCGCACAGCATGGCAACGGAATCGAGAACCCACATCATTGCTCCCGGTGCGCTTATTCCCGGAACTTGGTCGGCCGGGCAGATTCCGCCTGAGCGCCTGGTGGCTCCGCTGGTCGTGATGGATCTGAACGCTACTGTCACTGTCAAGGATGGCTTGCGAATTTCGCTCGACGATATCGCCGCGTGGGAATCGCAGCACGGCATGATTCCGCAAGGCGCTGTAGTCGCCATCCGCCGCTCCGGCTCGATCAATGATCGTGCCCACGATCCGAGGCTGAACGATCCGAAGCTGAGCGACCCCTCCACTCGCGATCCGTCGATTGCCGATCGGTTACTCACGCCGCTCCCCATCGCCCGCGACGCGGCAATGTTCCTCATCGACGCCCGCTCCGCCATCGGATTTGCCGTCGAGACGCCTGTAACCTTCAGCTCCGACCGCACGCTGGCGCGTCAACTCGCGCTTCACGGAAGCTACGTACTGGAAGGAGCCGCGCGTTTTACTTCACTGCCTTCGACGGGATCTCTCATCATCGTCGCTCCGGCTAAGGACAAAAAGCCAGGCGAGGCCCCTGTCCGCATCCTGGCCATGGTGCGGTAGTCGTTTTTCTGCACCGCGTTTCGCTCCGAAATCATCTACACCTCCGGAGGAATGTTCATGTCTGATCCCCGCTATCCGATCGGAAAGTTTTCCTACACCGGCCCGCTGACAGCAGCCCAAAAGCAACAATGCCTCACCGACATCGAGCAGACCCCCGCGCGGTTGCGCACCGCACTCCGCGGACTTTCTGACCGGCAACTTGATACTCCTTATCGCGACGGTGGCTGGACCCCCCGCCAGGTAGCCCACCACGTCGCCGATAGCCACATGAACTCCTACATTCGTTTCAAATTGGCGCTCACCGAAGACGAACCCACGATCAAGGCGTACATGGAAAATCTCTGGGCCGAGTTGCCCGAGGCCAAGAATGCCCCGATCGAAGTGTCGCTGGCCTTACTCGATTCCCTGCATCATCGCTGGATGCTGATGCTTCGCGAGTTCACCGACGCGGAATGGAACCGTACATTTCGCCATTCTGAGCTGGGCCCCATGTCGCTCGAAAAAAACCTTGCACTCTACTCCTGGCACGGGCGGCACCATGTGGCGCATGTTACGAGTTTGCGCGAGAAGATGGGATGGTAGGAAGACTACGAGCTGCGAGCCGTGAGCCGCAGCCTACGATCGGGTATACAACCCCGTGCATAGAGACGCGGCTTGCCGCGTCTCCGCAGCGGCAACTAGATGGAATCACGCAGGACTAGGCAAGCCTCGTCTCTACAGGGCTCGTAGCTCGCAGCCGCCTCTAAGTCATCCCCGCTTTCCACACCAGGTAGCTTGCCGCCTCGCGCATCACCGCTCCGAACCGATCCCACAAGTGGCGCGGGCGCGACTCTGGCCTGGGCGCCAACTCCACTTGCACGCCTTCGTGCTCCAGCAAGGCGCGAATGCGGAATACATGATACGCATCGCTGACCGCGATGCAGCTGCGCATGCCATTCGCGCGCATGATGTTGGCGACCCGCGCCGCCGACCGCGCGGTATCGGAGCCCTGCGTCTCCGCGATCAGAGCCTGCTCCGGAACGCCGCGTCGCAGAAGATAATCCCTGCCAACGCCACCCTCGCTGAATTCCGGGTCCTGCGCCGATCCGCCGGTCGTGATCACCACCGGCGCCATCCCCTGCTGAAACAGCTCGTAACCGTGATCCAGCCGAGCCCGGTATACCGGCGAAGGATGTCCAGAGTATTCGGCAGCTCCGAAAATTACGATTACATCCGCTTTTTGTGTAGGTGCTTCAGCGGCGGCGCGCACAATGCGCGACCCGGAGATGCCGAAGAATAACAACAGAGCTCCGGCCACAGCCAACAACAATGGCCAGGGACGCTTCCAGAAAGGCTTCTTGGGATCAGATGGATTGTGATCTTCCGACATAGATCAGGTTTCAAGGTTACAGTCTTTGATCGACATTCCGATTGCCCACCCGACTGATCCTGGTTGGAACCCTGAAACCTTGAGACTTTGAAACTTGACTCACGACAATGCTTCGACAATGTCCTTGGCGGCAATTGCACCTTCGCGCAGAATCTGCCAGGTACCATCTTCTCTGAAGTGCACGATCGTCGATGAAACTGTCCGCGGAGATGGCCCACCGTCGACGATCATCGAGATGCGATCGTGCAACTGCAGCCGCACCTCTTCCGCAGTGGTGCATTCCGCGGCGCCGCTCAGGTTGGCCGACGTCGCCGTAATCGGAATTTTCGCCGCCCGCACCACCGCCAGCGGGATTTCCGCCGCCGGCACGCGCAGCGCTACGTTCCCCGTGTTCGCCGTTACCTTCAGCGGAAGATGCGACGCCGCCGGCACAATCATGGTGAGCGGCCCCGGCCAAAATCGCCGCGCCAGAAGATGAAAATCATCCGGCAAAGGACGCGCGAATTCTTCCGCCTGGTCCACGTTCTCGATCAGCAGCGAGAGGGGCTTGTGCCGTAAGCGCGATTTGATCTCGTAGACTCGCTCCACCGCGCGCAGGTTGAACGGGTCGGCGGCCAGACCATAGAACGTGTCGGTGGGCATACCCAGAACCTGCCCGGCCTGAATTTGCTCGGCGGCATACTTGATCAGCGAAGTTTCGGGCGTTACGGCGCTAATTTTCAGGATTTCCGCGCGCACTCTGGTTCCTTCCCGATGGTCGGCATACAGATTGTCGGAGTAAACATTGTCCGCATAAACAATGAAATGTACCATACATTCTGTCCCCGGAACCAACCTATGAAGCAAGACGCGAAGGCCGCGCGAACCCGCAATCAAGCGGCCCGTTTGCGCCCCGTCGCCGGCCGCCACAACCAGCGCCTGAAAGAATTGCGGCTCGCCTTCCGCCGCGCCGAGCTGACTCCGCAGGGTGAGTGCGCCATCGAAGGCGTCAAACTGATCGAAGAAGCACTACGCAGCGGCCGGCAACTGGACAACGTATTTTTCAGCGAATCCGCACGCCCTCTAGCCGAAAAACTTCTGCCCCAGATCAACGTCCGCACCGAAGCGCTCATCCTGCCGAATGCACTCTTCAACTCGATCGTCCCGACTGACGCGCCCCAAGGCGCGGCGGCCCTGCTCAAGCTGCCTGCTTTTTCTGCCTCGCAACTGCTTGAGCGGTTAAGCGACGGCCCTTTCGTGGTGGCGGCGGGCCTGCAGGACCCTGGCAACCTGGGCACGATTCTGCGCTCCGCCGAGGCTTTTGGCGCAGCCGGAATTTTTCTTACCGAAGGCACTGTCAGTCCTTACAACTGGAAAGTTCTGCGCGGCTCAGCCGGTTCGATCTTCCGCCTGCCTTTCGTGCGCGTTTCTTCCGCGGAATTGCTTCCGCTTCTGCGCGCGCGCGGCGTTCGCCTGCTCGCAACGTCGTCACACCAGGGAACTCCGCTGCGCCGGATCTCATGGACTCTGCCGCTCGCGATCTTCATCGGCAACGAAGGCGCCGGCCTCCCGCGTGAACTCACGAGCCAAATGGACGAAACCCTGGCCATCCCGCAAGCTGCGCAAGTCGAATCGCTCAACGCCGGAGTCGCCGCCAGCATTGTGCTGTATGAAGCCGCAAGGGCAGGTCAGAGGTGAGAGGTCGGATTGCAGAGGTCGAGACCTGGAGCCTTCACCTCTGCAATCTGACCTCTGAACTCTAACTTTTATGAATCTATTCGCGCCCATCCCGAATGACGATCTCGCCGCCCAGGGCGCACGCCCGCTCGCCGACCGAATGCGCCCGCGCACGCTCGATGAATTCGTCGGGCAGGAGCACCTCGTCGGCCCCGGCAAACCGTTGCGCGTGCAGATCGAGCGCGATGACCCCACCTCGATGATCTTCTGGGGCCCTCCGGGCACCGGCAAGACCACGCTCGCCAAGATCATTGCGCGCATTACCAAGGCCGACTTCATCGAGTTTTCCGCCGTCCTCGCCGGCATCAAGGAAATCAAGCAGGTCATGAGCGATGCCGACCGCGCCCGCCAATACGGGACGCGCACCATCGTCTTCGTCGACGAAATTCACCGCTTCAACAAAGCGCAGCAGGATGCCTTCCTCCCGCACGTCGAAAAAGGCAGCATTCGCCTGATCGGCGCCACCACCGAGAATCCATCCTTCGAAATCAACTCCGCGCTGCTCTCGCGCTGCCGCGTGTATGTGCTGAAGCCGCTGACCGAAGATGAAATTGTCGTGCTTTTGAGTCGCGCCCTCAACGATGCCGAGCGCGGTTTAGGCCAGATGCATCTCGAAGCCGGCGAGGAAGCGCTTCGCAAAATCGCCGCCTACTCAAGCGGCGACGCCCGCAGCGCCTACAACGTACTAGAAGTAGCCGCGTCACTGTCTGTAGAGACGCGGCTCGCCGCGTCTCCTCCCGGAGCCACCGCGATCACGGACGCCACCATCCACGAGGCCCTCCAGAAGCGGGTTCTGCTCTACGACAAAAGCGGCGAAGAGCATTACAACATCATCTCCGCGCTGCACAAATCCGTGCGCAACAGCGATCCCGATGCCGCCCTCTACTGGCTCGCTCGTATGCTCGAAGCGGGAGAAGATCCGCTCTACATCGCCCGCCGCGTCGTCCGCATGGCGGTCGAGGATATCGGCCTGGCCGAACCGAACGCACTCGCACTGTGCATGGCCGCTCGTGACGCCGTCGATTTCATCGGCATGCCGGAAGGCAACCTCGCGCTCGCGCAAGCGGTCGTCTATCTTTCCATAGCGCCCAAATCGAACGCACTGTACACCGCATACAGCGCGGTTCTGCAAGACGTAGAGCAAACCGCCGCTGAGCCCGTCCCGCTGCACCTCCGCAACGCCCCCACCAGCCTGATGAAAGGCCTCGGCTACGGTAAGAACTATCAGTACGCGCACGACACCGAAGCCAAGGTCGCCGACATGCGGTGCCTTCCCGACAGCCTGCGCGATCGTGCGTATTATCGTCCAACAAATGAGGGCGTCGAAAAGCGGATTCGCGAACGCCTGGAAGAAATCAGACGGCTCAAGCAGCCGACATCAAGTCGGTCGCCAAATCCAACGCCACCACGACCCACGAGCCAAACAGAAAGAGAATCTGAACCCTGATTTTTGCAATCTCATAACTTAGTTGCAATCGACCCGCGCAGGAGGATTTTGTTGTGTCGACCACACATTTCACGGAATTCGGCTCCTCCAGCCAGCCTCTGCCTGACGCGTCTGCGCTCAAACTCGCGGAACTGGTGCGCCTGCAAAAATTCGCGCAGCGGATTACCTCCACTCTCGATATTGAAGAACTCGTTCCACGGATCGTCGATGAGGTTGCCGCCTCACTTGGCTGCGTCGAAATCAACTTGTTTCTGCGTGATCTGGAACACGCTGAATTCGTATTGGCCGGCGTTCGCGGCTGCACCGTTCACGGCAAGGGCCATCGCATCCCAATGGGCGCTGGAATGGTGGGGCACGTCGCGGCCACTCGCAAGATGCACTATGCGCCCGATGTGACTCGCGACCCTTACTACATGGCGTGCGAGCCGGATACGCGCTCCGAAGTCGCCATCCCGCTGCAACGCGACGGCGATCTGGTCGGAGTTTTCACCGCTTCGCATTGCGAACTCAATGCTTTCTGTCCTGACCAATTGCGGCTGCTGCAAGGATTGTGCGCTCACATCGCGGTCGCGGTGAACAACGCGCGGCGCTTTGCCGATGAGCGCGAGCAGCGCGAGCGCTTGAGCCGCGAAGCCGAAGAAGCTCGCTCCATTCAGCAGGCTCTGTTGCCTCGCAGTTCTCCGCTGATCCCAGGCTTCTGTGTGTCTGGGCTTTCGATTCCGGCGGGCTCGGTCGGCGGCGACTGGTATGACTTCATTCCGCTGCACGACGGACGCTGGGGCCTGGTTCTCGCCGATGTCTCTGGCAAAGGCACAGCGGCGGCGCTGCTCATGTCGGCAACCCGCGCCATGCTGCGCTCGCTCGCCCAGACCGGCTCCGGACCCGCCGAGGTCCTGACGCGTCTCAACAACATGATGATCGAGGATTTTCCCAGCGGCCGCTTCGTCACCATGGTGTATGCCGAACTCGACCCAGCTAGCCGCGTTTTGCGGATCGCCAATGCCGGCCATCTGTCGCCGCTGCTGGTCGAGCCTTCCGGCCACCGCTGGATCAATCACGAACACGGCTTGCCGCTGGGAATTTCAGCCAGCAAATTCTCGGAGACAGAAGTAACACTCGGCGAGCATTCGCGCATCGCGTTTTATTCCGATGGAATCACCGAGGCTGAAATCGATTCGGGCGAAGAATATGGCCCGGAGCGGCTTCTCGCCCAAATGCAATCGCCAGACATTAATCTGGATGGTCTGCTCGCAGATGTCAGGAAGTTTGCGAATGGAATAGGGCTGCGCGACGATGCCACCGTGATCCTGGTGAGGGCGCGCGGAACAGAGTCAGGATCGCGCGCGAGCGCTTGATGCAAGTTTGCGATTCGCTATCCGAATCTCGCCCGGTGCTCTTTTAGAACACAGCGGTCCATCACCACAAACATTCCGGCCTTGCGCGCTTTCTCCGCCGCTCGCTCGTTGATCACGCCTTCCTGCAGCCAGATCGCAGGAATCTTCAACTGGATCGCCTCCTCCACGATCTGATCCACGTATTCCGGCCGCCGGAACACATCCACCAGGTCGATCTTCTCCGTCACTGAGAGCGGTATTTCGAGCAATGACGGATACGACTTCTCCCCAAGCGCCTCGGCAATCTGCGGATTCACGGGGATAATGCGATATCCGGCCGCTTGCATGTACACGGAAACGCCGTGACTCGGCCGCATCGGACTCTCCGACAATCCAACCACGGCAATCGTCTTCGCCCGCGACAACAGTTCGTAAATAGGATCGGATTCCTTCAATCGCGACCGTTCCTAGCCCTTTTTTTCCAACCGCTGCTTGTACATGCGCACCGCCGTTTTGCGAATCGTGTCCGAAACCTCTTTGTTGTCCATCAGATTCTTCAAGTCATGAATAAGCAGGCCCTTCACCAATGGCAGCGAGGTATCGACAGGGGTCCGCGGATTGTAGACCAGGTTCCGCATGATGGTGTAATTCTTCGCAAACCTGCGTTTCAGCGAAATCGCTCGCAGCACCGAATCCAACAAATTCTTCTGCAGCGCAAAAGCTTCGACCTCGGTCTCCGAAACTTTGGGCGAGTCCAGCACCGCCGTCGCCACCAGCCTCGTGGAATCGCGGATCAGGATCGACCGGTCCTCCTTGCTGCCACGCATCGCCAGCGCGATCCGGCTTTTGATGTCGAGCTTGGAAATTCTCTGCAGCGCGCTGTCGCGTCTTCCCTCGTTACCCACAGGTGTTTGCTTCCTGGCATGAATAGCTGCGGCCGCGCCGGACTTTCCCGTCGCGACCGTCGCCGATTTCCCCGCCGCGTCGGCACTTGCACCGCCGGTGGCAGCCGCGACCGGCGGCTCCACTTCAACTGCTGCTTCCACGTCGGGAAGGTCGTGCGCGATTCCTATGGGCTGGAACGGTTTGTCCTTTTCGGCTTCCAGTTCGACCGCGTTCTCTAGCAGGTACTGTGCGATCGTGCCCTCGAGAGCTTCGTCGGATGGGTCAACCTCGGATGCGTCCGGTTCGGGCGCATGCGGCTGTACGCTCCGACTCACTCCCAACGCAGCAAGCCTCTTTCCAATTTCGGCAAGCTCGTTCGGACGCAGTTTGTCATTCGACTGCAGGGCCTGCAAAAGCTGAGGAGAGCTCATCACTCGCGCGCTTGTCAACAGCGCTTCCAGCGTCGAACGCGATCCCGACACCGCAATCTCGCCCAGCGACTCTTCGCTCACCGATGGATTCTCTGCCAACGCCGGCAGCAGCACCGGCCGCAAATTCTCCCGAGAAATGAAATATCCCAACACCTCGGCGCTGGTATTGGCGTCGGCAGCCGCCGCCAGGCTCGCTTTTTCGTCCCAACCGGCCAGTGTCAGACGCGCCTGCTCGCCAAACAATTTATGATGCAGCGCCAGATAGACCAGGATCTCAATCGTCTCCCCAGGCGGCACCGCGAGAGATCCGTGCGCCGCCGAGTGCATCAGGTTGAACGGAACCTGCGAATTGCGGATCAGATCGAGCATTCGGGGCATGTTCATCTCCCGGAACGTGTTGCGGCTTTCTTCTTCGCGAACTCCTTCGTGAACCCCTGCGATGACCGCGGCTTCTTGCCCACTGCCCGCTCCAATTCCGCGACTGCAATTTCGAGTTCGCGCGTAATGCGGTTCGGGCCCCTTCGCTGATATTCATCGCTCAAGGCGCGATAGTACCAGAGCGTGCCGTCTTTCTTTCCCGAGAATCGCGCCCAGATGGCGTCCCCATCCCGCCGGTAATCCGCTAGAATCGTGCGGACGTTATGCAGTTTGTCGGACGCCGAAACCAACCGCGCCTCGGCGTCGGCGTGCTTCACCTCGCGGAGGTAATCTTTCTTCCGCTCCATCCACTCCGGCTTCGGCTCGCCGAATGAATCCGTGCAGCCCTTCACGATCTTCGCCACCCGCGGACCAAACTGCCTGCGGACCTCCCGCAGCCTCGGCATGCCGCCGCAATCTTCAACCACATCATGCAGCAGCGCCGCGATCGCCATATCTTCGTCGCCGCCCGCTTCCAGCACCAAAGACGCAACTGCCATCAGATGCGAAAGGTAAGGCACCGCCGTCTGCTTCCGCGTCTGCCCGGCATGTTTTTCCGCGGCATAGCGGAAGGCACGCTGCAGACGCGGTCCAAGCCTCGGCGGTTTTAGCGAAATCTTCGTTCTCATTCCCATACTCACGTTCACAGAGCCGCAACCCAAAACCGGATGTCATCCTGAGCGTAGCCAAGTCATTCGCGAAGCGAATGGCCTGGCGGAGTCGAAGGACCCCTACATTCCCTCTGCGACCGCTGTCCGGCGGGACAACCGCCGCGTGCTTAAACCTTTTTCTCGCCCCGCCGCATCCGCAGATACGCCTGCATCAGCGGCAGCAGATCGCCGTCGATCACCCGATCCACGTCGCCGATTTCCAGTTTCGTGCGGTGATCCTTGATCATCCGGTAAGGTTGCAGCACATACGACCGGATCTGCGAGCCGAAATCGATATCCAGTTTCGAATCCTCAATCTTTTTTGTGACCTCGCGCTTTTTCTCCAGCTCGAATTCATATAGTTTGGAGCGCAGCATGCTCATTGCCTTCTCTTTATTCTTGTGCTGCGATCGTTCGTTTTGGCAATTAGACACCAGACCCGTTGGGATGTGCGTAATCCGCACCGCCGAATCCGTCGTGTTGACGTGCTGTCCACCTTTACCGCTGGAGCGATAGGTGTCGATACGAATGTCATCCGGCTTGATGACGACCTCAATGCTGTCGTCAATCTCCGGCGAAACGTAGACGCTGGCAAATGAAGTATGCCGCCGCTTGGCCTGATCGAACGGCGAAATCCGCACCAGTCGATGCACGCCAATCTCACTCGTCAAATATCCGAACGCGTATTGGCCAATCACGGAGAATGTCGCGGATTTGATTCCCGCTTCTTCTCCGGGCTGGTAGTCGTACATCTCGGTCTTGAATCCCTGCCGCTCCGCCCAGCGCAGATACATGCGCAGCAGCATCTCCGCCCAGTCTTGCGACTCGGTTCCGCCCGCCCCGGGATGAATGGTCACGATTGCATTCAGACCGTCGTTCGCGCCCGAAAGCAGCGACTCGGTTTCGACTCGATCCACCAGTTCGCGCAGAGATTCCAAATCGCGCTGCAAGTCGGCGGCGACATTCTCGCCTTCGCCGGCCAGATCGAAATAAGTGGCAATATCGTCGGTGCGTCGCGCCAGGTCGCCTTCCAGCGACAACATGCTCTCCAGGCGCTTCCGTTCGCGCATTACCTGCTGAGATTTTTCCGGGTTCGACCAAAGATTGGGATCGGACGCCTGCTTTTCTATTTCGGCAAACTGCTGGCGCAGCTTACCGGCGTCAAAGATACTCCCGCAGGTCGTGGACCTTGGTCTTTAATGAAGTGTATTGCTGTTCCATCTCATCCAACATGATTGATCACTCGACTTATCAATTCGTAGGCGCAACCACGATTTGTACCAGGGTATGCCTTAGGCATACCGCAAAAGCCATGTTACGAAAGCGCCTTTAGGCGCTGCTTTTTCGCGCCGCAGCTTCACCGCAGGCTATTGCCGCTCGCGACCAGGAAGCACAAAACGCGCAATCAACGCGCCTGCTGAAATTATCGCACACAGATACGCGAACCAATCGCCATGCCGCGTGTAAAAGGTGGTTCCCGAAATCAGCGCAT
>Ga0182018_10002370_pt1 | contig 19086 bp, 16 predicted proteins | sample 812P2MmetaG_FD_120490 | JGI IMG/M metagenome (GOLD analysis project Ga0182018, IMG submission 120490) | Permafrost microbial communities from Stordalen Mire, Sweden - 812P2M metaG | ecosystem: Environmental > Terrestrial > Soil > Wetlands > Permafrost | place: Sweden: Stordalen | collected... | reverse complement strand
TTGAGCCTGAGTACTTTTCCCAAAATGGTGCAAGCCAGCACTTTTAGGGTGAACCCAGAATCGATTCGCGTTGACGTCCGGGCAGGCGGGGAGTTTGCTTCTTGCTATGGGGTGAACCTGGCCCTCCCCGCGTTTTGGGGGTGTGGGGGTTTTCTGCAAGCTGTGAGGCCGTGCCGTGAAGCCGTGCCGAAACCGTGCCGCTTCAAAACAGCGGCTTAAAAAATCGGAAGTATGGATTTTACGCAAGGCTACTTCTGAGGGCCGAGAATTCCCAAAGGATCATTCGGGCTTGATGGCGTGGCCTGAAAGATGCTCAAACAGGTCGGAACCGTATCCAGACCGCCGTTGAGCGAGGGCGCTTTATAGGTCCAATCCCAGGTCTTGCAGTATTGCCCCGTCACAGTATCTAGTGCGATCCCGGGCGAAGACGGGGAAGACACGTTCTCGAAACGGTGCAAGGGAGGAAGATGGCTCTCTTTTGCAACGGGCGGCGGTGGTGTTGAGGTTTGGTCGCGGCGACTGAACCGCGCGGACTTGGGCTCCCTTGCGTAAACTTCATCCTTCCGTAAAAAATAGCGGCTCAATCAGAGCTTACGTAGTGCTTCCACCTCGCGGCTGCTGCCTCTCGCGATATTTTGGAGGACTACTCCTGGACAAAGATGTGCAGGCCGCCGGGTGACACCGGCGGCCGCTAAACGACGAGTAACCTACGGCCACGCGGAGGCGGGAACAATAATGTCATCGGCGGACACGAGCGTGTTGACGGAGACGTGCGGCCAGGTCAGACCGGCGAAATTCAGCAGGACCGTCTGGGTGTACTGAATTTGGGTGAACTGAACCGTAAGTTTGAATTCCGCTTTCAGATCATGCGGTGGTGTGACGGAGAAGGTGGGCACGCGCTGGCCGGGAACACTTGGTTTGGCTTTAATCGCGAAAGGCGGCTCACCTACCTTATAAGGTGGCACCAGGATTTCCTCCTGGACGGTTTCGATCCAGAAAATGGCGAACATCTGCAGAGCCTGGGCGTTGGACGCTGTCGCCGCAGCCTGGCCGAGCAGGAAGGCGATGTTGTCGACTCCGCCGCCGAAAGGCAATAGTTGAGGCGGGGGAGGGGGGCCGGTGGAGATGATGATGGCCGTTGTCGAGGTGATCTTCTGTGTGCTGATATGACTTTCCAGCAGGCTATTTGGATTGTTCAGCAACGCCTGCGTGATGGTGCCAGCGGTTATGAATGAGCTGAGATCCTGAGGGATTCTCGGAGTATTCGCATTAGCCGCTGTCTGGCTGGCGAACGTGATCTTCACGGGAGGGTCGCTGCCGGTTTTGAAGGGTGTGATGTCGACGGGGGCTATCGGGGGTGGCCCCGCGATGGTCAAAAATGTGCCCTGGGCTTCGATGGTCGTGCCGTGGGGGATGGAGGCCATGCGGGTAATCGACTCCCCGAGCGCCGGGATGGTGGTTGCGGGTACGTGAATCCAGATACCTGGTTCAACATGGATGCCGACACTTTCACCAGGAGTCGTGATGTCGTTGATGACCTGCAGATAAGGCACGCCATTGAGGAAAGCATCGGCTTGGGTGGCTGTACCGCGGTTTGGAACCGAGCCCAGGCTTTTTGAAAAGGTAAGCCTCTCGGAGGTAAGGTTCAGTTCCAGGACATTGTCGCGGGGCGGTGGTGGCGGCGGAATCGGGTTCGGAAGTTTGGTGGGCGTGGCGGTGCTGTCGGGCCGGAAGATGGTGTTGAAGCCATTGCCGACCCAATCTCCAACAAATGCAGTCAGCGGACCCAGGGGTGGTGGCGGTGGTGGTGGCTCGGTTATTACCTTGTGATCCGGGCGAACGTGCCCGAATATGAAGTCACTCGGTAGCTCGATGGATGCTCTGGGCTTTGTGTCGCTCATGAGTAATCTCTCTCCTGGTGCAGGCTTTAATTTCCAAGGGCCCCAGACGTTGAGGGTAGATGGCAGACGGTGCGGGGGAAATGGTGCAGGTGGTTCCCTGCGCGACCAAAGGTGGGAATCTCCTTCGCAATGGAATCCGCCGAGGCTGGACGATAAATACCCCTCGGGTGGGTTCTGAAGACAGCTTTACGCAGAAAGGAGAGAGGAGCGGCTCGAAACGATCAATTTACAGTCTTCGCAGAATGGAAGGCATTCTGCTCTTACAGTCGCTTCCTGTCAAGTTAAAGTTGATTGCCCCGGTTGTGACACGGCTGCAATCTATATCAGATAGGTTCACGTTAATAAGTTAGACGTTATTGGTATGAAGGTTATCGCCCCGTCGTTCATTACTTCGCGGACGGATTCTTGTGGGCATCGTTTGATCGAAAGAAGATTGGGCCACATCTCATCTGGGGCAGGGACGGGCATTTGGCAGTGCGTGCGCAAACTCAGAGATCGAGGCCGAAGCGGGTTTGGAATTCGCGGTGGCCGAGGCGGGTGATGGCGAGGGCTCGGCTGTCGAGTTCGCGGGCCAGCCATTTGCGGGTGAGGGCGAGGTGGAGGAGTGCGGCTCCGAGGGCGCCGCCGAGGTGGGGGCGGCGCTCGCTCCAGTCGAGACAGGCGTAGGCGAAGCGGCGACGGCTCGGGGGGACCCGGACGCGGGCATGGTCGCTGGCCTGGTCGAAAGTCTGGGCGCGGCCATGATCCAGATTGAGGCCGAGAGCGGCGAGGGCTTTGGCTCCGCTGGCGGTGAGGTCGTATCCAGCGGGGCCGTGGGCGTTGTTGCAGCGGAGGGGCTGGAGCCAGCGCGAGCGGAGGAAGTGGTCGGGGAGGGAGACGGCGATGGCTCCGGCCATGTGGTCGTAGCAGGTGCGCGCGGTGCGGAGGTGGTCGGGGGTGCGCGGGACAAATTGACGGCGGGGCGGGGTGCGGGAGTCAGATGGGCCGCGGGCGCTGCCGGCGAGGACGCTGAGGCGCTCGAGGGCGCGGGCGACGCTGGGCGAGCGGAGTGAGTAATAGCGATGGCGGCCCTGGACCTGAACCTTGATGAGGTTTTCCGCTGTGAGGCGGCTGAGGTGGACGCTGGCAGTGGAGGGTGAGACTTCGGCGACGAGGGCAAGCTCGGTGGCGGTGCGGGCGTGGCCGTCCATGAGGGAGTAGAGCATGCGGGTGCGGGCGGGCTCGCCGATGGCGGCGGCGATGGAGGAGACGGCTTCGTCGGTGTGCCGGGTTGCGGCTGGTGCGTTGCGGCGGTCTGAGCCTGGCGCCCTGTTCCCTTCCCCACGTGCAGCTCTGTGCGCCGCCGCGCCGGTTGCTCTGGGTGTTCGCGCATCCATACTTTTACGGTAGACGAAGTATGGTTGCGGGGCAAGGGTCATGCTTCATGGATGAGAACTGGCCGGATGACGCGTCGTGCGGCGATGTTGGGCATGGCGGCGGCTGGGATTTCCGCGGCTTTGGATGGGAATCCGGCTATGGCGCGCGTCCGGATGCGGGGGCAAAATCGGCGGAGAAAAGAGGGAGAGATGAGGATCACGTGCTTTATCCGGTACCAGATCGATCCGTTTCAGCGAGAGGAATTTCGGAAGTATGCGGAGAATTGGGGGCGGATTATTCCGCGGTGCGGCGGGCAACTGGTGGGGTACTTTCTGCCTTATGAGGGGACGAACGATATTGCATGGGGATTGATTGCGTTCGATAACCTGGCGGCGTACGAGGCTTATCGGGCGCGGTTGAGAGGCGATGCGGAGGCGCGGGAAAATTTTGCGATGGCGCAGAAGCTGCGGCTGATTCTTCGCGAGGAGCGGAGCTTCGTCGAGGTGGTTGATGGAACTTTCTGTGTCGCGGCGGCGGCGTCGCGGGAAAAGAGCCAATAATCATGCGAACACAAAAGGAAAAGGGCGAGGAGTTTCGTCTCCTCCATCAGAGGGAGCGTGCGTTTGTCCTTCCCAATCCGTGGGATGTGGGGACGGCGCGGATGCTGGCGCACATGGGGTTCGAGGCGCTGGCGACGACGAGCGCGGGTTATGCCTTCTCAGTGGGGCAAAAGGACGGGACGGTGGGACGGGCGGCGATGATGGAGCACGTTGCGCGGATCGCGTCTGCGACGGAGCTGCCGGTGAGCGGGGATCTGGAGAACGGGTTTGGGGACAGCCCGGAGATGGTGGCGGAGACGATTCGGATGGCGGCGGAGGCGGGCCTGGTGGGCGGATCGATCGAGGATGCTACAGGACGTCCGGAGCAGCCGATTTATGGGATCGAGCAGGCCATCGAGCGGATCGAGGCTGCGGCGGAGGCGGTGCGGGCGCTGCCGTTTCGTTTCACGCTGACGGCGCGCGCCGAGAATTTTCTGTATGGGCGGGAGGATTTGAAGGACACGATTCATCGACTGCGGACGTATCAGGAAGCGGGAGCGGATGTTCTGTATGCGCCGGGGATAACGACGAAGGAAGAGATCGCGGCGGTGGTGATCTCGGTGGATCGGCCGGTGAATGTGCTGATGGGGCTAAGTGGACTTGAGCTAAATATGGACGAGCTGTCGGAGATGGGCGTGAAGCGGGTGAGTGTGGGCAGCGCGCTGAGCCGGGCGGCGCTGGGGACGTTTTTGAGTGCGGCGAAGGAGATGCGCGGGCGGGGGACGTTCAAGTTCACGAAGAGGGCAGCGAGTTCGCAGGGGATTGAAGAGATGTTCGGGGCGGGCTGATTCAGGACGGGCCGACGATCGGGGCGCGATGAAGAAGATCGGGATTGTGGGCGGGTTGGGGTGGCGCTCGACGGTCGAATACTACTCGGAAATTTGCCGGCGCGCGGATGAGTGGCATGCGGAGAGGAAGTTAACGGGGGTGCCGTCGACTCCGGAGATCGTCATCGAGTCGCTGGACGTAGCCAGGAGTGTTGCGCTGCATGGCCGCGACGGATACGAGGAGTCATGGCAGGGGTTCGACGACTATCACCGGGCGGCATTTCGGCGCCTGGAAGTGGCGGGCGCCGATGTGGCGGTGATGGCCAGCAACACGCCGCACCATCGCTTTGACGAGATTGTGTGCGGCCTGGGCATGCAAACGATCAGCCTTCTGGATGCAGCCGCCGGAGAGTGCGCGCGCATTGGAGCGCGGCGGGTGCTGATTCTGGGGTGGGCGCTGACGATGAGGTCGCGGAAATTCCGCGAAGCTTTTAAGAAGCACGGGGTCGAGCTGTCGGGGCCGAAGGATGCGGCGGCGCGGGAGAAGACGATCGAGTTAATTGCAGAGTTGCAGCGCGGCAGGGAAAAGGGGGCTGCTGTGCGGCTGGGCAGAATCGTGAGGGCGAGCTGGGGGTTTCAGGAAGATCCGGTGGTATGCCTAGCGTGCACACAGCTGCGGCTGACATTTCCGGCGTTCACGGCGAAACCTTCGTTCAAGTATGGCGGGGTGATATACGTGAACACGGCGGCTGCGCATATCGCCGAGGTGTTGAAGTTTGTGGGGATCGAGCCCGGAGCGGAGCATCGCAGGGGGGCGCGCGAGGAGGTGCTGTTGGGCGCTGGTTCGGGGATCGGGCAGAGAGCCGTCCGGAGATCGGAACGAGCAACGAGTCGGACTGGAAGGGCAGCAGGCCCGGCGTGAGGCGGAACCGCGTGGGGCTGGGCTTTGTTGGTTAGAAGACGTTCACAGGAATGAGGCAAAGGGGAGAAGCGGCGCGATGTGGCGCGGGCTTCTCCCACAGATCGAATCAGTGGTGGGCTGCGCCTCCGCCCGCGCTTGCGCCGGCGCTGCTTGTGCCACCGCCGCCACCACCAGCGTGGCCGCCGCCTCCGCTGCTGGCTCCGCCGCCACTGCTGACGGAGCCGTGGCTGGCGCCGCTGCTGCCGGAGGAGAAGCTTCCGTGGCTTGAGGTTGCGGCTCCGCTGTAGTGATACGAGCTGAAGCTGGAGGATGCGCCGAAGGTGCGGGCTCCCACGATGGCCGGCGTGTAGCCGTTGCGGAAGGCAGACTCACCGAGTGAGCGGGAGGCGGAAGGCCCCATCTCCGGATGAATCCGAACGAGGGCGGCGGTGAAGCTCTCGCCCATGGGACCGCGCTGGAGGGGGTGGATGCCGGCATCGAGGGGAGCAATGGTGCGACCTTCGAAGGTCAGGGGGCGAGGCTCAGGCTTGACTCCATTCTCGAAGTGGAAGGGAGCAGAGAACTGGGAACCGCGGTTGACGGCAATGAGAGACTGTTCGGCAGGACGTGGAGAACCGGGGTTGTGGATCGGCCCCCCGCGCGGACGTAGCGGAGGAATGTAGCCTTTGGGGACGCGCCATACGGTGGCGTAGGGATACCAGCCGGCACCGTAGAAGCCATAGCCGCAGTTGCCGGGAACCCAGATCCAGCCCCAGCCATCGAGGAAGTCCCAGGCGCCGCAGTGGTAGGGCCACCAGCCCCACGGATAGCCGGAGATCCAGGTGTATCCGACGCCGGAATAAAGCCCCCATGCGCCGTTGCCGAAGGGATCCCAGCCGGCACCGACGCCGGAAGGCGACCAGACCTGGCCATAGCCGGGGAGGTTGTACCAGTTGCCGTAATAGTCGAGGTCGTTCCAGGCGGGATTGTCGGGGTTGCCGGAGCTGGCGCGAGCGGTGGTTTGGTTGACTTCGAGCTGGGAAAGCGCCTGATCGCGGTCGGAGTTCCACTGATCCCAGGAGTCGGCGGCGATGCTTTGGGCGACGGTGAATTCGCCGGGCTGCTGGGGGTCGGTCTGGAAGGTCTGACTGGGATGAACGTCGAGGGACAAGCCCTGACCGTCATCGACGTGGACGGCGCCGTGCATGACGGCGAGTTGGGAGGGCGCGGTGTCGAGGGCGACGCGGAAGACGGCGTTCTGAACAGGGGTCGCGGAATTTGCGCCGAAGTGGACGCTGTACTGGCCGCCGCGGCCGTTGAGCTCGTAGTAGCTGAGGCCGGTGAGGGCGTCGATCTGGGTGACGGTGCTGCCGTCGGCGTTGCGGCGGAGCTGGGTGAGGCGGATGGAGCTGTCTGGGGTGACGCGGGCGACGCTGCCGTCTTCAAACTCGATTTCGAGGCGGCCGTTGTCGCCGGTGACGAGGCGCATGCCTTCGACGGCGGGCATGTTGGGTTCAGCCTGATCGAAGGCGACCTGATCGCCCTGAAGGATCTGGACCTTGCCTTCGACGTCGCTGAGGCGGACGGCGCGGACCTGGCTTTGGCCCTGGCTGTCGGGGGCGGTGGTCGCGGGCGGGATGTCGGGCGGGGGGGCGGGAGGGGTGGTGTCCTGGGCGCGGGCGGCGGCGGCGGTGAAAAGATCTACGGCGGCAAGCGACAAGGTGAAATGAGAGAGAGAACTGGAACGGAGGGACGGAAACAGAGAGCGGCGCCCCATGACGGCACCTCCTTGGGTGGCCCAGCAACAGCGGCCCCAGAACCATCTGCACTTTAATAAACGGAAAAGGGGCACATTTAGTTTCGACTTATTTTCGCATGTTGGGCGAGCGGGAGGTGGAGTATTTCGGCTCGGGGCTCGCCGCAGTGCCAATACTCAGACGGAATCCGGCCAGGGCTTCGGGGAGCTGCCCGCGCAAGCGAAAATCGGGCTTGAACGGGCCGACGGCCCACGTGACCGGGAGCAGTGCGCCAGGGCCCTCTGGCCGGAAAAGCCGCTGAGGCCTGACGCAACGCAATAGTAATCGCCCTGTTGAGCAATACAGATCAGTAATCAGGATTGGCGGGGGGGCATGATGTTTTTACCCACCAATGTTGAGTTCGTGATCTGGAGAGGTGCACCATGCAAGACACCCGGGCAAAGCTCCTAATCGTAGATGATGAAGCGCAGATTCGGACGGCTCTGTCGGCCATTCTGGATGAATTTGGGTACAGCGTGCGGACTGCCGACGACGGCTTTTCCGCATTGGCGGCGATTCGGCGCGAGGTACCGGAGGTCATCGTCTCGGATCTCAATATGCCGTGCATGTCGGGCTTTGAATTGCTGTCGGTGGTGCGTCGCCGGTTTCCCGCGATCCGGGCGATTGCGATGAGCGGGTCCTATTCAGGTGACACTGTGCCGCCTGGCGTTGCCGCCGACGCATTCTATGAAAAGGGGACCCATCCCGGCCTGCTGTTCCGGATCGTGAAAGGTATGACGCTGTCCCCACGGCTGTCGATTTTGGATCGCCCCAGCACATTGGCGCCGATGTGGATTGCGCGCAACGGGCACGACCCTGCAGGAGAACCTTTCGTTATGGTCACGTGCACGGAGTGCCTGAGGACCTTCCCAGAGGTTCTCGGCAAAAGCCTTGATGGGGTTCACGAAGCGGAGTGCGTCCACTGCTCGAGCCGGATTCACTATGCCATTGTTCAGCCGCTGGGTTCAGCGCAACCGGTAGATTCTGCGCCACGGCATGTTTTTCAGGGGAAGCCCGGGGTGGGGTCGCACACTGCTCTCGGCGCGCCAAATCTCAGCTTCTAAAACGGGGATGGGGTCGCCGCACCGATGGCGAATGGCCTTGCCAACCGCGAGCATGACGCAGACCTGCCGACGGAATAAGAGCCTGGCAGCTGGCCCACCGTGGTCCAGCTAGTGCGCAATTGGGTAAAGTAATGTGCGTCTACGCGAATAACAATAAAATGTCTCCTGGAAGGTCGCGGATCGAGATACAGCGATCCGCATGGTGAATCATGGCCGCGGATAGTGTTGTTGCCCTTGCGTCACCCGGGACGCCCACATCGCCGCTTCAGAATGCCGCGCCGATCGGACTTACCAGCGGCGAGGCAAAGAGCCGTCTTGAAAAGGACGGCCCGAATGCGATGCCGGACACATCTGCGCATCCGCTTCGCAATGCGTTGACTAAATTTTGGGCACCTGTTCCCTGGTTGCTCGAAGCCGCTATTGTGCTGCAGGTGTTTCTGCATAAGGATCTCGAGGCTGCCGTGATTGCGGGCCTGCTGGTCTTCAACGCAGCCCTGGCGTGGTTCCAGGAAGGCCGGGCTCAGGCGACTCTCGCTGCCTTGAAATCGCGTCTGGCCCTGAACGCTTCGGTCCGCCGCGATGGAGCCTGGAAGACGCTGCCGGCTGACGAGCTGGTTCGTGGCGACGTAGTGAAGCTCTCGCTCGGCGGCGTAGTTGCCGCGGATGTGCATCTCGTCGATGGGTCAGTGCTGCTCGATCAATCGATGCTGACGGGGGAATCTCTGCCTATCGAAGCTGGCGCAGGATTCGATACCTATGCCGGGGCGCTGGTTCGGCGTGGGGAGGCAACCGCCGAAGTAACAGCTACCGGCGTTCATACTAAGTTCGGCCGCACCGCGGAACTTGTCCGCACGGCGCACGTTGTCAGTTCCCAGCAGAAGGCAGTGCTGCGAATTGTCCGGAACCTTGCGATCTTCAACGGCGGAGTGATTCTGCTGATCGGGGCGTATGCATGGCTTCATGCGATGCCGTGGAGCGAGATCGTTCCGCTGTTACTTACCTCGGTCCTGGCGTCAGTTCCGGTAGCATTGCCGGCGACCTTCACCCTGGCCGCCGCGCTGGGGGCGCGCGCTCTGGCTAAGTTGGGCGTACTTCCTACTCGACTTACCGCGGTCGATGAGGCGGCAACCATCGATGTCCTTTGTTCGGATAAGACGGGGACGCTGACCTGCAACCAGCTTTCGGTTACCAGCGTCCGTCCCATGCCGGGCTTCGATGAAGCTCACGTTCTCGGAATGGCGGCGCTGGCGAGTTCCGATGGAGGCCAGGACTCAGTGGATGCAGCTATCCGATCCGCGGCTCTGCTTAAGCCTGTATCAGGTTTGCCGAAGCTCAGCAGGTTTGTTCCATTCGACCCGGGTAAGAAAATCTCCGAGGCAACAGCGACCGATGCGAAGGGCGAGCAGCAGAGCATCGTCAAAGGAGCCTTTACTGCTGTCGCAGGCATGACCGCACCTGCGCCCGCTGCGGCTGGGATTGCCGATGAGCTTGAAAAGCAGGGCTTCCGCGTTTTGGCGGTAGCCGCGGGACCGCCGGCACGCACGCAGCTGATTGGGTTCATCGCACTCAGCGACCCGCCTCGCACTGACTCCGCCTCACTCATCTCCGAGTTGAAAGGTCTTGGCGTGCGCACCGTCATGGTGACGGGCGATGCGCCGGCGACGGCGGAGATCGTTGCCCATGCCGTTGGACTGGACGGTGCTGTCTGCCCCACTGGGCCACTACCTGGCGGGGTCAAGCCGGAGGATTTCGCTGTGTTCGCGAGCATTCTTCCCGAGGGGAAGTACGATCTCGTCAAAGCGTTTCAGAAGAGCGGTCATACGGTGGGTATGTGTGGCGATGGCGCGAACGATGCGCCTGCCCTTCGCCAGGCACAGATAGGGATTGCGGTCTCGACAGCGACGGATGTGGCTAAGTCGGCAGCCGGGGTTGTGCTGACGGAGGCCGGACTCGGCGGCATTGTGGCTGCCGTAAAAGAGGGTCGAGTTACCTTTCAGCGGATTCTCACTTACACACTCAACTCTGTTCTGAAGAAGATAGTGCAGGTGCTGCTTCTGGCAATCGGGCTGGTCATGACCGGCCATGCTGTATTGACTCCCATGCTGATGGTGATTGTGATGATCACGGGCGACTTTCTGGCTATGTCGCTGACCACGGACAGAGTGCGCCCATCGGAGAAGCCGAATGCCTGGCAAATTGGCAGGATCACAAGTGCCGGCGTGATTCTTGGACTTTTTTTCCTTGTGTTCGCTACAACAGTTCTGGCTTTCGGTAAATTCGAGTTACGACTTGGAACGGTGGCGCTGCAAACGCTGTCTGTGGTTGCGATCGTATTTGGCAGCCAGGCGACCATCTACGCCATTCGGGAACGTCGCCACTTATGGGGCCTGCGTCCGACGATATGGCTGGTGATGTCGTCGATCGCCGACATCCTGATTATCGCCACGCTGGCGGTTCGGGGCATTGCGATGGCGCCATTGCCGCTCGCTGTGGTCGCTTCTGAATTTGGGGCGGCTGTTCTCTTTTGGCTGGCGCTGGACGGGATTAAAATCCCCGTGTTTGCCCGCCTTGGCATCTCGTAGGGAACTTGAATGGACCCCGCAAGGGGTGCGGGTTAGCGGGAATTCACGTTGTAAATGGTGTCGTGGGAAGGCACGAGAGCCCCGACGATCGCGCCACCTAAGCCTCCGATCACGGCTCCGACTGCGGCGCCGGTTCCTCTGCCGCCGAGGAATCCGCCGGACTCCCACGCCCCCGCAGTAATACCGGCTCCGGCACCGGCGCCGACTCCGGCCCCAATGAGGGTGTTGCGCAAACGGTGTCTGTTTCTCATGAGTTTCACGATGCGGACGTCCTGCTTTTGAAGGGTCCGATCGCCTGTGGTATCCGTGAACCGGATTGCTGTGCCGGAGACGCTCGTGAATAAACCGGAATGTTTCTTCGAGCTAATTTCGACGACCTGAATTTTCTGGCCGGGCTGCAGCGAGTTTAAGTTCTCCCAGGATGGGGGATGTGTTTGAGCGAACGAAGCGCAGGACGTCGCGAGGAAGCAGATCAGGGGCAAGATTTTTCGCATTCGTGGACGTATTCCCTCATGATGGCGGCAAGGTTATCACGAGTGAAAAGCCGTCTCGGCCCCGGCGGCTCGAGACCTGCAGCTAATCAAGAACGACCCGACACCGCTGATGCGAACAACGACCGCTCAGGCCATAGCCGGACCGCTTCCGGTGAGCGGTCCCAGCTTCGTCACAACCAGGACCTCCAGAAGCGTGGCGGTCTGACGAACGTTTCCTGAAATAGTAATGAGTGCCTCTGAGACGAAGGGGTGCTCATCCGCCAGCACGTCGAGAGTGTCGCTTACATGATGGAGTTTCTGAGCTTCGTGCAGAATCGCATCCGAACGCATTGCATACCCGATTTCCCGAGAGCTCTAAGGAGAGGAGAACTTCAGGTGGGCTGACTTAGTTCAGGAAGCCTGAAAGAGGGTTTCGCGGGTCGTTCTTCAAAGTCGAACTTCCCCCATGAATGCTATTGGTGCGATCATACAGCACGGTCGTAAGATTCGTATTGCGATTCGTAACCGGCCTTCCAAGCCGCGGCCTTCCCGATGAGAGTGGACGGCTGATCGGAGAGTTCTTCAGGCTCTTGCCCCTGTTTTCGGGCAGCAGGAAGATGGCGACGATCAGTCCCAGGACACTGACGCGCAATATGGTGGCCGCGAGCCGAAGCTGCCGCAAGCCGCTCTACCGAAAAGCTCCAAACAGATAGCAAACGAGCAGGATCACCAGCACGGTGCCGAGTCCTATGCCCCCGCCACCGCGATAGCCCCAGCGGTTATAACCGAAATATCCACCGCCAAGTCCGAAAACCAGCACCAGAACGATAATTAGCAGGATCATTGCAGTCTCCTTTCACTCCCTGAGCGTTGAATGCCGGCGGCGCGGGGAGGGTGGGGTTGGGGAGGTCTCCCCGCCCGGCCAGGGCACTCAACACATCGAGTATGGAACAGGCGGGCTTCCCAAAGCTGGTCAGAAAGGCTCATCTGGCCGCATAAGCGAGCGAATTTATCCCCAAGAAACGGGCAGGAATGGGGCGCCCACACGAATTGCAGACGGCTAATTGGGTTTTTGCGGGGTTTCGCAGCGGCTGAGGAGGGCGAGGGCGCGTTTGCGGGCTCGGTCCATGACGCGCTGGTCTTCGGCGATGGCGTGGAGCTGGCCGGCGATGTTGGGGAGGTCGGCGGCGCGGCGGTCTTTGACGGCGTCCTGGAGGGATTCGAGCTCGGCATCGAGACCGAGGCGGTCGTGGCGGAATTCGACGTCGAGGCGGCGGCCCTCTTCGATGGTGAAGGCGACGGAGCCGAGCTGGTCGGAGATGCGCTGGAGGACGGGATCGGCGGCCCAGACAAAGGTACAGGAGCCGCTGCCGTCGGATCCGGCGTAGGAGAAGGTTTTGTTGCCGGTGAAGGCGAGGCTGGACTGATCACGGGTGCAGCGGGTCTGAAAGAAGCTGTGGGCGCGGGCGTAGTGGAAGAGGCCGGCGCGGAGAGATTCGTCGAGCTGGATGGGGCGATCGACGGGGGTGGGAAGGACGTCGTCGCTCGAGTCGCTGACAGGGCCGGGCTGGGAGGCGAAGCGGCCTTCGCCGGTTTCGTCGATGGTGATGGTGTAGTGGGAGGGTTGTAGCTGTGGGTGGTCGAAGGTGTAGACGATGCGGGCTGGGGCTTGGGGCGAGGCTGGGGCAGGAGTCTGGGCTGAGAGCGCGGCGCTGAGTGCGAGGAACAGCGATAGCAGTGCTGGACGAATTATCACGGGACTCATGGTTGTCGTCGCCGAATTCATAGCTGGATTTGTAACTGGATCCATAACTTTATTCATGGGGAGCTAGACGGCGCGAGCCTCCTGTAACGAGAGGGTCTGAGCGTGATGGATGTGGCAGATGGCGATCGCGAGGGCGTCGGCGGCGTCGGTTGGTTCGGGTGCGGAGGGCAGACAGAGCAGGCGCGCGACCATGAACTGGACCTGGTTTTTGGCGGCCATGCCGTAGCCGGTGACGGTGGACTTGATGGTGAGCGGGGCGTATTCAGCGATGGGCAGGCCGGCGGTGGCGGCGGCGAGCAGGGCGACTCCACGGACGTGACCGAGGCGGATGGCGGAGCGGGCGTTGACGGAGTAGAAGACTTCTTCTACGGCGACGATTTCGGGTTGGTAGCGCTCGAAGAGGGCGATGAGCTCGGTGTAGATGAGGGAGAGACGCTCGGGGAGCAGGGCTTTTTTCGGAGGGCAGATGCCGCCGGAGCCGAGAGAGACGAGGTGGGGGTTGCGGTCGCGGTCATCCCACTCGACGACGCCATAGCCGGTAGTTTCGGTTCCGCAGTCGATGCCGCAGACTCGCATGGTTGGGACCCTCAGCAGAGAATAGCGTATCGCCTGAAGTTCCAGGACTTGTCTCAAATCCAGTTTCGGGCTTCGGCGGGCAGCGTGAGCCCCGCTTCGGCGGCGGGTCTCATCCGTTGGCGTTGTGGGCACCGGGGTTTATGAGACAAGTTCTACGGGCCAGTTTAGCGCAGGTTGGCGCGGCCCCGGCTTATTCTTCCCGAAGCAGGATGAGGGGATCGACGGAGAGCGCGCGTTGGGCGGGGATCCAGGTGGCGAGCAGGCCGAGGAACGACATAGCCAGGACCACGCCCGTCAATACGAGGGGATCGCGGGCTGAGGCCTGATAGACGATGTAGGCGAGGACGCGGGTGGCGAGGATACCGAGGAGCAATCCCGCGGCGGAACCGATGGCCAGCAAACGGACGGCGCGTCCGAGAGCGGCCTGGAGGACTTCGGTGCGTTGCGCGCCGAGGGCGATGCGAATGCCGAATTCGCGGAGGCGCTTGCTGACCGAGTAGGCGGCCATGCCAAAGATGCCGGTGATGGAGAGCATGGCGCCCATGACGCCGAGTATGCCCAGGGCAACGGTGGCGACGCGAGAGGGAAAGAGGGCGAAGTCCATCCTTCGGGTCCAGGTCTGGATTTCGGCGGGCAGACCCGGATCGATGTCACGAAGCTTGCTCCTGATGGCGGCGGCAAGCTGCCGGGGATCGCGACTGGAGCGCACGATGAGCGTGGTGTCGTTCCATTGCAATTGCAGGACGGGAAGGAACATTGCGGGCTGCCGATCTTCGGTGAGGCTGAAATATTTTCCGTCTTCGACGATGCCTACCACCTGGACACGGGTTCCATCCTGCAATTTGAAATAGCGGCCCACGCCGTCGGCAACGGAGCCGAGGACGGTGCGGGCAAACTCGCGATTGACGACGGCGACGCGCGGAGCGTTGTTGTCATCGTGGAGGGAGAACGGTCTGCCGGCGAGCAGGATTGTGCCGGCGGCATGAAAGTAATCGGGAGAGATGAGGTACATATAGGACAAGCCCGCGGAGTTCGAGGTGCGCAGATCGCGGCTCTCATCCTTAAAGACGTTCTTTTGTTCGCCGCCGCCGTTTACCGGAGTGCCATTCACGGTGGCGACTGCCTCTACGCCAGGAATGGCGGCTACGGCATCGATGATGCGTTTCTGCACGGGAGGGACGCGGTCGCCGCTGTAACCGGCGGAAACGAGATCGAGGTCGGCAACGACGGCGTTTCGCGGTTCAAAGCCGAAGTTGGTGTGGAGGGAGCGCACGAGCCCACGAACCGCGACCAGGGATGAGGTGACGAGCACAGCACAGATGGCGATCTGGAGGACGAGGAGGATGTCGCGGACGGTGATGCGGCGACCTGACACTCCAGTGGAACCGGCTTTGACAATTTCCCAGGGATTGGCGCGCAGCACCTGGCGCACGGGAACGATGCCGAAGAGAAAGCCGCTGACCAGGGCGAGGATGAGAGCGACTGCGTAGACCTTTGCATCGGGCGTGACGATGACATGGATGGGATATTGGGGAAAAGGCTGCCACATGCTGAGCCTCTGCAGCAGTGCGACGCTGCCGATGAGTCCGAGAGCTCCGCCGGCGAAGGAGATGAGGAGGGCTTCGGTCATGAGCTGGCGGAGGATGCGATTGCGGCTGGAACCGAGGGCAAGGCGGAGGGCAACTTCGCGGGAGCGATCGGCGGCGCGCGCGGCAAAGAGGCTGCCGAGGTTGGCGCAGGCGGCGAGCAGGATGAGGCTGGCGAGGAGCATTAATCCCGCAACGAAGCCACGTACGGGGCCACCGAGGAAACTGCCGTAGAGGCTGGGCCGGGCGAGCGAAAAGCTTTTATGGCTGACGTCTTTTGGCCAGGTCTTCTCGAGATAAGCGCCGATGGAGTTGAGGTCGGCGGTGGCCTGAGCGGGAGTGACTCCGGGCTTGAGATGGCCGAGTGCTTCAAAAATCCAGCGGTTGCCGCGGTCCTCGAGGCCATTCCAACCGCTTACCTGCGCCTGATTGACGATGGGCATGAAGAAATCGGGAGTGAAGAACTGAAGGGTGCCGTGGAAGGCGGGCGGGGCAATGCCGACGACAGTGAAAGAATGCTTATTAAGCTGAATGACGCGACCGATGACGTTGCGATCATCCTGAAGATGGCTGTGCCACCAGGCGTAGCTGAGCACGACGAAGGGTGCGCTGTTGGGGCCGTGTTCGTCGGAGGCGTGGAAGAAACGACCGAGGTAAGGCTGGAGGCGCAATACGTCGAAGTAATTGCCGCTGGTTTGATAGCCCCAAGAGTGGGATGGATTGTTGCCGGTGTCGAGAACCTGCTGGGTAATGCTAAAGACGGCGAGGCCATCGAAGCTGTGGTTGCGATCGCGCAGATCGAGGTAGTTGGGCCAGGACTGGAAGCCGAGTTCGTCGCCGTGCTCGATGCCGTAGAGGCTGTCTGCCTGGGGCACATCGAGGGGGCGCAGGACGAGGGCATTGAGCACGCAGAAGACAACGGCGTTGGCGCCGATGGCCAGAGCTAACGTCAGGATTGCGGTCGAGGCAAAGCCCGGAGACTTGCGCAACAGACGGAAAGCGAAGCGCACGTCCTGGAGCATAGTCTCGATGAAATTGCCGCCGAGAGCCTGGTGGGATTCTTCCTTGTACTTCTGATAGCTGCCGAATTCGATGCGAGCGCGGCGTTCAGCCTCGGCGCGGGGGAGACCGGAACGCTCGAGGTCGTCGGCCAGGAGCTGGATGTGGGAGCGCAGTTCTTCGTCGATGACCTCGGCGGTCCGGGAGCGATGGAAGATTGCGGAAAACATGGAACGCAGGTGGGAGAAGAGGTTCATTGCGGTTCCTTTGCGGCGGTGGATTGTTCTTTCCATCGTTGAGGGTTGACGCCCATGGCCAGGAGCCAGAGCATGGGCAGTGCTTCGCCAAGCAGGCCACAGGCAGTGTTCCAGGGGGAGAGACGATGCGCGAGCGATGGCGACAGATAGAGTAGCCAAACCACGCCGGCAAACGCCATAGTTGCTCCCAGGATGCGGGGCAGAAAGGTGGATCTGAGGATGAGGTAGCCGATCAGCAGGCAATAGAGTCCATGAAAGACCATGGCGATGTTGATGCCCCAGGGATGGCGTTGAACCGCCTCGAAGGCCAGTCCTACGAGACCGGAGAGCGCGAAGAGCAGGGCGATTCTGCTGTTTACCGGCTTGAGGATGAAATAGAGGCACAGGGTGACAGCGGTATAGCAGGCAATGGGGATGAGCACGCCGGCGAATCCCAGTTTTCCAGGAATGACAAACTCGGCGAGCACTGCGGCGCCTACCGCGAGAACATAGAGGGCACCGGCAATCCTTGCGGTGAGCGCCGGTTTGGCTTGCCTTCTCTGCTCGGTTCTGACTGCCCCGGTCATGGTCGCCTCTTCCAGGGAGCTGGTCGGTCCTGGGCGCTCTCCCTAATGTGATTAGGAGAGTAGCGCGACTTCTCCTAAGTTGTCAAGGAAAGAAAAATCGGGAAAGAGACTGGGCCGGTTTCTGCGGCGATGTTCCTGGTCGAGTTCGGGGAATTCGCTTCCCATTTGCTGCAGGATTGCCGTAAGGTGGCGGTCACTCCCCAACTACGGGCCGCAGGCATTATCCCAACCCGGCGAGACAACTCAAGACAACCGAAACAGGAGGACCGCAAGATGGCAATTCCTCGCATTCTGGTGTGCGCCGCGCTGGCGACGGCGTTCTCAGCAACGCTTGTAGCCCAGGTTAGTTCACCCACGACCACGGGTTATCACAGCATTTCCTGTATCAAAGTTCTTCCCGGAAAGACTGCAGAGTTTAACAAGTTCATGACCGACGATGTGCGCAAAGTAGCGCAGGCGCGTGTGGACGCGGGGGCGATTACCACGTGGCTGTTGCTGCGCACGGTGATGCCGCAGGGCAGCGAAGCGGAGTGCGACTATGTGCTGGTTTCGTTCTATGCCGGCCTGCCGAATCCGCCGCTGGGCGGAGACGTACTGACGGGGGCGCTGCACCAAGCGGGACTGCAGATGAACGCGGATGAGTACAACGACCGTCGCAACGCGCTGTCGACGCTGGTCTATAACGACATTACGCAGTATCAGGTTCTGGTGGGCGAGGCACATAAAGGAGACTACCTGGTCTTCAACTCGATGAAGGTTCCGGATATCAGCGAGTGGATTGCTTATGAGAAGAAGGTGTGGCAGCCGATCGCGGAGGCTCAGGTGAAGGAAGGCGTGCGCGCAGGCTGGGCCCTGAACGTGCAGGTTTTTCCGATGGGGAGCAAGGACAAGAATCTGGCGAGCACGGTGGATATTTACCCGACGTGGGAATCGATGTTCACGGACCCTGGGTTCGACGCGCGGTTCAAGAAGGTGCATCCGGAGATGGAATTCGGCACTACATTTGAGCACTTTCAGAAACTGCGCACCATTGAGTCGACGGTTCTTTATCACGTAGACGAGGTGGTGAGTAAGTAATAAGCGGTGGCGCTCGAAAAAGCCGCATGTGCTTTTCGGTGCGCCGCCGGAGACGCTGTAGATACGAGATTCGCTGTGCGACCGGGGACGGCGGTTAGACCTGGATTTTTACAGGCCAGGTTTTCCATATCTCGGCGCAGTAATCGCGAATGGAGCGGTCGGAGGAGAATTTGCCGATGCGGGCGACGTTGTAGATGGACATTTTCGTCCACAAGTCCTGGTCGCTGTAAGCCGCGCTGACGCGCTGCTGGCAGTCGATATAGGACTGGTAGTCGGCGAGCAGCATGTAGTCGTCGGTCGAGAGGAGCGAGCGGACGAGCGGCTCGAAGAGGCCGCGGTCGCCGTGGGAAAACTCGCCGCTGGTGAGAGCGTCGAGCGCCTCTTTGAGAGCGGGATTGGTCTCGTAATAGAGGCGGGGGTTGTAGCCTTCGGCCTTTTGGCGCTGGACTTCGGCAGCGGTGAGCCCGAAGAGAAAGAAATTCTCCGCGCCGACTTCCTCGCGGATTTCGATGTTGGCGCCGTCGAGGGTTCCGATGGTGATGGCGCCATTCATAGCGAACTTCATATTGCCGGTGCCAGAAGCCTCTTTGCCGGCGAGGGAGATTTGTTCGGAGAGATCGGCGGCGGGGTAGACGCGCTGTCCGAGCTTGACGCTGTAGTCGGGGAGAAAGACGACCTTTAGGCGGCCGCGCACGAGAGGATCGGAGTTGATGGCTTCGCCCACGGAATGAATGAGCTTGATGATGAGCTTGGCCATGCGGTAGCCGGGTGCGGCTTTGCCTCCGAAGATGAACGTGCGGGGAACGACGTCGGCGCCGGGG
>Ga0182018_10002369_pt1 | contig 19089 bp, 13 predicted proteins | sample 812P2MmetaG_FD_120490 | JGI IMG/M metagenome (GOLD analysis project Ga0182018, IMG submission 120490) | Permafrost microbial communities from Stordalen Mire, Sweden - 812P2M metaG | ecosystem: Environmental > Terrestrial > Soil > Wetlands > Permafrost | place: Sweden: Stordalen | collected... | reverse complement strand
CTAATGCGATTCACCAATTTGGGACTGCAGATGCGAGGCGCCGTCGAGAGTCGACGACTAGTGCAACTCGACGGTGTTAACGCCGACCGCGTCGTTGGGACGGCGTGGGCCATCTCGAGCGTGCTCGCTGGACTCGCCGGCGTGTTGCTGGCTCCGATTTATGGGCAATTGCAGTCGCAGAACTACGTCACGCTCATGGTGGCTGCCATTGCGGCGGCCGCATGGGGGGCCTTGCGATCGATGCCGATCGCCGCTCTGGCCGCCGTCCTTATTGGCGTGGCCGAATTGGTCTTCCAGGGTTACCTGCCGTCAAGCAGCATCTTCTACACCGCCGTCTTGCCTTCGCTGCCCTTCATCGTCCTCGTCGTGGCTTTGCTGGCTGTTCCTGAACTGCGGAGTCTCAACCAGAGCTCAGACCCGCTGGCTTCGGTGGATCCGCCACCGCCGCCTCCGATGGCCCACGTCCGCGCCCCCCAAGTCGACCGGATCGTCAAGATCCTCTGGTACTCCTTGTTGACCCTCTTCATCATTTCGATGCTGACGTGGATGCCTCCAACATGGGAGAACGTGTTCAATTCGGGATTGGCCTTTTCCACCATCTTTATTTCCATCACCCTGATCACCGGAATGGCCGGTCAACTCTCGCTCGCTCAAGGTGCGCTCGCCGGCGTTGGCGCGTTCACCACGGCGCAGTTGGCCAATCACTTGGGTCTGAACATGCTCGTCGGCGTGGCGGTCGGCGCCCTGGTGGCAGCCTTGGTGGCAGTGATCTTGGCTTTGCTCTCCCTGCGCCTCAAGGGCCTCGGGCTCACCCTTATGACGTTGGCCGCGGCACTGTTCTTCGACAGCACCGTGTTTGCTCAGAACTCCGTCAGCAACGGGACGGGCGGGCTCGATCTCAAACCGAGCTGGGTCGGCGGCTTGGATGTGTTTGAGCCGAACGGCCACCCGTATTTTCTCTTTGCCATGGGCGTCCTCATAGTCGTGGTGCTCGGCGTCATCCAGATTCGTAAGGGCACCCTTGGTAACTATCTGACCGCCATGCGAGGGAGTGAGACCGGAGCTGCCTCTATCGGAATCAATTGCACCCGACAGCGCATCATGATTTTCGCCTTATCCGGCGCGGTAGCTGGCATCGGAGGCACACTGCTCATCCTCCAGCAGCAAGTAGCGAACCCGGGCGAATTCAGTTACCAGCTGTCGCTCGTCTTCGTCGTGGTCGTGCTGACTGCGGGAATTTCAACCGTTGAGGGTGCCATCCAGGCGGGCATGGGGTTCGTCGTGTTCCAGCAGCTTCTCACGTATGCACCCTCAAGGTTCCAGGGTCTCACATTCGCATTCTTCGCCTTCGCGGCGCTTACCTACGTCTCGCATCCTGAGGGGATTCTTGAGTACAGCAAACGCCGCTGGACCATTCGGATGCAGCAGGTCTTCTTCGAACGACCGGAGAAGAAGGCAGCTCCTTCCGTTTCCGCAGCCATTCCGGCGAGACAGGCGGAAAGCGATGCTTGAGGCTCAGCCGCTCCTGTCGGTGCGCGGGCTGTCCAAGAGATTCGGCGCGTTCCAGGCGGTGCAGGACGTGACGTTCGATGTCGAGCAAGGAGAGATTGTCGGCCTCGTGGGACCCAATGGAGCCGGCAAGACGACGCTGTTCAATTGCGTCACTGGCAATCTTCGCTGCGACGCCGGAACTGTGGAGTTCGATGGTCGTGAACTGAGGGGTATGCCTTCCTACAAGCGTGCCCGTTTGGGCATCGGCCGTACATTTCAGCGAGTAGAAGTGTTTCCGGAATTGTCCGTGCGTCGCCACCTGCTTATCGCTATTCGGGCAAGAAGTGGTGAGGGCAGCGTGCTGAAGGACCTGTGCGGTTTGAACCACGTGACACCCGACGAGCTGACCAAGGCTGATGAAATCCTCGAGCTCGTAGGAGTTGCCGGTGAGGCCGAGATCCCGGTCGCCGCTCTCGGGCTGGGAACCTGCCGACTGGTGGAGCTCGCGCGGGCGCTGGCAACTGAGCCCAGGTTACTGATGGCCGACGAGCCATCGTCTGGTCTGGACACGAAAGAGACGGCCGATCTGGCCAAGGTGCTCCGATCCGTACAGCAGGATCGTGGGATGGCGTTCCTGTTGGTGGAACACGACTTGCGGATGGTCTCAGACGTGGTCGATCGGGTTCTGGTGATGGATCTCGGGAGCCTGATCTCCCAGGGCACATTCGACAAGGTCATGGCCGATCCACCGGTTCGGCGGGCCTACCTTGGGCAATCCGACTGAGGTGTCCGAGAAAAGCGACCCACTGAGCGCGAACAACTTGAATCGCATACGTTATGCACTTGCCTCTGATGTCGGGGATGGGACTGGGGTGATGATGACAGGGACCAATGTCTTCTTTGGCCAGTCGACACGGGGGCAACAATGACGCGAAAGACCGTAATTTCGAGAATCGTGCTTGGTGTCGCCTTGGTATTTGCGGCCGTGCCGGCGGTGGCTGGAGCCAGTTCGGCGCCCGTGAGGGCGACAAACAGCGCTCCAGGGGTCACATCGACCGAAATCACCACCGGGGCGATCAGTACACTGACCGGTCCATTGGCGGCTGACTTCAATGGCGTCGTTCCGGGCATCAAGGCCTACTTCGACATGATCAATGCCGAAGGTGGCGTGAACGGACGCAAATTGAACTTGGCCTACAGTCTTGATGACGGAGGCAATCCGAGTCAGTTCACCGCGTTGGCTCGGGACCTGGTGGACCAGGACCACGTGTTCGCCCTGACCGGGGTCACGACGGATTTCTTTTCACCTGGCTTCCTCACGCAAACCGGCACGCCGACCTATGGCTTCAACTCAACCGGAGGCTGGTCGGGCGCCCTGAACCTGTTTGGCTCCGACGGTTCGGTGCAATGTTACAACTGCATCGTTCCCCACATCGCCTACCTGGCCAAGCAATCCAAAGCCAAGTCTGTCGCCTTGTTGGCCTACGGCGTGAAGGCCTCGTCCGCTTTGTGTAGCGCAGCGGAACAACTCCTCCCCGAGGCCGGGCTGAAGGTGAGCTATGTGGATCTGGCGGCACCCATTGACGGTAATTTGGCCCCGGACGTGGCGAAAATACAACGGGCTGGGAGTGATTTCGTCGTGAGCTGCATGGATCTTGACGGAAATATTTCTCTGGCCCGAGCCTTGCAACAATACGGTGTCAGAGCCACCCAATTGTGGTTCAGCGGCTATGACCAAAGCGCAATCGAAAAGTACACCGGCCTCATGCAACACGTGTACTTCTTTGTGCCGACGGTGCCGCTGACGACGCCAACCGCTGACTACCCTGGATTGGCGTTGTACCTGAAGACGATGAAGAAGTACGAGCCTCAATTCGAAACGTCCGCTTTGGCTCCTGAGGGCTGGATCTCGGCCGCACTCTTTGTGGCCGGCGTGAAGGCTGCCGGTTCCGATCTGACGCAGCGACGCGTGGTGCAGCTCACCAATCAGATAACCAATTTTGACGGTGGTGGCTTGACCGCTCTCAGCAGTTGGAAGACCGGCCACTCAACAAGTACGAACGTGCCGAAGAATTATCCCGTCTGCGCCGCTACTGCGCAGGTGCGGGGCAAGGTGCTTGCTCCCATCTACGTGAAGGGCAAAGGAAGTCAGGTCCTACTCTGTCTCGGCGCCGGTGCCGTGAAGGACCCGGTCCCATTGGTGCCACCGGTGGGGACGCCGGGAACCTAGCTCTGCTTAAGGTTCGAACTATTGAGGATGTGACAGGTGTTACGCCTTCGCAAACCGCGACCCGGTCTCGTCATTGTCGCCTCGCCCAGACGTCCGAACGGAGCAGGTTGCGGAGTACGGGCAGTGGCCGAGACCAGGTCCGCGTCGATATCCGAGAGTTGGGTGTTGCCGGAGTTGTTGAGATTGACCTGCGGTGTGCCCTCCGCGTCTCCGACGCCGACGCCCTACTCGTATCCATTGTGGGCGACGGGGCATCCCCCCATCCACTGTGAACAGTCGGACCTCCCCGTCTCATCGGCCACGATCGGGCAATCGACCTCGTTGTCACCGGGCAGGCATCGACGGCACCCATGGCCAGGCGCACGTTCAACGAGTGAATGGGCCGGACCGTGCAAGAGTGTGAAGCGGCAGACTACGAGCGTCACGCTCCAAAAGGGGACTTCGAGACCCTCAGCAGCGACGCGAGTATGGCATCGAGGGTGAACTGGAAAATCTTGTCAAGATCAACATCCTGTAGAAGCCGCGCTCTCATGGTTTCGTCGATATCGGCTTCTTCTCGGACCCACTCCTGCGCTCCGCGGACTCGATAGTCTTGCGAGAGACCATGATCGAGCAGAATGAATCCGCCCAAGTGGAACAGGATGGTCCCGACAGCAAAGGCCGCGTCCTCACCGCGGAGGCCACTGGCGCTCACCTCGTGGGCCAATGCCGCTTGTGCCTTGATGAAGATTGCCTCACCTCGACCTTGTGTAGCGGACAGGGCGATGAGTTGCGGACGGGCCCTTACCTCTTCGAGGAGAGTTCTGGAGATAGATGCGATGCGATTCGCCGGCGTGTCACCATCTGGATTGATGTTGCCCAGTTGATCGGTGATCTGTTCGATTAATCGATTGAATAGTTCGTCCCGGTTGCCAACATGCCAGTAAACCGTTGGGCTGCCGACGCCAAGCTCCGTGGCGAGTTTCCGCATGCTGAACGCATCGACTCCCTCGCTCTCGATCATCCTCATGGCAGTCGCCAGCACCATGTCGGCTGTGATGGCCTTGCTGTCGCGGTTCGTCGAGATGGCTCTCGTCCTTCCGCTCTGCGTCACGTCCTCGCACCTCGATCTCTAGAGCCAGCCATCGACTATCCATTATTGCGCACCATAATTGCATCGGTAGGGTCGCTTAACGTACCCGAATCTACCCGCAGCGTTATGGCGAAACGTTCGCAGAGTCTGACTCCACTCGCTGAGTTGCGGCTGGGTCCCGCTTCCAGCTCACGCGTCGTCAGATGAGAGGTAGTGACGAAGCGCGACGAGCCGTTCATCTGAATACACACGCTTCGGCCTCGCTGGCGACGGCTCACGGCCGATCACAGCTCTTAGTGCACCGATGGCAGGCCCCACACTGTCCGATCCTCCGAACAGGCGATGTCCCGCGCTCCCTTAGTCAGTATTCTCTCCATGTCAGTCACCGCCGGTAGAACCACTTGCTACGTCGCTGATCATCGACACTACGGCCATGAGCGATTGAGGAGCATCGGCGAACGCGGCATTCACAGCCCAGCCGATAAAGGGCGTGTGGCTCTGGGTCAATTACGTAGCGGCTGGCAATCAGCGCGACTCCATATGGGAGACGGTATGGTGCTCACTCATCTGCTCCCATCGTAAGAGGGAGTCACTCGAAATCTCTGGGATCTGGTACGCCGTCTGGTGTGCCCTCGTGATACTCGACGAATTCCACCAGATAGCCATCGTGATCCTTGATATAAGCCATCGTCACCGGCCACCGATCGAGGCGACTGGGCGCCGACACCGACTCGCATCCCGCGGCGATTGCTCTGTCATAGAGTGCTGCACAGTCGTCGGTGTTCACGTAGAGCTTCCACAAAGCGCTCCCCATGTCGATACGACCCTCGTGGTCGAGGTGTTGAGCGAGCTGCATGCGACTTCCTCCGGCAGGAGACTGCAATACAGCCTCCTTGACGCCGGGAATTTCTGTTCGGCTCTGCACCGGGATGCCGATGACTCCTTCCCAGAACTCGATGGCCCGGTCAAGGTCGCTGACGTTGATGCAGTACTGGGAAAGGATCGAAACCATGGCTCTCTATCTCTCAATTGGGTGTCGGTTTTGGTAGGAGGAAGGTAGATGAGTAACGCTGGTTCGTTTCGGAGTTCCGGGGACCGACTGCTTGGCCTGTTCCCGAATTAGTAGCAACTACTCCTTGGTGAGAAAAGCACGGTGGACTTGGCTAGTCGGTGACTGTCACGGGCAGCGCTTCCAAACCGGACAGCCATGGGCGGCCGGCCGCTTCGATCTCTTTCCACTTGTCGTGGTCCACGCGGCCCGATTGTCCGAGATCTTCAGGAGTGGGGCCAAATCGTTCCGCTAACGGCTGCAGCTTCCCCACGTCGAAGTTGTACACGGCAGCAGCATTGAGCCCGAGTATCCGCCGGGTATCGCCGACAGGGCAGTCCCAGAACGTCTCGCGCAGCCACTCACGGGTGTGGGGCCAGGTGCCTTCGGGATGGGGGAAGTCGTTCCCCCACATGATGTTGCCGACACCGATCTCGAAGCGACGTGCGATCTCCCGTCGGCGGGTGTTTGACGAACCGATGAAGACATTGCGGTCGAAGTATTCGCTCGGGAGCATCTTCAATTTTGGAGCGATATTGCCCATCTTCTTGGTGGCGTGCTCGTTCATGTACGCCGTGTCGGACTTCCACAACAGATCAGCTGCCCACCACGATCCCCCCTCTGTTATGGCGAATTTGAGGTCGGGATGGCGCTCGAAGGCACCGGACCAGAGCAAGAACCACATCGGCCTCATGGTCCAGAAGATGGTCTCGTTGGCGTAGATTCCGGTGTCCGCCCCTATCTCATCGCGTGGGGCAGGGCCGGTGTGCGTATGCACGACCATGTCCAGTTCCTCGCACACCGACCAGACGGGTTCATACCGGGAGTCGTTGTACGGCGCGTACGGACGCCACATGGCTGGGATGAGGATCCCAGCCAGGCCCGAGACCTTGGCCCGCCGGATCTCCGCGACGGCGGCATCGATGTCATGGAGGATCGGCACAATGGCCAGACCACGACGCCGAAGGGGACTGTCGCTGCACAGTTCGGCCAGCCACCGGTTGTGGGCCTGGGCGCCGGCCATTAGCAACGTGGGGTCGAACTCGCCGCTGGCACCGAGGCCGGCGCCGAACGGCGCTGATGCACCCCCCAGCACGGCGTCGGCATCGGGGAAAATGACCTCGCCGACCACTCCGTCTGCGTCGAGCTCGGCGTCGCGCCGGGCCGCGTCCCAACCGCCCCGGAGACCCTCCTCGTTCTGATCGTACCAATCCTTGACGAACTCGATCTCTTCCCGCTGGACATTGAGATTGGCACGCAGTGCGGCGCGCTGTTCGACATCCTCGTCGAATGCCTGTCGGTACTTGGGGTCGAGGTACTCCCTGTACTGGGCGTCAGGTAGTCCGGCGTGGGTGTCGGACGAGATGATCAAATAGTGGTCGGTTACCAAGGTTTTAGGTCTCCTCCGGAAAAGGCGATGGAATGGGAGTCGGCGGGGACGTGCTCGAGCGGCACGTCCACTTCGTCGACGCGAGGTCCGACCCGTGCGGCCACGGCGGCCAGCTCGTCGAGATCGAAGTCGTAGACACGTGCGGCATTCAACCCGACCATGGCACCCACCTCGTCGGTGTCGATCCCGGCGAACGTGTGGCGCAGCGCTTCGGTGGTGTAAGGATAGGTCCCCTCGATGTGGGGATAGTCCTGGCCCCACATGATCTTGTCGACACCGATGTCGTAGCGGAGCGCCGCCTCGATCGGACGAAAGAAGCTGGCACCAGCGAAGCAGTTGGCCTTCCAGTAATGGCTCGGGGGCTCGGGGACCTCCTTGACCAGTTCCGCTCCGAAGTGCGACTCCGCGTTGCCGGGGTCCCTGAAGCGGCTGTACTGATGGTCGAGCATGCTGAGTACGGCGGGCACCCAACCGGCAGACTGCTCGGTCAGCACGAGCTTCAGCCGGGGATAGCGGGCAAATGCACCGCCAAGGGCCATGTGCCAGAAGACTCGATGCGAGAACCAACCGAGCTCCACCATAAACACCGCCATTGAAGCCAGGTGTTCGCCGCACTCGGGGCCAGCCGCGCCGGAATGGTTGTTGACCGGCATATCGAGGTCCTGACAGGCGGCCCAAATCGGGTCGTAGTCGGGGGCGAATAGCGGTGGCAGGCCCGAGTCGGGGGGAATGCCTGGCACCAAGATCCCACCGAAGAGACCATGCTCGCGCGCCCAGGTGATCTCCGAAATCGCGTCATCGATGTCGTTGAGAAAGATCTGCGCCATGCCCGCCCTCCGGCCGGGGGTTTCCGCACAGAAGTCGGCCAGCCAGCGATTGTGCGCCTTGAGGCCAGCCCAGCGAAGCTCGTACGTATCCGGTGCAGGCGGCCGCGCCAGGAGGTTGCCCGAGGGGAAAAAGGGCGGAATGGTGTTCGGGAAGAGCACCTCGGCCACCACGCCATCGGCTTCGAGCTCGCGTAGACGGGCCGCCGAGTCCCAGTTGCGGTACGCCGTCTCGCCTTGCAGGTCGGTGTAGGGGTTGACATAGGTCTTCGCCCAGGCGTCGAACGCCTCAAGGTATCGCTGTTCGAGGTAGTCCCGGTACTGCAGCATCTCGGCGCCGGCGTGCCCGTCGGAGGAGATCACGATGTAGCGACCACCAGCAAGTGTCCGCATTTGCCGCCCCCTTACCGTATTACACCGTTATACTCGCTCAATCGCAGCCAATATGCAAACCACTGGATCACCACCAAGCGGACATGTCACGCCTGTTCCAATACCAGTCCCCGACATCCGGTTGAGTCTTCACAACTGGAGGAGGTCGTCTTGAGAGACGTATTCGGCAAGGTTGCAGTCGTCACCGGCGGTGGCCAGGGCATCGGGCGTGCGTTGACGGAGAGGTTCTGCGCCGAGGGGATGAAGGTCGTGGTGGCGGACATCGTCCCCCATCTGGTGGAGTCGACCACGGGCGAAATGAGCGACAAGGGATTCGACGTCACCGGCGTGGTGACCGACGTCACTTCACTCGAATCGGTCGAGGCCCTGCGCGACGCGGCGCTCGAGCGGTACGGAGCGGTCCACCTCATTTGCAACAATGCCGGCATCGGGTCGGGATCCGAAGGCCAGATATGGGAACACCATGTCAACGACTGGCGGTGGTCGCTCGACGTCAATGTCATGGGCGTGGTCAACGGCATAAACGCCTTCGTGCCCACCATGCTCGCCCAGGACGAGGAAGGCCACGTGGTGAATACCACCTCGAGCAATGGCGGCTTCACGCCATTGATAAACAGTGCCGTTTACGCGACCACCAAGGCGGCGGTTACCACCATCACCGAGTGCCTGTGGGGTCAGCTCCGGGAAGTCGGTGCGAAAGTCAGCGCGTCACTGCTCTATCCCTCGACGACCTCACCGGGAATGCTCAACACCGGCATCTGGCGTCCTGGGGCCAATCGCCCGGACCGGTACGCCCGTCCCGGCGCACCTCCGAAAGAGGGCCGTGACGCGCTGGGGGTGTATCTCAAGCGCATGGAGAAGGCAGGGATGGAGGTACAGTTCGCGCCCTTATCGGAAGTGGCCGACATCTGCTTCCAGGGCATCGTCAATGACACCTTCTGGATCACTGCACCCAACGCCCAGCAACAGCAGAAGATCCGTGACCGATCTACGTCCCAAATCGACATGAGCCCACCCGCGTATCTGCTCCAGGCCAACATGATGACCTCTCGGCCTACCGAGATGAACAAGTAACACCGCCGGTGTGCCCTCAGGGTTGAGTCAGTCGCCAACCAGTCCGGAAAGGCTTCGATGATCAAATTGAGCGTCATGTACCCGATGATTGAGGGAGCGGTCTTCGATCACGATTACTACCGCGACCACCATGTACCCCTGGCTGTGCGAACCTGGGGGCTCGAAGGCGCCGAGATCGACAAGGGAGTCGATGGGCCCTACATCGCCGCCGTGCACTTTCGATTCGAATCGGTGGAAGCAATGACTGCGGCCATGTCCGTCGAAGGTTCAAAGGACGTGGCCGCCGACGTTGCCCGCTACACGACCATTACGCCGGTCCGCCAGATCAGCGAGATTGTTTAGGGCCCGCCTCAAGATACAAGAATTGGGGGCTTCCAGTGCATAACCGCATTGCGAATGCCATTAAAGTTAGTAGCGCTTTTGAACCTGGGTCGCGACCGCGAAAAAGTGCTCATGTCTGGGCACACACCCGGGCGCGACCTTTGCCCTGTCCCGGTCGCAGACAGGACAGCGCATGTCGAGCAACGCTTTCGCAGGAGCGGCGAATAGGGCGACATAGTCATCTACCATTTCGAGATCGACAGTCGCATCGAGTCCTCAAGTGGCACCCCTAATGGGAACTCCAGTCCGGATGCGACGGAATGCTCATCTGTGCTAGCAATCACTGAACACCATTTCGACCGGCCCGAGGTGCCTATGGTCGTACTCGTCCACGGGGCCATGGACCGCTCCCGTAGTTTTCGCCGAGTCGTTGAACATCTAACGGACCTAAGGGTCGTGACGTACGATCGCCGTGGTTATGGCGATTCGGTTGGTGCCAGGCCGGCCTCAGGGCTGGAGGACCACGCGACAGATCTGCTTGAAGTGATTGGAAATCGGCGCGCAACCGTTATTGCGCATAGCGCTGCCAGCCACATCGCGGTGCTCGCTGCAATTGAGGAACCCAATCGGATCGCTGGTATCGCCTTATGGGAACCGGCGGCGCCATGGATGGACTTCTGGCCGGAGAAGGCTCGGCAGAGCGTTGCGAGAATTGCGTCGGCGTCCGATCCAGGCGCCGTAGCTGAACGTGGGGTAATCGCCATGGTCGGTGAGGAGGCGTGGAATCGCCTCAGCGAGGCCGCACGGGAACAGCGCCGTGCCGAGGGTGCTGCATTTGTCCTTGACATGGCGTCTGGGATCGACGCACCCTACGACTGGGAGGACCTCCACGTACCCTGCATAATCGGGTACGGCGCCAGTTGGCCGCACTTTGAGACCTCTCCACAATTGGCAAGAGCCATCTCGTGCCCGACATTCACCATCGAACGGGCATCGCATACAGCTCACCTGAGCCACCCAACAGAATTCGCTGAATTCGCGCGCCGCGCTGCTGTCTTTGTGTGAGGTCGTTGCGTTGAGGTCCGGGGGTTCTACTATCCTCAAACGTTGCTTCTCGTCAGCCCCAACGGGATTCGAACCCGCGACCCTCACCTTGGCAAGGTGCTGTTTTTCGTGCGTCTAGGTCCGGCTCCTCCGCTGAAGTGCGGATGCGTCCACGCAATTTCCACCCTGTCCACCGAGTCCGCCCTGTAGCAGAGCGCTCTACTATCTGATGGAGGTCCCGGGACTGAGTTTCCTACACGCGGGCTCCATCACGCGACAACGTCGGCTACACCTTTCCCGGGGCACGGGAAGTGGCTCCGCAATCAGGTGAACGATTTCGGGGCCGTGACACGATTTCGGCGCAACACGGCGCACACCCTGCCAATCGAGACTTCACCGTGCTCCGGATCGTCGGCGGTGAGGATCTCTGAGTGAGCGAGTGCGTCATCACGTACGACGGGGTGCCCAGCTACTCCGTGAGCATCATGGAGTTCACCAATGGGTATCTGGTCCACGAGACCCCGTGCTTCGCCAACGCCTTCGTTGCGCCTGAATGGCGCACGGAACTCGCAGAGCCAATGCCGGGCAGGGACACCGCCAGAGCTTGACCTGGGCCGGGAACGGCCCGGTCTCTCTCCGTAGAACAGATGGAGGACGTTTAGACGTCTTGTCTCATGCTTTGGAGCGGACCTCTGGGTCCTGTCCCCGACCGTCTGGCCGCTCCCTGGTGGGGCGGTCGCTCCCGTGACGCGTTCCGCCGCCGCCAGCCCCCCTCCGGTCAACGAGCGGCCTCCCGCCCCCCCGTGGGGAGCACCCGTGGTCGGCCCCCGTTCACAGCGGAGGACGGCCCGGGAGACCGTGGGTCATTGGCAACACGGGTAGTAACGTCGCCGACGATGGTGCCCGATGGTGTGAGGGTCTTCCTGTTCACCGACATCGAGGGTTCGACGCGGCGGTGGGAGCGCGAGGACACCTCCATGCCTGAGGCCCTGGCCCAGCACGACGCCATTCTGGCCGGGGCCATCACCGGCGCCGGGGGGGAGGTGTTCAAGCACCTGGGGGACGGGATGGCTGCCACCTTCCCTTCCGTGGCCAGCGCTGCCACGGCCGCCGTGTCGGCCCAGGTGGCACTGTTCGCGGCCGATTGGCCGCCCGACGCCGATCTGCGGGTGCGCATGGGCATCCATGCCGGTGACGCCACCGAGCGGGACAACGACTACTTCGGGGCCACCGTCAACCGGGCCGCCCGGCTGATGAGCGCCGGGCATGGCGGGCAGATCCTGCTGTCGGGCGCGGCCAAGGCGCTGCTGGACCTTCCCGACGACGCCTGGGTCATGACCGTCATGGGGCTCCACTACCTGCGTGACCTGGCCGAGCCCATGGAGGTCTTCCAGCTCCACACGGCCGGCATCCCCGGGTCCTTTCCCGAACTCCACTCGCTCGATTCCTTCCCCACCAACCTGCAGCGGTACCTGCCCACGTTCCTCGGGCGCGAGGATCTGGTGTCCGCCGTCCGCAGCGAGCTCCGGGACCGGCGCCTGGTGACCATCGTGGGCATGGCCGGCATGGGCAAGACCCGCCTGGCCCAGCAGGTGGGGGCCGAGTCGCTGCCCGACCACCCCGCCGGCGTGTGGTTCGTGGACCTGAGCAGCTCGTCCACCGTCGACGAGGTGGTGGCCGCCATCGCCGCCGCCACTGACTTCAAGCTGCGGTCCTCGGAGAGCTCGATCGACGCCCTGGCCAACGAGATCGCCACCCGCAACCTGGTCCTGATCCTCGACAACTGCGAGCAGGCCGTCCACCAGGTGGCCCAGGTCGTCGCCGGCCTCCTCGACGCAGCACACGGGGGCCACTTCCTCGTCACCAGCCGCCAGGCTCTGGACCTGCCGGGCGAGGCGGTCCACCGGATCGAGGGTCTGGCCGCCGCCCGGGCTGCCGAGCTGTTCTGCGAGCGGGCGTCGACCGCCCGCGGTGACAGCGACCTGGCCGCCGACGACCCCACCGTGCTGGCGCTGTGCGAGCGCCTCGACGGCGCCCCGTTAGCCATCGAGCTGGCGGCGGCCCGGGCCCGGGCCCTGACCCCGAGCGAGATCCTCGACCGACTGGACCAGCGCTTCCGCCTCCTGAGCGGGGGCGGCCGCCGGGGGGAGCGCCACCAGACGCTGCAGGTGGCCATCGACTGGTCCTACAACCTGCTTTCGGAGCAGGAGCAGTTCCTGCTCGACCGCATGGGGGTCTTCGCCGGCGGCTGCGAGCTGGAGGCGATCAAAGTGGTGTGCGCCACCGACGCCATCGATTCGTGGGAGATCCTCGACCTCATCGAGCAGCTGGTCGACAAGTCACTGGTGGTGGTGCAGAGCCAGGGATCGAAGTCCCGCTACCGCCTGCTGGAGATGGTGGCCGACTACGCCCTGGCCCACCTCGAGGAACGGGGGGAGACGACCCTGCTGCGCGATCAGCACGCCCAGTACTTCGCCAGCCGGGCCGTGAAGTTCGACGAACGGGTGCGTGGGGCCGACCTCGAGGCGGCGGCCATGGACGTCCGCGCCGACTACGACAACCTGCGGCGGGCGCTCGACTGGATGGGGAGTCGCGGCTGGCACACCGAGCAGGCCCACACCGTCCTTAACCTGAAGATGTACTACACCATGCACAACCACGCCGAGGGCCTGCGCCGCTACGGCGAGAGTATCGCCGTGGGGTCGAAGCTCGAGCCCGAGGAGCTGATCGAGCTCCTGGTGGGGGCGTCGCACGTCTGCGTGCAAGCGGGCGCCATCCGCCGTGGTGAAACCTACCTGGACCAGGCCCGGAGCCTCAGCGAGGAGATCGGGGTGGACTGGCCGACCACCTTGGTGTTCTCGTTGGCCACCCTGGCCGAAATGGACGGCCGGCCCGAGGACGCCATGCGCCACTGCCGGGCGCTGTTGGCCTCGCCGGAGGCGCAGTCCGACCGCTTCCTCGACCTGTTGACCCGGGCCCGGATGGGGGGCTCGATCTGGCGCACCGACCCCGACGAGGCCGAGGCCTTCTGCCACGAGACGGAGCGCCGGGCCAGAGAGGCCGGGGTTGACCTGCTGGTGGCGGCGGCCTGCCTGACCACGGGCATCACCCACATGATGGTGACCGGGCGGACCGGCGCCGCCGAACACGAGTTCCGCCGGACACTCGACATCGCCGGCAGCGCCGTGCCCAGCGCGTCCCTGCCGGCGCTGGTGGGCCTGGGCATGCTCCGCCTCGACGGCGAACCACTCGGGGCGCTCGAGCTGGCCCTCGAGGCCCTGGTGATCGAGAGCGACGGGATCGACGAGCCGGTGTCGCGGGCCTGCTGCTACGACGTGGCCGCAGCCGCGTGCTTCGACCTCGGCCAGACGGAAGACGGGGCCGCCCTGGCCCGGGCCGCCGACCACCTGCGGGAGACCTGCGGGTTCGGCGGCTACGCCTGGGCGTGGCGAGCCCGGGACCGGGCCCACGAGGCCCTGGCCCGGTCGGCGGGATCAGACACCGACCGGGGCGACGTGCTCTCGGCCGCCGGCGCGCTGGAGGTGGTGCGGCGGTGCATCGAGAGAGCGGAACAAGCCGCATGATGCGGGAAGGAGAAGGAACCGACGTGGGAGTGGAGACATGACGACGAACGTGTGCATCATCGGGGGAGGGGTGTCCGGCGTGGGCGCCTGGTGGTGCCTCTCGCAACCGAACCAGCCGGGCTACGAGTGGAACGTGACCCTGCTCCACAATGCCGCGTCGCTCGGTGGGCACGCCTGGACTGTGCCGGTGCCGTTCAAGGGCCAGACCGTCAATGTGGACACCGGCGTCCAGTTCTACGCGCCGCTCCTGTATCGCAACATCGACGCCATCCTGGCCCGTCAGGAGTTCTCCAAGGTGCTCACCCAGCCCTACGACGGTCTCAAGGTCGGCTGCGGCTTCCCCCGCGCCGCCGGGGCTATGCAGAACTGGGGCAACATGCCCGACTACGGCGCCACCGACACGACCAAGGCGCCTGGCAGCCCGTTTGCCCTGTACTCGCCGGCCATGTGGGCCGACGCCGTGACGTTCCAGGACGCGGTGGACGCTTCCGTCCTCGGCGGCCTGTCGCAAACCCTGGACCCGTACTTCGCCGCCAACGCCGCCAAGTACCAGGACCTGGCCACCTTCCAGAACATGTTTCTGGCCTCCTACCTGAGCATCATCAACGGCTACGGGGCCACCCTCACGGACCAAGTGACCTTCGGCGACCTGCTCCCGCTGTTCGGTTCGCTGGGCAGCGGTTCGCCGTGGCCCGGCCTGGCCCGCTTCACCGAGCCGAGCCAGGGCTTCACCCGCTTCGTCGACGGCGCCAGCTCCTTCGTGGAGGCCATGGCGGCCTCGGCCGCCCAGAACAAGCCGGGGGCAACCGTCACCTACAACGCCGACGTGACCGCCGTCTACCCCGAAGACCAAGCGGCGGTGGTGGAGTGGACCGACGGCACCGGATCGCACAGCCAGAGCTTCGACAAGGTGATCATCACCACCGACATGCAGGCCACCTCGTCCATGCTGGCGGCCAAGGGTACGGCGTGGTCTTCGCTGTACGAGAAGTACATCTGCCCCCTGGCCACCCAGCTGCTGCCCGGCTACTGCATGGTGCACACCGACTCGAGCGTGCTGTCGCCCGACCTCGCCGAGGGCGAGGAGACCGTGCAGTTCACCGCCTACTACGCCGGCGACGACACCCAACCGGGCGACTACAACCTGTTCCTCACCTACACCACCTACCTGCAGGGCAACATCCACTCCGAGTGCGACGCCGACGGGCTCTACTTGACCATGTACGGCTACGTGCCCGAAGGGGTGCCCCAGCCGGTGCGCCCGAGCAACCCGTGCAACGCCGGCCCCATCACCCAGTACCCGTCGAAAATCCCGGCCCAGGACACCGTGCTCTTCCAGGAGTACTGGACCCACGGCATGTGGCTGCCCCAGTTCATGCTGGCGGAGAAGCGGGCCATGCACATGGCCCAGGGTCCGGGGAACATCAACTACCAGGGCCAGAGCCCGTACCCGATCTACTTCGCCGGCAACAACCTGACCGCCGACTCGCTGGAGCACGCCTTCCTGTCCGGCGCAATCATCGCCGACTACGCCTTCGCCGCCCCGCTGCCGGTCATCGACAACATCCCGGCCGCCCTCATGTACGAGCTCTTCAAGGAGGAGTTCATGTTCCCGACCGGGACCTCCACCGGGGCAGACACCCCCGACGTCTCGGCCCGCCAGGCCGAGATCCTGCTCCACGCCCTGACCTCCCCGACCTGATCGTTATCTGAGCGGAAGGTGTGGGGAGAGAGAAGCGGGGGAAAACGGCGGCACCGAACCGCCGCGCAGGGCGGCAGGCGCACGGTGCCCCACGGCCCGCCACGTTGCGGAGCAGCGGGCCAGCCAGGCGGCCGGGCAACGCCCACCCGGGAAACGGGGGCGGCCCGAAACGAGGGGGCGGGGGCGTTGCGTGAGGCGGGGCTTTTCAGAATCTACATAGAAGGCTGCGCTGCAGCGGCTGACGGCTCCTTTAGGGGAAGCGGAACGAAATCGTCGTTCTTCCATCCCCAGCTGTCTTTCGATGGGTGACGGAAAAACCAAGTCTCCTTCGGAATATCAAGAGTAAGAACAGCCCGCCACCCAATAACGCCCGGATCAGGTGGAGGAACGGGCACAACATGCGTGAACTGGAGGCGCTCGCGCGGCTCTGCATATTCACCGTGGAACGCGTTCATCAACCACATGATCGGCTTCTCCGCAATCATCGGTAGTTGACCAACCTCATTCGAAGGTTTGGCACGGACCTCGAATACCTCTACCGTGGGAACCTTTCTGTTGGGACATCCCCACTTCATTCTTCGTCTGAACATCCCCCCGCTTTGCTTGCGCGGAGGTGGAAGCCGCAAGTCAATCGCTCCGTAATGCGGATTGGCTATCCGACTAGGACACGGCTTCAATGCGATCCACATGTCGTCAGACAATTGACCATGAGCATCAGGGACGATCCGATTCTCGTTGCACCAAACACATCCGACCACCTTGTAGGGTCTATTTCTCAGCGAGCCAACTGGGCTCATCGTTACGCGAACATCCAAAAAATCTCCCGCTGGTAGACGCCTAGCTTCAGCTGTTACTTCGATGTCTGTCCGGCGACCGTGAGCGAGGAGAACAATGGCGCCAATAACCAATATCGACGCTGCAATTGCTGAGATCCACTGAGGAAGATTTCCAAGATCAATTGCGAACATGGCCAATGATCCTCGACGGTCGACCAGGCGTTCGGACGGGTGCTGCGACAGCTGCGCACGTCGCAGGGACTCTCGCAGGAAGCTCTCGGGCTGGCGTCGGGAAACGGACGGACGTTTGTAAGTCAGTTGGAGCGTGGTGAGCGGGGTGCGTCGCTCAAAACCATCTTCCGGCTGGCAGCGGAGCTTGACACCCCACCATCGGAAATCGTTGGGCTGGTAGAGGAACTGTTGGGTCGCCGAAAGTGATCCCCAGGGGTGCTCGGAAGTGGCCCCATCGAGAACGATCCAGTCGTGGCCCGCAACCGCTTCTGGATCGCGGGATCGACGGCCGTGGTGAAACCGTGGTGTTGCTGGACCAGGAAGTCACGACGCAAACGGCCTCACCGAATGTGACCGACATCCGCCAAGACCTGGCCCGGTTTGACGGCCTGTTCGGTCTGCCTACGGCGCGACTGCAGGTGGTGAACAGCCTGGCCCGGTCACCGTCGCCCTGGCTGGCCGATGTTGAGGAGGTGGAGGACACCGAGATCGTGCACGCGGTTGCCCCGGAGGCGAGGCTGACGAGCAGCTCGCAGATGCCTGATGCAAGTCCCGCCGTCAGCATTGCTGTCGGTGCCGTCCGGACAAGTGGTCTTTGACCACGTCACCTTGTTCAGGTTGGCACCCCTCAGGTTGGCACCCCTCAGGTTGGCATTGGACAGGTTGGCACCCCTCAGGTTGGCACCCCTCAGGTTGACGCCGCTCAGGTTGACACCATTCAGGTTGGCGCCGCTCAGGTTGGCGCCGCTCAGGTTGGCGCCCCTCAACTTGGCGGGGTCCAGGTCGGCGTCGATCAGGCTGGCGTCAATCAGGCTGGCGTCATTCAGGTCGGCGTCATTCAGGTCGGTGTCATCCAGGTCGGTGCCATCCAGGTCGGTGCCATCCAGGTCGGTGCCATCTAGGTCGTCGCCGCTCAGGTCGTCGCCGCTCAGGTCGTCGCCGCTCAGGTTTGCGCCGCTCAGGTTCATGCCTGGACTCGCCAGGCTGTACTGCACCGCGTCATTGCCCCCACAGGCGGGGTAGTTGGAGTACTGCTTGGTGGGGACATAGCCGGCGGGGATGGGGTCCAACGGATATTCGGGTCCGCTGCAGCTGATCACCCCACTGAATGCCTGAGTTAGCTGTAGGGCGTCGTAACCGTCTTTGTCGTCGCTTCCACAGCCGGCGTGGCTGGAGTACTGCATGGTGATGATATAGCCAGCGGGGATGGGGTACCCCAAATATTCGGGTCCGAAGCAGCTGATCACCCCACTGAATGCCTGAGTGAGCTGTAGGGCGTCGTAAGGTGTCGAAATCGCAACCCCGTAGACGGTGTAACTGTAGTCTCTTCCACAGCCGGTGTAGCTGTTGTACTGCATGGTGATGACATAGCCGGCGGGGACGGGGTACAACGGATAATAGTTACCGGGTCCGCTGTAGCAGCTGATCACCCCACTGAATGCCTGAGTGAGCTGTAGGGCGACGTAACCGTTGAAGGTTCTTGTACAGCCGGGGTAGCTGGAGTACTGCATGGTGATGACATAGCCGCTGGGGACGGAAGTAGGAATACAGTTGATCATGCTGGGCGCCCACTGAGCGTAGAGGGTGGTGTTGGAGGTGAACGCATAGGTGGCGCCGTTTGCGTAGGCGGTGCCGCTGCCGTTGGCGGCGGTGTTCCATCCGGCGAAGGTGTAGCCGGTGTAGGTGAAGCCGTTGGCCGTCAGCGCCGTCGGGACACTCGCGACTTCGTTGGCCATGGTGCCCACCCCGCCGTTGGCGTTGAAGGTCACCGTGGGGGGAGCGTTGGCCGTCCACTGGGCGTAGAGGGTGGCCCCGCCGGAGGGGATGGTGTAGGACGAGCCGGCGGCTCCGACCAAGCTGCCCCCGCTCGCCGCGCTGAACCAGCCGTCAAAGGTGTAGCCGGCATAGG
>Ga0182018_10002368_pt1 | contig 19090 bp, 18 predicted proteins | sample 812P2MmetaG_FD_120490 | JGI IMG/M metagenome (GOLD analysis project Ga0182018, IMG submission 120490) | Permafrost microbial communities from Stordalen Mire, Sweden - 812P2M metaG | ecosystem: Environmental > Terrestrial > Soil > Wetlands > Permafrost | place: Sweden: Stordalen | collected... | reverse complement strand
GGCGCTCAACATTATTGTCCTGCGCGATCTGTTACAGCGCGTTCCGCCGCGGCTTCGCGGCATTTCCAACGAAGTTGCGGAGACGAAGCCGAGTCCGTCAGCCTGGTCGCGAAAGGAGGAACTCGGGCACCTGCTGGACTCAGCCGCCAATAACCACCAGCGGATCGTCCGCGCACAATTCGAGAATGGTCTGGCCATGCCCGGCTATGAGCAAAATCGCTGGGTTTCCGTCCATGGCTACCAGCGGCGCGATTGGAGCGAGTTGATCGACACTTGGCAGGCACTCAATCGGCAACTGCTGGCAGCGGCGGAAGCCATTCCCGATGCTGCCTGGTCGCACACGCTCACGGTCGCTGCTTCTGAGCCGCTTACGCTTCAGTTCGTTTTCGACGATTACGTGGACCACATGCTGCACCACCTGAAGCACATCGGAATCGACGTGAGCGATTTAAAATCAAATGCACCGCAGCTCGATAAGATCGGCGCTGCATGAAAATCAGCGCCGCCTGAGGTCTACGCGCTTAAACGCGCCGGCTCGAGAGAATTTTTGCCGGCAAGGAAATAGATGAGCAAGAAGTTCTACATCACAACCCCGATCTACTACGTCAACGCGCATCCGCATATCGGACACGCCTACACCACGATAGCCTGCGACACGATCGCGCGCCGTCATCGAATGTTGGGCGACGACACCTGGTTTCTGACCGGCACCGACGAGCACGGTCAAAAAATCGAACGCGCCGCGCAGGCAGCGGGTAAAACTCCGCAGCAGTTCACCGACGAAATCTCCGCGGAATTTCGCTCTCTCTGGCAGCGCATGGGGTTGACACCTGACGATTTCATCCGCACCACGTCTGACCGTCACAAACAAGGTGTGCAGGCCCTCTGGCGCAAAATCCGCGACAACGGATACATCTACAAAGGTATTTACACTGGCCAGTATTGCGTCTCCTGTGAACTTTATGTAGACGGCATTGGCCCCGGCGATCCCTGCCCCGACTGCGGACGCCCGACCGAAACCGTCCACGAAGAAAACTACTACTTCAAGCTTTCGGCGTTTCAAGAAAAGTTGATTAGCCTTTACACTGACCAGCCTGATTTCATCCGTCCCGATACTCGCCGTAACGAAGTGCTCTCTTTCGTGCGCGGCGGCCTGCGCGACCTCTCTATAAGCCGCTCGACGTTCTCCTGGGGCATTCCCGTTCCTGACGATCCCAAGCACATCGTCTACGTCTGGCTCGATGCGCTCGCCAATTACATCACCGCGCTTGGGTATGGCTCGAACGACACCACCAAGTTCGACAAGTTCTGGCCCGCCGACGTGCACATGATCGGCAAGGAAATCGTGCGCTTCCACTGCGTGTACTGGCCGGCGTTTCTGCTGGCCGCTGGATTGCCACTACCAACGAGCATCGTCGCCCACGGCTGGCTGTTGTTTGAAGAAAACAAAATGTCGAAGTCGCGCGGCAACATCGTGCGCGCCGAAACCATTGTCGATGTGCTCGGCACCGACGCGCTCCGCTATTTCCTGCTACGCGAAGTCGTCTTCGGTCAAGATGGATCGTTCAGCTTCGATGCGCTCGTGCAGCGCTACAACTCCGATCTCGCGAACGGCCTTGGCAATCTCGCCAGCCGTACCCTGACCATGATCAACCGTTACTTCAAGGGTGAAGTACCGTATCCATCGAATGCGGCACATACCCCGGCCGAGGCCGCGATCGAAGACGCGGCCAAGAAGACGATCTCCGCCTATGGCGCGTTCTTTGATCAGTATCAGTTTTCGCGCGCACTCGAAACCGCATGGTCCCTGGTCAGCGCCGTGGACAAATACATCGTCGAAAACGAACCGTGGGCCCTGGGTGAAAAGTCGGATGAGGAAAGCCGCGCGCGTCTGGCGACCGTGCTCTACACGAGCGCCGAAGCTCTGCGGATCGTCACTGCGTTGGCGCATCCGGTGATGCCCGACGCGACCGCAAAGATCTGGACTCAGCTGGGCCTCGGCGATATCCGGAAGTTCGACCTCACCCAATTGCAGTGGGGACAGCTCCGCCTGGGGACAAAGTTAGGCGAGATTCAGGCGGTGTTTCCGAGAGCAGACAAATCGGCAATCACGAGGATGCAGCAAATGGAAGAACAAGCCACAAGTGTGGGAACAGGCGTTCCGGCCGTCCAACCGAACGAACAGAAGCAGCCGGTCGCCACTTCGATCAAGCCGGTCGCGGCGATTCCCGATGGCAAGATCAGCATCGACGACTTCGCTAAAGTGGAATTGCGTGTGGCCCAGGTCAAGACCGCCGAGCGCGTAAAAGGAGCCGACAAATTGCTGCGCCTCGAAGTCGATCTCGGCACCGAGGTGCGCCAGCTCGTGGCCGGAATCGCCGAAGCCTATGAACCCGAAACCCTGATCGGGCGGAAGGTCGTGATCGTGGCGAACCTGGCTCCACGCAAGCTGCGCGGCCTGGAATCCAACGGCATGATCGTGGCCGCCTCGCCCGAAGGCGGAAAGCCGGTGCTGGCCAGTTTTCTGGAAGACGTGCCCATCGGCACAAGATTGAAATAGCGGCGCGCTTCTGCCCGCTGGCCAATAACTACTGAGTACCGATGTTCATCGATTCCCACGCACATCTCGAAGGCAACCGTTATGACAACGATCGCGACGAGGTTTTGGCGCGGGCCAAACAGAGCGGCATCGAGGCCTATCTGGCGATCGGCAACGGCGAAGGCCCCGATACCGCGGACTGCGGCATTCGCCTCACAGAAAAATACGACGGCAAGCCAGAGTATCCGCGAATCTGGGCCAGTGTCGGAATCCATCCTCATGAAGCCAGTCTCGACAGCGAAGCTGCTGACTCTCAAATGCTCGAATGGGCGAGGCATCCCAAGGTGATTGCCTGGGGAGAAATCGGGCTCGATTATTTCTACGATCACTCGCCGAGAGAAACGCAGAAGACAGTTTTCCGCCGGCAAATGGAGTTAGCCAAATCGGTGAAGCTGCCGATCATCATCCACTGCCGACCTTCCGATAATAGCGACAATGCCTGGGATGACTGCCTGCGAATGCTCACCGACCATTGGGCAACGACCGGCCTCGGCGGCATTCTGCACTGCTTCACCGGCGCCGTCGACCACGCGCGGCGTGCCCTCGACATGGGCTTCATGATTTCGTTCGCCGGCAATATTACCTTTCCGAAAGCGCAATCGATTCGCGACGCCGCGCAGATCGTTCCGCTCGACCGCATGTTGATTGAAACCGACTCGCCCTATCTGGCGCCAATCCCGCATCGCGGCCAGCGCAACGAACCGGCGTTTGTGAAAGAAGTGGCCCGCCAGATCGGAGTTCTGCGCCATCTGTCCGCGGAAGAAATCGGCGCGCAAACAACGCAGAATTTTTACAAGTTCTTCGGGCTTTCGCCGGATGATGCGGGCACCGCTCTCTAACCCGGACCCACACAAGAATTTGTCATCCCGAACGAAGTGAGGGACCTGTAGTTCGCGGCAAGATGCCGATCCCTCACTTCGTTCGGGATGACAATTAATGAAAAGTTGGCCCCGAACCTGTCCACCAACAGCCTTCGCAGAAAATGCCTCTTCTGTTACTCTCAGGGGTACACATTTGGGGCGAGCAATTCGTTTGACTGAACCTGAATCGCGTATCGCTCGGCGCCTTTAGCCACGACCTCTCATGCCCGACAACAGTTTCGATATCGTCAGCAAAATCGACCTCGCCGAGGTCGCCAACGCCATCCAGCAGGCCATGAAAGAAGTCAGCACGCGCTTCGATCTGAAGGATTCCAAATCGAAAATCGAGATGGAAGGCAACGATGCGATCATGCTGCACTCCGCCGACGAATTCAAAATGAAAGCGGTCAATGACGTCTTCCAAGCGAAGCTGGTCAAACGCGGCGTGCCGCTGAAAGGCCTGACCTACATGCCGTTGGAGCCTTCCGCTGGGGGCACCGTAAAGCAGAAAATATCTCTGCAGCAGGGCATTCCAATTGAAAAAGCGCGAGAGATTGTGAAGCTGGTCAAGAACTCGAAGAAGAAAGCTCAAGCCTCGATCCAGGGAGACGTAGTGCGCATCAGCGGCAAAGATCGCGACACCCTGCAGGAAATCATCGCCATGGTCAAGGGGCAAGATTTCGGCATCGATTTGCAGTTCACGAACTACCGGACCAACTAACGGAGCCAGTAAGCGATTGGGTGCCACCACGTCCAGCACGGGAAAAGAACTCTTTGATCTGCTGCGGGACGACATTGCAGCGATCGAAGAGCAGTTCGGACGCGACACGATTTCGAACGTCGCCGCGATCACTGAGATCGGCGAGTATCTGCGCGCTGGCGGTGGCAAGCGCATCCGTCCTGCGCTTCTTCTGCTTTCGGCCAAGCTGCTCGATTACAAAGGCGACGGAGCGGTAAAACTAGCGTCAGTCGTCGAAATCATCCACACCGCAACGCTTGTCCACGACGACATCATTGATGAAGCGCAACTCCGCCGCGGCCGCCCGGCCGCCAATACCCAGTGGGGCAATTCGATGTGCGTGCTCGCTGGCGATTGGCTTTACATGCAGGCCTTCAAGATCGCGGTGCAGGAACGCAATTTTCGCATTCTCGACGTGCTGGTCGAACTGACGCAGCAGTTGGTGGAAGGCGAATTGTTGCAGATGGAAAAACTCGGCAGGCTGATCTCCCTGTCCGAGTATCTCGATCTCATCTATCGCAAGACTGCGTGCCTGTTCTCGGTTTGCATGCGGGTTGGTGGCATCCTGGGAGGCGCCACCGAAGTCCAGGAAGACCGCCTCGGCCAGTATGGACGCGACCTCGGCATCGCCTTCCAGATCGTCGATGACGTCCTGGACCTCACTGCGTCGGAGAGCGTACTCGGCAAACCTGTCGCCAGCGACCTGCGCGAGGGTAAAGCCACGATGGCTGTGATTCATGCCCTTGAGCGGTGCACGCCCGCCGAGCGCCGCCAGATCGAAACTGTCCTGCACGACCGCGCGTTCAACGGCGTCACTCACGCCGACATTCTGACCATTCTCGACAGCTACGGCTCGCTCGACTTCGCGCACCAGCAGGCGGCCCGCTACGCCGAGTCTGCCCGCAAAGCCATCTGCATCTTTCCCGACTCAGAATTTAAGCGCGCCCTGCTCTGGGCACCGGAGTTTGTGGTGGTGAGAGAAAAATAGGCTTTTAGCTTCCCAAGTGGGAATTTTACCTGTTCTGAGTCGCTGGACTTGCTCACCCCCAGCCTTCCCGCGCGTCTTATATCCGAGCGCCCGAAACCCTAAGGAGGCCGTCCGAATGTCCCACCTAAGCCGATTCAGTCGATTTGCCATACTGCTCGTGATTCTTCTGACCTGCGCGTGCGCCTTCACCCTCGCGCAAAATGAAGACCAGACTGGCGAGTTTCACTGGACGGGAACACTGCCCGCCGACCAGGTCGTAGAAATCAAGAACCTCAACGGCTCAATCACTGCTCAGGGCTACGACGGCAATCAGATAGAAGTCACCGCCGAAAAAATCGGGCCAGACGCCGACGCTGTCAAGATCGAAGTCGTTCCCCACGCCGAAGGCGTCACCATTTGCGCCATCTACCCCGGAGGGTCTTCTGGCGCCGAGACCGGTCCCTGCGAACCTGGAAAACATTGGCACAGCGATAGCCACAACGCCAAAGTGAAGGTGAACTTCACCGTCCGCATCCCCACCAATCTACGCTTCACCGGCATGTCCGTTAACGGCAGTGTAAAGGCCGAGGGCATGGGACGATTCGTATATGCAACTTCCGTGAACGGCTCAGTGCACGCTTCAACGAAACAATGGGCTGAACTCTCATCGGTGAATGGCTCTATCGAAGGCCATATGGGGAGCGACAACTGGACCGGCACACTGAAAATCAGTACCGTCAATGGTTCCATCGATCTGACTATGCCCAACGATCTTAATGCCGACGTTCGATTCAGTTCCGTAAACGGCAAGCTCAACTCCGACTACCCGTTGACCATCAGCGGCAGTCTGAGCGGTCACCGCGTCGAAGGCCAAGTCGGTACCGGGGGACGAAAACTGGTTCTCGATACCGTGAATGGGAGTGTCCGCATAAGGCGCGAGTCGATGTAATCGCGATCGTCGCGACCACAAACTCAGGCCGCACCGAGATTGCTATACTGAGGAACACTTCTTTCCTCCGTATGGATGGCTTACATTGATCGCGCATCACGGCTACCTGTTCCTGGCCATCGTTTGTTTTGCCGAAGCCATTGGCCTCCCGGTGCCGGCGGCGCTGGCCCTGCTCACCGCCGGCGCTGTCGTCGCCTACGGAGATCTGCATTTCTACTTCGTCTTTGGCATAGCCTGGGTCGCGATGATGGCGGGTGATGTCATCCTCTATTTCATGGGACGGGTCAGCGGATGGGCCCTGCTCGGTCTGCTCTGCCGTCTTTCCGCAAATCCGGAAACCTGCATTCTCCGCTCGGCCGAATACTTTTACCGGCGCGGCAAGCAGACACTGCTCTTTGCCAAGTTCATTCCCGGCATCAACACCATGTCCCCGCCGCTTGCCGGCAGTATGAAAATGCGCCTCGGCGATTTCCTGGAATTTGATGCCGTAGGAGCCGCCCTCTACGTCGGAGCCTACGCGCTCGTCGGATACCTCTTCAGCGACGCCCTGCGCGCCATCACTCGTGGACTGCGCTCCGCCGGCTTTGCCGTCGAGGTCCTTCTGGGCATCGGACTTGCCGTCTACATCGTCTACCGCATCTGGCTTTACCGCAGATATCGCCTGCTCGATATCGTTCCGCGCGTGCCCGCCGATGAACTGGCCCGGCGACTCGCGGAGGATGCTGCCCACAACATGCTCGTCGCCGACGTGCGCAGCCACGGCTACTACGACGCCGATTCCGAGCGCATTGCGGGATCAATCCGCATCGAACCGAACAACCTTATCGAGGAAATCAAAACGCTCCCCAAGGAGCGAGAGATTTATCTTTACTGTACTTGACAGCGCGAAGCCACCAGCGCCCGTGTGGCGCGCCAATTACAGGACCTCGGATTCAAAGTTTTCGTCATCGCCGGTGGCCTGCGCGCGTGGCGCAAAGCAGGAAATCCGGTTGAGCGCGTTCCAAACGACGATCTGGTTAAACTACCGACATTCAACTAGCGATCGAGTTAGAAAGAACTGCCCCGTCCGGAGAACCCTTCGCCGCCTTGGCAGAATGATGAATGACCCTCATGTCCATTTTCACGCCCAGGCAAACTGAATTCATTCAAAGCGTACTCAGCCTTCAACCGCGCATCGCCACCTTCGATTGCGACGGCACACTTTGGTCCGGAGATGCTGGCGAAGGCTTTTTCTCCTGGGAGCTTGAGCACAATATCGTGTCCAAAGAAATCGCCGCTTGGGCGCGCGCCCGGTACGCCGACTACAAAGCAGGCAGCGTTGCTGAAGAGGTAATGTGTGGAGAGATGGTCACGATGCATCGCGGACTGCAGGAAAAGGTAGTACAGCAGGCCTGCGACGCCTATTTCGCCCAGGCCATCGCTCCCAACATTTTTCCTGAGATGCGCGAACTGGTGCACCGACTACGCGCAGCCGGATGCGATGTCTGGGCTGTTTCCTCGTCCAACCAATGGATCATCCGTTCCGGTGTGACGCCCTTCGGCATCCCGAACAATCGCATTCTGGCCACCGAAGTCGCAGTCGAGAACGGCATCATCACTGGTCGGCTGATCCGGGTTCCGAGCGGCCCCGGCAAGCCGGACGCCATTCGCTCCGCGCTGAAATCGTCGCCAGCGTTCGGGTCCGACGATCCCAGGCCCGATTGTGCCTTCGGCAATGCCATCTGGGACCGCGAGATGCTTGCCCTGTCAAAACACCCCTTCGTTATCAACCCCAATCCGAATCTGAAGGAAATTGCCCTGGCTAATGATTGGCCCGTATATCAACCGGAGGCGAAACAGTCCTCTACAATAAAGTGATGCCCGATTCCCGCGCTCCGCGCCGCATCGTCTGCCTGCAACCGAGCGCGACGGTGATCCTCGCCAGGGTTGGCGAATTGAACCGCGTGGTCGCTTGCACGAAGTACTGTGTTGACGTGGTTCCGGAGCTGCGGAGCGAAAACCGTGACAACGGCCGGCGACGGATTGTCGCCGATTCCTGGACCTCAAAAGCCGTCGAAATTCTGGCCGTCGAACCAGATCTAGTGATCGCGGCTGTTCCCTACCAGGAAGCTGCCGTCGTGGAGATTCTAAAGGCAGGCATTCGCTTTCTGGGCCTCGCTCCGCGCACTCTGGACGACATCTATACCGACATCGCATTGATCGCTTCAGCAGTCGGCGCTGGCGAGCGCGGAGCGAAGGTTATCCACGAAATGCAATCGGCCATCGAAGACGTGCGCTGCCGTACCGCCGGCCTTCCCAGAAAGCGCGTGTTTTGCGAGGAGTGGGGGAAACCGATCATTGCATCGCAGTCGTGGGTCGCCGAGCTGGTGGATGCAGCCGGCGGCGAGTTTCTCGGCATTCCCGGCAAACAGTGCTCGTCTGAAGAAGTTGCGAAACTGCGACCGGAGGTCATCATCGCAGCCTGGTGCGGCGCGGGCGATCGTGTCCCGCTCGCGAAGATTGCGTCCAGGCAAGGCTGGGAAGACACCGCCGCGGTTCGTGACGCCCAGGTTTACTGCATCTCCGACGAACTGCTGAACACGCCCGCGCCGACCCTGCTTGCGGGTTTGCGTGCGCTGGCGGGAGCGATTCATCCCACGGTATTCGGCCCCCAGCCCGGCCTTCGGCCCATTACGCAAGAGGCGATTACCCAAGGAACCAGCAACCCGGGGAACGATTACGCAAGTACCGTGGTCAGATCCCAGAAACACAAGTTAGTTTAAGATTACTGTCATTCACACTATGGGCACCCTTCAAAAGATCGACGAAGCGCGCGTTGAAGTGGACCGTTTGGACGCCGAATCGCACACAGCAGACCAGTTGATGGAAGGCATCACGCTGGTCCTTAATCAACATATGCTCAAGTACAACTGGGTGGGCTTCTACATGCTCGAAGCGGGCGCCAATCCGCCGGTGCTGGTACTGGGGCACTACCAGGGAGCGATGACTCCGCACACTCGCATTTCTCTGCACCAGGGCATTTGCGGCGCTGCGGCTTCATCGGGAAAGACCGTCGTGGTCGATGATGTGAAGAAAGATCCGCGCTATCTTGCCTGCTCGCTTGAAACCCAGTCGGAGATCGTTGTCCCCATCTTTGTTCACGGCAAGGTCGCCGGCGAACTCGACATCGACAGCCACTTTCTGGCCGCATTCGCTCACGAGGATCGCGACCTGATTGAATATTGCGCTCAACTGGTTGGCAAGCGGCTCGAAGGCTCCTGAACCGCCATCGCCAGCTTTTAGCTCATGGCCTCTAGCTGCTGGAATCTTTAACCCCCACGAAAATTGTTGCGACAAAACCAGAAACTGGAAACGGTCTTCCAATCCATGAAGCGAGTCGTCGCCGCACTGATTCTCAAAGGAGACCGCCTTCTCGCCTGCCAGAGAACGCGACACCAGCCCATGCCGCTCAAATGGGAATTTCCCGGAGGCAAGATCGAAGAAGGCGAACAGCCACGCGATGCCATGCGCCGCGAACTCGAAGAAGAACTGGGAATCGTGGCGGAGGTCGGCGTCGAGGTTGCCCGCATTGTCCACGAATACCCGAGAGGCGGATCGGTCGAACTCCGCTTCTTTGAAGTGCGCAACTATGACGGTGAACTGGAGAACCGGATTTTTCGCGAAATTCGCTGGGTCACGCGGCAGGAACTGCTGGAACTGGATTTTCTGGAAGCTGACCGGGGGTTGGTGAAGGACTTGGCGGCTGGAAAAATCCTTTAAGCGCGAAACATCTAACCCCGTATTTGACCGTACACGTAGAACACGGTGAGACCGATCATAATCGCGGTGGTTGCCCAGGCGATGATGTTGAACGTGGGTTTGTTTACGAACTCGCCCATCAGTTCTTTCTTGTTGATAAGCAATAACATGAAAATCAGGACAAAGGGCAACACGGCGCCATTGACCACCTGCGAGAACACGGCAATCTTGATCAGCGGCAGGCCGGGAATCAGAACCACTGCGGCTCCGGCCGCGATGAGCACGGTATAGAGCCAGTAAAACGCGGGAGCCTCTGAGAACTTCCGCTCGACACCCGACTCCAGGCCCAGCCCTTCACAAACCGTGTAGGCGGTGGAAAGCGGCAGGATCGACGCCGCAAACAGCGACGCGTTAAAGAGTCCCAGCGCAAATAGGATATATGCCCAGTCGCCGGCCAATGGACGAAGCGACTGCGCGGCGTCGGCAGCGTCACGAATATCGCGCACACCATGCAGATAGAGCGTGGCCGCACACGCCACAATAATGAACCACGCTACTACATCGGTAAAGATGCATCCCACGACTACGTCGAGCCGTGAGGCGTTATATTGCCGCCGTGTCACTCCTTTTTCCACGATCGACGATTGCAGATAAAACTGCATCCACGGCGCGATGGTGGTGCCGACGACTCCGATCACCATGTAGAGATAGGCGTTCTCCCTAAAGGCCGCGAGTGGCGGAGGCTTGACCGTGGCCTTTATGGCCTCGATCCAGGCCGGTTTCGCCAACACGCCGGCAAAAATGTAGGTGATATAGAAGAAAGACGCGACGAGAAAAACCTTCTCCACGCTTTTGTACTGTCCTTTAACGGCAATCAGCCAGACGATTACAGCGCAGATCGGCACCGAAATGTACTTCGGAACTCCGAACAGCCCCATGCTTCCCGCAATGCCGATAAATTCGGTGATGACGTTCCCAAAATTCGTGATGAGAATTCCGAGCATCATCAGAAACGTGATGCGCAGTCCGAATTCTTCCCGCACCAGGTCGCTGAGCCCCTTGCCGGTGACCGCTCCCATTCGGGCGCACATTTCCTGCACCACGATCAAGGCGATGGTGATGGGGATCATGGTCCACAACAGCGTATAGCCGAACTGCGCGCCCGCCTGCGAATAGGTCAAGATGCCGCCGGCATCGTTGTCGACATTCGCAGTGATGAAGCCAGGCCCTACGACGGCAAAGAACAGCAGGAGCCGGAACTTCCAACTTCTCAGGAATTTCATGCGCGCAGGTCAGAAAAACGTTCAAAATTGGCAAAACAGAACGATCAGAATAAACGCTTCGAGCGTGGTCTGGATAGGTGAAACTGCAAGCGAAGGAAACTTTTTGCCGTGCGGTGCGGACCGCCGACAGTCTCTACTGCATAGCGACTAAAGCTTGGCGCGCAGCATCGCGATCACATCGTCCGGAGTGATCACGCCGGTGAGATGTCCGTGTTCATCAATCACCGGCAGGGTGAGCAGGTTGTACTTGTCGAAGAGCTCGGCAAACTCTTTTTCTTTTGTATCTTCGTGGCAGGAAATCAGCGGCTCCTGGCCTAAAGCCAGCAGCGGCGTCGAGGCTGGCGCCAATACGATCTTTACCAGGGGCACCGCACCGGCCAGAGTTCCATGGGAATCCGTCAAGTAGATGGTGCTCATGTTTTCCATGCGGCCTTCGAAAGTGCGCATCGCTTCGATCGCGTCGTGCGCGGTGGCGGCAACTGGCAGCGCAATGAATTCGGTAGTCATGCGTCCGGCTGCCGAATTTTCCTTGAACTCGAGCAGTTCGGTGACTTCCTGGCGCTCTTGGGGCTGCATCTGCACCAGAATTTCTTCCGTCCGTTCGTCGGACAAATCGCCCAGCAGATCGGCGGCTGCGTCCGGCTCCATCTCCTCGACAATGTCGGCGGCGCGGTCGGAATCGAGCGACTCCAGGACCGCTTTCTGCACCTTGGGTTCGAGTTCCTCCAACGCACCGGCGGCGACGCCCTCGTCGAGCGTTTCAAAAACGGCCTCGCGCTCATCGGGAGCCAGATCTTCGACGATGTCCGCGATATCAGCGGGATGCAGTCTAGCCAGGCGTTCGTGCGATATCTTCAGCCGAACGCGGCGCGCCGGATCGGTCTCAATGAGATCGACAAAATCCCAGGGAATTTCGCGGGGTGGAACTCGCACCAGCAGCGCCCGCAGCGCGGCGGCCGGAACCATGCCTTTGAGCAGACGGCGAAGCGCGCCACGCGCGCCCACATCGACGCCGCCCACCCGCAAAACGGAGCGATTTTGCGCGCTGTCGTGGTGAAAATCGACGTCATTCACCCGCACCACCTTGCGCCCGTGGACGTCAATCACCTGCTGATCGAGCAGATCGCGGCTCAGCAACAGCAGGCCCTCCGCGCCGTTGGCTGCCGCCCAGTCCGCTACAGGGGTCGACGCCCGAATCCCGCTCTTGCCCGCGGAAAAATCGACCGCCGAAACTGCTGTCAACGGCAATATGCGGTTTCCTGCCGGGGTCTTGACGATGAGCGAAGCCACCCGCGAGCGGTCTTCCTGCGGAGCGAGCGCCACCTCGCGCACCCGGCCGCTGACGGCGCCAGAAGCGTCATATACGGTCGAGCCCAATAGTTCGCTCAGCGAGATGGTAGCCATAGTTAAGAGAATGCCAAGGAGAATGCCCTTGAAGAGAATACCCAAGAGCGGATGCGGATGCCAGATGAATGCGCGGGTTCTTGTTACGACGAGCAGGTTACCAGCAATGAGCAGGTTTTGAGTGGCAGCCGGTGGCGGCTCTCGATGTCGATAGCCGATACTAAGTCACGACCAACTTACGCCTTCGTTTCTCCCTCCGCGGCCTCTTGCGCCGCGACATTGTCGAGAAAGGCGCTCAGTTCTTCGAGATCCTCAGGCAGAATTTTTACGAACTGGAATCCGTTGCCGACCAGGGGGTCCGAGGTGACCACTCTGGCGAGAATAAGCAGCGTGCCTTCAAGTTGCAGTTTAAGTTCTAGAAATTGTCCAATCGGGAAATTGAACATGGTCTCGACATAACACCCGTCGAGACTGAGGTCGGAGGTGGCGCCGCGGATGGGATGTTCGGTGCCTTCCACGTAAATTTCGATCGGCACCTTCACCGTGAATCGCGGCTTTTTGCGCTTTTGCGGATCGGCCATGGCGCGGCCTCGACGCTACCTGAAGCTTGAAAACCGTACGTGGCAAGTATAAGCCCGTCGCCGCGCGTTCGAGCAACCGAGGCACTACGAAGGTTACCACGCTTCGTTACCACCCCACGTCGCGACGGTTGACTTGCACTCACCGACTGACTAGACTCTGCCTTCTTCAACAACGAGGTAAATATGGCAAAGCGCCCTCGCATCGCGGTTGTCGGCAGCGCCAATGTGGATTTGACGACGTTCTCGGATCAGTTTCCGAAACCGGGGGAGACCATCTTCGGCCAGAAATTCGACTTGGGTTTTGGCGGAAAAGGCGCGAACCAGGCCGTCGCAGCCCGGCTTTGCGGAGCAGAAGTATTTATGGTGGCGCGCGTGGGCGACGATCTGTTCGGTCCCTCCACCATCAGGAACTTTGAAAAGTTGGGCATCGACGCTACGCACGTACGCCAGTTGGCCGGCGTTTCCAGCGGAGTCGCGCCGATCTTCGTCGATCCTTCCGGACAGAACCGGATCATTGTGGTCAAAGGTGCGAATGATGCGCTGAAACCCTCCGACGTGGACGCCGCAGCCGAAATGCTGAAGATGGCCGATTGCATCGTGCTGCAATTTGAGATTCCGCTGGAGACCGTGTATTACACCATCCAGTTCGCGCGAAAGAACCGCATCCGCTGCATTCTGAATCCGGCTCCGGCGCAGCCCATCGACCTGAAGGCGATAGCTGATCTCGATTACTTTGTTCCCAATGAGAGCGAGGCGGAGGCGATTTCCGGCATGACGGTGCGTACTCTGGAAGATGCCAAACGCTGTGCCGCAAAACTTCTTGCCAGCGGAATCGGACGCGTCATCATCACGCTCGGAGCGAACGGTTCCCTGCTTGCCGGCAGCGAGGGTATGGAGCACGTGCCCGCGTATAACGTCAAAAGTGTTGACTCGACCGGCGCCGGCGATGCCTTCATCGGCAGCTTTGCTACCTTTTTGGGTGAAGGTCTGCCGGAAAAAGAGGCCGTCAAGCGCGCCAACCTCTACGCTGGACTCTCGACCACGGGAGTGGGGACGCAGAAGTCTTTCTATGAACGTGCAAGGTTCGATGCAGAGTGGACGGCACGAGGAAAGACGCAGTAAGCGGTGGCACTCATCAGACAGTTTATTTATCCAGTTTATCTATCCAGTTTATCTATCGCTCCATCAGCAGAACCTTGTCGGCATCATCGGTCTCGGTCAGCTTGACCTCGATCACTTCGTTGTCGGTGGTTTGCACGGTGCGTCCGACGAAGGTGGCTTCGACCGGCAATTCGCGATGGCCGCGATCGATCAGCACGAGTAGCTGGACCAGGCTCGGCCGTCCGTGGGAGAAGAGCGCATCGAGCGCTGCGCGGGTGGTGCGACCGGTATAGAGTACGTCGTCAACCAACACGATCTTCTTCCCTTCAATGGAAAAGCCAATTTCCTTTTCCTGGACGACGGGCTTGGGACCAAGGGTAGAGAGATCGTCGCGGTAGAACGTGATATCAAGCGTGCCGACCGGGACCTTCTTCTTCTCAACCTGCTGAATCATCTTGCCCAGGCGTTCGGCGATAGGAACGCCGCGGCGGCGGATTCCCACCAGTCCCAAACCCTCTACCCCGCCGTTCTTTTCGAGGATCTCGTGCGCCAAACGCACCAGGGTGCGCTCAATTTCTGAACCCGACATCAACTGCGTTTTCTGGCGGAGTCCCGTGGTACGCGCCGCGTTTTTCTTGATCGTCATGCTAGGTGAACCTCGCTGGGATCTTTTCTTGAACGACAAGGATACATCAGTCATTGGATCGTCGAACGTGAAAGGCGATATAACCGCCAGATGACGCGATTAGCTGGTTACGGCTCGCTCTCAGCCGGGCTTTCTTTTTTGTGTTTCATGGAGAAAAGGAACTGCATGCCCCCGTAGCCGAAGAACTGCGGCTGGCTGCTGGACGGGCGGTTGAAACTGCTGCCCGCCATAATCAGCACGATAAAATGCTCGCTCAGTTTATAACGGGCTCCGGCATCGTAGCTGTTCCAGTGATTCAGGCCGTTGGTATTGGCGGTCGAATACAATTCGCCATCCAGTTCGAGGCGCTTGCTCACCTCGTTGCCTACCACGACTCCAGCCTCCCACTCTGACCCGGCTCTGTTGGAAAAATAGTAGCCGACCTCCGGATTGACTTCGAACGGCCCGACTTTCTTCTCGATCTCGACGGGAAGATAAAAGCGGGTGCCATAAGCGACGAGTCCGCGTTGCAATGAACGGTCAGGATTGTTGAACTCGAGCTGAGGAAAGACCGATATCTGGAGGTGGTTTTCATCGTTGTCATAGAAACGCCACTTGACTCCCGGCAGCGACTTGCCGAGACCGCTGCGGGTCGGGCCACCGTCGGTGCCTACCACCAGGTACGGGACCTCGTAGGTCAGCTGGATACGCGAGCCAACTCCGTAGTTTAGGTCCAACAAGGGTGCGTCAAAAATGCGCGCTGCGGGATGCCGCTCGGAGTAGCTCATGATGTTGATTTCCCAGTTGCCATCACCAGGAGTGCCGGGATCGGTGGTGATGAAGGGAGGCCCTCCCTGCGCGGCAGCGGGTGGAGAGAACACGGCCGTCACAGCAATCATCGTCGCCAGCAAAGACAAAATTGCAGGTAGGCAGCCTGGGACTTCGCCTCGCATATCTTTCGCGCAGGGCCTAACTATCCCCATAGACTGGCACGGCCGCGCCATGAGCTACTTTGACGTCGTTGCTGCATAGAAATCGTGCGACATTATTCTTTCACAATGATCCGAACCACGCTGGAACAATCGCAAGCCTGGACCTTATTTTCCTGAAACCGCGCTTTGATAAGCGCGGACTATCCCGCAAAATGCTTTCAGGCTTTAAGATTGTTCCTGAAAATCAAGTGAGGTCGACATGAGACTGCTTCTTGCTCTTGGTATTTTCTTCGCTCTATCTTCTTTCGTGAGCGCTACGGCGGCTACGCAGGTGTTTCCAACCTCGGCGGGAGACGTTAAGATCACTCCGCTCTATCACGCCAGCACTTTGATCGAGGCCGGCGGCAAAGTCATTTACCTCGATCCCGCGAAACCCGCGAAGCTCGATGGATCTCGGAAGGCGGACCTGATTCTGATTACCGACATTCATCAGGACCACATGGATCCCGCTGCCATCGCAGAAATCAGCAAGGCTGGGACCGATATTCTCGCGCCGCCCGCCGTAGTGGCAACCGTGACAACTGCCAAGCCGATTGCGAATGGCGAAAACAAGACGTGTGACGGTTGGACGATTGAGGCGATCCCGGCCTATAACCTCAAGCGCGGTCCGGCTCCGGGCAAGTTTTTTCACGACAAGGGACGCGGCAACGGATACGTGCTCACCTATGGCGGCGTGCGCTTCTATTTTTCCGGCGACACGGAAGGCGTTCCGGAGATGCGCGCGCTTAAAAATATTGACGTCGCATTCGTCTGCATGAATCTGCCATACACCATGCCTCCCGACGAAGCGGCGGATGCCGTGAAGGCGTTTCATCCGAAGATTGTGATTCCGTATCACTACCACGGTTCGGATCTGGCCGTTTTCAAGAAAGGGCTCGAAGGCACGGGGATCGAGGTGCGGCTGCTGGAGTGGTATCCGCAGTAGAGTAGTCGAGGAGAGCGGACGGGCGAAACACCCGTCCTTACATGAGCAGTGGTTCTTATTCGCTCCCAAATCTTTTCAGGTCTTCCGGTCCATCGGTCAACCTCACCGGGTCTTTGCCCTGGACAAGTTCCCGGACCTTTTCCACCACGTCAGGATTGGCCAGGGTGGTGATATCTCCAGTGTTCATCCGGTTGGAGATGGCCGCGAGAATACGGCGCATGATCTTGCCGGAACGGGTCTTGGGCATATCCGGAACGACATGGACGTTCTTTGGACGGGCAATCTTGCCGATCATGGTTTCGATGACCTTGTTGACCTTGTCCACGATCTCCTGACTGGCTTGGACGCCCGGTTTCAGGGCGATATAAACTTCGGGCACGCGGCCCTTGATTTCGTCCGCCACCGGCACCACCGCTGCTTCTGCCACCTCGGAGACAGTTAAACAAGCAGATTCGATTTCCTTTGTGCCCAGGCGGTGGCCGGCCACGTTGATGACGTCATCGACTCGGCCGAGAATGCGGAAATAGCCGTCCGCGGCCAGCACGGCTCCGTCCGCCGCAAAATATGGCCAATCACGCCAATCCTTGCTGTTGGGATTCTTGCAGTATTTCTTGTAGTACTGGCTGACGAAGCGGTCGCGGTCGCCCCAGATGGTTTGCATGATTCCAGGCCAAGGATTGCGAATGCAGATATTGCCCGCTTTGTTGGACCCGGCCGAGACTTCCTGGCCATTTTCGTCAATAATCGTCGGATAGATTCCAGGCATGCCGGGGCCCGCGCTTCCGGGCTTCATGGGATCGATGGCGGGCTTGGTGCTGCAGAGGAAGCCTCCGTTTTCGGTTTGCCACCAGGTATCGACAATTACCGCCTCACCTTTGCCCACTACATCGTAATACCAGCGCCAGACCTCGGGCTCGATCGGCTCTCCCACTGTAGTCATGTGTTTGAAGTGATAGTTGTACTTGGCGGGTTCATCGTGTCCGGACTTGCGCAACATGCGAATGGCTGTCGGCGAGGTGTGAAAGATGTTGACATCCAGGCGCTCGGCGATTCTCCACGCCCTCCCGGGGTCGGGATAGGTGGGAACGCCTTCGTAGAGGACGCTGGTGGCGGCCAACGCCAAGGGACCATAAACAATATAGGAGTGGCCCGTGATCCATCCGATGTCGGCCATGCACCAGTAAACATCTTCGGGATGAATGTCCTCGATGTACTTGGATGTGCCGGTCACGTAGGCGAGGTAGCCGCCGGTACGGTGTTGGCAGCCTTTGGGCTTTCCGGTGCTGCCGCTGGTGTACATGAGAAACAACGGGGCTTCGGCGTCCATGGGTACGGGTGGCACGATTACGCCCGAGTACTTCGGAAGGACTTCGTCCACGAACACATCGCGCCCTTTGATGAATGGCGATGTGGACGCGTTTTGGCCTGCGTGACGCCTCCAGACGAGAACCTTGTCTACGACTTGTCCTTCTTGCTTGGCAAAACTGATCGCGACATCGGCGGACGCTTTGTGGTCGAGCATTTTGCCATTGCGGTAATAGCCATCCATAGTGATGAGCACGCGGCTGCCGGAATCGGCGGCACGCAGACCGCACGCTTCGCCGCTGAAACCTCCAAACACAACGGAGTGGACGACACCCAGGCGCGCGCATGCCAGCATGGTAATCGGCAACTCCGGGACCATCGGCATGTGTATGGTGACGCGATCTCCGGCTTTGAGACCGCAATAATCGCGCAGCAGCGCCGCGAATTCATTCACTCTCACATACAATTCGCGATAGGTGACGGAGACGGGCGCTTCCGATTCCGGCTCCGGAACGAATATCAGCGCCGCCTTGTTCTTGTACTTGGCGAGATGCCGGTCCACGCAGTTATACGACGCGTTGATTTTGCCACCCACAAACCACTTCCAGAACGGCGGATTGCTGGTATCGAGCGTGGTGTGCCAGTACTGGTCCCAGCTCAGCAAGTCAGCATACTCGCGAAAGCATTCGGGAAAATTTTTCTCCCCAAAGCGCTCCATCACATTGGGATCGGTGAGATTCGCCTGGCCGATAAATTTCGCTGGCGGATAGTAATACTCTTCCTCGCGCCAATGGACGGCAATCTGCGCTTCGGTGGCCTCGCTTGCGGCGCCTCGTTTTGAACGTACATCCGCCATATCGGCTTACCCCTTTGGGCTTGATGAGATTATTATGGCGCAAAATGTCTCCGCCAGCAGCTTGCGCGGCTGGCGGAGTTTAGGACTGAACGTTTTCGGGCCTGAAGAACCGAGTCTCAATCCGCTGCCTTGGTGCCGCCTCCGGTCTCGTCCCAAATGCGGTTACCGTGCGTCTCTTTCAGGAGCAGACTGCCCACGATAAACGTAATGCCGGCCACAATCATCG
>Ga0182018_10002367_pt1 | contig 19092 bp, 17 predicted proteins | sample 812P2MmetaG_FD_120490 | JGI IMG/M metagenome (GOLD analysis project Ga0182018, IMG submission 120490) | Permafrost microbial communities from Stordalen Mire, Sweden - 812P2M metaG | ecosystem: Environmental > Terrestrial > Soil > Wetlands > Permafrost | place: Sweden: Stordalen | collected... | reverse complement strand
GTTCTGCGACGCGATGATCGCGATCCACGGCGAGATGCAGGCCGTCGCGAACGGCGAGGCCGACAGGGCGAACAACCCGCTCAAGAACGCGCCGCACACGGCGAAGGTCGTGTGCGCCGACGAATGGGACCACCCCTACTCGCGCGAGCTCGCGGCGTTTCCCGCGCCATGGACGCGGGCCTCCAAGTTCTGGCCCGCCGTGGGGCGTATCGACAACGTGTACGGCGACCGCAACCTCGTGTGCTCCTGCGTCGGCATGGAGGCGTACGCCGCGGCCGGCCCATGATTCTAACCAACCCATGAAGATCATAAGGCACCTCACCTCCGCCGGCCCGGCCTATGCCGCGCTCCAGCCCGACGGCTGCGCCCGCGAAATCTCCGGGGCCATGTTCGGCCCCTTCGTCGCGACGGACAGGAGCGTCAAGCCCGGCAGGATCCTCGCGCCGATCGTGCCGGTGAACATCCTGGCGATCGGCCTCAACTACCGGAAGCACGCCGAGGAGGGTGGAAAGGGCGTGCCCGACCGGCCGATGCTCTTCATGAAGGGCACGAACACCGTGCAGAACCCCGGGGATCCGATCGAGCTCCCGACGAGGCTCGCGAGCCACGAGGTCGACTACGAGTGCGAGCTCGCGGTCGTCATCGGCAGGACCTGCAAGAACGTGACCCGCGCCAAGGCTCTGGACTACGTGTTCGGCTACACGGCGGCAAACGACGTGTCCGCCCGCGACTGGCAGCTCAGGCTGAACGGGGGCCAGTTCTGCCAGGGAAAGAGCTTCGACACCTTCTGCCCCCTTGGCCCCGTCCTCGTGACAAGGGACGAGATAGCCAATCCCAACGCGCTTCGGATCAGGACCGTCCTGAACGGCGAGGCGATGCAGGACTCGAGCACGAGCGACATGGTCTTCGACGTGCCCGCCCTCATCGAGTTCCTGAGCGGCAGCAAGACGCTCCTGCCCGGGACCGTGATACTCACCGGCACGCCGCACGGCGTCGGCTACACGCGAAAGCCGCCCGTCTTCCTCAAGGCGGGCGACACCGTCACGATAGAGATCGAGGGGATCGGCGCGCTCACCAACCCGGTCATCGACGAGCGGTCCTGACCCGGGGCCGGGGCCCGTCAGTCGACGAAGAGCGCGATCTGCGCGCCCGGCCCGTGGACGCCCTCGATCAGTATGCCCTCCACGTCGGCGGTCTTGGACGGGCCCGTGCACCACACGACATTCGGATCCCGGCCCAGGGCGGCCACGGCCTCCGGAAGGTCCGAGTAGAGCCTGCCGCGGGAGATCACGGTGACATGCGCCCATGGGGCGAGCGCCCCCAGCCGCGATGAGGTCGTCCGGTCCTCGAGGATGACCGTGCCGGTCTCCGCGATCGCGCCGGCGCCCCGGGTTATCCCGAACTGGTAGTCGTCCACCCGCGACCTGTCGAAGCGGGTCTCCACCGTGAAATCCGCGCCGAAATGCGGCGCGAGGCCCGGCCACAGCTCCGGGTCGCAGTATCCCCGCGTCCAGCCCCGGTTGCGCAGCAGGGCCGCGAGGGCCGCCGGATCGGCGGCGACCTCGCCGTTCACGGCCTTTAGGCGCCCGGCGAATTCCACCATCGGGTCGCCCGATCCGCTCCTTTCGCGCGCAAGCTCGAGGCCGTCGTCATAATCCGGAAGGCGCGCGCGGTCCTTGAGCGGCGCGAGGGCGGCGCGCACCCTCGCCATGATCGCCTCGCGGTCGTCGGCCATCGCTGGATCAGCCAGCCGGCCTCCTCGCCGGAGCGAGAAGCTTCTCCCTGCCGACGAGATAGAGGAATCCGCACAGGACCAGGAACAGGACCATCGAGAGCGCGTCGGCGTACGGCCCGTTGTAGACGGGGTTGTGGGCCATCGCCCAGTCGTAGAGCTTGTGGTCTGTCGGCGAAAGCTGGGGGGTGCCCTGCATGATGGCTATCACGATCCCGGCGATGGCCCCTCCGGCGATGTACCCGGACGCCAGCAGGACCCCTGGGCTCTTGTCGCTTTCCGCCGCGAGCTGGTCCTCGCTCAGGTTCTTGCCCCTGTGCTTGCGGCGGCTGTGGGCGTCAACGAGCCAGCGGACCAGGCCCCCGGCCCATATCGGGCTCGAGGACGAAAGCGGGAGGTAGACCCCGACCGCGAAGGCCAGCGACGGGACGCCCGTCATCTCGAGCGTCACAGCGATCATGACGCCAAGGAGGACGAGGGCCCAGGGCAGCTTGTGCCCCAGGATGCCCTTGATGATGTAGGATATCAGCATCGCCTTGGGCGCGTTGAAATGGTCCACCGTGGAGCCGTCCGGCCGGTGGGCGTGGGTCCCGTTGATGCCGGGATCGACGAACCAGACCGCGTTACCGGCGTCGTCCACGAGGTATTTCTCGGCGGAACCCCCGGCCGGGTCGGCCCTGTGCCAGACGTGGTAGGTCCTCGGGTCGTCGTGCGCCTGCGGCCCGGCGAGCTTCTCGGAGGATGTCAGCCCGCTGACATCCACGTGAAGCCCCGCCGGGGCGACCTCCGCGATCGGCACATAGACGGCCTTGGCGTTGTTGAGCGAGAGCAGCAGCGGGCCCAGGGCAAGGGCCGAGGCGAAGGACCCGAAGAGGATGGCGATCTGCTGGTACCGCGGCGTCGCCCCGAGGATATATCCGGTCTTCAGGTCCTGGGACGTGCTCCCGCCGTTCGACGCGGCGATGCAGACGATGGCGCCGACCGAGAGGGCCGTAACGTAGTAGGCGCTCCCCGTCCATCCCACGAGGATGAAGATGAGGCAGGTGAGGAGCAGCGTCGCGATCGTCATCCCGGAGATGGGGTTCGAGGAGGAGCCGATCTCCCCGGTGAGGCGGGACGAGACGGTCACGAACAGGAAGCCGAAGATCACGATGAGGATCGCCCCCATGAACTTTGTCCCGATGCCCGCGTCGAGCAGCATCGGGGCCGCCATGATCGAGGCGATGAGCACGATGATCCCGATCCCGACAAACTTCATCGACAGGTCCCTCTCGGTCCTCGGCGCCTGCGCCCCGGCGCCTTCACCGGTGGTGTCCAGCTTGAGGAACCCGACATCGCGAAGTCCCTCCTTGAGGCCGTGCCAGATCGTCGGAAGCGAGCGGAACAGGCTGATGATGCCGCCGGCGGCCACCGCACCCGAGCCGATGTAGAGGACGTAGGCGGCGCGGACACCGTCCGGGTCCATGTCCGCGATCGGGATCTTTCCCGGTGCCACCGGGCCCTGGATATGGTCGCCGAAGAACTTGATCATCGGGATCAGAACAAGGTAGGAAAGCACGCCGCCCCCGCACATGAGGGCGGCGATCCGGGGCCCGATGATGTAGCCGATGCCGAGGAGCTCAGGGGAGATCTCCGCGCTCACGGAGGCCCCCTTGAACGGGGCGTCGAAAATCTTCTCGGGCGTGTCCTTCCAGAGCCTCGGCACGCGGTTGAGGACGTTGTAGACGACCCCGATCCCGAGCCCGGAGAATATCGCCTTGGCCCCCGGGGCCTTGCCGAGCCCCGCCGCCTCCGCGGCGCGCATCTCGGCGACCGCCCCGGGCGAGGCAAGGGCCCGGTCCTCGGCCGAGGCGCCGGCCGTGAGGACCGCCGCGCACGCCGTTCCCTCCGGGTATTTAAGTATCCCGTGCTCCTTGACGATGAGCGCCCGGCGAAGCGGGATCATCATGAGTATCCCGAGGAGCCCGCCCAAGACGGAAACCAGGAGGACCCGCGTGAGCTCGAGGTCGAAGCCGAGGATCATGATCGCCGGCATCGTGACGCCGACGCCGAAGGCCAGGGATTCCCCGGCGGAGCCCGCCGTCTGGCTGATGTTGTTCTCGAGGATGGTCGCGTCCCTGAGCCCCAGCTTCGAGAGCCCGCGGAAGAGCGCGAGCGAGAGGACCGCCACCGGGATGGATGCGCTGACCGTCAGCCCGACCTTAAGCACGAGGTAGAGCGACGAGGCGCCGAACAGGACGCCGAGGATGGTGCCCACCACCAGCGCGCGCACCGTGAACTCGGGCATCGCGGTCGTGGGGAGGATGAACGGCTCGAGCTTGGGCTTGGAGCCCTTGGGGGAATCCATGGTCAACGGTTAATCCGGGGGACTCTGCCCTTTCCCCGGCTGCTTGCGACGCATTTTAAGCCACTTCCTGAACTCCCCGCCCCTCCATGGCGGCAGGTCCCGCTTCGACTCCCAGGCCCGCAGCGCGGGAATGGGGATAAGCCCCGTCGGCAGGTGGTTGAGGAGCCGGCCGCCCAGGAGCGCGGCCTTCCAGGCCACGGGCTGCGTCGCCAGGATGGCCCAGGCGCCCATCGGGGGCGTGCCCGGGGACTTCACCCCCTCGACGTGCGCCTTGTCGCGAAGCCTCAGCAGCAGGTCGGGGATCGGGATATTGACGGGGCAGACCTCGTTGCAGGCCCCGCAGAGGCTCGACGCCTTGGGCAGGTCGGCCTTCTCGGGGAAGCGCTTCCCGAGAAGGAGCGGCGACAGGACCGCGCCGACCGGCCCCGGATAGACGCTCCGGTAGGCGTGCCCGCCCGCCTGGCGGTACACGGGGCAGACGTTCAGGCACGCGCCGCAGCGGATGCAGCGCAGGATGTCCCGGCACTCGGTCGCCAGGACCTCCGTGCGGCCGTTGTCCACGAAGACCACGTGCATCTCCTCGGGGCCGTCCGGCTGCCCGGGCGCGCGCGGGCCCAGGATGAACTCGTTGTACACCGTGAGCTGCTGCGCCGTGCCGGAGCGGGCGAGCAGGTTGAGGAAGAGCGCGAGATCGCGGTCGCGCGGGAGGATCTTCTCGATTCCGACTAGCGCGATGTGGCACCGCGTGGCCGCGAGGCAGAAGCGCGAGTTTCCCTCGTTCGTCACGATTACCAGCCGGCCGCTCTCGGCCACGACAAAGTTCGCGCCCGTCAGGCCGGCGTCGGCCTCGAGGTACTTGTGCCGCAGGAACTGCCTCGCGCGCTGCGTGATCATGCCCGGCTCGTCGTCGTACGCGCCGAGTCCGTTCCTCTCGAAGAGCTCCGCGATCTGCCGCCGGTTCTTGTGGATGATCGGCTTGATGATATGCGAGGGGTGGTCGTGGTCCAGCTGGACGATGAACTCGCCGAGGTCCGTCTCCAGCGCCTCGATGCCGCGCGCCTTCAGGTAGCCCTCGAGCTCGATCTCCTCGCTCACCATCGTCTTCGCCTTGACGAGCTTCCTTGCGCCCCGCGCCTTGAGTATCGAGTGGACGGCCTCGCACGCCGCCTCTGCCGTCGCCGCCCAGTGGACCCGCACGCCGTTGGCGACGAGACTCGCCTCGACCGCCGGCAGGTAGGTGTCGAGGTTCTCGACCACGTGCTGCTTGATCTCGCCGGCGAGCGTCCTCAGGCGGTCGGGGTCGCCGTAGTGGTCAAAGAGGAGCTTCGTCCGCTTCTCGTGCCCGATCTTCGAGCCCTCGTAGACGGCGGCCTTTGTCTCGGGGGCGAGCCCCGCTGCGACCTGGTCGATGGGCTGCGTCCTCATGCGGGCCTGCCCAGCGCGTCGCGCAGGACCTGCGCAAGGTGCATCGTCCTCACCTTGATGCCCTCCCTGGCCGCCAGGCCGGACAGGTGCATGAGGCAGCCGGTGTCGCCCGAGACAAGCACGTCGGGCCTCGCCGCCCGGACGTGGTCGAGCTTCAGGTCGCCCATGGCGGCCGAGATGTTCGGAAACCCCACGGAGAACGTCCCGCCGAACCCGCAGCACTGCTCGGCCTCGCCGAACTCGACGAGGCTCACGCCCGCGATCGACCCCAACAGCGTCGCCGCCGCCTCGCCGCTCGCGGTCCCCCGCGTGTGGCACGAGCGGTGCAGGGCGACGGCGGAGTCGAACCGGCCGGGCCAGGAGCTCACGCCGAGCCCGTTCACGATGAAGTCGCACAGCTCCCAGGTGCGCCGGCCGAGGCCCTCGACCTCGCCGAGGTCGCCCTCGTGCTCGAACTCGAGCGCGGCTCCGTGGAAGAGCATCGCGGCGCAGGAGCCCGAGGGGACGACGACCGGGTCGCTCCCCGAGAAAGTCCGGACCGTGTGCCGGACGACCCGGCGCGACGCGGCCCAGTCGCCGCCGTTGAACGCGGGCTGGCCGCAGCATGTCTGGCCCTCGGGGAACGCGACGTCGCAGCCCAGGTGCTCCAGCACCTGGACCGTCGCCGCCGCGACATCGTCATGGAATGCGTCGCACAGGCAAGTGGCCATCAGCTGCACGCGTCTGCCGGAGACAGGAATGCGGCCGGAATTGAGCATCATCGGGACGCCGCGCGGCCGATTGCATGAACGGGTCTCAACATGCCTCCAGATGATCCGCTGGCGCCCTGTACACCGCAAGCGCGTTGATGGGGGGCGCCCCGCCGCGGCCGGACGGCCGTCCTCAGGCGGTCGCCGGCACCGCGGGGCACAGCGCCCGGAGCCGGGCGTAGAGGCTTGCGAGCCTCGGCATCTCGGTGCCGGCCGCGCGCGCCCGCCGGAGCGGCTCGCCCCAGATCGGCTCCACCTCGACGACGCGGCCGGCAAGGTAGTCGACGAGGCTGGACGGCTGGTAGGGGCCCATCGGGGGCGTCACGTCGAACTGCTTCTTCACGAAGTCGTCGGGGATCATGAAGCCGAATCCGGCGGCCGCGCGCTGGACCTCCAGCATGAGGGCGCGCGCCTCGCCTGCGAGGCGGGGGTCGGAGCATATCCTGTCGGTCGTGATCCCCCCCTCCGCGATCGATAGCCCGTTGAACGGGATGTTCCAGACGAGCTTCCTCCAGCGCGCCTCGAGCAGGTTCTCGACGACGAAGGCCTTCATGCCGGCCGCCTTCAGCAGCCCGGCGAGCTCGTGGGTGCGAGCGACAGGGGGTCCGCCGAACTCCCCGACGGACACCATTCCCGGATGAAAGCACCTGACCTCGCCGGGGCCGGTCCGGGTGATGGCCATGAAGACGAGCCCGCCCATGATGCGCCCGGCGCCAAAGAGTCCCGACAGGTATTCGTCGGCCCCGAGGCCGTTCTGGAACGTGACGATCGCCGTCGCGGGCCCGAGGAGCGGCTCCACGAGGCCGCGCAGCTCGCCGCCCGAGGTCGTCTTCAGGGCGACGACGACCAGGTCGACGGGGCCGATCTCGGCCGGGGTCCCGTACGCGGACACGGGCCGGAGCTCGACCGTGCCGGAGGCGTCGCGGATCAGGATGGAGCCCCGTGCGCGGACGGCGGCCAGGTCGCCGCGCATCAGGAAGCGCACGTCGGCGCCGGCAAGCGCCATGCGCCCCCCGTAATAGGTGCCCACGGCACCCGAGCCCACGATGCCGATCCTGGATAAGGCTGGGGGCATTCCGACGCGGCCTACAGCACCGCGTTGTCGGTGAGCCTGACCTCGTCCAGCCACGCCGCGATGGAGATGAGCGTCCTGCCGGGGACGACCTCGCGCATGGTCTCCATGGTGTCCGGGTCGACGATCGACGCGTGGATGACCCTGATCCGGCGGTGCTGGCCCAGGATGTGGGTCGCCTCCGCGACGAGGCGGTCGCTGCTGAGCGTGCCGGCGTCCACCATCTCCTTCACCCGGCTGAGCGCCTGGCTGATCGCGGTCGCGTCCTTGCGCTGGCCCGGCGTCAGCGCGCCGTTTCGCACCGCCGCGGCGAGGCCGTCCGCCTCGCGGACGGTGGGGATGACCACGACCTCCACGCTGTAATTCAGGTCCGCCGCCAGCTTGCGCAGGACGGCGACATGCTGGGCGTCCTTCTGGCCGAGATACAGCCTGTCGGGCCCGACGATGTTGAGTAGCTTCGCGACAAGCGTCGACACCCCCCGGAAATGCGTGGGCCGGGAGATGCCGCAGAGCGGCTTGCTCACGCGCTCCTCGGTCACGTGGGTCGAGAAGCCGCGCGGGTAGATCTCCTCGACCGGGGGGATGAAGGCCGCGCCGGCGCCCAGCCGGTCGCACAGCGCGAGGTCGGCCTCAAGGCTCCGGGGATATTGCGCAAAGTTCTCGTTCGAGCCGAACGAGAGCGGATTGGCGAAGATGGACACCACGACGGGGCCTCCCGCCGCCACGGCGGCGCCGATGAGCGCCTCGTGCCCGGCGTGGAGCGCGCCCATGGTCGGAACGAGCGACAGGCCGCCCTTCCGGGACTTGAGCCGGGCGGCAAGCGCTCGCATCTTCGACACGGTCTCTACCTTTTCCATGGGGATAACAAGGGCTTGAACAAAGCCCCCCCAGCGGGTTTGTTCAAGGCTTTCGGCCGAAAGCGGCCCACTTAACGCCGCCTTTACGAGCAAACCCATGATCCGGATCAACGAGAACTACACGAAGCTGGCGGCCTCGTACCTATTCGCCGACATCGCGCGCCGCGTGATCGCGTACACCGCGGCCCACCCGGACCGGCCGGTCATACGCCTGGGCATCGGCGACGTGACCGAGCCCCTCCCCTCCGCGTGCGTCGAGGCCCTCCATGCCGCCACCGACGAGATGGCGAGCCGGGCCACGTTCAAGGGGTACGGGCCCGAGCAGGGGTATCCATTCCTCCGGGACCTTGTCGCCCGGCACGACTACGCGGAGCGGGGATGCCGAATCGAGCCCGACGAGGTCTTCATCTCCGACGGGTCGAAGTGCGACTGCGGCAACATCCAGGAAATCTTCGCGACCGACATCCGGGTCGCCATCCCCGACCCGGTGTATCCGGTCTACGTGGACACCAATGTCATGGCGGGGCGGACCGGCGAGGGCGTGGGCGGCCGCTACGAGGGGATACTCTACCTCGAGTCCACCGCGTCCAACGGATACGTCCCCGAGGTGCCGGAGGCGCCGGCCGACCTCGTGTACCTCTGCTTCCCGAACAACCCGACCGGCGCCGTCGCGACGAAGGCGCAGCTTGAGGCGTGGGTCGCCTATGCGAGGCGCAGCCGGGCCGTCATCCTCTTCGACTCGGCCTACGAGAGCTACATCCGCGACCCCGCGATCCCGCACTCCATCTACGAGATCGAGGGCGCCCGCGACGTGGCGATCGAGTTCCGGAGCTTTTCAAAGACGGCGGGATTCACGGGGACGCGCTGCGCGTACACCGTGGTGCCGAAGACGGTCATGGCCTGGGACCGCGCCGGCCGGCCGCACGCGCTCCACGCCCTGTGGAACCGCCGGCACACGACGAAGTTCAATGGCGTGTCCTACCCCGTCCAGAGGGCCGCCGCGGCCACCTACAGCGATGCGGGGAGGAGCCAGACCCGCGCGCTCACCGATTTCTACCTCGGGAACGCGCGCCTCATACGCGCGGCCATGGCCGGGCTAGGCCTGAGGTGCGTCGGGGGGGACAACGCCCCCTACATCTGGATAAACGTCGGCCGCGACTCCTGGGAGTTCTTCGACCTCCTGCTCGAGAAGGCGCAGGTCGTCTGCACGCCGGGGGCCGGCTTTGGGAAGTGCGGCGAGGGCCACGTCAGGATCAGCGCGTTCAACAGCCGCGCGAACGTCGAGACCGCGCTCGGCCGGATCGCCGCGGCCCTGAAATAGCGTCAGTTCTTCGCCGGGATGCCGGCGAGGACATCCCTCCCGAGGGCTGCCGCGTCGCCCGACAGCAGCGCGGCAAGCCGGTCAAAGTCCGTCCCGTTCCACGCCTCGTCGGGCGCCGAGAAGGAGCGCCGCGCGACAACGTGCCCATTGGGGCCCGACGTCGAGACCTCGATCGACGCGGACAGGCTCGCCACGTAATTTCCCGACGGCGACACGGCTCCCTCGCACCTCGTGATCTCGATCGACACGTCGTAGTCCCGGTCCTGGTCCACGGGAAAAGGCTCGACCCACACCTGCGACACCGCGGGCGACGCGAGGAGCCTGGATTGCACGATTCGGCCGATCGCGGCGTCAAGGGGCTCCGCCCAGCGCCTGTAGTCCTTGAAATCGACCTCGTTTGCCGCGGTCCGCACCACCATCTCGCGCCGCCTGAGGTAGCCCTCGAGCCTGACCGCCTTGAGGCCGACCCGGGCGCCCCCCTGGGACTGGCCGCCCTGGGCGGCGGCCGGCGCGGAATCCGAAAGGATGTAGTAGCGCGTCGCGTCGTCCTGGGGAGGCGCAACGACGTTGCAGCCGGCCACGACGCCCACGGCGCAAAGGAGGGCGGCACTCACGGGGGACCGCGAACGGGACGATTTCAGGAGGTTCATAGCGTATGCCGATTCACTTGGGTTCCTTGCGCCCGGAGACGATCGCGTTGGGGTTGCGCTCCAGGAAATCGGCCAGCCGCTGGATCGATTCGGCGGCGTCGGCGACCTTCTCCAGCGCGCGGTTCGTCTCGGTCCCGAAGTTCTGCTGCGCGTTGATGAATCCGCGGGCCGACTGCGCGGCCGCGCTGAACGACTCAAGGGCCGCCTTCGCCTGGACCAGCGTCGCCTGCAGGTCCTTTCCGTTGGAGTCGACCTGCGCGTCCAGCCGGCCGATGGCCGCCCGCAGGGCGTCCAGGGTCTTGTTCAGGTTTTCCAGCGCGCGCAGGGCGTCGGGCGAGCGCGCGAGAGCGTCGACCGACTCCCCCGTCTTTTTCCATTGGTCGGCCAGGCCCTTGAAATCGACGCCCTGGAGGCTGAGTCTCGCCTCGGCCGAGAGGCTGGTGAGCTCGATCGAGAGCTTCTGGAAGTCGACCTGCTGCATCTTCGCCAGCACCGTCGTCGCGTTTGCGAGGAGCGTCGCCGCTCCCGCGCGCAGCTCGGAGATCTCCGAGGGCGTCGGCGGCACGACCACGTACTTGACGTCGGACGTCTTGGAAAGGTCGGGGTACTTGAGCGGATCCATGAAATCGAGCTCCACGTAAAGGAGCCCGGTGGCGAGGCCGCTGATCTCCAGCTGGGCCCTCAGGCCGCGGTCGACGAGCGTCTGCAGCTCGGCCCGGCTGGAAACGTCGAAGCTTGCGCCGTGCTCGTCGGCGATCGAGCCGCGGTTGAGCTCGCACAGGACCGCCGCGAGCGACTTGCCGGTGGCGCTGTCATAGCGGATCGACGCGTCCACGACGTGGCCCACGCGCACGCCGCGCAGCTTGACCGGCGAGCCCTGGTCGAGGCCGCTGACCGACTCGTCAAAGTACACCATGAAGCGCTCGGGCTTCGTGAAGATGCTCAGGCTGCCGAGGGCAAGGAGCGTGATGATCCCGATTACGAACGCGCCCAGGACAAAGGCGCCTACGACCGCGGGACTGACTTTGGTTTTCATTTCGGCGTTTGCTCGGCTTCCCCGCTATCCTGAGCGGATGGTGCGCCGTGTCAAAAATTCTACGACTTTCGGATTCGCGGGCCCCGCGATGAGGGCCGCCGGGGCCCCCTCCGCGATGATTCCACGGGTGGCCACGTCGAGCATGATCAGCCGGTCGGCGATCCCGAGGATCGAGTCGACGTCGTGGGACACGATGACGATCGTCGTGCCAAAGCTGTCCCTGATCTGGAGGATGAGCCGGTCCAGGTTCCGGGCTGTAATCGGGTCGAGGCCCGCCGAGGGCTCGTCAAAGAAGACGGTTGTCGGGTCGAGGGCCAGCGCGCGGGCGAGCCCCGCCCTCTTCTTCATGCCCCCGCTGATCTCCGACGGATAGTAGTCCTCGAACCCCGAAAGCCCCACCTGCGAGAGCCTGAACGCGGCGATGCGCCCGATCTCGTCCCTGGGCAGGCTCGTGTATTCCTCGAGGGGAAGCGCGATGTTCTCGCTCAGGGTGAGCGAGGTCCAGAGGGCGCCCCCCTGGAACGACAGCCCGAAGGTCTTCAGCATCTCGCGGCGCTCCGCCGGGTCCGCGTTCGTGAACGAGCGGCCGCTGAACCTGACCTCGCCGTGGACCGGCGCGGCAAGCCCCACCATGTTGCGCAGGAGCGTCGTCTTGCCGACGCCCGTGCCCCCGACGATGAAGAATATCTCCGCGGGGCTCACCTTGAAGGAGATTCCCTCCAGGACCCTGTGCTCCTCGTAGGCGCAGGAGAGGTCGGAAACCTCGATGGCGGGGGTCGGGTCCATGGTCACAGGCCGATGGCGTGGAAGAGGATCGCGAAGACCGCGTCCGCGACGATGATGTACAGGATCGCCGTCACGACCGCGGAGGTAGCCGCCTGGCCCACCCCGGACGCGTTGTTCTCGGCCTGGAGCCCGCGGCGGCAGCCCGAGAGTCCCACGATCAGCCCGAACACGATCGACTTGATCACCCCCACCGTAACGTCGGGCAGGTCGACGATCGTGAGCATCTCGACCCAGTAGGCCGCCGGCGGGATGTCCAGGGTCGTGTAGGCCACGGCCATTCCGCCGAGGATGCCGAGGCAGTTGGCGTAGAGCGCGAGAAGCGGCATCATGAGGCCGAGCGCGAGGACCCTCGGAAGGACCAGGAACCTGATCGGCGAGATCCCGAGGACCGTGAGGGCGTCGATCTCCTCGTTCGCCTTCATGCTGCCGATCTCCGCCGCATAGGCCGCCCCGGTCCGGCCCGCGAGGACGATGCCGGCCATCATCGCGCCCATCTCCCGGGTCATCGCCACGCCGATCAGGTCCGCGACCCAGATGTCGCCGCCGAAGCGCCTGAGCACGATGGCCCCGGAGTAGGCCAGGGTGACGCCCACGAGAAAGCTGATCAGGCTGACGATGGGCAGCGCCATCGCGCCGCATTTCTGCATCTCCGCGAGGCAGTCGTTCCAGCGGAATCCCGCCTGGCCCGCGACGAGCCTCTTGGCCGCGATCCAGCATTCCCCGACAAACTGGAGGATGTCGCGCCCCTGGGCCATCGCGACCCGTGTCGAGAGCCCCACCTCCACGAGCAGGCTTTGCGCGCGCTCGACGCGCGGGCCCGCCCTCAGCGACTCCGCGAACTGCCCGCCCAGCAGGCGCATCTTCTCCGGGAGGGCCGCGGTGTCGCAGGCGACCCCCTCGTCGCCGCACCACCGCTGCGCCTCGCCGACGAAGGCAACGAGCGAGGTGTCCCACTGGGAGACCCCTTCCGCGCGCAGCCGGACCGCGGGCGGCTTCGAGGCGCCGACGACGGAGCTCCAGCGCGGGGTCGTGCCGTTCAGCCTCCACGCGCCCTCAAGCGCGACCTCGAGCACGGCGCCCTCGGTCCGGCTCGAGGCCCGGGCGCTGTTTGGCTCTTGGCTCGCGGGCATCGCTGGAAATCTCGGCCAGCGGGCCGCCGCGCGCCAGTTCAATTTACCTGCGCCAGCACCCTCGTCCACTGGACCAGCACGACCGCCCAGCGCCCCCCGCGCCGCACATAGACGCTCGTGTAGCGGGTCCGGACGCCGGACCCGTCGGCCCTGCGGTAGGTCACCGCCGCGCAGACCAGCGCCGAGTCCCCGTACACGCGGATCACCACGTCGTGGAGCCGCAGGTCGAGGGCATCGGGGCGCTCCGCGGCCTGCGCCAGGAACTCGGCCTTGCCGACGACAAGGCCGCTGGCCAGGACGCCTATGAAGTCGTCCGCCAGTATCGAGCGGAATTTCGCCACGTCGCACGCGAGGAAGGCGCGCACGTAGTCGTCGTTCATCTGCCGGATGGCCGGCTCGTCCGCCGATGCCGGCTCCGCGGCCCGTGCGGGGACGGCGGCGAGCATAAGGAACGCGAGGAGCGCGGGCGCGGGCCGAAGCATGCCCCGAGGATTGACCCAAACCGGCCCCGGGATCAACGCCGCAGAACATGCGCCATTGATCTCGGCGGCATTCTCCACCATCGCTCGGAAGAGTTTCCGCCGCACGTGCCCGCATCCCCCGCACCATCCGCGCTCACCGGAGTCGTCGAGCGCATCATCTTCCTGAACGAGGAGAACCACTACACCATCGCCGAATTCCGGCCCGATGGCGGCGACGGGTCCGCCAAGCCGGAGCCGGTCACCGTCGTGGGGGCCCTGCCGGGCGTCGAGTGCGGCGAGACGCTCCACCTGACCGGCGAATGGACGCGCCACTCCCAGCACGGGGCCCAGTTCAAGATCGCCGCGTTCAGGAGCGAGCTGCCGGCGAGCGTGTACGGCATCCGCAAGTACCTCGGGAGCGGGCTCGTGCCGGGGATCGGGCGCGTGTACGCGAACAAGATCGTCGACGCCTTCGGGACCGACACGTTCCGCGTCCTGAGCGAGGAGTCCGGAAAGCTGCGCGACGTTCCAGGGATCGGGCGCAAGCGGGCGGCGGCGATCAAGCTCGCCTGGGACGGCAAGCGAACCGAGCGGGAGCTGTACATCTTCCTCCAGACCTACGGGGTGAGCCCCGGGCAGTGCGTCAAGCTCGTCAAGCAGTACGGGGCGCAGGCGAAGGCGGTCCTCACGACCGAGCCCTACCGCGTGGCGCGCGAGATCGAGGGGATCGGGTTCAAGACGGCCGACAGGATCGCGATCAACCTGGGGTTCGCGAATGACGCGCCCCCGAGGCTCGACGCGGGGATCCTCTTCGCCATGGAGACGCTCCAGGAGGAGGGGCACACGGCCTACAACGAGGCCGGGCTCAGGGACTACGCCGCGCAGCTGCTCGACACCTCCGCGGACCTTGTCGCGACCCGGATCGGGGCGCTGGTCTCCGCCAGGCACCTCGTGCGACACGAGCCGCCGACGGCGGAGGCGCCGCTGCCGGGCGCCGGGCTTGTCCAGCTTCCCGGGAACGACCGCGCCGAGCGCAAGATCGCCGACGTCGTCGTGAGGCTCTCGCGCGTCGCCAGCGGGCTGCCGCCCATCAAGGTCGACGCCGCCATCGAGTGGGCCCAGAAGAGGGCGGGCTTCGAGTTCCATGAGCTGCAGCGCGCCGCGCTTCGCAACGCCCTCGGCAACAAGCTATCGATCCTGACCGGCGGCCCCGGCACGGGCAAGACGTCGATCCTGCGCGCGCTCGTGGAGATCCTGAAGGCGAAGGCCGTGAGGGTTCACCTCGCCGCGCCGACGGGTCGCGCGGCGCAGCGCCTCGCGGAGACGACAGGGGGATACGCCTCCACGATCCACAGGCTCCTCAAGTACGACCCGGCCGCGGGGTTCACGGCGAACGAGTCGCACCCGCTCGCCACCGACTTCCTCATCGTGGACGAGGTGTCGATGCTCGACACGCGGCTCGCGTCGGCGCTCTTCCAGGCGGTGCCGGCCCGGGCCCACCTGCTCCTCGTCGGGGACACGGACCAGCTCCCGAGCGTCGGCGCAGGCAACGTGCTCCAGGACCTGATCACGGCCTCCCGCGCCCCGGTAACGCGCCTCTCCGTCATCTTCCGCCAGGAGGGCCAGAGCGGCATCGTGACGACGGCCCACGCGATCAACTCGGGCGTCACCTCCCTTCCGCTGGTCGTCCAGGACGTCGCCGACATCAACCCGTCGAGCGACCTCACCTTCGTCGTCGCGGACTCCGCCGAGGACTGCGTCCGCAAGGTTATCCGCCTCTGCACCGAGTTCATCCCTGCGAACTACCGCCGCGTCGACCCGATCGGGGACGTCCAGGTGATGGCCCCGATGCACAAGGGCGTCGCGGGCGTCGCCAACCTCAACCTAGAGCTGCAGGGGGCCCTGAACGGAGCGGGCCGCGGGATGCGGACGCAGACCGGCGAGTTCCGCCCCAACGACAAGGTGATCCAGCTCAGGAACAACTACGACAAGAACCTCTTCAACGGGGACATCGGCGTCATCACGTCAACGGACGCCGAGGCGGGTCGGATCGGGGCGAAGTTCGACGGCGACGCGCACGAGTTCACCCGCGGCGAGATGGGGGACCTCGCGCTCGCCTACGCGATCAGCATCCACAAGTCGCAGGGGAGCGAGTACCCGGTCGTCATCGTCCCCCTGCTCAAGGCGCACTTCATGATGCTGCAGCGCAACCTCCTCTACACGGCGGTCACGCGCGGCCGAAGGAAGGTGTTCATCGTGGGCGAGCCCGCCGCCTACGCGATGGCCGTCCGAAACAGGGAGTCAAAGCTCAGGGTGACCCACCTGCGCGAGAAGCTTCCCCCCGCCCCTACGGCTTGAGGTAGTTGGCGAGCCAGTCGAAGACCGTCCTGTGCCAGAGCTCGCTGTTCTGCGGCTTGAGCACCCAGTGGCCCTCGTCGGGAAAGCTGAGGTATTTTGAGGGGATTCCCCGGCGCTGGAGCATCGTGAAGAGCTGCTCCCCCTCCCCCAGCGGCACCCGGAAGTCGAGCTCGTTGTGGATGATCAGGTCCGGTGTCTTGAAGTTCGCGGCATACTTGTGCGGCGAGAACTTGTCGAAGTCGGGCGTCTCCCAAGGGATGCCCGTCTCCCACTCCACAAACCAGAGCTCGTCGGTCGATCCGTACATCGAATCGAAATTGTAGGTCCCGTCGTGGGTCACGATGGCCTTGAACTTGTCGGTGTGGCCCTCGAACCAATTCATCATGTAGCCGCCAAAGGACGCGCCGGCCGCAGCCATGCGGTCGGGGTCGACGTAGGGCTGCTTCTCCAGCCACGCGACGCAGTTCATGAGGTCGACAAAGATCCTGCCGCCCCAGTCGCGCGAGATCTCGTTCTTGAACTTCTGCCCGAACCCGCTGCTCCCGCGGGGGTTCGGCGCCGCGACGATGTAGCCCTGCGCCGCCCAGAGCTCCGGGTTCCACCGGAAGGACCAGCCGTCCTCCCAGGCGCCCTGCGGCCCGCCGTGCACCAGGAAGACCAGGGGATATTTCCGCCCCGCCTCGAAATGCGGCGGCCTGATGATCCACATCTGGACGGGAGTGCCGCCCTCGCCGGGCACGGTCACCGACTCGGGCGCCTCCATCGTGACCGGGGCCAGGACCGCCTCGTTCGCGCGCGTCACTGGCGCCAGTTCCGAGGATCCCTTTCGAAGGCGCACGACCTCCCTCGGCGCCATCAGGGTGTGCCGGGTGAAATAGAGCCATTCGCCGTCGGGCGACACGCTCAGGCCGTCGACCGACCCTCCCCGCCAGACGCGCGCCGGAGCGCCCCCGTCCACCGGGACCGCCCAGACCGCGCTTGCCGCGTTCTCGTCGACGACCGTGTAGATTGTCTTCCCGTCCGGGGCCCAGACGATGGAGCCGACGGAGGCGTCAAGCGCCTCGGTCAGGCTGCGGCGTGAGCCGCTCGCAAGGTCGAGGACCCACAGCTGCCACCGGTCCGACTCGAATCCCGGCGTGGACTGCGCCCGGTATGCGAGCGTCCGGCCGTCGGGCGAGAAGCGCGGGAGCCCGTCGGCGGCGGGATTGGTGGTGAGGGGGGTCGTCTTCCCGGATCCCAGGTCCTCGGAGAGGAGGTCGAGGTTCGTGCTCCAGGCGTCGATCCGCGCGGGCACGGGCTCGGCCGTGTGGACGAGCGCCCGGCCGTCGGGCGTGAACGCGTATTCGTCGCCCGCGTCGAAGGTGCTCGACGTCGGCACGGCGTCCCGGTCTCCCGGCGTCACGTCGCGGGGAGCGCCCGCGGACCCGTCGCCGATGGGCACGACGAAGAGGTGCTGCCTGAGGCCGCCCGTCCAGGAGTCCCAGTGGCGGTAGAAAAGCTCGGTCGAAACGCGCGCCTTGACCTTGCTCTTCTCGCGAGCGTCGAGGCGCTCCTTGTTGAGCGCGTCCGACTCCGCGAAGGGCTTGGCCGAGAACTCGGAGAACACCGCGGAGACGAAGGCGATCTGCCTGCCGTCGGCGGACCAGATGGGCTGGGAGGCCCCGGTCGATACCGTGGTGAGCTTGCGCGACTCGCCGCCGCCGGGGGAGATCAGCCAGAGCTGGGGGCCGCCCTCGCGGTCGGACTCGAACGCGATCCACTGGCCGTCGGGCGACCACCGCGGATGGCTGTCGTGCTTCGAGGTGCGGGTCAGCTGGTGGGGTGCACCCCCCTCGACCGGGACCAGCCAGAGGCTGCTCGTGGTCGTGTTTTCCGCCTTGAGGACGTCGGTCTGGACATACAGGAGCCGGCGGCCATCCGGGGACAGCTGGGGATCCGAGATCCGGTGGATGCGAAAAAGGTCCTCTATCTCGAGGTTGCGCGCTGCCGCCGGCCGGGGAAACGCAGACAGCGCCGCGGCAACCACGAGCGGTATTGCACAGGGCCGCAGAAGGTTGAGGATTCTCATGAATGGGAGTTTGCGGCGAAGGATGTGGAGTCGGCGGGCCTTGTCCAGAAAGCGTGATTCGTGGGATTGATATGGATTGGGGTCATTTCAGGCGATCCCGGAGCCTACGTTGGACTGCGCGGCACAATGCTTCAATTCTGCCGTCTTAGGCTGCTCTTGACATATACCGAAAAGGATGCCTTTCTATACCTGTGGCATTCGGGTTCGACAAGGCTAAGTCGTCCTCCAACAAGGCAAAACATGGCATCGACTTCGTTACGGCTCAGGCGCTCTGGGACGACGTGTTTCATATGGAAACCCCAGCGCTTAGCATCGACGAGCCGCGACACCAGGTTCTTGGCCTTGTTGGCGACAAAGTCTGGTCGGCCTTCATCACCTACCGAAACGAAAAAATAAGAATCATTTCCGTGCGACGAGCCCGGGAAAACGAAGAGGAACAATACTATGGCCGCCAAAAGGAAAATGACCGCTAAGGAGCTGGATGCCTTGCACGACTCCGGAGCCGACATGTCCGGCTCCCTTGACACCCGCGCTTCTCGCCGCCCGGGCCTTGAGATCCAACGGGTGAACGTAGATTTCCCGATCTGGATGATTGAGTCTCTCGATCAAGAGGCTGGGCGTCTTGGTGTTCCTCGCCAATCGGTGATCAAGTTCTGGATCTCTGAGTGCCTTACAGGCAAGAGCAGCAAAAAAGGCTGACCGATCACCGGATCCGATGCCTGAGGCCATCATGGCGTCTGCAAAGCGGATGGCGCGCCATCCTGGTTGCGGTCGATCGAAAATTAGACGGCATCTGGCGGACTAGCATTCGTCGCAGTCTTGAGCCTCGCCTCGACGGCCTACGCCTTCAATGCTGGGAGATATACCATGAAACGAACAACGCTCGGTCTCATAGCGGCGTGCATGGCCCTTTCAGGTTGCGGCGAATTGATCCACGGGAAGTCGATTGCCGAGCCGCAGGTCGCCGTGTTTCACGAGAGGCTGGACGGGGGGAGATTCGAGGAGATCTACTCCGCGGCCGATGAGGATTTTCGAGGCGCAGCCTCCAAGGAGAAGGTGTTCGAGCTTTTCTCGGCGGTCGAAAGGAAGCTCGGCAAGGT
>Ga0182018_10002366_pt1 | contig 19092 bp, 12 predicted proteins | sample 812P2MmetaG_FD_120490 | JGI IMG/M metagenome (GOLD analysis project Ga0182018, IMG submission 120490) | Permafrost microbial communities from Stordalen Mire, Sweden - 812P2M metaG | ecosystem: Environmental > Terrestrial > Soil > Wetlands > Permafrost | place: Sweden: Stordalen | collected... | reverse complement strand
TTCGAACACGATGGATTTACTGTCGGGAGTCCAGTCCAGGGCCACGGCAGCACGCAATTCACCGGCGCCCGCGCTCCACTTGCCCTTCGTGAGCTGCCGGGGCGCGCCGCCATCGGCCGGGACGAGGAACAGATGGGTGTGGCCGTCCTCGAGGAAACCGACTTGATCCTGGCGGTAATGCAACGATTCCACGATGCGCGGAGCGCCGGTCCAGTGGGCGCCCTGCGGAGCGGCCGGCATGCCGATGTTCCAGGTGTCCTTCTCGGGCACGAACATGGAGAACACGATGGACTTGCCGTCTGGCGACCAGCGCGCGTCGGCCACCTTGTCGGTGGCATGAGTCACCTGCGTGGCGGCGCCCTCGGTATCGATCCAGCGGACAAAAATTTGCGGACCTCGCGGCTCTCCCTCGGCGATGTAGAGAATCCGTTTGCCGTCCGACGACCAGCGGGGATTCGAGCCCTTGGCCAGGAACCGGTGTTGACTGCCGTCGGCCTTCATAATCCAGAGCGTGGAATCCCAGCGGTCCTCGATCTTATTGGCCTGTTGGCGGGTGTAGACGAGGCGTGCCCCGTCGGGCGAAATTTGTGGATTGCTCACGCGCTCCAGATCGAAATAGTGGTCGTTGGTGAGGCGGTTCGGGGTGTGCGTCTCCTGGGAAGCGGCGGGGAACACCCCCAGGAAAATAGATAAAGCGGCGAAACGGATATTCATGTCACCCTCGCGTGGCGAATTCTGGCGGCTATTATACAACGTCTGCTCCGACGGGGCGGCTACGCAACGCGTTTTTAGCTGTTAGTTAGTTCCCGTTATAGAGGCCCCAACGAGAATTTTGTTCTCGTTGTGTTGGCAAGTCCATTCGATTCAATCGCCCGCCGCGCCTTCTGACTTCTGACTCCTGACTTCCTCGACTCCCATATCCCGCAGGGATATCAAGGGCGCAGCCCTTGGCTAGTTAGCTGTTAGCTCTTGGCTGTTGGCTCGCTGCTCCATCCGGGTGACGCCTGCTAAAAGCCAACAAGCTAACCGCCAGGAGCTTCTTTCGCCATGGTCGACGCCCGAGTTCCTCAACTGCGGCAGTCTTGCTGTGATTCCACGGCGGACCATCTTACATTCACCATGCTCGTGCATCTCGCCGCCCTTTCGAGTCTTGCTGTGACTCCACGGCGGACCATCTTACCTGGTATGATGATCAACACCCTGGGACTCGTATGGATGATATTGCCGGCGGTGGAAGACCCAGTTCGGAACCGACTCAATCCATGTCCGCGCCGTTCGGTGCGGGCGCGATGGACGCCGTCAGTCCCCAACTCGCTCCCGGAGATGTGCTGGCGTCAAGGTTCACGATTGTCCGTTTCGTGGCCCGCGGAGGAATGGGTGAGGTGTACGAGGCCTCCGACCAGCACCTGCAAGGCAAGCATCTGGCGCTGAAAACATTGCGGCCGGAAATCGGCGGCAGCCTCGCGGCGCGGCAGCGCTTCGAACGCGAAGTGCTGACCGCGCGCGAAGTCCACCATCCGAATGTCTGTCCGACTTATGATATTTTTCGCGAGTCGGGAGCTCGCGGCGAGTTACTCTTCCTGACGATGAAGCTGTTGACCGGCGAGCCCCTCAGCGCGCGGATGGCGCGCCTCGGACGGATGACTCCCGACGCTGCCATGCCTATTATCCGGCAGATGGCGGCCGGGCTCGACGCCGCGCACCGCGCCGGCATCGTGCACCGCGATTTCAAGCCCGGTAACGTGATGGTGGATTCCTCCGAGGGCGGATTACAGGTATCCGTTACCGATTTCGGGCTCTCGCGTTCCTCCGAGCCCGGCTCCTCGGTAACGTCGACCGGCCATATCTCCGGCACTGCGGGCTACATCGCTCCTGAAATCTTCGGCGGCCAATCACCCAGCCCCGCGAGCGATGTGTACGCCTTCGGGGTGGTGTTGTACGAGATGCTGACGGCGACAAGACCCAGAATGACGGGGGGCAAAGTAGCGCCGCTCAGTTCGCTGGCCGCAAACCTTCCGAAGGTCTGGGACAACGTGGTGCTGGGCTGCCTGGAAGCCGACCCAACGCAACGGTTGCAGAGCGCCGGCGAAGCGGCGAGGCTGCTCGAAAGCGGCGGCGCCGGTGGGCCGCTCCCGGCTTCGGCCTCGCGTGTCCCACGCAGGCGCGTTCTGATGCTCGGCGCGGGCGGAGCGGCCGCGGGCGCCGCGGCATGGTTCGGCTGGCCCAAACTGCAACTGGCGCTGCACCCTCTTCCGAAGAGACGTTTTGTGGCGTTGATGGCCTGGCCTCCCGGCGATGAACCGGAAGGGCGCGGCCTGCTGCACACGGTGCTCGACGCCATCGAAAGCCGGCTGGTGGGGGCGGAAGCTTCGGCGCGTGACCTGTTGGTGATCTCCTCGGCCGATCTGTGGCGGCAGTCCGCTCCGCGCCTGCCTGCCGAAGCATCCAGTTCGCTGGGCGCCAACCTGGTGCTCGCGGCCTCGCTCCATTCCTCGCCGGAACAGGTTCGGCTGTTTCTCCAGATTCTGGAGTCCGCCAGCGGAAAGGTTCTGCGTGAAGGCGCCCTCAAAGCCTCCCGCAGCGCGTTGAGCCGCTTCGCGGACAGGGCCTGCGCGCTTGCCGCGGGGCTCCTGGACGTGCAGGCCACCGGGCTCGCGTTAACCGACCAGGACCAACTGGCTCGCATTCCCGCCGCTGCATACCAGCCTTACTACCTGGCCGAGGACCTGATAACGCGGCCCAACGATACGGGTCTGGACCAGGCGATCGAACAATACCAGAAGGCGTTAGACGCGGACCCGCAATTCGGCCTGGGATACGCCGAGCTGTCGCTCGCCTATATCCGCAAGTATCAGCGGACCCACGTTTCCGCCGAGCTTAGTCTCGCGGGGCGCAATGCGGAGTTGGCGCACCAATACAGCGGCGGGTCCGCGAAGGCTATTCTCGCCGTCGCCCTGGTGTCGCTGTATGGAGGCAAGACCGCCGAAGCCCTCCAGTCCCTGGAAGCCGCGTTGAAGGCCGACCCCGCGAATCAGATATTCGCCTATTACAAGGCGCGCGCGCTCCGCGACCTGGGGCGGCGCGAAGAGGAGCAGGCGGTCTATCGCGATATTCTGCGGAGGCGCCCGAATTACTGGCCGGCCTATAACGAACTGGGCTGGGCACTGTCGCGCGAAGCCCGTTACGAGGAAGCCGCCAAAGCTTTTGCGGAAGCCACCGCGGTGGCGCCGCTCGTAGCCCTTCCGTACGCCAACATGGGATCCATGTACATGGTCCTGGGACGGAAGAGCGAGGCGGCGGAAGCGTCTCGGCACTCCATTCAATGCGCCCCGAACTATGTGGCCTATGACAATCTCGGTTCACTGGCCTGGGACGCGGGCGACTACCGCAAAGCGCTTTCTTACTACGAAAAGGCGCGCGATCTCAAACCAGGCGACGATGTATCGTGGCGCAATATCGCCGATTGTTACACCGTTCTTGGCGATCCCGCGGCCTCGCGCGATAGCTATGCCAAGGCCGCCGAAGTGCTCGGTGAGACGCTCGCGGCCAACCCCAGCGAAGGCCGGTCGTGGATGACTTTGGCTTTCTATCAGGCCAAGCTCGGCAAGTGCAATGAGGCCGACGCCGATATGCGCAAGGCCGAAGAGAACAAGGCCACCGATGCGGAGTCGCAGTTTTTGAAAGCGCAGGCGCTGGCGGCGATGGGACGCCGGGAAGAAGCGCTGGCGCTGGTGCTCAAACTGATCGACGGCGGAATTTCGCCGCTGGAAGTGGAACTGGCTCTGGATCTGGCCGCGGTGCGCGCCGACCCGCGCTACAAAAGCCACGTCGCGGCCCTGGAAAAGAAAAAGAAATAGCCCATTCGAGGAATCTCAACTACAGGTACAAGGAGAAAAAACGTGAAGAATGCCAGATTGCAGTGGATACTGACGGTGGTGGGCGTAGCGGCTCTCGCGGGTTGCAGCAGCCCGCAGCCTCTCGTAGTTACACACCCCATCGACATGGAAGTGGAAGCCGGGGGGAAGGTCTTCCTGCACCCCCTAAAGGGAGACATAGTGCACTGGACCGACCAAAATGGGGCGGACCTTCCGGTGACCTTCACGATTCCCAACCTGACGCCATGCACGGAAAGCGGTTCTAGCCTTAGTAAGTGCACGGTGAAGGACAAGACTGGCCTCTTCCCGTATACTTGCAGCGGATGCGCCGACCCGGCAGTGGTCGTCGGCTCAAACACCGGGCCACTGACCGCAATGGACGCCAAAGACCGGCCTGCGGTGGTCAATGCAGACGCTGGTTACCTGTATTGCGATCCGAACAGCAGCACCGCACCGGCAGTGAGTCCCCAAAACCTGCAGGCCGGGCCCAGCGACACGATTCAGTGGTTCGCCACCACACCGAGCCTCAAGCCTTGGACCGTCACACTGACGACCGGCACGTGCAAGGAACTCACAATCGACGACGCGCACCCGCTCTGCACCCTACAGCCAGGCGCAAAGTCGCAGAACTATTCGATCACGGCCACTACCTGCTCAGGAACGAACACTACCCCGCAACTGACGATCAAGTAAGCAGAGTCGATCCCCGGTGCTAAGGAAGCGCGCAAGAATAATTGCGCGGCAACCGCCGTGGCGAGGACTCTCAGTCCAATGCCGCATACCTTTTGCGACGAGGATTATGCAGCCGAGTGCCCGGCACCGATGGCCGCCAGAAACGCGGGCCAAATCCATCCCGCTCACTTCGTACTGTGGGGCAGACTTTTCACTCCGCAGCAGCGGGCTTGAGCCCGTGCGGATGCAAATCCTGGCTGCTCTATCCAGGATGCCAAACTGGCAACGGACCATTGTGGTCCGAACCCTTCGATTAACCTCTTTATTCCCATCGTTCCCATTGCCGAAGCGGACTATCTTGGCCCGACCCCCGCCTGCTACTGCTGCCGTAGCGCATCCACGGGGTCCACGCGCGGGGCGCGCCGCGCGGGAAGATAGCACGCCAGGAATGCTACCGCCCCCAGCAAAAGGGCTACCGAGCCGAAGATCGCCGGATCGGTGGGCTTCCACCTGGTACAGCAGCGTCACCATCACGCGCGTCAGCCCGTACGCCGCGCCCAGGCCAATCACGATTCCTACCATCGCCAGAGTCATCGCCTGCTTCACCACCATGTTCCGCAGACGCGGGAAATCGGCGCCCAATGCCAGACGGATGCCGAACTCCAAAGTGCGCTGTTCCACCGAATATGCCATCAGGCCGTAGAGCCTGATCGAGGCCAGCAGGATCGCGAAGAAGGCGAAAATCCCCAGCAGCAGCGTATTGAACTGGTCGCGCGCGGTGGACCCCTCCACGATCTGGTCCATGCTCCGCACGTGCGACACCGGCAGGCCGGCGGCTTGTTGGAACGCGCTCCGCACTTGCCCCAACACGGAGAACGGTGCCACCCTGGTGCGCACCAGCCAATTCAGCGGCATGAACGCATTGTTCAGCGCCATGTAGGCATCGCCCATCTGCGACAGCGGAACGAAGGTCTCCGGCTGAGGATCGTTGTTAAGCCCACCATCCCTGGCATCGCCCACTACCCCGATAATCTGGCGCGTGGGCTGCAGGAAATTGGGGCCCATGCCGGAGCCGATGATGAGGCGCTGTCCGATGGGGTCCTGCCCCTTCCAATATTGCCGCGCCATGGCCTGGTTGATCACCACGACTGGCGCGGCGGCCGCATCGTCACGGTCGGTGAAGATGCGCCCGCGCACCACCGGGATTTTGAAGCAGTCGAAGAAATGCGCCGTGACGTAATTCCAGCCCGCCCCGCCGTGGGCCGGCCCGTTGGTGAGAGGCCGCCCTTCGATGATGAAGCCGAGCCCCAGACCGCCTTCGAGCGGAAGGTAGGAACTGGCAGCGGCGGTCTCTACGCCGGGAATCGCCTGCAGGCGTTCCAGCACCTGGCTGGCCTTCAGCGAAATACCGGCCGTCCTGTCGTACTGCGTTCCGGTGAGGGCGGTCTCCATGGTGAAGACATTGTGCGCGTCAAAGCCCGGGACCACGCTCCGCAGCGAGGTAAACGTGCGGATGAGCAGGCCTGCGCCAATCAACAACACCACGGCGAGCGCCAGTTCCGCCACCACAAGCAGGCCGCGGGCCTTGTTCTGCCGCAAACCCGAGCCGGATCGCGCGCTGCCTTCCTTGAGCGTGGAGTTGAGGTCCACCCGCGAGGCGTGCAGGGCCGCTTCCCGTTCGGCGGTCCGGCGGCCGGCGAGTATATCCTCTCCGCATTTCCCCGTTTGAGTAAGGCTCTTTCATCCCTACGAAGAATACCGCTCCGGAAGCGTCGATATTTCATTGAGTTCTTGCGAACGGCCGCCAATCCCCACAAACAAAATCGCCATCGCGCGAGCGCTTTTTCAGCCTCCCCGGTGACGGCCCCGAGGGAGCCGTCAAGTTGAGTCCTACGAAAAATACCGTCCCGGAAACCTCGCCGTATCAATAAGTTCCATATGGATAACCCCCGCCATCCAATACATAAAATCCCCAACGCGCGCAGCGCTTTTTCGTCGGTCCCGGTGACGGCCCCATAGGGGGCGTCAAGCTGATCACAGAAAGTTCAGCGTCATATCTCCTTTATCCTCAATCGCAGCCTTGGCCGAAATTCGGACTCCAGCCCCTCCCGTGTTATTACTGAAGCGAAAGGACTCCGCAATTCCCGTGCCGCGCATCGTCAAATCCCGTTTCCACGGATGCGCTCGTTCCACCGGTGCCCACACCCCTCGGGTCGAAGCTCGCTTGTTCGAGCTCCTGCAAGCAGGCCTCAACCTCGCCGGCACGCCGAACCCAGAGTCCGGCACGCCGCCCCCCCGCGCAACGAATTTACCGAACGAAGCCAATTTCGAGAGCGAACCTAATGAAGAGACACTCTTTAGCGCTCCCCAGACCGAACCCAACAAGCCCGGTTCGCCGAAGCGGCGGCACACGGCTCATCGAACCCAGCGTCCGGCACGCCGCCCCCGCGCAACGAACTTACCGAACGAACCCAATTTTCGAGAGCGAACCCAATGAAGAGACAACTCTTTAGCGCTCCCCAGGCCGAACCCACCAAGCCCGGTTCGCCGCCGCGACGTCACACGGCCCATCGAACCCAGCGTCCGGCACTCCGCCCCCGGCCGCAACGAATTTACCGAACGAACCCAATTTCGAGAGCGAACCTAATGAAGAGACACTCTTTAGCGCTCCCCAGACCGAACCCACCAAGCCCGGTTCGCCGCCGCGACGTCACACGGCTCATCGAACCCAGCGTCCGGCACGCCGCCCCCGGCCGCAACGAATTTACCGAACGAACCCAATTTCGAGAGCGAACCTAATGAAGAGACAACTCTTTAGCGCTCCCCAGGCCGAACCCACCAAGCCCGGTTCGCCGCCGCGACGTCACACGGCCCATCGAACCCAGCGTCCGGCACGCCGCCCCCGCGCAACGAATTTACCGAACGAACCCATTTTCGAGAGCGAACCTCATGAAGAGACACTCTTTAGCGCTCCCCAGGCCGAACCCACCAAGCCCGGTTCGGCGCCGCGACGTCACACGGCCCATCGAACCCAGCGTCCGGCACGCCGCTCCCGCGCTACGAATTTACCGAACGAACCCATTTTGGGGACCAAACCTAAAGAAAATACACCCTTTAGCCCTCCCGGGAACGAACCCGGAAAAAACCCTTTCCGCCGCCGTGCCAGAGGGGCCAGCGACCCCCGGCGACCGTCCCCATTCCCATCCACTATCGGAATCGTATTACACTCGTGAAGATCAGGAGGCTTCCCACTTTGCCGCACCTATGGATTCGCCGTTTGACGTTGCTCGGTCTCTCGCTGGCGGCGCTCGCCCCGGCGCAGTCGCTCGACCCCAAACTCTACTCCGAGATGCATTGGCGCTCCATCGGACCGCCGCGTGCCGGACGCGCGCGGGCGCTCGCCGGCGTCCCCAGCCAGCCCAATGTCTTCTATATCGGTTTCGACAACGGCGGCGTCTGGCGCTCCACCGACTACGGTTCCACCTGGGTGCCGCTGTTCGATAGCCAGCCCACCGGCTCCATCGGCGCAATCGGCGTGGCGCCGTCGAATCCCAATGTGATTTACGTCGGCGCCGGCGCCGGCATCATCCGGCCCGACCTTTCCGTGGGCGATGGCCTGTACAAATCCACCGACGCCGGTAAGACCTGGACCCACCTGGGACTGCGCGACTCGCAGATGATCGCCCAAATCGACGTCGACCCCAAGAACCCCGACCGCTTGTTCGTGGCCGCCCTCGGCCATCCTTACGGTCCCAATCCCGAGCGCGGCATCTTCCGCTCCACCGATGGCGGCGCGCACTTCGACAAGGTGCTGTATACCGACGAGTACACCAGCGGCAACGACGTCCGCATCGATCCCCAGGATCCCGCCATCGTCTATGCCACCATGTGGCAGCAGCAGCAGGGATTCATGGAGAACGGCTCCTTCGGCGGCGCCGATGGCGGCATCTACAAATCCACCGATGGCGGCAACAATTGGAGAAAGCTGATCGTTGGACTGCCGTCCATTAGCCAAGCCAACCTCGCGATTGCTGCCGGCAACCCCAGGATTATATACGCTACCGTGGCGCCGGCGGTGCCTGCGCCCGCGTCCGCGACCACGGATGCGAGTCGCGGCGGTGTAGCGGCGGGCGGCGGTGGCCGTGGAGGCGGCGGACGTGGGGGACGCGGCGGCGGTGGTGGTGCGATTGGCTTCTACAAGAGTACCGATGGCGGCGAGAATTGGTTCCTGGCCACCGACGATCCGCGCGTGGCCGAGACCGGCTCGCAGCGCCATCCGCCGGACACCCGGCCGCTGGCCCGCATCGGCGGCGGCGATCTGCCCACCGTCACGGTCGACCCCCAGAATCCCGACGTAGTCTATAGCTGCTCCACGGTTTTCTGGCGCACGGAAGACGGCGGCCAGACCTGGTCGGCCGTGCGCGGCGCGCCCGGCGGCGACGATTACCAGAAGAGCTGGGTGAGCCCCACCAATTCCAACATCATTCTGCTGGTGAGCGACCAGGGCGCCGTGGTCTCCGCCAATCGCGGCGAATCGTGGAGCAACTGGTACAACCAACCCACTGCGGCGATGTATCACGTGACTGCCGACAACGCCTTCCCCTACCGCCTCTGCAGCGGCCAGCAGGACTCCGGCTCGGCCTGCGTGGATAGCCGCGGCATGGATGGCGAAATCACTTTCCACGATTGGCATCCCGTGGGCATCGAGGAATACGGCGAGGCCGCTCCCGATCCGAAAAACCCCGATCTGGTGTACGGCGGAAAAGTGTCCGTCTACAACCGCGTGACCTCGCAGAAGGCCAGCGTCAGCCCCGGCGGCGGAGGCCGCGGAGGACGTGGCGGACGTGGAGGCCGAGGCGGCGCAGCGGCCGCAACCGCCGGTGGCGATGCCCCTCCATCGGCGACCGAGGCGGCGCCGCGGACTGTTCGCACCCAGCCCCTGATCTGGTCGCCCAAGGATTCCACCGTTCTCTTCTATGCGACTCAGTTCGTCTGGAAGACCACCAACGCCGGCCATAGCTGGACCGCCATCAGCGGCGACCTCACGCGCCAGACCTGGGACGTCCCCAAGAACGCCGGCAAGTACGCCTCCACCGTGACACCGGCGCCGGCAGGCTCCGTCACCGCGCTCGCGCCCTCGCCGCTCGACCTGAATGTTCTGTGGGCGGGCACCGGCGACGGTCTGGTGCAACTCACTACCGACGGCGGCGCCAAGTGGACCAACGTCACTCCGCCGCAGATCAAGGCGTGGACCCGCATCTTCAATATGGAGGCCGGCCACTTCGACACTAAGACGGCCTATGCCGCCGCCAATACCCTCCGCCTGGACGACATGAACCCGCACTTCTGGCGCACCCACGATGGCGGCAAGACCTGGACCGAGATCGACAACGGCATCGCCGGCGGCGCGGTCTCCAACTCCATCCGCGAGGATCCGCGCAAGAAGGGCCTGCTCTACGCCGCCACCGATACTCAGGTTTGGGTCTCCTTCGACGACGGCGACAATTGGCATTCCCTGCGCAACGACATGCCCGCCATTTCGGTGCGCGACATCGAAGTGAAAGACGACGCCTCCTGCATGTGTTCCGACCTGGTGGCCGGCACGCACGGCCGCGGTTTCTGGATTCTGGACGACGTGACTCCGCTGCGCCAGGCCGCGGAAGCCGCTGCCGCCACCAACGCGTATCTCTTCAAGCCCGCCACCGGCATCCGCATTCGCTTCGGCACCAACGATCCCACGCCATGGCCGCCGGAATTGCCCGCCGGGGAAAATCCGCCGCCCGGCGCGCTGATCGATTACTACCTGTCGGCCGCGGCCAATGGGCCGGTGAAGCTGGAAGTACTCAACACCCAGGGCAAGGCGATTCGCACTTACAACAGCACCGACCCGGTGCGCAGTCCCGACCCCGCAACCGATCCGGTGGCTTACAACAAGATCTGCCAACAGACGCCCACTACGCCCGATTGCAACCTACCCCTCTATTGGCCCGCGCCGCCGCAGGTTCTAAGAACCACCGCCGGCATGCACCGCTTCAGTTGGGATATGCACTACGATCCTCTCGGCGGCGGTGGTGGTGGTGGACGCGGAGGTGGCGGCGGAGGCGGCGCGGTTCCGCATCGCACCTACCCCGGCGTCAACTCGCCCTGGGTTGCTCCCGGCGCGTATACCGTGAGGTTGACGGTGAACGACAAGAGCATGACGCAGCCCATCGCGATTAAGATGGACCCGCGGGTGAAGATCACGCAGGAAGTGGAGCAGATCTTCACGCTGACCACGCAGATGGAAGACAACGCCCGGAACGCCGCGGCGGCATATAAAGACGCGCGCGCGCTGGCCGATAAGCTCACGGCGCGTACGCAATCCGCTTCGACCGACGCGCTGCTCAAGCAAGTGAATGAGATCGCGCCCGTCGAGGTCGCCGCGGCTGCGGGTGGTGGCGGCGGAGGCCGTGGTGGCCGAGGCGGTCGCGGTGGCGGCGCGGCGGCCGCGGAGCCGGCTGCGCCCGCGAATTTAAGCACCATCGGCGCTCAAATGGTGGCTGCGGTGCAAGGGATGCAGGGTTCCGAGATGCCGCCCACCGCGGCGCAACTGCTGGCATGCAATCAGGAGCAGGCCGCCTACAGCGCCCTGATGGCCAAGTGGGCGGCTCTGAAAGGCAAGTTGACGGGTCCGGCTGCTCCGGCGGCCGGACGGGGAGACGCCAAGCAATAGGGGCGGCTAAGGCTGGCGAAACCCGAGGACCGTTTTTTCGGCGCCGGAGACGTACGCCGTATCGGAGAAAATCAGCGCCCTCTTGGCCGCTTTGTGCTTGGCGATCACCGCCGTGGTGCTTGCGCCTACATCCACCGAGTCCAGATAAAGTGACGGGTACCCGGCAGGGGCGTCGTCGAGGGTGGCTTCATTCATCGGTGTTCCCGCGACTGCGCCAGTGGTTTGTTTTTCGTATTTGGTTACTTTGGAGAAGCCGAATTGCTCCAGCCCGTTGAGGTCGTTTTCCTGATCGGCCAGGGCCCTTTTGCCGTCGCGCATTTTTGAATATGCTGCCATCTCTCTACTCCTTTTCCTTCCCGGTTTTACTTGGAGCTACCGGAGTTGCGACTGTGGTTATAACTGCGGTTATGTTGATAAGTTCGGTCTTTTGGGCCGCGGCACAGTACTGCGCGCGTAAGACCGTATCGTCATCGGTCTTTCGCCCCAGCGTGCGAATTGCGTTCATCACGTCATCCCCGGTGGCGTCGTCCGCGATGGAGACCTTCATCTCCTTTAGGAACTTGATGGCCTTACTCAGGTCCTTGCTGTCGATGGCCGCCCTGATGGCTTGGCTCACGGCCTCCCCACACTTTACGTCCGCCGCCGTGAAGCTCGCAATCGGTTTAACCTGTTCAGTGGTTAAATCGGTTTTCGAGTTCTTGGCGTCGGTCGCGGCGGTTTGGCCGAGCTTTTGCAGGCCTGCGATGAGCGTGCCGGCGTAGAAATACCGGATCAAATCCGCGCGGGCAGCCGCGAATGGATAGTCCGTGGTGCTCTTCTCAAGCTGTTTGAGCATAGTCGTTTTAACCTGGTCGCGATTCGCCTCCATGCTGCTGGCAATCGCCTGAACGGTCTTTTGCTGAAAGAAATTCTTGTCAATCGACAGGTTCATCCCGGTCACGCCAGTGAGCAACGCGCCGAGGATCGTCTTCCCGCGAGCGCCGATGGAAACGGTGGAAGCCGCCGTCACTCCAAGCTGTAGGAAATCCGCCGCGACATGGAACTGCCCTTCGTTTAGGAAGAGCTTGGTTTCGTAGTCGTAAAAGGCGTAGTCGATCTCCGCGGAAATGCTGTAGGCCATTTTGTTCCGATACTTGACCGCGTCCGTGCCGCTGCCGTCACCATAGCTCGTGAGGTCGAGGGCGTAATTGACGAGCGTGTAGTTTCCGGTTTTATCCGGCGACGGCACGACAATCACGCTCGGCACTTTGGGTTTACTGAAGCTGCCGGCGCAACCTGCCTGCAGGAGAAGCGCGCCGATTAACGCAAAAAAGCACCCACGCTTTAGACACAACGGTCTGTAGTTCATTTGAACCTGCCTTGTTCAAGTTGACCCAAATGTTGGGGGATCATCGAGTATGCTCTAACCATCCGGTTAGAGTTAAGCATTAACTTTTATAAATTTTGGCGTGCTTGCCTGTCGCCACAGCCGGGGGGTAGCTAAGTTTGGGCGCCGGATGCGGAAACCGCGCGTCCGCTGGGGTGGGAGGGTGCCGGGGCGCAATCCCCGTCCACCCGCCCGATCGACTTGTACCCGTGCCCTAGTTTGGAAAAACTAAGTGGCATTAGGGAGGAGTGCCTGCGCCGCGTGGAACCGGCGAAGGCATTGCATTGCAAGCTATAGCAGAGCTATAGCATGCCCCACCGGGAATTACTGCTTCGCCGAACCTACTTCGGTACCCAGGCCGGCATAGTCGTCTTTCACGCGGATGGCCTTATCGCCATTGAAGGTTACGAAGGTGATCTTGCCGGGGGGCTGGCCGTAGATCCAGTCCTCCAGGTCCATGCCGTCTTTGGTTTCCCGCTCTTTGTGCACGGGCTGCCCCAAGGCCAGACGCACCTGTTCGCGGTCCATCCCGACCAGGGCGCGTTTCTGTTTGATGGCCTGCTGCATTTCCGGCGGCAGAGTCTCGGAGTAAATCTCGGTAACGCTATGGCGGTCGAAATCCAGCACGGGCGCCAACAGCTTCTTGACTTCCGAAGCTTTCACACCCTCCAGCGACTTATGGAACAGGACCACGATGGACGTTCCGCCGGGCGCGTTGCTGTCGTTGCCGTTGTTCATGGGGACCTGGTTGCCGCCCATGCCACCGACGACCTGGACGCCCTGGTACCACTTTCGTCCACCGTTGAAGCCGCCATTGATCTGCAGCACGATGCGATCGTCCGACAGCTCGATCTTGGTGATCTGGACGGTATCTCCCGTGCGCGCCGCGGGACCGCTCTCTTTCGCGACGGCCGACCACTCCTTCTTGTCGTAGGAGCCGGCTTGAGCGTTGAACTCCAGCGGCTTCTTGGAGCGCGGCAAGAGTACTTTGGCGTTGGCGTATTCCGCCGAGAGGCCGCGCGTCAGTTCCACGCGGTCTTCGAGACTCAACTTGTCGGCCGCCGGCGCCAGGGGCGCCATTGAGCCGACCACGGCAATCACGGCTAAGGCTCGCATACTTTCGGCTCCACGGGCGGGTCGGTCAATGGCGAAGGTTGCCGGCGAATGGGCGCTTTCCACAAATACACGGCGAGCACGATCATTATCGCGGAAGTCAGCACGCTGGCTTCCGGACCGTATTCGCCGCCGCTCCAAACGCTCCCGGCGCCCCAAACCATTTCGTGACCCGTCATCTTCATTCTAAGCCCACTGACGTTCACCCCAAAGAGCGGAAGTGTAACGTTCCAGCCGAAATGGAGCCCGGCGGGCAGCCACAGGTCCCGGCTGCGCACGAAGGCGTAGCCAAAAAGGATGCCGAAGCCCGCGGTATTGGCGATTCCCAGCCACGTGGCGTTGGGATTACCCGTATGCAGCCCGGCGAAAACGACGCCGACCGGGATAATGGTGGCCCACGTTCCGCATCGCGCCAGGAGGATCTGAAACCCGTACCCGCGCATCATCAGCTCTTCTCCCATGGCGCCCAGGGCCAACAGGGCAATCACGAAGACCATCACGGCGAAGGACGGCCGATCCCGCGGGGTGCTGGAGATGTGCGCCGCCCCCGCCAGCAACGCCGGCGCCAGCACCAGGGATGCCGCACCGGCGCCTCCCAGGATTCCGATCGCCATGTTTTCCATGGACGTGCGGTTCCACCACATTCCCAGATCCACCAGGCTGAGATGGGTGAAGAAGCGGAGTACCAGGAGATTGGCCACCAGGGCGATGGCCAGGTTGCCGGCCAACCCGCCCACGAAGTACCCGCCCACCCACACCATGGCGTAGCCCAGGAACTCGCGCGTGAGCCACAGGATCACCACGTACACGGCCACCTGGATGGCCAGCCTCGCCGGGTCTAGCCTGCCTGCCGCTTTGGCTGGTATCGTCATGAGTGGTATGTCAGCCCGCCGTATTCTTCAACTCGGCGACCCGCTTCTGCGGGCCGTGTCCGTCCCCGTTGCCACGGCCGCGGAGGCCGGCGGTGTGTTTCGGGATCTCCGCGACACGCTCCACGAGTTTCAGCGCACTCACGGGTTCGGACGCGGTATCAGCGCGGTGCAAATCGGGGACCCGAAGCGACTAATATACATCGAACTGGAGGGCCGCGCCTACTTCCTGCGGAATCCCGAGTACGAGTGGCGCAGCGAAGAGAAGTTCCAGCTTTGGGACGACTGCTTCTCGTTCCCGGATCTGCTGGTGCGGGTGGAGCGTGCGGTCGTGGTGAGGGTGCGCTTCCGGAACGATGCCGGGGAAGTGGAGTCGCTGGAGGCTCGCGGCCCGTTTTCGGAACTGCTGCAGCACGAGATCGACCACCTGGACGGCATTCTGGCGATCGATCGCGCGATTGATCGGGAGAGCTTGTGCACGCGGCAGGAGTACGTGCGGAGGTATGGGGGCGGCGACGCCGGGGAGCCACCGCGGTGATCTCCACGCCGCCGGCTGTTCACCATCAGGCGGGTTCCGGCCAGGCTTTCCGCGACTGCGTTTCAGGCCCATCGCGCGAGGGACAATTCTGGCAGAGCATTTTCTAATCCATAAATGAGCCTGAAACTGAACCTCACAGGCGAGGCGTCTGGGTCTGCGTTTGCATGTTCCCCCTTTCCCTTTATATTAGGTCGCGCTTCAGGACGGCCCGGAGCGGTCAAGGGCGCGCCGTTGTTGCGCGGCGAAGCGAACCCTTGACGGCGAGGACTGTTCTGGAAAATGGTGCGTTGAGGGAAAGGGGGAGGCGCTTTTCAGGCTCATCACGCGTTGGAATCGAACCCTCTCGTTCAGGCTCATCGCGCGTTGGACAATTCTGGCAGTTGCGTTTCCGATGTGCCATCGGTTATGATTGAATGGTTTCGCGAGAACAAGCTTTCTGCTCCTGTGCTACCACTCGTCTGTATGGCGGGTCCGTCCAGGGGTGAGGCCCCGAGGTTCGACCGGTTACGCCGGCTCGTTCATGGGCCTGTCCGATAGCAGTAATCCTCGCAGTTGTGCCCTTTAGATGTTTCCGGGGTTCGTACATGGATCCCGACCTTGGTGGTGTTACTCCACTTTTTGACTTTCACAGCGAGCCTTTGACGGGCGCGTTCATGTGCCTTGCGCGCCGTGGATGTGATGAAGTCGCGGTCAAACGGCCGCCGGAGAGAGGAAGATTCGTGCCGACGTTCAACCAATTAGTGCGTAATGGGCGAAAACCGCCACGCTGGAAGACTTCGAGTCCCGCGCTGGAAAGCTGCCCGCAAAAGCGCGGGGTTTGCACACGCGTTTATACATCCACCCCCAAGAAGCCGAATTCGGCGTTGCGGAAAGTGGCGCGCGTCCGGCTCACCAACGGAATCGAAGTGACCACGTATATCCCGGGCGTCGGCCACAATCTGCAAGAGCACTCGATTGTGCTGATTCGCGGGGGCCGCGTGAAGGATCTTCCCGGTGTGCGTTATCACGTCATCCGCGGCGCTCTCGATACCGCCGGGGTAGCGAATCGTAAGCAGGGCAGATCGAAGTACGGGGCCAAGCGCCCGAAATCGTAGGTACTGTATGCCACGTAGAAGAAGAGCCGTAATTCGAGAAGTATTGCCGGATCCGATCTATAACTCCACGCTGGTCGAGAAGTTCGTGAACTCGATGATGTGGGAGGGCAAGAAGAACACCGCCCAAGGGATCTTCTATACCGCCATGGACAAGATCCGCGAGCGCACCAGCGACGATCCGTTGAAGGCTTTCAAGAAGGCCGTGGAAAACGCCAAGCCGCTGCTGGAAGTGAAGACTCGCCGCGTGGGTGGCGCCAACTACCAGGTGCCGATCGAAGTGCCGCAGAACCGGCGGACTTCGCTGGCCATGCGCTGGATCATCACCAACGCGCGCACCCGTCCCGAGAAGGGAATGGCGGAAAAGTTGGCCAACGAGTTGAACGACGCCAGCAACATGCGTGGCGGAGCGATTAAGAAGAAGGACGACGTCCACCGCATGGCGGAGGCTAATAAGGCCTTCGCGCATTATCGTTGGTAGAGGAAAAGAATAATTGAGCCGCCGATGAACGCCGATAGGAACGCCGGAACAACAGCATTGATTCTTATCGGCGTTCATCGGCGGCTAATAAAGGATTTGAAGGTTTAGACGGAATTTATGGCTAGAACGGTCCCACTCGAGCGGATGAGAAATATCGGCATCGCGGCCCATATCGATGCCGGTAAGACCACCACGACCGAGCGTATCCTTTATTATACGGGCCGTACCCATAAGCTGGGCGAGGTCCATGAGGGCACAGCCACCATGGACTGGATGGAGCAGGAGCAGGAACGCGGCATCACCATCACTTCGGCTGCCACCACCTGCGAATGGCGCGATATCCAGATCAATATCATCGATACGCCCGGCCACGTCGACTTCACCGCCGAGGTGGAGCGCAGCTTGCGAGTGCTGGATGGCGCCGTGGCGGTGTTCGACGCCGTCGCCGGCGTGCAGCCGCAATCCGAGACGGTGTGGCGCCAGGCCGATAAATACGATGTCCCGCGCATTTGCTTCATCAATAAGATGGATCGCGTGGGCGCGGACTTCTTTCACTCTTTCGACACGATTATCGACCGGCTGAAGTGCCGCCCGGTGGCGATCCAGATCCCCGTCGGCGCCGAGGAAAAATTCCTGGGAGTCGTCGACCTGGTGGAGATGAATGCTCTGATCTGGCACGACGAGACTTTGGGCGCGCAATACGACACCGTCGAAATCCCCGCGGAACTGGTGGAAAAAGCCAAGGAATACCGCGAGAAGATGATCGAGGCCATCTCGGAGTTCGACGATCACCTGTTCGAGAAGTTTATCGAGGGGCAGGCCATTTCGACTGCGGAAATCAAAGCGGGCATTCGCAAGGCGACCATCGCGCTGAAGATTTTCCCGGTGATCTGCGGTTCGGCATTCAAGAACAAAGGCGTCCAGACCATGCTCGATGCGGTGGTGGATTACCTGCCTTCGCCGCTGGATGTTCCGCCGGTGGAAGGCGTCGACATCGACGATCCGGAAAAGAAGATCATCCGCCACGCATCCGACTCGGAACCTTTTTCGGCCCTGGTCTTCAAGATCATGACCGATCCGTACGTCGGCCAGTTGGCCTTTTTCCGGGTTTATTCGGGGATTTTGAAGTCCGGCAATTCGGTTTATAACGTGGCCAAACGGCGCACCGAGCGCATCGGGCGCCTGCTGCGCATGCACGCCAACAAGCGCGAAGACATCCAGGAAATTCTGGCCGGCGACATCTGCGCCGCGGTGGGATTGAAGACGGTTTCGACCGGCGACACCATCTGCGACGACGACCATCCGGTGGTGCTGGAATCGATCGACTTCCCCACGCCCGTGATTCAACTGGCGGTGGAACCGAAGACCAAGGCCGACCAGGAAAAGATGGGCATGGCCATTCAGAAACTGGCCCAGGAAGATCCCACGTTCCGCGTGAATACCGATCCCGAGACCGGGCAAACCATTCTTTCGGGAATGGGCGAACTGCACCTGGAAATCATCGTGGACCGCATGATGCGCGAGTTCGGGGTGGGCGCCAACGTCGGCAAGCCGCAGGTGGCGTATCGCGAGACCATCCGCAAGCACGCGGAAGCCGAAGGCCGGCACGTGAAGCAAACCGGCGGCCACGGACAGTACGGACACGTGAAGATTCGCGTGGAGCCCCTGCCGGGCGGCGGTTTTGAGTTCGAAGACGATATCACCGGCGGGCGCATTCCCAAGGAATATATCAAACCCACCGAAGCCGGTATCAAGGAAGCGTTGGAAGGCGGCATTCTGGCCGGCTTCCCGATGTCCGACATTAAAGTAACGCTCTACGACGGCAGCTACCACGACGTGGACTCTTCGGAAATGGCCTTCAAGGTCGCCGGATCTCTGGCGATCAAAGAGGCGGTCCGCAAGGCCAAGCCGGTGCTGCTGGAACCGATCATGACGGTGGAAGTGGTGGTGCCGGAACAGTACATGGGCGACGTCATCGGCGACCTGAATTCCCGGCGCGGAAAGATTGAAGGCATGCAGTTGCGCGGAACCACCCAGATCATCAAATCGATGGTGCCGCTTTCGGAGATGTTCGGGTACGCGACCGAGCTTCGCAGCCGGACACAAGGCCGCGGCAGTTTTACCATGCATTTCGGCAAGTACGAGGAAGTCCCCGGATCGCTGGCCGAGGAGATTGTCAGCAAGGTTCAGGGCAAGACTACGAAATAAGGAGATTATTTTCTCTTATGGCAAAAGAAAAATTCGATCGCAGCAAGCCGCACGTAAATATCGGGACGATCGGGCATATCGATCACGGCAAGACCACCCTGACGGCGGCGATCACCAAAGTGCTGGCCAAGCACAATCCGAAAAACAAGTTCCGGAGTTTCGATTCC
>Ga0182018_10002365_pt1 | contig 19094 bp, 13 predicted proteins | sample 812P2MmetaG_FD_120490 | JGI IMG/M metagenome (GOLD analysis project Ga0182018, IMG submission 120490) | Permafrost microbial communities from Stordalen Mire, Sweden - 812P2M metaG | ecosystem: Environmental > Terrestrial > Soil > Wetlands > Permafrost | place: Sweden: Stordalen | collected... | reverse complement strand
TCCGGTTGGGCGGCCAGCGAGCCCAGGCGCGGGTCGAGCACGCACTCGTTCGCGGCCACTCGCTTGACTGCCTGCACCAGTTCCAGATCCATGGCGTTCTTCAGCAGGTAACCCTTGGCGCCCGCCTCCAGGCAAGTGCGCACATAGGACGCTTCCGAATGCATGCTGAGCACTAACACCGCGGTGGCCGGGCAGGCTTTCAGAATGTGGCGCGTGGCCACGGCGCCATTCATGCTGGGGAGGGCGAAGTCCATCACCACCACGTTGGGTTGCAGACGGGTAGCCTCGGCGACCGCCTCATGGCCGTCGCTGGCTTCGCCGACTACTTGAATTCCGGCATCCTCCTCCAGCAGCCGGCGAAAGCCCCGGCGCACGAGGCTGTGATCGTCTACTAACAGGACTGTAAGGATGGCATTCGACATGGTGCGTGTTCCTTTATATGGTACGACTGACTACGCGTGCTCGCACACGCCGCTCCCTCACGGTCGAGGCTCGGTGTGAAGACTCTCGACACTGAGCCGCGCCTGTCAAGGAGCGGAGTCCCGGAATACGGACGCGGCCGGCACCGTCATGCGAATCAGCGTGCCACCGCCTGCCACATCCAGAAACTCCACGCGGCCATTCACCAGCTCGGCGCGCTCCCGCATGGAGACCAGCCCCATCCCCTTGCCTCTCCCTTTGCCCAAACCAATTCCGCGATCCTCCACTTCCAGCACCACGGCGTCCGGCAGATAATTCAGACGTACTTGCGCCGAAGTGCATTTGGAATGCCGCACGACATTATTCAAGGCTTCCTGGAGCACCCGATACAGATGGATCGCCACACCGCGGTCGATCTCCCGGCTGGTCCCGTTCTTTTCATATTGCACCGAGATGCCGGTTTGCTTCTCGAAGGCCGGCAGATAGACGTCGATGGCGCCCTCGAAGCCGGCATCGTCCAGCACCACCGGGTGCAGGGCCTGAGAGAGCGATCGGACCTTTTCGAGCGTGGACTGCGCCACCTCCTGGATCTCCCGCAGATCGGACTTATCGGCGCCCGCTTCGGCCGGAGTGCGGCGTTGCGCGCGAGCCAGCATGGCTCCGATGGCGGTGAGAATCTGGCCGAACTCATCGTGCAGCTCGCGAGAGAGGGAGCGGAAGGTATTCTCCTGGGTGGAGATCAGTTGCTGCGCCAACTCGCTGCGGAGATGGGAGAGATCTTCCACCCGATCGAACATGCGCCGATTGTAGTCGAGCAGGTAGATGCTGTTCAGCACCACCACAATCAGCACCGCCGCGAGGAAGACGTACACGTTCCGCTCGGCGCGCCGGTAGATCGCTCGGGTGTTTTCGGCGGCGCGTTCCTCGCTCTCGTTGTTCTGCACCAGTAGGCGGGCGACGGCGGTGGTGAGAGCTTCCTGACGAGCCTGGATGGAGATCCGGATGGTGTCGGCGGCCTTTTCGGTTTGGCCGCTTTCGGCGAGAGCGAAGACTCCATCCATGGCATTCCAGAACTGGTTCATGCTGGTGGCAAGATAGACGCGGCCCTCGGAAGCGCCGGTCGAGTACTGCGCCTCGCGCTCCAGCGCATCGGCCAGGTCGGTGCGGATGCGCGCCAACGGCGCCCGGAAGGCGGTCAGGGGATAGCGTTCCGTCCGGTCCAGCATATCGCGCAAGGTGAGCGCTACGGAGTTCAGATTATTCTGGATGCGCAGAAGGAGCAGGGAATCCACCCGGTTGCGGTCGATGGTGGCGGCCTGCAGGCGCTCCAAGGTTCGTAGCTGGTAGACCGTGTATGCGGAATACACCGCGACGGCGGAGAGCGTCACGGCGAGCCCCGCCAGTAACCGGAATGTGGGTGTGCGGCCTCGTTCCACGGCTAGTATCCTGTGTCTTGCAGTTCCTTAGTAGGGCGGACCCCCCGGTCCGCGGCCGACCCCCCGGGCCGGTCTGCTCGCGCCTTTCGAGAAGCTGATATCGTTCCACCGGCAGCGGGACGAGGGCGTCCCGTGGCACAGAGGGCACCCCCCAGGGGGTCCGCCCTACCGTTGGCCCGAGTTCGTGACGCATTGCCGCTAGTATGTTTCCATTATTGCCGTCGCGAGCGCCGCGTAGTATCCTCCCCTCACATTGCTCAGAATGTGCGGGGTGGGAGTCTGTCTGCCGATGCTCACGCGGAGTCTAACATGAAAATCAGGATCGCAGCCGCATTATTTGTGTTCCTGCTGATCAATAGCGGCTACATTGCGGCGTACCCGTCCGCGACCCTATTCTACATGGGGAACGTGGTAGCGCACCTGGCGGTGGGCATCCTGCTGATGGTGGCGGCGGCGTGGGCGGCAAAGCGATATCCCACCGAAAGTAGCGCGTTTCTGGCGGCTGGCGTGGTAGCGCTGTTGCTGGTGGCGAAGGGGAACACGCTCGACCATCGCGGCATCCTGTGGCTGCACATCTGCCTGGGTGTTGCCGCCGCGGCGCTGGTGGCATTCCGCTTCCGGCGCCAGCTTCCGTACTGCGTGCCAGCCTGTCTCATTGCCGTACTGTTGCCGGTATCGGCGGCCGTTTGGAACCGCGTCCATCCCGACCCGTATGACCGCATCGTGAATCCGCCGTCGCCGCCGCTCTCGATGGACGAGGAGGGGCTGGGCGCGCATTCGCCCTTTGCGCCGTCGTCGGCGCGCACCACCAGCGGGCATACCATCCCCTCGAATTTCTTCATGGATTCGGAAACCTGCGGCGAGTGTCACAAGGACATATACCAGCAGTGGAAGAGTTCGATGCACCATATGGCATCGTTCAATAACCAGTTCTATCGCAAATCCATCGAATACATGCAGAGCGTCACCGGCACGCGCGGCAGCAAATGGTGCGCCGGATGCCACGATCATGCGGTCTTCTTCAACGGCCGCTTCGACCGGCCCATCTCCGAACAAATCGACACGCCCGAGGCGCAGGCGGGGCTGGGCTGCATGTCCTGCCACGCCATTGTCCACGTGGGCAGCACCATGGGCAACTCCGATTTCGCGGTGGAATACCCACCGCTGCATCAACTGGCTTCCAGCCATAGCAGGCCGATCCGCGCCATCGCTTCCTTTCTGACCTATCTCAATCCGCAGCCCCACCGGCAGAACTTCCTGAAGCCGTTCATGCGCGACCCCGAGTTCTGCGCGGCCTGCCACAAAGTGCACCTTGACATTCCGGTAAATAACTATCGCTGGTTTCGCGGCTTTAACGATTACGACAACTGGCAGGCCAGCGGTGTATCCGGCCAAGGCGCCCGCTCGTTCTATTACCCCGACAAATCCATGAATTGCGCCGATTGTCATATGCCGCTGGTGGCGTCGAACGACGCCGGCAATCGCGACGGCAAGATTCACTCCCACCGCTTCGCCGCCGCGAACACCGCGGTCCCCACCGTGGAGCAGGATCGCGCGCAGTTAGAGGCCACCGAGAAGTTTCTCCAGTCGGGATTTATTACCGTGGACATTTTCGCGGTATCGCCCGTCGATGCCGGCAAAGGGCAGACGGCGATGGTGCGGCGCAGCGACACCGTGCAGGCCAATTCCACGTTCGCGGTGGGAGAGGAGGCGGAACAATCGGCGCCCGCGCTGGTTCGCGAAGTCGGCAAGCTCTCGGCGCCAATCGGTTCGGCCGAAACGCGCCTCGAACCCGGCTCGACGGCTCGCGTGGATGTGGTGGTGCGCACCCGCAAGATCGGCCATTTCTTTCCGGCCGGAACGGTGGATGCCTTCGACACGTGGCTGGAATTGCAGGCCACGGACGACGCGGGGCGCGTCCTGTTCTGGAGCGGCAAGGTGGAAGACGATGGCAAGGGTCCGGTGGACCCGGGCGCGCATTTCTATCGCTCCTACCAGTTGGATGGCGCGGGAAACCCGGTCAACAAGCGCAACGCGTGGCAATCGCGCAGCCTGCTGTATGTGCGGCTGATTCCGCCCGGCGCGGCCGACGTGGTGCATTACCTGGTGAAGACGCCGGCGAACGCCAAGGGGCCGATCCACCTCACCGCCAAGCTGAACTACCGCAAGTTTTCCTGGTACTTCACGCAATTTGCGTATGCCGGGGTGCCCAGGCCCGGACAAGATCCGGCGCTGTTGAACAAGGAATCGAACGGCCTGGAGTACAGCTTCCTGCCGTCGTCGATACCGGCGAACGTCTCCGGAAAAATCAAGGGGCGCATTCCCGATCTGCCGATCGTGACCCTGGCGGAGGCGCACGCCACGCTGCCCTTGGGCCAGCCCGAATGGACGCCAGTGGTGCGCAAGCAGGATCGCGAGCGCTGGAACGATTGGGGCATCGGACTGCTGCTGCAGGGCGATCTGAAAGGCGCCGAATATGCTTTTGAGCGAGTGACCGAAGCCGAGCCCGGGTACGCCGACGGTTGGCTCAACGTGGCGCGCACGCTCATTCAGGAAGGCGAGACCGACGCCGCCAAGCCGTATTTGGCGAAAGCTCTCGAATTGCGGCCGCAGTTGGGACGTACGATGTTCTTCCAGGCCGCGGTGCAGAAGGCGGATGGCGATTACGAGGGCGCGTTGCGGTCTCTGGCGGTGGTGCGCCGGCAGTATCCGCGCGATCGCGTGGTGCTGAACCAGATCGCGCGCATTCAGTTCTTGCAGCGGAAATACTCGGCGGCCGTGGAGACGCTGAAGGCTGTGAACGCCGTGGATCCGGAGGATGTGCAGATGCACTATACTTTGATGCTGTGCGAGCGCGGACTGGGCGACGCGGCCGCGGCGGAGCGGGAAGAGAAGTTGTTCCGCCGGTTCAAGGCCGACGAGTCGTCGCAGGCGATTACCGAGGCGCGGCGGCGGCTGAGTCCGGAAGATAACAATGAGCGGCAGCCGGTGCACGATCATGAGAGCGCCGTTCGTTTGGAGGGGAAATGAGAGTTCGTATTTCGTGGCGCAGGCCGTTTAATTTGCATCCTGGTGACAGTTCCGTGGGGCAGGCAATCCTGCCTGCAGCCGGCTTTCAGCCGGCTCTTTCGGAGCATGGACGAATCCTCGTACCCGGCAAGCGCCGCCTGAAAGGCGGCTGCAGCCATGATTGGCTGCCCCACAAGACACTGTGGGACATCTGCGAGCGCGCATCGAGAAGAGCGCCTGCGCCACAAGGAATTGCGATTGCCGCGCTGGCCTTCGCCGCGGTGATCCTGATGGCCGACCAGGCGCCGGCCATCAACGTGCAGTTTACCGATGTCACTGCCCAGGCGGGGATTCATTTCACCCACAACGCCGGACGTTCGGGACACAAGTATCTTCCCGAGACGCTGGGAGCGGGCTGCGCGTTCTTCGATTTCGACGGCGACGGCTGGCCGGACATCCTTCTGGTTAACGGCAAGGATTTCAACCCCGGCGGCCGAAAGACGACGGCCGCGCTCTACCACAACAACCACGACGGAACGTTCACCGATGTGACCAAGGGCAGCGGCCTGGACGTCGAAATGTATGGCATGGGCGTGGCCATCGCGGACTACGATAACGACGGCCGCGAAGACGTCTACATCACGGCGCTCGAAGGCGACCATCTTTTTCATAACGAGGGCAACGGAAAGTTTCGCGACGTCACCCAGGCCGCCGGAATCCAAAACGCCAATTTCGGCGCCAGCGCGGCATGGCTGGATTACGACCATGACGGCAAGGTGGATCTCTTCGTCGCCAACTACGTGCAGTGGAGCGCCAAGGGCGATCTGTTCTGCTCGCTGGATGGCTCGACGAAATCCTACTGCACGCCCGAGTCTTACAAAGGGACGCGGTCGCGCCTGTACCACAATCTGGGCAATGGCCGCTTTGAAGATGTCGCCGAAAAGGCCGGACTCGGCGATCCCACCAGTAAGTCGCTGGGCGTGACCGTGCTCGACTATAACAACGATGGCTGGCCGGACCTGTTCGTGGCCAACGATACCCAGCCCAACAAACTCTATCGCAACCTGGGCAACGGCACGTTCAAAGAAGAGGGCATGACGGCCGGCGTGGCCTATGGCGAAGACGGCGTGGCGCGGGGAGCCATGGGCGCCGACGCCGGCGATTACGACCGCAGCGGCCGCCCCCATCTGCTGGTGGGCAATTTTTCCAATCAGATGCTGGGCCTTTACCACAACGAAGGAAACGGGCTGTTCGTGGATGAAGCGCCGTCCTCCACGGTGGGCCGCAGCAGTCTGCTGTCGCTCAGCTTCGGCGTGTTTTTCTTCGACTACGATCTCGACGGCTATCCGGATATTTTCGCGGCCAACGGTCACATTGAGGACGAGATCGGACGCGTGCAGCCAAAGGTGAGTTACAAGGAAACGCCGCTGCTCTTCCGCAACTTAGGGAATCACCGTTTCGACAACGTCAGTTCCCGGGTGGGACCGGCCTTTTCCAAAGCGATGGTGGCGCGCGGCGCGGCCTATGCGGACTTCGACCATGACGGCGACCTGGACGTCCTGATCTCCACCAACAACGGACCGGCGGTGCTGTTGCGCAATGACGGAGGCAATCGAAATCATTGGCTGAGCGTCCGGCTGGCGGGCACGAAATCGAATCGCGATGGGATCGGCGCGGTGGTTCGCGTGGAGAGCGCCGGCGGAAAGCAGTGGAACATGGTGCGGAGCGGGTCGAGTTACTGCTCGCAAAGCGATCTGGCTCTCACCTTCGGATTGGGTGCGGACGCGTCCGCCAACGTGGAAGTAAAATGGCCCAGCGGCGCGAAGCAGCAGTTCAAGAATGTGGGGGCGAATGAGCGGGTGCTGGTCGACGAGGGTCGGGGGCTGAGTAAGTTGCAGTAACGATCAGCGAATGAATTCGATTTGGCAGATGCCGGCGGGCGAGAAGCGGTTCGAACTCGTGCCGATCGGTCGTGACGAGGCTGGCGCCAAGTCTCTTGGCCAATGCCAACGCACAGCAGTCGGCCAGCGATACCCGGCGGTGGATGGCCTTCAACCGCCCGACTTCGCGCCAAAACTCCGAGTCCATGTCATTCCGCTCCTCGATACCGAGAGAGAGCAAGTCGGTGATTGCGGATTCCGCCGCTTTCTGGTTGGAGGCCCTCCAGAAATCGTAGTAGACCTCGCAGAGGTTCAGTGCATGTACGTAGCAGGTCCGCGGAACGGTGAGGATATTCCGGACGGCCTCGGCACCCGGTTCGTCGCGGAGAAACGCGATCGGCGCGCAAGCGTCAATGACGGCGTTCATTCGTGTTCCAGCCGCAACTCGTCCGCTTTTCTACGGATAAACTCGGCAGCTCTTCACGCAGTTCCTGGTCCTTGTGGGAATACGAGATAAAAACCATGACGGGCTCCGCCCGCGCATGTTGAAGCTCAGAAAGGACACCAATCCGCTCATCGGCGATCTCAGCCAGGCGTGCGCGCGATCCACTTTTCTTACCGGCCTCTGGTCCGATACGGGCCAGTTGCTCTTCAAGGCTCGTGCGCTCCTCCGTCAACTCGTTCAGCTTCAGGCGAAGTGCTTGTTGGCGAGCGATCGGCCCGCCAGGTCCGCTCGTTGGGACTTGTTGCGGTTTTGGCGCCGACAAGACAGATCCGCCCAACTCGTGAGCTGCGATCTCCGGCACCCTGCGCGCGAACTCCTCAAAGAACCTAATGAAGTCGATCGGCTGCATGCGGCCGAAGCGATCAAATAGGAATAGCGTAACGTCAATTTGCCGGTCGGCTCGCGCAAGTCTGGTGGCGACCACTTCGGCCATCTCTGCAGCTACATCTTCGTACGAGAACCCCGCTACGCCCGCACCGATTGCTGGAAAGGCTACGGAATTCAGCCCAAGCGCATCTAAAAGATCGAAACAGCGAGACACGGAGTTCCGTACGATGTCTCTTGCCTGCGTCGTGGCGCGGTCAGCGTATTGCTCGCTTGTGATGGCGTGAAAGACGTACTGAGCTTGTAGCCTTCCAGCCGTTGTTACAATAACTTCGCCGAGTTTCGCGGGTACCTTCTTGGCCGCATCAATCATTATTTCCTGGCCGCCGGCACGGAGGATGGCAGCGGAGACACCTCCGCCCATCGTGATGTAGTAGTCATCCGAACTCACGATTACCTGGGCCTGAGTGGAGGTGATATCACCGAACTCAACCGTAAGCCGACTTTTCCCGAACTGATACGATCGATTTTTCATTCTGAACTACACTAACTCCAAAGGGCAACGACGGCAATAGGGTACCATGACGCGCGCCCATTTCGCCGCTGTTGCCGGATTTTGCCGGATCGGATCTCCGTGCAACCCTCTCTTGGTCAAATTACCGGATCAAAGCCCGAGCCTTACCTTAGTTAGTTAGAAGTCCCCCCGCTCCACGTGTTGGACGTTTGAGGATCTGAAGAAGGCGCTCGTTTTCGCCCCTTGATCTGTAACCCGCGCCCAGTTGAAGCCCCCACTCAAACCCCGACCAGCGTCGACGCCTTCCACCCCCCCAACGCCTCCTCCAGCCACAGCGCCACGCGCAGCGCGTTATCTTCGCGCCAGGGAGCGGCCACCACCTGCACCGCGATCGGCAGACCGGCGCTCGATTCGCCGCAACGCACGACCACTCCCGGCCATCCCGCCATGTTATAGGCCATCGTATGGCTGAAGCCGCGGAAATTCTCGTCGCGGATGGACTCGCCGTGAGGCAGCGCGGCGTGGATGTAAGCTGGGCAGAGAATCACGTCGTAGCAGCGCAGGAATCGCGTCATCTCGGCGCGATAGGCATCCAACTCCGACCAGTAGCGCGCCAGTCCGGCCAGATCGGTGCGATAGGGCTCCAACTTGTCGAGCCAGCCGGTGAGCAGCGGATGCACTTCGTTCGAACCCAGTTCCCGCAGATAGGCGCGCAGGCCGTCGCCGCCATCGGGGCCGATGAACTTCATCTCCAAGTCGTACGCCGCCGGCAGACAGCCGGGACGCGATTCCTCCACCGAGCGGACTGCGGACGCGATCGCCGCAGCCGCCGCCCGCACGGTAGCCGACACCTCGCCATCCGCGGCGGCGAAGCCGTTATCGGTGTAGAACGCCACCCGCAATTCCGACAGGTTCACGTGTCCCGGTTCGCGGAAGGGCACGTCGGGAACCGTGGGATCGACGCCATCGGGACCAGTGAGGAGGCGCATGGCATCGATGAGATCCTCCACGCGCCGTGCCATGGGACCGATCTGCCATACGGTCTCGAGCCAGCCGCCCGCGGGTGGAAAGTGGCCGGTGCGCGGCAGGCGTCCCGAGGTCGGCTTCATGCCCGCTATCCCACAGAACGCCGCGGGCAACCGGACCGAGCCGGCGGCGTCGCTGCCAAGCCCTAAGGGCGACCCGCACGCCGCGATCAGCGCCGCTTCCCCGCCGCTGCTGCCGCCGCAGGTTCGCGCCACATCGTAGGGATTGTTGGTCCGTCCGAAGAGCAGGTTATCGCTTTCGAAAGCGAAGAGAAGATCCGGCAGATTGGTACGCGCGATGGGGATGGCGCCGGCGTGGCGCAGGCGCGCCACCAGGGTGGCATCGGCGGTGGAAAGCGCGGCGTTCCTGCGCCCCAAAGTGCCGGCCGTACAACGGCTGCCGGCCTGCTCGATCGAGTCCTTGATGCTGAACGGCACGCCGTGCAGAGGACCGCGCAACGTGCCGGCGGCCAGTTCGCGATCGGCTGCGGCGGCATCGTCTAACGCACGCTCGGATTGCACCTCCACCGCGGCGTTCAGCACGGGGTTGACGGCGGCGATCTGTTTCAGATGCGCGGCGATCAACTCGCGGGAGGAAATCCGGCGCTCCCGGACGAGGCGGGCTTGCTCGCGGGCGGAGAGGGTCAGCAGGTGGGTCAAGTATCATTCTCGCGCATCCGCGGCGGGGCTCGAATACTGGCATACTGTCAGGTAGATGAACGGCAAAATACGCGGCTTCGTGTGGGCTCTGATACTGGTCGGAGTGAGCGGCGCGGGGTGGCTGGTTCTCGGCCAGAATCCGAATGACCCGCGCCTCTGGCAGCATCGCAATCTGGGCAAGGCATTTTACGAGAATCCCACCACTCACGAAGAGGCCGTGGTGGAACTGCGGCAGGCACTGGCCCTGGCGCCGGACTCCGCGCGCGATCAACTCAACTACGGGCTGGCCCTCTTGCGCCAGGGTGACGTGGACGCTGCCACCGCCGAACTGGTGAAAGTCCAGAAGAGTAATCCGAAACTGCCGCATACCTGGTTCAACCTCGGCATCCTATATAAGAAGCAGAATGAGACCGAGCAGGCAATGGCGCAGTTTCAAGAGATGGTGCGGCTGGCGCCCAACGAGCCGGTGGTTCATTACCAGTTGGGTGTGATCTATAAGCTGAAGGAAGACTATCCCGCGGCCATCGCGCAATTCGAAACTGCACGCGACCTCAGCCCGCGCCTATCCGCTCCGCACTTCCAACTCTACGGATTGTACCGGCAGGCCGGCCGCACCGATCAGGCCGCAGCGGAGTTGCGCATCTTCCAGGACCTGAAAAAGCAGCAGGAAGGCGCCGCCATTCCGGAAGACATGGACTGGTGCCAGTACGGCGAACTCTACGATCCCATCGACGTGCCGCCTTCCGCTGCCCCAGCGGCTCCGACTTATCGCGACGAGAAACTGGCGGAAGGATTCGCCGGCCCGGGCGCGGGAGTCACCACGCTGCTGGGGGCCGATGGACGTCCCGACCTGATTGCCTGGTCCGCCGGCCGCGTCGCGTGGTTCCGCGGCGGCCGCACCCTGGTAGCCAACTCCGGCCTGGAAGCTTTGCGCGACGTCCAGTTCATCGCCCCCGGCGATTTCGATAACGACGGCCTGCCGGATCTCTGCGTGGTCACCAGCAAGGGCGCCGCGCTCTACCGCAACACCGGCAAAGCCTTCGTGAAGCAGGCCGATCTGGCGACGGGCTCCTTCCGAAAAGCCGTCTGGATCGACTACGACCACGACTACGACGAAGACATCATCCTGATTGGGGACGACTCCCGCCTGATGCGCAACAACGGGGAGGCCGGTTTCAGCGATGAGTCCAGGCGGTTCCCTTTCGTGGCGGCGAAAGCGCTGGATGCCGTGCGGTTTGATCTGGAACCCGACACTCCGGGCTTCGACCTGGTGGTCTCCTATGCCGGCCGCCCCGGCGTGATTTACCGCGACCATCTGGGGGGCGTCTATCAGGCCGTTCCGCTGGATGCGCTGCCGCCCGGCGCCCATGGGCTGGTCGCGCGCGATTTCAATCACGATGGCTTCACCGATCTGGAGTTCGAACCCGCCGGACGCCTGGTGAATCGAGCGGCCGTGCTCCAAGAAGCTCCGAGGACGGATCATCCCGCTTTCTCCGCCGCCGCGGTGGCTGCCGATTTCACCGGCAACGGGCGTCTCGACTGGGCGCGCATCGAAACTGATGGCAGCCTGGTGGTGGCTCGCGATACCACTCCGGCATACGGCAACTGGATCGAAATAGGGCTTACCGGAGTCAAGAATGCCAAGCTTTCCTTCAATGCCAAAGTGGAAGTGAAGGCCGGCGCCAGCTACGAGAAGCAGACCTACGCGGGTGTGCCGCTGGTATTTCGCCTGGGCGGCTACACCACTGTGGATACCGTCCGCATCACTTGGGCGAATGGTCTGATCCAGAACGAAATGAAACAGCCGGTGAACCAGGTGGTGGTGGTGAAAGAGGCGCCGCGGCTGGCCGGCTCCTGCCCCATGATCTTCACTTGGAACGGCGAGCGGTTCCAGTTCGTCACCGACGTGTTAGGCGTGGCGCCGCTGGGCGCGAGTTCCGGCGACGGCCAATATTTCCCGGTGGATCACACCGAATACGTTTCCATCCCCGCCGGCGCGCTGCAGGAGCGCGACGGCGCTTACGAAATCCGCATGACGGAGGAACTGCGCGAAGTCTCTTACATCGACCAGATCAAACTGATCGCGCTCGACCACCCGGCGGATACCGAGATCGTCACCAATGAGAAGTTCAAGTCGCCGCCGTTCCCGGAGTTCCGTTTGTACGGAGGGACTCGGCGCACGTACCCCACCGCGGCGCGCGATGGGCATGGCGCCGATGTGCTGTCCGCGCTGCTGGCCCGCGACCAGCGCTACCCCGATGCATTCCGGCGCGACCATGCCGGGGTAGCGGAGTTGCACAGGCTGGATCTGAATTTCGCCGGCGCGGCACCCGACGGAAAGGCCACGCTGGTGCTGCAAGGCTGGGTGGATTGGGCCGACGGCAGCACCTTTCTAGCCGCTACGCAGGCGCATCGCGACCTGGTATTTCCGTATCTTCAGGTGAAGGATGCGCAAGGCAATTGGAAGACCGTCATCGAAGATATGGGGATTCCCTCCGGCAAGCCCAAGCCGATGGCCGTCGATCTCACGGGCAAGTTCCTAAGCGCTTCGCGCGAAGTGCGGATCGTGACCAATCTGTGCGTCTATTGGGACGAGATTTACTTGTTCGAAAACAATGTGCCGCCGCAGACCCGCCTCACGGAAATCGCCATGAGCGGGGCCGACCTGCATTTTCGGGGTTTCTCTCGCGCCACGATTCATCCCGAACGCAAGCAGCCGGAATCTTTCGATTACCAGTCCGTCAGCTCCACCACCATGTGGAACCCGACGCCGGGAAACTATACCCGCTATGGCGCCGTTGAGGACTTATTGCGCGAGCCCGACGATCGCATGGTGGTGATGGGCTCGGGCGATGAGATCCGCATGCGATTCGCCGTTGCGGGCCTGCCTGCGCCGGCGGCCGGCTGGCGCCGCGATTATCTACTGCTGGTAGAGGGCTGGGCCAAGGACGCGGACGCCAACACGGCCTTCTCGCAATCGGTGCTGCCGCTGCCGTTCCATGGGATGAGCCGCTATCCCTATCCGGCTGCGGAGCACTATCCGGATGACGAAGCCCATCGGGAATATTTGCGCGAGTATTTGACGCGTCCCGCGCTACGCCTGCTGAGGCCGATGGCTGCCGGCACGCGCTAGCTCGTCGCGCGTACTCGGTGCGCAGCTCTCGACAGGTCCGGCCAACGACCTCAAGCCGCGGTGACAACAACTCGCCCAGGGCGGCGAGCCCGAGGCCTATCGCGGATAACAATCTCAACGTCCTGATTGAGCGAGGTAAGGAAGCGCATCAAGCGTTCCACGGAGAAGCCCTTCAGGCGATATTTTGAAAGAGCCGAAACTTTGGGCTGGTTGATGCTTAAGAGTTCCGCCGCCTTTCCTTGCGATAATCCGCGGCGGTGCAGACAATCATTGATTGCCATGGCCAGACGGACCTTCGTCTGCCGTTCGCCGGCGTCCACAAAGCCGAGGTCGGCGAACACGTTCCCAGAACTTCGCACGATATTTCCGCTACGTTTCGCGCTTGATGTTGCCAGGTGAGCCGGGCTGCACATTAGGACGTCATCCCAGTTCTAGGATATCACGAACTTGTTGAAACCTATGATCGAGCGAACCGGAGGGACCGCGGGGCGTTTGGGGAGCGGCAAGCCTTTCCGATGTGAGGCGGTCGATTCCAACTGTCGTGCTCGGCGTGTCGAGGGAGTTTTCGGCTTTCGGCGGCCGATACGTCGGCTATCCCTGCTACGCTATGATGGGCGTATGCTCCGTTACCACATTGCCTTCTACCTTCCACGCGAGTTTGGCGAGATGGTGGTTGCGGAGGCCCTCGATTTTCCTGGAGCTGTCTCGCAGGGCTTCGATCTGCCGGACGCCCGGCTGATGATTGCCAGCGCCATGGAGGATCTATCCCAGTCTCTTCCGGAGGAGGGCGAGCCCTTGCCGACGCGTAACCCTGACGCGACTGCCGATGCTGACCTGATTGAGCTCGTGCCGCTCGCCGTCCACGCGGCGCACCGCGTTTGAAAAGACATGAACTGATCGATCACTTGCAGCGCCAGGGGTGTCGCCTGGACCGCGAGGGCAGTCGCCACACGATCTATATCAATCCGGCCAACGGCGCGAAGCGCCGATGCCGCGTCATGTCGAAATCGACAATCGGCTGACGAGGAAAATCCGCCAACAACTCGCGATCGCCCCGATCCGCTGACTGGGTTGGCGTTCCTCGGGGCTAACCGGTCCGCACGCTTGCGGCTCAATTCAACCATTCGGCGAACGACACTCCGCTGCCTTCGAGGATCGCCCTCATGGTGCCCAGCGGAAAGGATACGGCCACGATGATGGGCCACAATGACCTGCTTCGAGGTCACCGGATTCCGCCATTTCTGATGGCTTCCGGACTGTCCTACGAGCAGGAAGCCGTGACGGCGCAGGATCCTGACTACCTGGTCGGAGGTGAGCCGCGGCGTGCCGCGATCAGCCAACCGTCACCTCGACCAGTTTCGCGTTCTCCGGCAGTTCCAGATCGCCGGGCGCCAGATACAGCTCAATAGCTTCGCGGATGTTTGCGCGGGCTTCATCCTCTGTTTCGCCAGCAGACGCACAACCGGGCAGTTCGGGGCACACCGCCGAGTAGTCACCGGTCTCGGGATCATGTTCCAGAACGACTCTAAACGTCATAGGTACAGTATAGGCCAAGGCGATGTGAGCGGCGATTCACGGGAGTGATCGCCCGGTGGACGAGTCGAGGTTGAAGCTTCCCGCATCGCGACCTAACCGGCCAATCATGATGCCCGCTCTGAATCTAACCTCTGCCGGGCCTGTCACTTACAAGCGCGTGCACAGATTGGACCGGTTAAGTCCCTTTATACCGGCCAATCTGTTTGATTCTAAGTCGCTTACGCTGAAAACTGCGGAGCAAACAGATTGGCCGGTATAAAGAGCCTTCTCGGTCCTTTCGCGGCGCTTCTGCTAGTCGGGCGTTTTATTCGGCCAAGCACGGACGCACCGCGTAATCAGGGACGCAATCCGAAATCTCGGGCTCACCGCTGCAGCTAGCGAATTGCCATGGGCGACGTGAAACAACGCAGTGGTTCCACGCGCTGGTTTCTGTTTAGATCATGCCGTACTGCCGGAGGAGTTTCAGTTGTTTTTCGAGCTTGTCGGGATCGCTACTCGGATCGACAGTTAGCGACAGGGTGACCCCTGGCTTGGTGCCTTGATTGACCGATTTTTCTGACCCGGTCTCGCCCCCACCCTTATCGGAGGACGCGCTCGCCACTACACGCTCGTCTCCGGGGTCTTCCTTCTTCTGCCCCTTGATCCCGTCTTGGGAATCATCGCTGGCGGCCGGGTCCCCCAATGGCGAGACTAGCAAGCGCCTTACCAGTGAGATCGAATCCCCGCTCAGCGTACCGAGGCTGGCCGTCACTGCCGAGTCGATAAACAGCTGCGAGCACTCGCCAGCGGATTCAGGGTGAACACCGAGCCCTTTCGCGCGTTGTTCGATTTTCGCCTTTGAAACCGTATCGCCGTTGAAAGTTTCGAACATCTGGCTAAATAGCTTCGAGTTGAGGAAAGCCTGTTGTAGTAACGGAGGACGATCTTCATCGGGAGCCGCGTCGATATCTCTAGCGAGCTGCGTCGCCCTGTATGCTTCGGCCGCACCCTCCAGCAAGCCGTACTGTTTCAAGGCTGATGCTCGGACTTTTCCAGTAGGGCCAGCATTGTCGAATACACCTGGGAGAATCGTCTGCTCTGACTGCGGTCCGGTATGCGTCTTCGATACCACTTTCTTAGAGTAGTCGAGGGCTTGTTTCAGATTGATTTTCGGGAAGAGCGTTCCGCCCCTGCGCCCGCCTTTCGGCGGCTTCCTTGTCGCCGACTTCTCAGTTTCTGCCATCGTCTGTCACCTCGCGAGCTTTGATCGACCGGAGCAATCCCTTTAGCCCCTCCTCGTAAGAGCCGGTAAAGTCTGCATAGAGCTTATCGTTAATGCTGTCAGGCATCTTCACCTCGTCGAGCTTGATGGGAAGAACAGCAACCTTTCGGCGCTGGATCTCGTGGACAAGCGCGCTATTCAGTTCTTTCTTTACCCAAGACGATTCGACAGAGCTACGACTTACCACTATAAGGAAGAAATCTGATTCAGCGAGTCCGTGCGCGATTTTTTCTGGGATAGAATCCCCAACAAGGATGCGTTGTTCGTCGATCCAAACCTTCACTCCGTTAGCAACGAGGTCCGCGGCTAGCTTTCGCACGAACCCCTTGTCCTTAGAGCTGTGGGAGAGAAAGGCCACACGCTCGTTCTCATGTTCAATGTGCCTTGCTGCCTTCGCATCTACCGCCTCATTTACGAGCGTTTCTACACGCACCCCGAGGTCTAAAACTTGAGCGACTGAGCTTGCCCAGGCGACCAGTGGAGCAATAGCGCTTTTGTCGTAGTTCGTTTCGCCAGAGACAACCGCGGCCTTCCGCATCGCATCTTGCAAGCCGTCACCAAGCGCCATGAATTGCCGAATATGGCGGATAAGGGGAAGACGAAGGAGCGCCTCCCGAACAACCTTCCGCTTCTCGTCGGTGGTCCCTTTATACGGATACGGCTGCGCGAGTACATATGTGGCGTCGTCAGGGGACGCCAATAGACCGATTAGCCGTGCGTTTTTGAGAACCTTTCCTGCGGTGCGTGGGTCGATATCCACAAACTGCGCAATGTGCTTTGCCGTTGGACTGTCAAGCCACGCAACCGCGTCTAGCACCCCAAACAACGGTTCGATTTTCACAGCCTCGAAGTGCAGAACCGGCTTGTTGGGGCGCTTAGCCACAGTTGTCACCATCGTAACACCATTGCGCCCTTCAATTCCTCGTGACGATTGGCCCCAAACGGCAATATACCGGCCAATCCTGAAGTTTAGGGCTCTACTATGCCAAGTGCCTTACTGTCGGTGGGCAGGCTATTTTTCTTTTCGTTCGAATGTTTCTCACATCCAGTGCACCCTCAAAAGGCTCATCTGGCCGGAGCTTCGGACCTCATTGGTCGGTTGGTACGGATACCGCTTGCGGCCCGCGTCGTCACTGTGCAAAATGGTCGTGCATGGCGTCGATTGACTCGCCACGCCACCCCATTGGAACGGGCAGAGAATGGCCGGTTAAACAGCGTTCTGGGAGATTACCCTCTGTTAATCAGATTCCCTCCACTTCGACCCGACTGGGAACGCCCGTCGAAGTGAAGCCAAGGAATGCTCAGGGCCGACAGACCGTGCGGCCCGTGCGCATACCATTATGGCCAACCTGACCTGACAGCACCGTTCGTTGCGGCCTCGACAAGGAGAGACCGTAAGCATAGTCCCGGTTGCAGTCCCCCAAAACGCCCTGCGTGCCCCCTACCGCACTTCCCCCGCCGGCGTAAACGAGAATCGGTCCGCCACCGTCTTTCCCGACGCCAGATACGCGCGAATCGAATCGCGGTTTCCGCCGGCGTGCTCAGCCGCTTCGCTCAAGCACCGTACCGCGTCCCCCATCGCCGTGCCGGACTCCAAGCGGAAGATCCACGGCACGTTCGTCGAGGTCAACGCGCGGTCGCTCGAGATGGCCACCACCGGTATCAGCGCCTTCACGGCGATCTGCTCGGCGAGGTGCGCGGATGCCCGGTCGGTAGCCACTACGCCAATCACGTCGGGGTCGTAGACCAGGTTCACCAACTGATTCGACGCCTTACCCCAGGCAGCTTCGGACGAGATGCCGACCACTTCGTAACCGGTGCGGCTCAAGCTTCCGGCCAACGCTTCCGCGCCCGGACCGAACAGTCCGATCTTGCGCCGATCGCCAGCCGAAAACGACGGCGCCGGCCCATTGTATTCCACACCCGCATCGCCTACCGTGGCGTACGGCGCCTGCATGGTGTAGCGCCGGTACGTCCATTGGCCGTGGTGCAGTTTGCCCAGATACATCGGGGCCATATTCTTGGCATTGGGGTCGAATACCATTTCCCCGGTGACCCCTTTGTAGCTCTCCAGCGCGTAGAGGGCATTGCGGATTCCGCCGCGATTCAGCCCCGCGCGGCAGATTGCGTTCAGCAGGATATTCATGGTGTCGAAGGCCAGCGCGGAGAAGGAATCGACCTTGGCGTGATACGCCGCTTCGTACCGCTTTTGGAACGCCAGCCACGCGGCATCGTCGCGATTGGGGTCGAACGGGTAGACTGCCTCCAGCCCTTCGGCGGCCTCGCCGCCATTCTGCAGGAGAGCATCTCCCACCACGCGCGCGCTGCCGAAGACCGGTTGCTTCATCCCCATTTGCCGCATCTCGGTGAGAATCTCGCCCGCGGCTGGAGCATCGCCCCAAATCACGACTCCATCCACGCGCGAATCGTTGATCACGCGAAGTTGGCGCGTGAAGGTGCGGTCCTCCGGCGCGTACTTCTGCTCGATCACCACCGGATGCCCCAGCCTTCGCGACGCGTCGCGGAACTTCACCACCCCGAAGCGGCCGTACCGCTCGTTGACGCGCAGCAAGGCCACGCGCTTCAATCCAAGGTCGGTGAAGATGCGGCGCGCCAGCGTGTACGATTGCACGCGGTCGTCCTGAATCGAGGTCAGTATCCAGGGGATGATGGTTTCGGGAATGGTGGGATCGGTCGCCGCGCTGTTGACGATGGGCAACTCCGCGCGCAGCGAGACCCGCAGCGCGATATGCGTGGAATCGCCGGCGATCGACCCGAGCATGGCCCAGACCTTCTCGTCGTAAATCATCTTGACCAGTTCGTTGCTGGACGATCCCCACGTGGCGGCGTCGTTATGAAGCTTCAGGCGGAACGGCTTGCCGCCATACCCGCCGCGCGCGTTAGCTTCGTCAATGGCCAACTGCGCGCCATGCAGCATGGCCAGCCCCAGCGGCGCGTCCTTGTGATCTTGAATCGGCCCCAGGAAACCGATCGCAACCTCGCTCACTTCGGACGCCGGAACGGTGCGCGACTCGGCGGCCAGCCCGTTATATTCCGGCGTCTTGGTGTAGAGTTCAGAGTACGGTACGGTGAATTTCGAAAACGGCCGCAGATCTTCGGGCGTGTTGCCGTAGGGCGCCAGTGTGCGGCTGGCCGGCGGACCCGGCGGTTGCGCACCGCAGGCGCAGGCGGGCGCCTGCGCGCTCAGACACGCCGGCAGAGCCAGCGCAGCCGCCATCAATTGCCATTGCATGACGGGTCCTTGGGCGGGGGAACGAAGAGCGCGATGGCTTCGATTTCCACCAGCAGTTCGGGCCGGCAGAGAATCGCCTGGATGCCAGTGGACGCCGGCAGCGGATCGAGCCCCTGCTCGTGGAAGAACTCCGTGCGG
>Ga0182018_10002364_pt1 | contig 19096 bp, 14 predicted proteins | sample 812P2MmetaG_FD_120490 | JGI IMG/M metagenome (GOLD analysis project Ga0182018, IMG submission 120490) | Permafrost microbial communities from Stordalen Mire, Sweden - 812P2M metaG | ecosystem: Environmental > Terrestrial > Soil > Wetlands > Permafrost | place: Sweden: Stordalen | collected... | reverse complement strand
CAATCCGGCACCCTCGAACTAAGTCTCGACCATTTGGCCGCCAAAGCCGGAACCAGCAAGCGCATGCTGGTGCATTATTTCGGCGGGCGAGAAAACATCGAGGAGCAGGCCATGACGCGCCTCGAGGAGCGCCTGCGGGCGCAGTTCGCACCGGAAGCGTTTCCCGCCGGAGTGACGGCCGAAACAGTCGTCATCGCCCTGTGGGAGCGGACCACCGCGCCCGCATCGCGCGGCGTTCTGCGGCTGATCATGGATCTCTCGCGCCGCGCCTGGAGCGGGTCGGCGCGCGCAAAATCATTCTACGAAGAGCAGCGGCGCCTGTGGACACACTTGCTCATGACGTACATGCCCGACCGGCAGGCCGTGGACGAACTGCTGCAACTTTTTCAGGGAGCAGTGCTGGCGTTTCTCGTGACGGGCGATCCCCAACCGGGAAGACGTGCGCTCCAGCGCTCCGTAGCAAGGAGGAAGCGATGACACCTTTTAGCCTGGCGGAAACCTGGCGTCTCAATAATCGAGCCAACCTGATGCTTCTCGACTCGTTGAGCCCGGACCAACTGAACCATACGCCCTTTCCACGAGCGCGCAGCATCGCCGATCAGTTCGCGCACCTGCACAACGTGCGCATCATGTGGCTCGAAGTCCAAATGCCCGAAGCCGCGAAATCGCTTCACAAAATCGAGAAAGGCACGGGCACGAAGGCCAGCTTACGGAAAGCGCTGGAGGCATCGGCCGACGCTTTCGCCAACATGCTGACCGCCGCCGAAAAGACGGGCAAGCTGCGATCCGCCAAGCGCGGCATCTACCCGTTCTTCGCGTACGCCATTGCCCATGAGGCTCACCACCGCGGCCAAATCATTGCCCACCTGAAGCACGCCAGGACGCCGGTCGATCGCGCCCTGGGGTTCGCGCTGTGGGAATGGGAAAAGCTCTGACGGCGCCGCTTGGTTGGTATGTAGAATTGAGGATATGAAAGCGAGGCTGACTGTTGTCGCGGCGTTCTGTGCCTGTTGGTTGAACGGGCAGCAGACGGCTCCCCAGCCGGAGGGGCCGACCATTCCCAAGCTGACCGACGTGAACCAAGACATTCTGAATCTCGTCATCCACGATCAGTGGGATCGCGGCACGGACATGTTTGGCGGCCGGACCGTCCGGCGGGCCGACGCCCCCAGCGGTAGCCAGATCCAGAAGAATGACGAAGAGCGGCAGGAAGCCGCGAGAAAACTCGTGGACGCTGGGAAACTGCAAAGCGGCAAGGATTTCTTCTACGCCGCCCTGATTTTTCAGCATTCCTTCGAGGGCCCGAACCTGATTCTGGCGCACGCCCTGGCGGCCACTGCCGCGGCGAAGGGCGAGCCGAGCGCGCGGTGGCTAACGGCCTCAAGTTTCGATCGCTACCTGAGGTCGCTGAAGCAGCCCCAAGTGTTCGGAACTCAATTCAGTCAAATGGGCGGGGAGTGGTCGATGGAGCCGTACGACCGCACCGCATTATCCGACGGCGTTCGCGCGCTTTGGTGCGTGGTCCCGCTAAAAGCCCAGGAACAGATTTTGGAGGATGCCCGCAGCGGCCGTACTTTGAGTTCCACGGGAATTCCGGACTGCCACTAAGATAACGGGCGCCTTCGAGCGCGTGCTAGACTGCCGGAAATGGCCAGCCCCCCGAGCCGTCTCCTTCTGAGCTATCTCGCGCCGTACGATCCGCACGTCTCCGACCTCACCCTGGCCCTCCGCGAAGTGGTGCTCGACGAGGCCCCAGACGCCATCGAATCCATCTCCAAAGGCTACGCCGTCGCGATTGGATTTTCCTTCACCGGCAAACCACTGAAGGACGGCTTTTGCCACGTCGTCACCTACAGCTCCCACGTGAATCTCGGCTTCAATCGCGGCGCCCAGCTCGCCGATCCGAACAAAGTGCTCGCCGGCAGCGGCAAAATGATCCGCCACATCGCCATCCACAATCGGGACGACCTGAATCGCCCATTCCTGCGGCGGTACTTGCAGGCGGCCATCGAACAGGTGGCCGAGACACGCCGTTCGCGAGCCTGAACGTAACCTTTTCCCACTCGGACAGTACTATTTTGCGTACGCTGGCGGTTGCCCCGTCGTATATAGGTTAAACTCGCCCCTCCGCAAGGGTGAGCCCGGAGATCGAATACATGAAATACGCGCTCAGAACGCTTTGGAAAGACCGCGGATTCGCCGCCATGGCGGTGCTCAGCCTGGCCATCGGCATCGGCGCCAACACGGCGATTTTCTCGCTCGTGAACGGAGTTCTGCTTCGCCCGCTCGATTTCCCCGACCCGCAGCGTCTGGTCGCCATCTCCATCTCCACCCCGGTCTTCAACAATGGAGCACCGCTGCCCATCAACATCGCCCAAATCGTGGAATGGCGCAAGCGCACGCAGTCGTTCGAAAGCCTCGGCGGCTACCGCAACACCACCATCAGCCTCTCTGGCGACGGCCGCCCTGAGCTGATTCCGGCGGCGCAGGTGTCGGCCAACCTCTTCGACGTGCTGGGCGTGCAGCCGCGCCTCGGCCGCTCGTTTATGGAGCAGGAAGACCACTACGGGCAGCACCGGGTGGTGATTCTCGCCGATTCCATCTGGCGCCGCCGCTTCGGCAGCGATCCCTCGATCGTCGGGCGCAAGCTCACCTTGGGCGGCGCGCCGTATACCGTGGTCGGCGTACTGCCGCCCGATTTTGAGTTTCCGAATGAGTCCAACAGCGTCGGCGGCCTGCGGCTCACCGGGCGCATGGAGATGTTCCGCCCGCTCGGATACCAGCCCGACGATGCGGTGCCGCATGGCGGCGACCTGAACTACGCCGGCATTGCGCGTCTCAAGCCGGGCGTTACCATCGAGCGCGCCCGCGCCGAACTCGCGGCCGCGGAAAAGGCCATGGATTCCGCAATCGGCGGCGAAGACTGGCACGTTGCCCCGGTGATGATGCCGCTACAACAGAAAATGACAGGCGACATACGGCAGAGCCTGATCGTGCTGATGGCAGCCGTGGGCGCGGTGCTGCTGGTGCTGTGCGTGAACCTGGCGAACCTTTCCATGTCGCGCGCGGCCGGGCGGGCGCGCGAGTCGGCCATCCGCACCGCGCTGGGAGCCAGCCGCTGGCAGCTGGCGCGGCAATCGCTGGCGGAAACGGGCGTGCTGGCGGCGGTGGGCGGCGGACTCGGTATCGCGCTGGCGTTTGTGGGATTGCAACAACTGCTCGCCGCGGCGCCATTCGATTTGCCGCGGCTGCGGGATGTCTCGGTGGATGGCCGCGTGCTCTTTTTTGCCCTCGCGCTTTCGGCCATCACCGCTTTGCTATTCGGAATCCTGCCGGCGATGCGCAGCGCTTCCAGCGGCGCGCCCTACGAGACTCTGAAATCCACCGCTTACTCCAACGCCGGCGGACCAACCGGATTGCGTTTGCGAAACATGCTGGTAGCCCTCGAGGTCGGATTATGCGCGGCGCTGCTGGTCACCGCGGGTCTGTTCCTTTCCAGTTTCATGCGGCTGACCACCATTCCGCGGGGGTTTGACATCGAGCGCGTGATGGCCGTCGATGTGGCGCTGCCGTGGACGAAGTACTCCAAGGACACCGACGTGACGCGCTTCTTCGAACACGTCCTCGAGCAGGCGCGTGCTATGCCGGGAGTGCAATCGGCGGCGGTGTCCTCTTACCTGCCGCTCGAAGGCGAGAGCTGGATCGATATCGTGGGTACGGAGAACGATACCCGCCCGGAATCGCAACTCCCAAACCCCAATTTGCGCTTCATCAGCCCGGGCTATTTCCAGACGCTGCACATCCCCCTGCGCGCGGGCCGCGATTTCACGGATGCCGACCGCAACCATCTGACCGCCGTCATTTCGCAAAGCCTGGCGCGCAAACTCTGGCCGAATCAGGACCCCGTCGGGCGCAAACTGATGGATATGGGCAAGCCTCATGAAGTGGTGGGCGTGGTGGGCGACGCGCGCAGCACCAGCCTCGATCAGAATCCCGTAGACATGCTGTACATCCCGCTCTGGCAGCGGCCGCAAAACTCATCCTCCATTTTGGTGCGCACCGGTATGGATCCCAAGTCGATCGCGTCGGCGTTGCGCGCGGCGGTGTGGAGCGCCGATGGCGACGTGCCCGTCCCGCAGGAGCGTATGCTTGAGCAGATCCTATCGACGTCGGTGGCCCGGCGGCGATTCCAGATGACGCTCGTGCTGCTGTTCGCCATCGCCGCATTGGCACTGGCGGCGTTCGGAACTTATGGCGTCGTCTCGTACGCGGTAGCCAGGCGGCGCGCCGAAATCGGCATTCGCATGGCGCTGGGAGCGGGCCAAGGCCGAGTCCTCCGGCAAGTGTTGCGGCAGGGCATGATGCCGGTGTTCGCGGGGCTGGCGGCCGGCGCGCTCGCGGCCGTGGCAATCGGGAGTTACGTGTCTACCATGCTGTTCCAGGTGAGCCCGCACGATCCGGTGGCGTTCGCGATTTCGGCTTCCGTGCTGGTAGCGGTCTCGGCTCTGGCCTGCTGGATTCCGGCGCGGCGCGCGGCCGGCGTCAATCCGCTGGAAGCGATCCGCTACGAGTAGACCGGCGCCCTCGAGGATGTTTGGCCAGAATGCGGCGGCCGCACTCGGCCAGATCGCGGCAGGCGCACGGAACTTGCAGCAGTTCCTTGGTCGCCGCGATCTTGCGCTCCAGCTCCTCCAGTTCCGCCAGCTTTCGCCGCGCCAGCGCCTGCCAGCGTTGGGACGGCGGAATACCTTCGCGGAATCCATGAAAGAGCCGGCGCGTTTCGGCCAGGCTGAAGCCGCATTCTTTGGCCCGGTCGAGCACCGCCAGCCGCTCGAGTATCGACGGATTGTATTGCCTTCTGCCGCCGATGCGGCTGGGCTTGGGCAGCAAGCCGGCCTGCTCGTAATAGCGGATCGCGGACGCGGCAAACCCAGATTGTTGCGCCACCTGGCCAATCGTCACTCCATAAGTTTACTTGACTTCAAGTCAGCTTTAAGTCCGACGATGGTGACATGAAACTCTTCCTGCTAACCGCGCTGTATGCCGGACTCACCTGCTCGATAGCGGCGGACACCGTGCCACCGATTGCCTGCAATCTGAAAGCGCTCACCTCCGAACAACGAAAAGAACTGGAGCAACTCGGGGGACGCGCGATAGCGGCCATCGCCGAGTCGCGCGGCCTGAAAGACGGGTACGCATTCCGCATCGATCCCGCCAAGGAATCTGTTGTAGACGTGGCGCGGTGGCTCGATATCTGGCGGCGGTGCTGCCCGTTCTACGAATTCCGCATCGATCTCCACGCGGTCGACGGCGGCATGTGGCTGTCGGTAACGGGGCGGCCGGGGGTAAAGGAATTCATTCCGCTGGATTCGCCGCGGTTGGCCGCCAAGTTGCCTAAGTAACGTTTGGAGATTTTCAGATCCTAATCATGTAAAATAAGGCGTGGGCAATTTGAAGTGGAGTGCGTCTCATGAGGTGTTCGTGCCGGAACTCGACGACGAACACAAGGAAATCTTCGAGGCGGTCGCCGGTCTCCGGAAAGCCCTTGCCGGCGACACTCCTTCGGCCGATCTCGCCGCATTGACCAATCGCTTGGCAGGCTGCGCGATGGACCATTTCGCCCACGAAGAGCGGCTCATGCGCGCGGCCCGTTACGACTCGCTGCGCTGGCACAAACAGCAGCACGATGGAGTCCGGCGCCAGGTGAGTGAATTCGCCGCGCGCATCGAACAGGGCGACCGCACGGCGGGGCTCGCTTTAGTGGAATACCTGTCCTCCTGGTTGGCCAACCACACGCGCGTGGCGGATCGCATGATGGGGGCCTTCCTTCGCAATGAGCGCCTGCGTCTCGGGAAAGTGACCTTTCAGGCCGGCACCAGGCCGCTCGATTCCTGCGAATGGGTGAATGCGCAGGGTGACAGGTTCACCCCCCGCGTCGCGCGAAAGTGCCGCTGGCGCCCGTATTCGCTCTTCTCCGGAAAATCGATATTGCCGGCCATATAGACGATGCGCAAGCCATCGGGCGAGACTGGAACTGCTGCCGAGCGACGTGGCGCGGACTTCAGTCTGCAGCGCCGGCACTCTTGCCGGCGTTCTTGGTTTCTGCCGCCAGAGACGCTCCCGAAGTCGTGGAATTTGCCATGAGCCCACAACCCGCTCCCTGTGGTCGCGGCTCGGAAAAACGCAATGTGCCAATACCGAGCCGCGACCGTTAGGGAGTGGTCCCGGATCCACAAGACAGGCTCAGCACGCAATTGCGGCGCCGACATCAGGAGGTCGAAGTCTCGGCGCAGCAGGCCGAATCCCGCGCCACGTCGGCGCGGCCCAACTAAATTCTTCCCAAGCACAAGAAGATTGTCTACGGCGGCTTGCAAATTCCTGGACAGCATGAGTTTGGCACGGCGTGGCAGAACATGGTCCTGGATTTCCGGCCACCGGCATTCGATAGCCGGACTAAGAGAGACCCTCGCGCTCCACCTTGAAGACCACCACGCCTAGGGGCGGCGCGGTGACGTTCAACGACCATGGCCGTCCGTGCATCGCCAGCGGACTCGCCTCGACGCCCCCCAAATTGCCCTGCCCACTGCCGCCATAGAGAGGCGCGTCGCTATTCAGAATCTCTTTCCAGTAGCCGCCTTCGGGCGCCCCGACACGGTAGTCATGCCGCGGTTCCGGAGTGAAGTTACAAACGAACAGCAGCGTGTCTTCGGCGCGGCTTGTCTTCCGTATAAATGTCAGCACGCTGCGCGCGACGTCATTGCAGTCGATCCATTCGAAGCCGGCTGGGTCTGAGTCGAGCTCGTAGAGGGCGCGCTCACCGCGCATCAGGGTGTTCAGATCGCGCACCCAACGTTGCAACTGCTTGTGCCGCGGATCCTGCTCCAGAAGGCGCCAATCGAGGCCGGTATCGTGATTCCACTCGTTCCATTGTCCGAAATCGTCGCCCATGAACAGCAGCTTCTTACCGGGATGGCCGAACATATAGCCGTAAAGCAGCCGGAGATTGGCGAACTTCTGCCATTCGTCACCCGGCATCTTGCGAATCATCGATCCTTTTCCGTACACTACCTCGTCGTGCGAGAACGCCAGAACGAAGTTCTCGCTGAAGGCGTACATGAGGCTGAACAGAATCTGGTTGTGGTGAAACGTGCGATGAATCGGGTCCTTCGACATGTAGGCCAGCGTGTCGTGCATCCAGCCCATATTCCACTTGAAGCCGAATCCGAGTCCACCGAGATAGGTCGGTTTCGATACCATGGGCCACGCGGTCGACTCCTCAGCGATCATGGTGGCGCGCGGACATTCGCCGTAGACCCGCTGGTTGAGCGTGCGCAGAAAATCGATGGCTTCCAGATTTTCCCTGCCGCCGAAGCGGTTGGGAATCCAGTCGCCTTCGCGCTTCGCGTAGTCCAGGTACAGCATGGCGGCGACGGCGTCGGTGCGCAGACCGTCGATGTGATATCTCTCCAGCCAGAAGAGCGCATTGCTGATCAGGAAGTTGCGGACCTCGCTGCGGCCGAAATTAAAAAGCAAGGTATTCCATTCGCGCTGCATGCCCTGGCGCGGATCGCTGTGCTCGTATAAGTGGGTGCCATCGAAATAACCGAGGCCGTGCTCGTCGGTGGGAAAATGCGCCGGCACCCAGTCGACGATCACGCCGATGCCGCGTTGGTGCAGATGGTCCACCAGGTACATGAAATCCGCCGGCGTCCCGAAGCGGCTGGTAGGTGCGAAGTAAGCGGTCACCTGGTAGCCCCACGAGCCGTCGAATGGATGTTCCGCCACGGGCAGAAACTCCACGTGGGTATATCCCATGTCGCAAACATAGTCGGCGAGTTTATGCGCAAGTTCCCGCCACGTAAGCCAGCGATTGCCTTCCTCCGCCACGCGCATCCACGAACCGGCATGGACCTCGTAGATCGACATCGGGCACGTGAGCAGCGTCGTGGGGCGGCGATTCGTCCATTCGGAATCGTGCCATTCGTAGGAGTCGAGATCCCACACGCGCGATGCCGTGCCGGGCCGCAGTTCGGCGTAGAACGCGTAAGGGTCGGCCTTGGCCGCGCTATAGCTATTGAAGCGCGAGACAACGTGGTACTTGTAACAGGTCCCGCTGTGCGCGCCGGGAACGAAAAGCTCCCACACGCCGGCCTCCGGCCGCAATTGCATGGCGTTGACGCCCGGCGTCCAGTTATTGAAATCGCCGATCACCGAGACCGACTCTGCATTGGGCGCCCACACGGCGAAGTGGGCCCCGCCTTCCACAAGGTGCGCGCCCAGTTTCTCGAAGCTGCGGTAGTGCGTCCCTTCGGTAAGAAGGTGTAGATCGTAGTCCGTCAGGATTGCTTCAGAGGTAGTGGTCAAGGTCTCTCTCCGTGTTCAGCCGTCGCGCGGCCCAGTCAAGGTTCACCTCTATTATGAAGCGACAATCGCGGTTGGTGGGTTCCCCGGCCTATCCGAGCCGGGAACCCGGGAAGCAAATGGGAACTTAGTGGCCGCCGCCGGATAGCTTTCGGTAGTACTCCGCCACCGAGTCCTTATACCCGGCGGGCGCCTTGGATGGGTCGGTATTTCGTATGGCGCCGCCCTTACTTTGTTCGAGCTGGCGCCGTAACTGGAGTTCCAACGCGTCCACGCCGCTCACCAGCTGTTGGTGCATTTGCTCCACCAGCGCCGGGTTGCCAGGAAACCGGCTGGGGTCGAGACGGCGCATCTCGTCGATCAAGGCCTGCAGTTTTTGCCGCGCCTCGGGACTATCTTGCACTGCGGCGCGGACCTGGTTTAGAAGGTTCAGGCCCTGGTCGATTTCACGCTGCGCATCGGCCGGGTTCGGACCTTGTTGCGGCGCCACGGCGTGACCGGAGATGCGCGTGTTGCCGGTGTCGAGGTTGTCGTATGCCGTACCGCCCCGATTTCCCCCGCCGACCGTTGGGTTAGCCATCCGGCCGCCATCGCGCCCGCCGTTCTGACCACCCTGTTGTCCGCCTTGACCAGCCTGTTGGCCGCCTTGCCCGGTTTGCCCATTGCGGCTGAGTTGGCCGGCCGGCCCCGGTTGATTCCCGGGTTGTCCGCCGCGCCCGTTCCCGCGTCCGCCCAGACCGGCGACTTGATCGCGCAAACGCGCCAGGTTGTCCATGGCGCGATTGAGGTCCGCCTCCTGCGTGCCCGCTTGTTGCTGCTGTCCGGCGCCCACGGAATGAGCCGCGTCGCGCAACTGCTGGCCGAGCTTCTGCAGGTCGTTGGTGAGGCGACTTTCCGCGGCATCGGAAAAGTCGCCATTGCGCAGCCAATCGGAGCTGCGCTGCATGCGTGTGTTGAGATCGTTTTCGTCCATGCCCAGCCCTTCAAGCGCCGAGCGCAGTTTGCCCGATGCCGCCGGCTGCGTGGGTGCGAGTTCCCGGGCGGTCGACCGCATCTGCTGCGTGAGGCGCGCCAGCTCATCTGCGGCGCGTTGGCGATCGCTCACCATCTTGTCGATATCTGGAGCGGAGGGATTCGTGGGCTGCTGGCCGGTATTGTGAGCGGCAGTCTGGCCGGCGATCAGGTCACGCACACGGTCAGCTTGCTGCTTCTGCTGCGATGCGATTTGCTCCGCCGTCTGCGCCATGGAGTTGAGGCGTCCGGCGGCGTCCTGCTGCTGCCCCTGTCCCAGAAGGTTCGTGGCTTCCCGCAAGCGCTCGGCCGCGCGGCGCGAATCGGCGGAACTGCCATTGCCCGCGGCGCGCCGCATGTCTTGATTGGCTTGCCGCAGATGGTCGAGCGCCTGCTGGCGCATTTGCGCGGACTGCTCCGCGCTCTGCTGGCCCGACTGCCCGCTCTGTCCGGACTGACCGCTCTGCCCGCTCTGGCCGGACTGACCACTTTGTCCACTCTGACCGCTTTGTCCGCTCTGCCCCTGCGAGAGCTGCTGTTCCATCTGGCGCTGCAGCTGCTGCGCCTCGCGCTGCAACATTTCCTGTTGCCACTTTTGCTCGGCGGTCTGTTGGCCGCTGCGCTGCTGCTGGGCGAGATCGTCCTGGCGCTTGGCCAGTTCATCCAGCTTCTTCAGCGCATCGTCGATTTCCTGCGCCTTCTGTTCGGCGGTCGACGAGGTGCTGGTGCGGCTCTCATACTGGTTCTTCTCGCTATCGAGCTCGAGATCGAAGAGCGCTGCCAAATCGCGGGCCGCGCCGCCGCCACCGCCTCCCCCGCCGCCGCGTTGTCCGAATGCCACCTGAATCTGCCGGAACGTGGCTTCGGCGCGCAGCAGATACTGCAGCGCTTTCTGTTCGCTGGGCAGCGCGTCCTTCCAATTCTCCCGGTGCAGTTGCTGCGCCGCGGGCGCCATGGCCTCGGCGGCTGCCAACATATCCTTCTGGAAATCGTTGATGGCCTCCACTTCGTCGGTAAGCTCGCGCGCTTGCAGACGGCCCGACAAAGTGACGGCCTGATCGCGCAGCTTGGCCTGCGATTGGGCCAGCAGCTTAGCAACGTCGGTTGCCTGTTGCGCCGTGGAATCCTTGTCGGATTGCTGGCGGAACGTCGCCGAGATAATCTCCTTCTCGCGCTGCGAGATCTGCGCCTGCTGATTGCCGCCGCCACCTCCACCACCGCCGCCCGATTGCTGCGATTGCGAGAACTCGCGCTCGAACGGATCGGCCTGGATGAAAGCGATATCGGTGTGAGATTCCGCGTTGGCGTCGGCCGCGGTGGCGTAAATGCTGATCAGATCGCCGGGAGCGAGCTTGAAAGCTTCCAGAGAAAGCGTGGTCGAGCCATCGGCCTGCTTCTCGCCTTTCTTGGACAGCAGATCCACCGTAGTCTCGGGGCCGCCATTCACGGAGTAATGCAGCGCGACACCCTTGAGCCCGTATTCGTCGGTGGCCTTGGCGGCGACCGTTACCTCTTCGATGGGGTTGGCGTGATAATCGCCGCGGCCGGGACGCACCAGGGCGATCGCCGGCGGATTGGCCTTGCGCGCCTCGATGTAGAAGTCCTCGCTCACGCGCACCGGCTGTCCGTCAGCGACGCCCGCCACGTGATAGACGCCGTCCTTATCGAGCTTGACGGTGCCGTGATAGACGTTATTCTGCCCGCCGGTAAGTTGCACCGGCTTTCCGTTGTCGAGCAGAATCTGGCCGCTCTGCAGCGGCCGGTCGGTGGAGATATCGAGCTCCGCTTCCGTGCCGATGACGCCGCGCAGATCGCCTCCGCGCTCTTCGGTTTCGGATGGCATGCCGGTCCACGCGGGGTAGCGATACGTCACGCGGATCTGCTTTACCGCCGGCAGGTCGCTGACGTGAATGTTGAAATGCTTCGACGTCATGGCGCCCGCGGTCACGTAATATTCCACATTCTCAGGCAGGCCCGCGAATAGAAACTGATAGCCGCCGGCGAAGCTGCTGGCCGGCTTCGGCTGCATGTTAATCTCTTCCCACTTCTGCGAACTTTGGAAGCGGGCGTACAACTTAACGGACGGCGATTTCAGGCCGGAGGGTAGCGCGGACACCATCTGGTCGGCATAGCGGCGGACCGTTGCGTCGCCGGGAGCTACGCGCAGATCGTAGATGGGAGCTTTGTCGCGATGGGGACCGGTCCAGAGGAGCGAAGCACCGTAGCCGAGATAGCCGGGACCTTCGGCGATCATCCAGACAAGAAGCGCGAACGCGCCCGCACCCGCGGCGAACGACGTCCACAGGCCTGCATTGCTGACCATTTGGCTGGGCTCGGCGGAGCGGGCGAGATCGAGAGTGTCGCCGGCGAGAAGCTCGATGAAGGGATCCTGGCCGTCACGCTCGAGGAACGTGGTGAGGCGCTGCTGGAAGTGCGGGAAGGCCGTTTCCGCGGTTCCGACGACGCGGCGGCGCGTCAAACGGGTCAGCGGAAGGCCCAGGCCGAAGCCGGCGGCCACGATCAGAATCAGAATGAGTGCGAAGCGCGCCCAGGCGATGCTTCCCGGCGAGAAGGCGCGCGTGTTGGCGATAGTGACGAGCACGAGCGTCGCCAGCAATGCGCTTGCGGTGAGAATCGCCGTGCCGCGCAGGAGCGTGCTCCAGCGGAGGCGTTTTTCGAGTTGCGCAATATATGCGTGAAGTTGTTCGCGGAAACTCACGGGCCCCTCCCAGACGCGCCTCGAAACGCTTGCCTACAGAATACAATATTCACCGCAGAGTCGCTGAGACGCGGAGAGAACAAAATCAAAGTCAAACCCGGAGAGCGCTGAGGTGGCTGAGGCCGCAGAGGGGTATAGTTCTCGGACTATCGCATTGCCACGGAGGCACGTAGGCCACGGAGGGTGAGTTCTCGGATCATCGGCGTCGCACCGGCAGAAAACAGTTCTCGCAGAGGCGCAGAGGACGCGGAGAGGAAGACTCAGCGGGCGGTTGGGCAGCCGGAAGTCTCCTCAGTATCTAAGATGGTGGCGACTTTCCAGCCTTCGTTGGTTTTCAGGAGATTGAAGGAATCGACGCCGCAGTGGCCGAATTTTCCATCGCGGAGGAACTCGTATTCGCCCCAGACGTTGGCGATGGCTCCGTGAATCGACACCTTGGGAGCCGTTGTGAAGCGCTCGATGAACTGGCTCTTGATGGACGCGATGTGGTTGGCCCACTGTTCGGCGGGCATGGCGTAGGCCGCGCCGTCGCGGACTCCGTAGAGGCGCGCATCGGCCGTCATGGACGCCAGGATCCGGGCGGCATCGTTCGTTGCCATGCCGTCGAAGGTCTTCTGGACTGCCGCGAGTACTTCTTTCTCGCCGCGGGTCTGGGCGGCTAGCGGCAGGAGAGCGAAGAGGCAGGCGGTCGGGAGGCGCATAGAGCGATGATACACCGAGAAGTCACAAGGGCTTCTCCGTGCCCGTGGATGTGCGGCGGAAGCTCGGAGTCGGGCCAGGGTCCGTTCTTGAGTGGGATGAAGAAGGCGCCAACATCGTCGTCCGTAGGGTAGGCCGCTTCAGCTCCGATGATATACACCGGGCGTTGTTCGGCAAACGTGCCCCCCAAAAGAAGAGTCTGGAAGATCTCAAAGAAGGCGTTCGCCAATATGTCCGAAGGCGCTATGCGCGCCATTGACACTAACGTCCTGGTCCGCATGATCGTGCAGGACGACGCCCGGCAGGCCGCCTCAGCGAAACTCTTCGTGGAGAGCGGCGCCTGGGTTTCCATTCTTGCGCTCGCAGAGGCGACCTGGGTGCTTTCCAGCGTGTACGAGTTGAGCGCCCATGAGCTCGCGGAGGCGATCGGAAGGCTGTTGGATCATCGCGATCTGGTTTTGCAGGAATCGGAAGCCGTGCAAGCTGCTCTGACATCGTTTCGCGAGAGGCCGTCGCTGGGTTTTTCCGACTGTCTGATGCTTCATCTAGCGCGCAGAGCCGGACACTCGCCGCTGGGCAGATTCGACCGGAACCTCGCCAGGGTTGACGGCGCGCGAAAGATCTGAGGCGCATCAGGATTCCTCGCGTTGGGTGCCCAGGTATCGACTGGCTAGGACCGATTCGCCTAGGGCTGCGGCGAATAGCAGGAGCATGATGTACCACCAGAGGGATTGCGGAGTTTTTTGTGGGGGTGCGGCTCCGGAGGCTTGCTGCGTTTGGTTGGTGGACTTCCCCTGCCATAGCGCCATGAGGTCGCCGGGGATCACGTCTAAGTTCGATTCTTTCGGGTCGGGGTTGACTCCTACTAAGTTCTGGCGGCCGTTGGCTAAGCGGAGCTGGTAATAGCCGGCTTCGGTAAGTTGGAAGGACTGCGCAGTCGCGGCTTGACTAAGGGTGAGGGGGCGCTGGCCATCGGGGCCGGTGATCTCGACGCCTTGACCTTGCTCGCGGGCGTTGCGGAGTTCGAGGTAGGCGTCGACTACTCGTGCTCCGCCCTGCCGCTCGCTGCCGGCGAGGTAGCGGGCGGTCTGCTCGATGAAGGGAACGAAGGTGGGATTCAGAGGGAAATCGTTGGTGAGGTTGTCGAGGCCGGATGTGAAGAGCACCACGCGGCCTTCGCCGCTGAGCTTCTCGAGAAGAAGCGGCGTCTGATCGCTCAAGCGTACGATGACACGGGCGTCGCCGGGGTCGACAGCGAGGGCGTAGAAAAACTTCACGCCGGTCCAGCCTTCGGCCTTGGCGACGGCGGGGTAAGAGGAGTCGCTCGAACCGACGGCCATGAAGCGATCGGGTACGCGGCTGTAGTCGCGGGTTTCGGCGATGCGCGCGCCGAAGATGGGGATCTGAAGGCGCGCGCCGGCGGACGTTCCGGCTGCGATGAAGAGACTCCCGCCAGAGCGGACGTAGCCGGTGAGGGAGTTCTCGATCAGCTGCGGCACGGTGTTGAGATCGGAGAGGATGATGAAGGCGTAATTGGAAGGCTGGCGGTCGGCGGCCTCATTCACGTCGATGGATTCGAGGAGGAAGGCCGACTGGGCGGCTGCGGAGAGGGCCGCACCGATGTAGAGGGGCGAGCGGTTGTCGCCGTAATTGTGGATGAGGAGGGTTTTCTGCGGGTCGGATCGCTGGACGGCGAAGCGGTGCTGGTCGTCGGCGGGGAAGGCGTCGGCGGAATCGATCTTCACTTCGCAGCGATTGAATCCGTAGGGGACTTCGAGCGCGGGAAAATCGACGGCGGCGCGGCCGTTGGGGGGGACTGTGACGAGCTTGGTGGCGGTGGTCTTTCCATTGACGACGAGCGATGCGGTGCGCGTGGCGGCGGGCGTGCCGTACCCGGCGATTATGGCGCGGGCGTGGACCGGCTTGGCATCCTTGCCCCAGACCTGGCCGGGAGCGTCGACCGATTCGACTGTCCAATTGGGCTGGAGCTTGGTGGCGACCGCGTGCGTTACGAGCTTGACGTTCGCGGGGAGGGCCATGTCGGAGAAGTTGCCGGCAAGGGCGCTGCGTTGCATGTCGCTGAAGAAGTGAAGCTCGATGGGGGTGTGGACGGACTCTGCCATGGATCGGATGGCGCGGGCGAGCTCGCCGAAATTGCCGTGGCCATCGCCGGGCTGGATGGATTGCACAGCGGCGCGGAGGGCGGCCTGGTCTTCGATGGCTTGCGTCATCAACTGGAGTTGGGAGTTGAAGGATGCTACCTGGCCTCGGGCTGCGCCCTTCTTGGAGAGCGTGGTTATGGCGGCTTCCTTGGCGTCGGCTAATCTTGTGCCGGCTCGCATGCTGAAGGAATTGTCGATGACTAGGAGGAGGAGGCGATTGCTGGCGAAGGTGGCGGTGTTGCGATTGATGAAGGGATTGGCGAAGGCCACGATCAGGAGGAGCAGCATCGCGAGGCGCAGGGAGAGGAGAAGGAAATAGCGGAGACTGCGGTGGCGGGTGGAGGCTTGGGTGCGCGATTCGTAGAGCATCAGCGAGCTGACTGGTTTCGGCTTGGAGGTTTGCCGCTTCAGTAGGTGCAGGTAGACGGGGAGGCTCAGGCCGGCTAGGGCGGCTAGGAACCACGGGGCTAGAAGTCCCATTCGGCTTGGCCTCCGGCCTGCGCTTTTGGACAAGCTAAAGCATGTCCCACGAAGAAAATGAGGCTCAGTTGCGGCCTCCTCTTAGGGTCAGGTATTCGCGGAGGGCGTCGTCTAAGGGGTGGTCGGTCATCAGGAGGCAGTAGCCCATGCCAGCGGCTTTGGTGCGGTCGCGGAGGTCGGTGAGGTGGGCTTCGACGCGGTCGCGGTATTCCTTTTTTGCGAAGTCAGGGGTGGTCTCTAGCTGCTCGTTGGTCTCCATGTCGACCAGGATGGACGGGCCGTTCAAGGTGGGGCGGACGTCCTCGGGATCAAGGACGTGGAAGAGGACGACCTCGTTGCCATTAAGGCGCAGGGGCTCGAGGGTGTGGACGACGCTCTGCGGCGACTCCCAAAAGTCGGAGACTATGAGGACGATGCCGCGGCGTTTGAGGAACTCCTGGAAGTAGCGGGCGGGCTTGGAAAAATCGGTGCGGGCCCGGGCTTCGGCTTGTTCGAGGCCGGCGAGGAGGCGATGGAGCTGGCCCTGGCGGGTGGAGGGGCGGATGTAGTTGCGGACCTCGTCGTCGAAGGTGATGAGGCCGGCGGCGTCGCGCTGTCCGTGGAGGGCGAGATAGAAGAGCGAGGCGGCGAGGTAGCGGGCATAATCCATTTTGTTGACGCCGTGGGAGCCGAATTGCATGGAGTTGCTGGCGTCGAGGAGGATGGTGAGCGGACTGTTGGTCTCGCCGCGGTAGCGCTTGAGGTACATGCGCTCGGTGCGGGCGTAGACGTTCCAATCGATGTGGCGGAGATCGTCGCCGGGGGTGTAGGCCTGGTATTCGGCGAACTCCTGGGAGAAGCCGAAATCGGGGGAGCGATGGAGGCCGGCGACGAAGCCGTCGACTACCGTCTTGGCGACGAGCTCGAGGCCGGAGATGGCGGCTAGGACGGAGGGTTTTAGGAAGCGCTGGAGCATGTTAGGGGGTGTTCACCGCAGAGACGCTGAGACGCGGAGAAGAACAAATCAAAGTCAAAACCGGAGAGCGCTGAGGAGGCTGAGGGCGCTGAGGGGTCAGGTGAACGGCACTGGTAAAAGGCTGGGCGAACTGCGTTCGCCTGGACAAGCTAAACCTTATCCCACAAAAGCTGACGGGCATGACTAGACTATGCCCCACTTTCTTCTTAGCCACCATTCTGAAAAACGTAAGAGCAACAACAAGAAAAAGACAAGCGGTAGGTTCCAGAGGTCCTTGGTTTCTCGGACTGTTACTCCGGCTTCGGAGAATGGGATGGCATCGGCTAGTTTTTGGAGGTCGGTGGGTTTCCAGTAGCGGCCTCCAGTTTGGGTGGCCAGGCGCTCTAAGAGCTCGCGGTTTTGTTCTATGTGGAAGTTCTCGGCTACTCCGTCCATGCGTTGGAAGGTTAGGACGTCGCGGCCTAGCGCCTTCGAATTGCGCTGGGCGGTGACTTCCGTCAGGTACGCTCCTTGCTTGGGGGCGTTCCACTGGGCTTGGAATTGGCCGGGGGTGTCGGGGACAGGAGTCATTTCTACTAACGCGCTGACTCCGCTCGGTCCTAAGATGTGGGCTTCGACTGTCGCGTCGGCGGCGGGGTTGTACTGCTGATCTAAGACTTCGGCGGTGAGGGTGACGGCGCCGTTATCTAGGAGCATCTGCGCGGGGACGGAGGCGGCGACGTGCCCGGGGGTGTCCGAGACGAGCCATCGCAGGAGCTGCTGCCAGAAGAGATCGTGGGCGGTGTCGCCGAGAGGCGAACTCATCTGCCAGCGCCAGCTGCCTCCGGTGGCCATGATGGCTGTTCGTCCGTGGCCGAAGTTTTCGGTGATGAGGAGCGGGAGGCGGCGACCTTCGGGGGTGATCATGTTAGCGAGCACGGAGGCGCCGGGCTTGGGCGTGCCGGGGTCCTGGTAATCCATGAGGTAGGGGAGCTTCTTCCATTTGGCGGCGTTGGCCGCGGGGTCGTCGACGAGGCGCGTAATGATGTTATCGGCGCCGGCGGGGGCGAGCTCGGCGGTGGCGTGGGTGGTACCGTTGCGGGGATCCTGCTCGCGGTGAAACGTGCCGGCGCTGGTGGGGAGGATTGTCGGGAAAAGATCGGTGATGGTGGACGCGTTCCAGTTGCCATCGGCGAGGGAGAACTGGCCGCCGAGGAACAGGAGGCCTCCGCTACGGCGGTCGACGAACTCGCGGATGAGCTCCTGCTGGCCGGGCGTGAAGTAGCCCGCGTTGACGGAACCTACGATCAATCCCTGATAGCCGAATAAGTCTTCGGCGCGCGACGGGAAGCCATCGGCGAGCTCCTTCGGGCCGGAGATCCCCTGACGGTAGAACTTGTTTTCGGAGGTGCGGACGATGGAGACGATCTGCACCATGCGGTCGTCCTCTTCGGCCTGGCGGATGAACTTGTACTCCCAGCGCGGCTCACCCTCTATATAAAGGATGCGGCGCGGGTCGGACGCGACGTTGACCACGCGACTGAGCGCGTTGTTGGCGGTGTTCTGCTCGCCAGGGAGCGGATCGGCGGCGATCTGCAAAGTCTTGGCGCCGGCGGCGCCGACATTGAACATCAGCATCTCGGTTTGCTGGTTGCCATCGGCGATCGCGGTGACGGTGCGCTGCGCGAGGACCTTGGGCGTTGCGGTACTGACATCGCGCACGGTGAGGGTGACCTTGCGGCCGGCGTATCCGCGCTGATGGAAGGCGATCTTGGCGGCGATACGCGACTCGGCGAGGGCACGCGGCGCGACCACGGCATCGTCGAGTTCGACGTCGTGCTCGGAGCGCTCGCGGCCGAAGCCCACGGTGTGGACAGGAATGTGGCGGGCTCGGAAAGCGCTGATGGCGGCTTCGCCGATGCCGCCGGAATTGTCGGCGCCATCGCTGAGGAGGACGACGGCGCCGATGGGCAGGTCGGAGGTCTCGTCGCTCAACTGCTTGAGGCTGTCGCCGAGGCGCGTGGAGGGCGCGGTGGGATGGAGATCTTTGAGGTTGTCGATGCGGGCGGGCACGTCATCGACGCGGTAGATGCGGGTTTGGAATTCGCGGTTGAGGGTGTCGAGCACACCGCTCTGCAGCGCTTTGACGGCCTGCGATTGACGGGTGGCGCCATCCTCGGAGATCGACATGCTGCGCGAGTCGTCCACCAATACGGCGATGATGTTCTGCTGCGGCTTGAGCTCGGCGACCGTGATGGCGGGCTGCCAGAGGAGTACAAGGATGAGTGCGGCGAGCAGCGTCTGCAACGCCCAGATGACCCAGGCGCGCCAACCGCGCATGACGGGCGCGGCTTCGCGCAGCCGCGAGCGAATGAGCCAGGCGAGGGCGCCGGCCGCCGCAAGGATCAGAGCCACGAGAATCCACTTAGGCCAGGCGCCGAGGAGGGCAAACTGGCCGCGCATGTACGCCGACCGCGGATACTTAAAAAGGAATTCGAACAAAGAAGGTTCCCCGGGCGATGGTTAGTGGGTCATGGCGTACATTATGTAGTTGAGGACGATGCGAAAAGCAAGACCGGAAAACTTCTCGGGATACTCCGGACTGTCGGCCCACTCCCAGGCGTCGCCGAGGTGCATGTTGGCGCAGATGGCGACCATGATGCGGCCGTGCTCATTGCGGATGGCGCGCCATTTGGGCACGAAGCCATCCTTCTCATAAGTGCGGCCGGT
>Ga0182018_10002363_pt1 | contig 19103 bp, 11 predicted proteins | sample 812P2MmetaG_FD_120490 | JGI IMG/M metagenome (GOLD analysis project Ga0182018, IMG submission 120490) | Permafrost microbial communities from Stordalen Mire, Sweden - 812P2M metaG | ecosystem: Environmental > Terrestrial > Soil > Wetlands > Permafrost | place: Sweden: Stordalen | collected... | reverse complement strand
CTTTGCGATCTGTGGGAAAGCCATTTTCGCACATCTCCACCTGCCAAACTTCGCCGTGATCTGATGATCCCGATCCTCGCCTACCGCATTCAAGAGCAAGCTTTTGGATCTCTGAAGGCGGCAGCTCGGAACCGCCTTCGCCAGCTGGCCGGGGGCTTCGCACAGGGCTCCGGCGATTTAGTAAAGCCCAACCCCAGTCCGAAACCAGGAACCCGCCTCATACGCGAGTGGGGAGACCAGGTACATCTCGTGAATGTCGGAGCCAGAGGCTTCGAATACAAGGGCGGCCGCTACAAGAGCCTCTCTCAAATCGCTCGCCTGATCACCGGTACTCGCTGGTCTGGCCCGGTGTTCTTTGGAATCAAGAATGATCGCTCCGGAATACCTAGCTCTGGAGAACCTAATAATAAGGACGCCCGATGAACTCCGAACTAAGAGTCATACGCTGCGCCGTCTACACCAGGAAATCATCCGAGGAAGGGCTCGAACAATCCTTCAATTCTCTCGACGCCCAGCGGGAAGCCTGCGAGGCCTTCATCAGCAGCCAGAAACATGAGGGGTGGAAAATGCTGCCCGCTCCCTACGACGATGGCGGTTATTCCGGCGGCACCATAGAACGACCAGCACTGAAACGTCTGCTGCAAGATGTTGACGCCGGCAAGGTCAATGTCATCGTCGTGTATAAAGTCGATCGTCTCACCCGCAGCCTGGCCGACTTCGCCAAGATCGTCGAAACGCTCGACGCCAAACGAGTGTCATTTGTTTCCGTCACCCAGCAGTTCAATACCACGAGCTCTATGGGACGGCTCACCCTGAACATCCTTCTCTCGTTTGCACAGTTTGAACGGGAAGTGACCGGCGAACGTATTCGCGACAAAATCGCGGCCTCGAAGAAGAAAGGCATGTGGATGGGAGGTATCGTTCCTCTGGGCTACAACCTTGACGGCCGAAAGCTGATTCCGAATCCGAAAGAGACTCAGGTCGTCTCGAAGATCTTCTCTCTTTATATACAGCTGGGTTGTGTTCGCAGGCTCGCGGAGCAACTGGATCGCGAGAAGATTCGAAGCAAGATCTGGACAACCCGAACCGGTGCTCGACTGGGCGGAGTCGCCTTCGCGCGTGGAGCACTGTACGCCCTGCTTCGAAATCGACTCTATATCGGTGAGATCCGTCATCGAGACAAGTGGTATCGAGGCGAGCACAAAGGGATCATTTCCCAAAACCTCTGGCAGAAGGTGCAATCGCAGCTCGACAGCAACCTGAAGGCACGGCACAAACGTGCGCTAGAGAGTGCGTCGAGTTTGCTCACTGGCTTGATTGGGGACACTCTCGGCAACCGTTTCACTCCATCCTTCACCGTCAGGCACGGAAGACGATATCGCTACTACGTGTCTCAGGGCGTCGTCGAGAGGCCCGGCGAACCGCACACCGGAGTTACGCGTCTGCCAGCGCACGAGATTGAAAGCCGAGTGCTCGAACGGCTCATTCGGTTCTTGAAGTCCGATGCCGATGTCTATGACCAGTTGAACATCGATGGGCAAAGCCCAGCGAAATCCCGCCAGCAGGTAATCGAAGCGAAGAAGATCGCCGAGAAGTTGAGCTCGCTTTCGTCAAGTGATCTTCGACAACTACTCCCCTCCTTCCTGCGACGAATCGTCATCGGCGAAGATCAGATCGAGATGGCGATCGACAGAAACGAACTCCGCCGGTTGCTCACGAACGGTGGAAAGCCAATCACCAACGAGCCAGCGACCGACACCAGCGACCTGATCTCGTTGACGATCGAGGTGAAGTTGAAAAGATACGGTGGAGTCATGCACATCGTCGTGCCGCCGAACCCCACGATCGAATCGATTTCCAAGACAAAACCTGCACTGCTGAAAGCTCTCGCGCGAGCGCATAGCTGGTACGAGACGGTGCTGGAAGGCAAGGCACTCGATCAAAGGGCATTGGCACGGCATGCCGGAATGACGGAACGATATGTCGGCAGGGTCTTCGAATGTGCCTTCCTGGCACCCGATATTGTCGAACGCATTCTTGAAGGACACCAGCCGGACGATCTCACCTTTGCCAGGCTCACGAACAAGATTCCTCTCAGTTGGTCCGAGCAGCGCCGCCAGTTTGGTTTCGCTCCACCACCATCGCGCTGAATCAAAAAATTCCCTGTTACTTCGCTCAAACGACGATTTCTTTCCCTGCTACTTCCCTGTTCTGATTTGCTCCGTTTCGCACGAGGCCACCCAGTTTGGTCACTGGAATGAGCGATTTAGAGAACCAGAGTGCGATTTTCGAGAGCAAAATCGCGCAAATTCCCTGTATTTTTCCCTGTTAGCAGGGAATTCAGGCAGAGAAAGGTTAGCGCCAGACTGCGCGCTCCGCCACACAGTCTGCAATGCAGAGAAATCCGCCTGGATTCCTCTAAAAAATGCACGGCGGAATTTCGCGATTCTTGCTCTGAAACCGGACTGGGGAAAGTGTCCTCCTCAATGCCGCGGCGGGGGTTTTGCGGCCTTCTCTCCGGAGGCCACCTGAGCAGTCCGGTTTCAAAGACTCCCTTCGGCGAATTGGAATGTGATCACAATACGATGATGAGGCGAAGCGGACTTGACTTTGCCAGCGTCGGAAGCATCGCAATGGAGATGGCGAAGGCCCCCTAACCACATCGAGCGGGCGCAAATTCTGGAGAGTAGTGGACTGTTCGTGCTGAAGGCGAGCGAGTTGCCAACCCGGAGTTCTTCCCGATGCTCAGAAGCTTGGGTTTCATCAATCTGCCTGATCAATCGAACGACGGGAGCGACTACGTTCTCAATTGGCAACTCGGCATTCCGCGTTTTTCTGAACTTTATGCGCGCGGGTTTTTGAGCGGTGGCATTTACGAGCCGATACCCTTGGAGGGGCGTTATCTGTTGAGCCGGATTATAATCTTGGGTTCGCTCGCTGCCGGAGGAAGGGGGCTATGGCCATGACCATTTTGTTTGGTCGATCTTGTGCCCAGAGAATCGCTGCACTCGTCCTTGCGCACGTGTCCTTGCTGGTGTTGCTTCTAGGCCTGCTTCTTGTGCCACTCTCTGCCGTAAAGGGACAAACCACATCCCTACCCCAGGTTCAGCCCAGACTTGACGGGCCTGAAAACGCTCCGACTGGTGGCCCGGATCGGCAAATAACAATCGATGTGGAAGTGATGGACAAGTCAGGCGTGCACATTCGCGGGCTGCCGCAAGAGAGCTTTACTGTTCTGGATGAAAAGCAACCGCAGAAACTGATTTACTTTCACTCCGTACATGACGCAGGGGATCCGAGCTTGGACCCGCCTGTTGAAATTGTCCTGGTCGTCGACACCGTCAACACCCCGGTTCGAGCCGTGACATATGAACGGGATGAAGTCAGGAAGTTCCTGCTCCAAAATGACGGGAAGCTCGTGTGGCCAGTATCGCTCGCCTTCTTTGCCGAAACTGGTATACAGATGCAGAATGGTCCTTCTCGGGATGGAAATGCTTTAGCAGCACTTTTCGATCGTCAAGAAACCGGCCTGCGCTCCGCTAATCTCACCAATGGCGGCCACTGGAGCGCGCTGCAGCGCCTTGACGTCTCGATCAAGGCTCTCGACCAGATTGTGAGATATGAAAAGACACGACCAGGCAGAAAGCTGGTGATCTGGTTCAGTCGGGGATGGCCGATCTTCGAATGGGGCGCCGTGCATACCGTGAAGGACGAGCAACAGATCTTCGATTCGATCACGACGGAATCAACCACTCTCAGGCAAGCCCGGATCACTCTTTATAGTATCGACCCTGTCGGTCTGCGAAGTGCGGGTTCGATTCAAAATTCGTACTATGAGGGCTTCCTGAAGGGTGTAAGCTCCGTTTCGCGGGCGCAGCCGGGCAATATGGGTTTACAGGTAATCGCCACTCAGATTGGCGGGCGCGTCTTTACCTCGGCCACCGACCTCAAAGATGCAATCGCAAGTTGCATAGCGGACGCCAGTGCCTATTACGTCCTCACCTTCGCCGCGGCGCGCGCGGATCGGGCGAACGAGTACCACTCGCTTCAGGTTACGGTCGACAAGCCGGGGATGACCGCTCGCACTCGCACGGGCTACTACGCCCAGCCTTAAGTCGCTGCTGCTTCGGCGACTGTTTTGCCCTTTGTCAATGGCAAAGTCCGCGAACCCGCTTTGAAACGCTTTCTGCTGTCATCTGAGGGGTTTGCTGATCCAGTGGTCGGTGAAGGTCGAGTGCTGGATGGAAGACTCGACTTTAGGCATGTGGCAGGTAGTGCAGTTCTTCGTGCTTACTGGACAGGCTGCGCCTGGGTAGTCGTCGGTTGTTTTTGCGCCTGGCTGATTGACGTGACATTGCAGACAGCGTGAATCGTAGGCAGCAGGATCGTGCTCCAGAGGCTGATGGGGATCGTGGCAGGCAACGCAGGTGAGGCGAGCGTCTGGTTTGTTCCAACACTTGCTGTTTTCGAGGCGGTAAGGGGCAAAGCGGAGGTTCAATGCGCCAAGTCCGATGTTGGTCACAACATCCTGCCAAGTGCGGTGGCACGCCCCGCAGAAGTCCACGGACTCTACCGGATCCAAGCGACTGGGGTTCATGATCAGGCGACCGCCATCCTCCTTGTCCGCTTTCATGGCGGCTACGTGACTGGCGCCCGGTCCGTGACAGGCTTCGCAGGTGACGCCCGGCACAGCGCGATTTACATCCAATTGATTATTGGTCACCGCGGCGGTTGTGTGACAAGCAAAACATGCGCGGCTTTCCGCTGGCGGCATGCGACGTCCCGCTGCATCTTCAAGGCTGTTGGACGTGGCAAGAGATTGCCCTGGAGTGATATTCAGATCTTGGGAAGACGAAAAAAAGGTCAGATGGCTTTCGTAGTAGCTGCCGTTTTTCTCATAAACGTAAGTTTGGCCCATGTGACCGATGCCAAATGCCCACAGCAGATCGGTGGAGAGGGACGGAGCGCTATCGCCAGCGGTGACCGTTAGAACGCTTTTCTCGCCTTTGGTTATGATCTCCTCACGATAAGGACCAAAGTGAAAGGAGAGATGGTCATGCTGGCGAAGTATATCCGCATCGGCGGCGTGAACGGCGGCACGGGCCATGGCGTGTTTTTGCTGGGTCGCAGCCTTGTTGGCATGACATTTCGCGCACGTTGCCGTGCCTACGAAGCTATCTCGTGTGCCATCCCCTTTAGTGGGCCACCAGCCGGGCGATTGAACCCGGGCCGCGGTGGGCATCGACATGCCGACGGGAGCAGAAGTTTGAGCTGAGGACGCAGAGGCTGCGACACAGATTGCGAGCGCGGAGACGAGTTGGAGGATACCGGCCCACGGGTTTAACGCTGAAAAACATGTTGCGCGAAACAGGTAGTGTTGAGGATTCTTAGCCGCATCAGCTCGCACAGTCATGCTTAAGACTTTGGCCGGATTTTTGGCCGTCAAGGCAGTTTGCTATTGTCCCGTCAATTCCCTGTTCGCGTCAATGCGAAACGGATTTCGGGCCTTGTCTTAAATAGCATTTAAGACACTACCGGATTTCATTGATCGAGGCCTGTCCTCAGCCCAAGCATCGGTCCAGTGATCAGTACAATCCTCATCCGTTCATCAGATTAACGATGTTTCGCCCGCTGGATCCGAACCAGAAGACGCCACGATACAATAACGGAGTTTGGTATCGCTGCGGTCTGGGGGTTCATTGGTGCCTGCTTCATGAAATTACCGCGAGAACGAGGCCGGAATGTTCACCTCCGCGCAGTCCTGCTTCTGGCAGCGGTGTTTGCGCTCGGAGGAACCTCTGGTCGCGCGCAGAAGACGAGCCATCCCACCGAGTCTTTGCCGATGCGGCAAGTCCAGCAGGCGCTCAAGCTCGCCGAGCACGGTGACCAGCAAGGGGCAATGAATCTTGTCCTCAACGTGCTCGAGCAGCGTCCCCATTTTGCGCCCGCCATCAAGCTGAAGGGCATGTTGCTGGAGGAATCAGGTCGCATCTCCGAGGCGGGAGCCGCGTTTGAAGAAGCTCTGAAGCTTGCGCCGAACGACCCCGATCTCCTGCTCGAAGTAGGCAAGTACAAACTGACTGCGGGCCAAAGCGAAGAAGCAATTAAGCTGCTGCAGCACTGCCTTCGGATTCTTCCCGGCGACGGAGACGCGCAGTATTACCTTGCCCAGGCCTATCACCTGACTGCGCAAGACGAGCCGGCGTTGCGTGCCATCCGTCAAAGTCTCAAGTCCGAGCCCGACAATCCATCGGTGTGGCAAGAGTACGGAGAACTGCTGTGCGTCAAGGAAGACTGCGAGGCAGGGCTGCGGTGGCTGCTCAAGGCACAGCATTCGGATGCTAAGTTACCGCACATCGATTATGACATTGGGGTGACGGATTTAAAGTTGATGGACGTTGCCGGGTCCGCGCAGTATGCGGCGCGCGCAGTCGAAGCCCAGCCCAATGACGTCCCCGCGCTGCAACTGCTGGCTACCATGGATGTGAAGCTTGCCAAATGGCAGGAGGCCAAGCAGGCATTTGAGAGCGTCCTCACGTTCAAGACTGACGACGTGGATTCGCTGTTCGGGCTTGGCCAATGCGAACTGGAACTGAAGCACTATCCCGCCGCCGTCGATAAATTGCAATTGGTGTTAAAGCTGGCTCCCACGCGGCTACTTGCGCATTACTATCTGTCGCGGGCGTATGTCGGAATGGGGAAGACGGGCGAGGCGCAGCACGAGGCGGCACTGCATCAGTTGATGATGGAACAGATGACGTTCGTCCGCGCCGTGGAGCGTGAAGGAAGCGAAGCCCCGATTCAGGCTCCGGCCTATCAATTGCTGGCTGAGCATCGGGAAGAGGATGCGTTGCAGCTGTATAGAAAACGCTTCCAGGGAACCTCCGCCACTTTGGCGGATGCGTATGTGTTTGTCGGGAAACTGTATCTCGCCATGGGAGAAAAAGAAGATGGCCTGCGCTGTCTTCATCACGCGCTGGAAATCCAGCCCACCGTTCGCGGAGCTCATACCTATGAGGGAATCCTGAGGCTGAAACTGGGCGACTTGAGCGGGGCCGAGAGCGAGTTCAAGGCGGAACTGGCAAACGACCCGAACTATCAGACCGCGATTGCCGAGATCGGCGAGGTCCGCTATCACCAGGAGCGTTGGTCCGATGCGGCGGAACAGCTGGCGAAGTCCAGAACCATGACTCCGGAGTTGCTGTATATGCTTTGTGATTCTTACTTCCACATCGGCAAAGCTTCGGATGCCGACTTGACTGCCGAAACGGCGGCGGCGTATGGGAGAAACAAGCCCGAATTCATGAAAGATCTTATCGACCTTCTCCAACGCAATGGCCAAACGGACCTCGCACAGCGTTTATCGGCCAACCTCGCGCAGAAATAGGGACAGCTGCAATAGCTTGAACTCGACCTTGTGAACCGCGGGGAGGTTCCAGGTATCGGAACACAGTCATCCTGTCCCACCCTCCCGACTGTCCTTTTGCCGGATGCAGTTGGGGTTTTGAGCGTTGTCGCGATGTTACAACAAGAGTCATCGACCAACCGCAGATTCATTGACTGATGGCATTCCGACGGCTAACATCTCGGCCCAAGGTATGCGGTATACGGGGGGTCCGGTGATCAGAGAAAGAGTGTCGAAGATTGTCATGATGATTGTGGGCTCGATATTTGTGGCTGGAATCTACCCGATTGCGATGTACCTTTGGCGGCCGGGAAATGGGTCGCCGGGTGACGCGATGATGTTCAGTTTGTACGTCACGCTAGGTTTTTTCTTGCTGTTGGCAGTGCGAAATCCATTGGGGTATCGCAGCCTGATCGCCTACGCGGGCTGGGCAAACATCGTTCATGCCACGGTGATGGCGCTCATGGCAATCCATCCTGCGAGCGACCGCAGAGGTTTGCTCATGGCCACGGCAGGGGTTGGAGTGATCGGTGCGGTCCTTCTCGCGTTGGTTCCAGCAAGACAACCATGACAGGGAGCACCCCCATGCACCCAAGTTCGTGCGTTCTGTTGTCCACGTAGCTGTAAAATGCCGCCTTTTCTGACAAAACCCTGGCAAGGCGCGGAGGCCAGGGCGAGCCTAACGGGAGCGACCCCATCCGGCAGCCTGTGTCAAAATCGAGTCTTGGCCATCACAGACACGTGCAGCTCAGGGCGCGCTCTCGGTCACGGTGAGGATCTGATCCACTTTGACGTTCTTCAAAACCTGCTTGATGCCGCTCGGCCATGCCAGTTCAATACTATCTACAACGGCAGCTGATCCCAGCCCAAAGTGCACACGCTTATCGCTCGAAGAATTGTAGCTAACCGCTGTTGTCGCCTGGTTGTATTGCGTGCCCAGAGAAGTTGTCACCTTGACCTTGGTTCCCAAACCGTCGCGGTTGGACTTTACACCGACCAGCTTCAGAATGATCCAGTGGTTGCGGTTGCCACCGTCCTGGGTACCCGACCGGTTCATCCATATCTCTGGCGGCCCGTTCAGAACTGTCACGACGGCATCGATGAAGCCATCGTTGTTGAGGTCGCCGAAGGCCGCACTGCGATGTGCAGCTGGAACGGAGAAAGACGTTCCGGCATTTGCAATGACATCCTCGAAGGTCAGGTTGCCTTTGTTGCGGAACACTCGATTGGGAAGCGGATAAGGCCTGTGCGCGATGTCCACGGAATTGTCGAGGATGTCGGCATTGGCGGTAAAGAGATCCTTGTTCCCGTCATTGTCGAAATCGAAAATCCCCACTCCCCAACCGGTGGAACGGCTGGTAGGAGCGCTCAGTCCAGCCGCGCCGCTGACATCCTGAAATTGACCATTCCCCAGATTCCTGTAGAGTGGAAAGCCTTCCCCGAACATCGCCGTTTCAAAAATGTCAGGCCTTCCGTCGTTGTCGACATCCCGGAAATCGACCCCCATTCCGGCTATGGCTTTGCCAAATGCGTTGTATGCTACTCCGGCGAGCGTCGCAACATTGGTAAACGTCCCGTCTCCGTTGTTGTGCAGAAGATAATTCTCGAAGGTATCGTTGGAGACGAAGATATCGGTAAACCCATCGTTGTCATAGTCGGCAAACGCCACCCCCATCCCTTTGCCAACGTATTTGGAAACGTGGGACTGTTCGGAGACGTCGGTGAAAGTGCCATCGCCATTGTTGCGATAGAGGATATTCGGCGTGCCCAGAAAATCGACGGGAGAGCAGTAAACCGGAAGTCGTTGCTGAACGCAGAGGGCTGCGGTTTTGATGCTGTAATTGAGGTAGTTCACCACGAAAAGGTCGAGCAGCCCATCGTTGTTGTAATCGAACCACCCCGCAGCTACAGACCATGCCTTGCCGATCTTGGGAACAAAACCGCCAACGCCCGCCTTCTCCGTCACGTCGGTGAAAGTTCCGTCTCCATTGTTATGAAAAAGCTGGTTGTGGTTGAGGCCAGTAATGTAAAGATCGACAAATCCGTCGTTGTCATAGTCGCCGGCGGCCACTCCCATGGAATAACCGATGCCCTGCAGGCCGGCTTTCTCAGTTACATCGGTAAAAGTGCCGTCTCCGTTGTTGCGGAAGAGCCGGTTGAAATAGCTGGGATCGCTCTTTTCCAGCGACGGGATAGCCGCGCCGTTGGTAAGGAAGATATCTAGCAAACCGTCGTTGTTGTAGTCGAAGACCGCGACTCCGCCAGCCATGGTTTCAAACGTGTAATGCTGGGGACTGACACTGTTCTTGAGCTTGAACTTGATCTTCGACTTTTCGATTACGTTCTGGAATTGGATCGTCGCTGCGGGTGGGGCCACCGTGTTCGCGGACTCTTTGCCGAGAGCGGCTCGACGGGGTTGCGCGGCCTCGCGATCGGTCTGTTCAGCCGGGGGTCCTGAAGCCGAGGTTGGCGGCGGGGCTTGGGCGAATAGGCTTGGAACGTTCCACAGCACGCAAAGAATCAACTTAACGGCGAGAGCGATTCCGGTGGCACGCTTCTTGAATCGGCGTCGGCGGTGTACGGGGCGGTCTTCCACATGGCGTGTGGCAGAGGCGTACGCGGATTCAGCTTCATAGCGATACAAATCAAAGGCCTTGAATCCGCAAGGTACTTGCAGATGGGGTCGGTTTCTCAGCCGTTGCCTGTCTGCGAATCGAAATAGGTCGGGGGCCGGAGAAAACGTGCCGTTGAACGAATCGTACAAGCCGAGTGGTTCGCCGTGCAAGAAACAGATTTTCTGCTAAGGGGACGACATGTCCGGGGACTCGATGTGACGAAAAAACTCGACCTTTGCAGAAGCTTACTTGATAACTCTTCGCTCCACTAACGCACGCTGAACACGGCAAGGGTCTGGGCTGGCAATGACACGTGCACCTGGCCGGAGACTAGTTCCGCGGACATATTCCCAAACACCGACTGTAGCTGATGTGCGTTTTCAAGCGGCGTGTTCTCGACGGGGATATTGAGTACGCGCGTCTTTGGGGCATTGTTGTAGACAATCAGCAATTTCTCTTCCGGTACCTCGCGCAGGAAAGCGTAGTAACTTTCGTCCCATCCAATGTGCCACTGCTTTCCAGTTCGCAGCGCGGCGTGGTTCTTGCGCAGCGCCAGCAGCGACTGCACATGCGCGAATACGTCCTGCTGTTCGGCAGTGCGGCCGGCGGCGGTGAAGGCGTTGCGGGGATCGCCGGGGAAGCCTCCCGGAAAATCACGCCGGTTGTCGGGATCGCTGTCGCCCGTCATGGCAATTTCATCGCCATAATAGACTTGCGGAATCCCGCGCAACGTCGTCAGCAGCGAAAGCGCGGCTTTGAGCTTCGCCGGATTACTGCCCTTTTCGCCCAGGAACCGCGCGTTGTCGTGATTGCCGATGAAGGTGACTAGGTTCTCTGGATGTGGGTAGAGTTCGTCGTGCCGAAGCACGTCGATAATCTTCTCCATTGGCATGCCCCTGATGACAACGTCGCGCAGGGCGAAGCAGAGAGGAAAATCGAAGACCGTAGCCAAGCCGGAGTCGATGCCATCGAATTGTTTTCGTCCGCCTTCGAAAAACGACGTGATCGTCGAGTCGCCGTCCCACACTTCGCCGACATCCATGACCTGCGGATAAACCATCTGCGGATAGACCTGGTGAAGCCGTTCGTGCCATCCGCTCCAGAATTGGCGCGTGGAATAGGGAAACGTATCCAAGCGGAATCCATCCAGCTGCGCTATCTCTACCCACCACATCGCATTCTGCGCCAGGTAGAGACCAAGCTCAGGATCATCGGGATTCAGATCGGGCAACTTGTTCGCGAACCAGCCGTCGAGCGTGTTGAGATACTCGCGCGGCGAAGCGTGTGGGTCGACGAGCCCTTTGAAAGTATAGGCGGGTTCCAGATGGTGAGCGGGCGTGCCGTGAAACCACGTGGGTGTCGGCGGGTCATTGACCCAGGGATGATTCGGGCCCGTGTGATTGACCACGTAGTCTATGAGCACCTTCATTCCCAGGCGGTGAGCATCGGCGACCAGCGCCTGGTATTCCTGCATCGATCCCATGTGATCGTCGAGCGCGTAGAAATCTACGACGTGGTAGCCGTGGTAGTCCGAATCAGTGTTCTTCCAGACGGGAGTGAGCCATAGCGTGGTCACGCCGAGGTCGTGCAAATATCCGAGATGCTCGCGAATGCCGCGCAGGTCACCGCCGTGATACGCCCTGGGCTGACTGGGGTCATACGCGCCGGTCGAGCCCGGAGGACGGTCGTTGGATGGATCAGCGTCCGCAAAGCGGTCGGGCATGATGAGGTAGATAACGTCGTCGCGAGAAAAGCCCTCGAAGTGTCCGCCGGAGTCTCCGCCGATGTGTCCGCGAGGATCTGCACGAGCCAGGAGGGGCAGTTGCACGACCGTAGTTCCTGCCGAAGTGATCAGCCGCAAAGGCACGGTTCCCGACTGCAGATCGAAACTCAGTTGGAGGTGGACGAAGAGATAATGTCCATTACTGGAAGCTTCCGCGCCAACCACGGTTACACCCTTCGCAGAGCTCTCCACCCGGGCGGCATTCAGATTTTCACCTGTCAGCAGAAGCGTAAGTTCGGGCGTGTAGTTCACCCACCAGTTGGGAGGATCGATTTTGCGGACTGCGGGAATTTGCCTCGACCTGGCATCCGACTGCGCGCCTGCCGGCAGCGTGAGCAGGCATGACAGGATCACACAGAACACGATCAGCGACAGCGCAATCGTTCGTTTGTTTTGCATGGCAGTCACCGATGGCCCAGCTTGAAACAGACCAGCCCAATAGGGCGGAGCACCCAGATCAAGAAAGGAGAGCCGAGAGAATATCCTGCTTCCCTGGGCGCATCGGGAGGGGCTTGAGCAGTACACTCAAGCGCCATCCCTGCGCTGCGGGTTAGAAGGATATACGCATTGCGAGTTCGAGCTCCCGGTTAGTGGGCGCGAGCCGAGGCGAAGTCAGCTGGCCGAAGTCGCCGTTGGTGTAGTTGCCGTCCGGGTTCTGGAACTGGGGTGTGTTGGTCAGGTTATAGACCTGGGCACGCACTTCCGCCTTTACCCGTTGGGTCACGCTGAATGTCTTGGTGACCGAAGTGTCCCACGTGAATGTTCCGGGGCCAGGAAAGGCGTTTCTGGGAAGAGTGCCGACGAGCCCAGCAGGAGCGCTGAACGCTCCCGGCGAACAGGCGAGCCAGACAAAGGCAGAGATGCCGGTCCTGCATCCACCGTGATAATCAGGTCGGCCATTCTGCCCATTCGCGGTGTTCGGGGCGCCGCTGATGTCGATCGGGGTTCCGGTGGCACGCACAATCACATTGTTCCATTGCCAGCCGCCAACAATGTAGTCAGCCGTCTTCGGCATATCGCCGCCGAAGCGTCTTCCACGTCCGAACGGCAGTTCATAGATGGCGCTGGCCGCAAACAGCTGACGCTGATCGTCGTTCGAGTTGCCGTATTGGTAGTGCAAAAGGGGCGTACCATTCGGCCCCACCACAATGCCGCCGGGCCCACCAAGCGCGGAGGCGGCGTTATCCAGCGTGTGCGACCAGGTATAAGCCACCGTGCCCGTGAGTCCATTGCTCAGCCTGCGATTCAGCTTGGTCTGGAGACCGTTGTAGTTCCCGCTGCCGATCATCGCATACTCGCCGATGGTCCCGACACCGCTCGAGTTGATGGCACCCCCAACCGGGAACCAACTGGTCGCAGGTCCCGCCGAATAAGGCGCAAGGATGTTCTCATTGGCGTTGAAGGGCGTGGCGATATTTGACATATGCGTCCCAACGTATGCCAGGTTGAACGACGTCTTGCTATCGACGGCCTGCTCGATCTGCACGTTCCATTGCTGGATGTGCGAGTTCGGGCTGTTCTTCGGCCAGTAAATCACGTTGTCCGTATTGTTCACGGCGTCCGGGCTGATGCCGACTTTAGGCGGCAGAGCTCCAGTCGCTCCGACCGGATTGAGGCTTCCATTTGCGGCTGCGCCGCTGAGCGTGAAGCGATAGCCAGTCCCGCAGGTCGCCGTAGTGGGACACGCGTAGAAGGTCTGGGTGCCATTGAAGTCGGGGTTCTCCGAAAGTTCGTTAGCGACGCCCCCGCGGTCGAGGTAATAGAACAACCCATAGCCGCCGCGCAGCACTGTTTTGCCCTTGCCAAACAGATCATAGGCGAATCCGAGGCGAGGGCCGAAGTTGTGCTTCGGCGTATTGATTAGAGAGAGGTTATATCCGCCGGCTGCAGCCGCGGCTGTTCCGGCCTCGACCAGTTCCCCCGTCGCAGGGTCGAAGTTGGACATATTATTGCTGGCTTCTTTCGGCCAAGTGAACAGGTCGTACCGCACGCCAAGGTTCAACGTCAGCCGGCGGTTCACGCGAAAATCGTCTTGGGCGAAGAATCCGTTCTCCCAGCTGCGCGTGTTGTATAACCCATGAAACCCACCCACCGTGTAGGCGCCCATGAAACCAGCCAACAACTCAGAATCTTCAAACCCGGTAAAAGTTCCGTGGTGCGAGGTAGTAGTGGGGTACGCGCCAAAACTGCCATCGTCGATCCAGAAGTAGCCTTTGGCATCATTGCCTTGGGTCCAATTAACATCGCGATGCATAATGCTGGCGCCAAATTTGAAAACATGCCTTCCTTTTGTCCAAGTCACCGCATCGGTGAACTGATGGGACGGCTCTACCACGAGGTAGGGGCCACCATCTCCCACGTAGGATATGTTTCCGTACCACCCGCCGATGATGGGATAGCCACCCAGCAACGGGTTAGTATTGGCATTGGCAATCCCAATAGCAGCGGCCATCGCAGTCCCAAATCCGGGCTGCTGGTACCCGTAAATCGGACGCGTGTAGCCATAGTGGAATTCATTGAGAATGTTGGAGCTGATGATATGCGTCTCGCCCACGGCGACCTGACGCGGATGTTGCGGATTGGTGCCGCTACCGGAGGGCAGGAAGTGTTCGGGGTTGTTGGCCCCTACCAGATAGGGAGTGTTGACCAGGAAATCATCGCCCAGGCTATAGCGGCCGAAAATAGTGTCTTTGGAGGTAGCGTTAAAATCCACACGCGCATCGTAATCGTCCTGGTGAATGATGTTCTGCTGCGGTCCGGCGAAATTGTTGCTGTTCGTTAACAGATTCGCGCCGCTGATATTGGGATTTGGAAACTGGTTCAGATAGGCCAATCCCACGGTATTTTGGCTGGTAGTAGGAATCATGTTGATGTTCGGACCCGGCGCGTCGGCACCCGAATTCCAACCGAATGGTAGACATGTTTGCGGGTTGAAGACGTATCCTGCAGTGTAGGTGGTTCCGCTGACAACTGTGCTAAGAAAAGCGTTGGGCTGGGTGGCCATGGCAGCGCTGCACCCTGGCAACGCCGCGTCGGGCAAACTGGTAGCGCTTGTCGCCAGCATGCCGACTGGAGAAAGCAGTTCCGTGAAATTGCCGGTACGCTCCAGCGCCGTAGGCACCTTGTTTTGGGCAACACCGGCCGGTATGTCCTGACGCCAGCCCTGGTAGTCGAGGAAGGCGAACAGTTTGTTTTTCCAGATAGGTCCCCCCAGAGATGCGCCAAACTGATTTCGGCTCAACTCTGGAGGCTGGGTTTCGCTAAAGACGTTCGCGGCACCCTCCCTGGAGCGGTTAAACCAGTAGGCGGAGCCGTGAATAGCGTTCGTCCCGGACTTGGTGGCAACTTGGACTACCGCGCCGCCTGCGCGTCCAAACTCGGCCGGCGCAACGCTGGTGGTGGTCCTGAATTCTGCGATGTCTTCAACCGCTGGATATATGATCAGCGTGTTGACCATGGAGTCGTTGTTGTCGACCCCATCCAGCAAGTAGTTGTTGGCCTGCGGCCGCAGACCATTGACGGACAGTGAGGCGCCACCGGATTCGTAGTTGCGCCAAGTCTCGGCCGCCGCGTTCCCGAAGGCGATCCCGGATGCGTTATCCGCATAAGCGCCGCGGCTCACGCCCGGGGTCAACAGTGCGAGTTGGGTGAAGTTTCGTCCATTGAGTGGGAGTTCTACGACTTGACTCCCCTGAATCACCTCGCCGGTGCTCGAAGTGGCCGTATCCACCAGCGGCACCTCGCTGGTCACGTCCACAGTGGTGGAGGCCGAGCCAGGTTCCAGCTTCAAGCTGATCTCGAGCACTTGGTCGACTTCAAGGGTGACCTCCGCAGCTGCCGACTTAAAACCTTGCTGCTTCACCTCGACATGGTATTTTCCGATCGGCAAAGCATTGATGACGTACTCGCCCGTAGCACCCGTTGCGGCGGTTACCACGCGTCCCGTTGCGGCGTCGGTAACGGTAACAGTGGCGTTGGCTACGAAGGCTCCGGCGGGATCTGTGATGGTTCCGACGATACGTGCCGTGTCCGATTGTGCGAGCGCCACACCGGCTAGGTACAGCACAAGAACGAGAGCCGCGAAGAATTTGCGCTGCATGTTTCCTCCAAATGTTTTGGCTACTTCGGGAGGCGTTGGCTCCCTGAGCACACTAACCCCGCTGGTTGAAAACGTCTGCAAGTTTTGGTACAAAGTATTCCCGCCCGCACGTTTCACTAGGTTTTATACCGTTACGGGAGTAAAATCCCCGCTGTTGCACCAACATACAACCTCCGTTACGTCGGTGTTAGATGGCTGTCACACACACATTTGCGGCTGGGCCGGAACAGTTCTTCCAACAAATAGATAACATTATTAAAAGTCATAGCCTGCGCGGCTCCGAGTCCCTTTGCAAATTGCTGCAATATCTTGCAAAACAATCCCTTTATCATCCCGAAGCACCCTTGAAGGAATATCAGATTGCCACAGAAGTGTACGGGCGCCCCGCAGACTTCGATCCGCAGTCGGACTCGACCATCCGCGTGCAAGCCGGACGTCTTCGTCTGAAGTTGGCGGAGTACTATGCCGGGGAGGGAGTGGCGGATCCGTTTCTAGTGAAGATTCCAAAGGGAAGCTACCACCTCATCTTTGAGGCGCGACCTGTCGAGTCGACATTGCAACGGCAAGGCAGGTCTCCGCGGGAAGCGCTGTCGTCGCCGCGTGTTGTGGTCGCCTCGGTTCCGGCAGGCTGGCGGGTTGCCGTCATCTCGCTTCTGGCTGGACTTACCATCTCGCTGATCGTCTTGGGGAGTCTGCTGTGGGATCGCAAAATGCCCGAACCTGCGATGGCGGCGCCCAGCGCACCGCGGGCCACCGGTTCGCTGGCTTCATTTTGGAGACCCTTCACCTCCGGAGCCGAGGAGCCTTGGGTTATCTTCAGCAATGCCGCCTTTGTCGGACGGCCGGAAACCGGCATGCGTTACTACAATTCGAGTCAGGATTCGAAGAGCGCCGTCTACGACCACTACACCGGGGTGGGAGAAGTATTGGCCATCCACGCGCTCGACGATGCGTTCGGCACGTTGGGACGGCGGATACGGGTGAAGCGCGGGAGCTTGTTCACGCTCGACGACGTTCGAAATAACAACCTAATCTTTATCGGTTCTCCTTCAGAGAATCTTTCTTTGCTCGACATTCCGGGCACGCAGGATTTCGTTTTCCAAAGGGTAGCATCGGGTCCGCGGCAAGGTGATCTTGCGATCGTCAGCAAGCATCCAAAGCCGGGAGAGGCCACCAGCTACCTTGCCAGCCCATCGAACGTCACGTTGACGGAAGACTATTCGTTGGTCGGACTGGTGCCGGGTATAGGATCCGGCCGGTACGTGATGATTCTGGCGGGAACGACGACCTTCGGCACACAAGGCGCGGTGGAATTTGTTTGCCGTCCGGAGTCGGTGGGGAAACTGCTTCATGCCATTCCGGATTCTGGTACGGGATCGATCAAGCCTTTCGAAGCGCTGATCCGGGTGAAGATCGCTCGTGGAGTGCCAGTGGGAACCGATCTCGTCGCTGTGCGCCCCAGGTAAGGGCGGCTCAAACCGAGTCGTAAGCCTCAGTCGATAGTCGTTGGCAAGCAACCACCGATGACTGGTTTTCTTTGATTCATAATTTTGCCGCCACTGCATTACCCGGCAGCGAACTGCTTGGATGTCGCAGGTCGTACAAATCCTCCACGCGCTGCGTCAGTATCGCCGCCAGGATGAAGAAAACTCCGCCAGCGACCACTGCGGCAATCCGGTTGTCATTTAACAGATGACCCATGATCCAGCCGAATCCGAGCGATGCCGTGATCTCGGGAATTACGATGAAGAAGTTGAAGATGCCCATGTAGACTCCGGTCTTGCCGTGGGGGAGCGATCCGGCAAGGATTGAGTAGGGCATGGAGAGGGTGCTCGCCCAGGCGATCCCGACTCCGGTCATGGAGAGTAACAGTAGATACTTGTTGTGAATCACGGCCACCGACAGCAGACCGAGGCCGCCGCAGATCAGGCAAAAACTGTGCGTTGCTTTGCGTCCATATTGCCGGGCGAGCGCGGGCAGAACGAAGGAGCATCCGAAGCACACCAGCGAGTACATTCCGAAACAAACGCCTGCCCACTCCACTCCCACGGAATATAGAGGAGAGTTTGTATCGGATGCGCCGAACACATTGCGCGCCACTGCCACCGGAAAATAAAGCCACATGCAGAACAATCCCAGCCATGTATAAATCTGAACCCAGGCGAGTTGCCGCATGGTGCGAGGCATTTCTCGGATTGACGTCAGAATTTCGCGGGCGCTCACTCCGATGCCTTTGTGTTCGGTCTTTTCTTTCTGAAATTCTGCCAGATTCTCCGGCGGGTATTCCTTCGTGGTGAAAATGGTCCACAGCACAGCACCCAGAAATGCCGCGGCGCCAATGTAAAACGAAAGTCGCACGGTGAACGGAATCGTCCCAGCGGTTCTGGTACCCGACATGTGAAACACATTGGTCAACAGGTACGGCAGCGCCGAGGCGATCACAGCGCCAAGTCCGATGAAGAGACTCTGCATGGCAAAACCGCGAGTGCGCTGAAATTCCGGCAGCAGGTCAGCCACAAACGCACGAAAGGGTTCCATGCTGATGTTGATGCTGGCATCGAGAATCCACAATAGGCCCGCTGCCATCCAGAGAGCGGAACTGCGCGGCATTAGGATGAGTGCCATCGAGCTCAGAAGCGCGCCGGTTAGAAAATAGGGACGACGACGGCCCAGAGGGCCCCAGGTGCGGTCGCTGGCGTGCCCGATGATGGGCTGCACGATCAATCCGGTCAGCGGCGCGGCCAGCCACAGAATCGGAATCTGATCGGCCCGCGCGCCCAGGTATTCATAGATGGCGCTCATGTTCGCCATCTGCAGTCCCCAGCCAAACTGGATGCCGAGGAAACCAAAGCTCATGTTCCAAATCTGCCAGAAGGTTCGTGGTGGCTTATCCATACATTTTCTACTAACGACTCTCTTACCTCGATTTTCCTGACGACGCTTTTTCTTGTCGCTGCTTTTCTCAACGATCGTACAGCGTCACCAAGCTTCGAAGTCTCGCGCTCAACTCACCGTTCAACGCCCCCGGACGATAACGCCATTTCCAGTTTCCGCTGACTGTGCCGGGAAGATTCATGCGCGCCGCGCTCCCCAGACCCAGCACATCCTGCAACGGGACAATCGCGACGTCCGCGACCGACGCCAGGACTGCCCGGATCATGACCCAGTTGATATCGGAGTCGTCACGGAAGTTGAGATACG